>Ga0257114_1000019_pt1 | contig 117641 bp, 147 predicted proteins | sample SI112_10mmetaG_FD_190149 | JGI IMG/M metagenome (GOLD analysis project Ga0257114, IMG submission 190149) | Marine microbial communities from Saanich Inlet, British Columbia, Canada - SI112_10m | ecosystem: Environmental > Aquatic > Marine > Inlet | place: Canada: British Columbia | collected...
TCTGGTACCTTTTCAGGTTCTGGTACCTTTTCAGGTTCTGGTACCTTTTCAGGTTCTGGTACCTTTTCAGGTTCTGGTACCTTTTCAGGTTCTGGTACCTTTTCAGGTTCTGGTACCTTTTCAGGTTTAACAACTACTGGATGTCGCGTAAACACCGGCATTTACTATAATAAATTATTTTATTTTAATGAAATAACCCAATAATTACTAAAAATAAATATCTTTAAAAAAAAATAATTGCATTATACCAAAGTATCATGGATACCGTCGCAAGAAATATAATAGCTTCTATGGAACAGAATATTTTTAACGTCCCTCGTGTTGACATAAAGATAAGAACAGAAGTTCCTTTTTTTAAAAAAATTTTACAGGAAAACATTCATAACAAAGAAGTTTTTCACGGCTATATAAATAAAATAAATGAAGCATGGGGTCCTATACTAAAACAAAATTTTAAAAGACTCGTATCACATTACAATGATAAATACAATATGGATCTTTTATTACAATTAGAAAAACAAAACGAAATGATTAAAATGGCCGACGAATACAATGCACAAAGATTATTTAGCGATCTAGATGATTTATCTGTATCTGGAACTATAGCTTCTCTTACAAAATCATTTAAGTCTAGCGGTATATCCAAAAAGCGACCATCTAAAAGACGTAACTAATCAAATAGCAATTCTTCATCTGAATCAGAGCCTGCTTCTCCGAAACTTCCGGGGCCTGAATTTACAGATGGTTTACCTTGAAATTCTGAAAATATAGGCCGTGAAACCATAACTGGCTTATCTTCTGGTGGATAATTTGGACGTTTTACATATCTTACATTTGTTACTCCTAGAGAATTGACATATTTTTCTGGTTTATAATCTCTTATATATTGTTCTCCAAATTGAATTCTCATGCGTTCTTCTATCTCTGGAATTGACATATCAGAAACTTTCTTGCTCTTAGGGGCACTAGAAACTACATTTGATGTGTCAGAAATGTCCATCATATTAAATCTTTCTACGGGACTAGACTGTCCTTCTAACTCTGGGACAAGTAACATATCTTCGTCAAGATCCTGAGATCCAATTACGTCAAAACTTCCCTGAGAATTTGGTTCCTCATCATCTAGAGTACCAAAATAAGTATAACCCCCGAGTCTTATTGGATCGTAGATTTTACTTATTCTAATTGTTATATCTTGAGAAATACTTTTTAGAGCCTCATTTAATTCTTCTTGTGTATTATCTGTTGGTGTATATAAACCAGCTTCAACCGCAGACTGTATCGCAGTCGTTATCTTCTTAAATTTACTATTTAATAATTTTTTATTAGTTGAATCTTTTGTAAACGATAGTCTGCCGTCTATCACAACTGTAGTTAAGTGTAAAACTAAATCTCCCTCAGATGCATAAACAAAAACTGGATACATTGTTAATCCACGTGAATATAAATTTGGATAACTTGTACTCATAACCTGTGATGATCCTTGTTGAATTTTAAGAGCTTTTAACATTGGTTCGGTTATCTGAACCTCGTCTAAAACCGCCGTAACTGGCGTTGGTTCAGGCGTGATATCAATTGTGGGTGCTGTAATTGGCAAAGGAGATACTAATCCACTGGACGGATAATCTGCAGCAACTTCTACAACTTCAGCCGGAGCTCCTAAGAAAGTTTCCATATTTTCTTCCTTTAAAAACTCAAAAATTTCACGATCTTCGTCTGTACAGAAATCTTTGAATTGTGAAATTGGTACATTCTTTTTAATCCAACCTACGTCTCCTACATTAGCACCCGGTGTAACAGTTGTGTCGTCATCTTCTATCTCCTTGAATTCGTAGTATTCTACGCCATCCTTTGAAACAGACTTTATTAAGTAACCGGTTCCATTACATTTTTTACGATATTTATCTAAGAAAATCTTACCAGTGTCTCTCTTTGGTCTTTCCGGTGCAGGTCTTACAGCACCGGTTGGAAGAGGATCAGTAGAAGAACCTTCTCCTGGTTGTAATTGCTTTTGTGTACCATCAGGTAAAGTTACAGTTTGAATCGGACCCGAGCCCGCGGCTGCTGCGGCTATGGGTTCTTTGCCTTTTATTACAGATGTATCAGGAATACCAGACTGATCTAGACAACTTCTTATTTGATCTTCCGATAAGTTACTTAACATCCAGTTAATGATTTCCTCAGTTGTTTTGTCTTCAAAAAATTTTAAAGTTTCTGCACTCATTTTATAATTATCATTACATTTTATTTTTATAAATTAATTACCTTTACCAGAGACGGTTTTTAATGTTTGATTTATAGATTCTGGATTATTTACTGCAATTTCAAGTAGCTCTTCTAGGTAAGACTCTGGATAAACATTATATCTATAAATTAAATCTAATACCTTTGCGTTTATTTTTTGCTTTTGTGATTCTTTATTGAATTGTTGTGCTATTTCTCTTTTAACTGAGCTAGACACTAAATTTTGTACTGATAATTGTTTTATACATTTAATTAGTTTCATTTTTTTAATGGGGTCTTCTCTAAATTTAATTTTTGCAGTACCTGTTTCGTTAAAATAATTTTTACGAAGTATAGGCAATAGTGAATAATTTTGATACAACTTAGTTATGTATTCCCTGATTTCGGCTGATATTTCTAAGTTTTTAAATGTATCGGGCGATTTCCAAGGTTCTATATTTTCTCTAACATTAAGATCTATATTTATCATTGGTTCGGTTAGTATTTCTGGGTCTGGATACGGAACTAATTTACCAGTTTCGTCTTGGCTAGACTCAGTGAATTTTATAGGGAAATCTTTGTTCGGAAAACTAAAATCTCTATTATATACTTGTGTAAAAGTTACACTTTCTGGAATACCTTCTCGAATGTACATTCTTCCGTTAGAAGGATTTTTGTAGAATATTTGATATAAACCGGACCCAGAAGGTATTACGTGTTCTTCAAGACGAATTATGTTTCCATTTTTATTAATTTCAGAGTCTATTGCACAACTTTTTAAAACTAATTCTAGTTCGTTGTTTATAGAATATTTCTTCAATGATGACATAAGCATTTTTTGATCTATTCCATATGTAGAAAGTCCCTGCCAATCTGGGTTTCCAATTTCTTCGAGAACTGCTGCAACATCCTCGTCGCGTGTACCTGGTGTAGTAGGTAATACGCTATAATGTCTGTAAATGTCTACGTATTGATCATTTACGGGTAAGCTAGAATGGCTGCAATAACGCGAAGCACGGGCTAAAATCTGTTCTATTCTAGACTCATTCCACCATGGTTCTGTAATGTGTACTTGCTTTACATTTTTAAAAGAAACACCTTCCATAACAGATCTAGTTCCTAAGATTACCTTTAATTGGCTACCATCTGAATTAGCATTAGAATTAAATGTATTTCTAGCTTTCTTTATAAGTGTTCCATCGCGGTCTTTAGTTTTAGTTTCTGAACTCCAGATAAAGTATCTACCATTTCCACGATCTTCCCTATCAAACTGTGTAAGTCCGCAAGCTTCTAATATTATAGCAAGAGGTTCTACACCGTAAGTAAGCCAATTTGAAAAGATAAAAACAGGCCCCGAACTATTAAGTGTTAATTCAATTATAGATGCAAATTTAGCAGAAAATAGCTTTACATAGTTAATGATCTCTGTAGGTGTTTTAAATTTCATACCTATTAAATTAGATTTAAATGTCTGTAAGGCCTGTTTTTTTTCAGCTAACGTCTTATTTACAACCTCTCCTATTTTTGGAAGAAATATGTTTGAGTATTGTTGTGTAGTAACATACATTCCAGAAACTTTATCCTCTGATTCAGATTCATAGTTACCTAAAAGTACGTTTTCATAAGCACCAAGACTGTCTGCCTTCTTTCCAAAGTTTTTATCTTTAGAAACATCAGACCTAAGAGCGCCGATGTATTCTAGTTTGTGCTGAGATGAAAATGTATGTTCCATTGTAATTAGTCTTTTATATGGATACGCATTTGGATTACCCCCTTTGAAATATGAAACATACCCGGAGCAAATGTATCTAATGATGTCTTTATTAATTATACAAGAGTCTTCTGATATCCACGTTTTATTACCACTTGTTTGTACACAATCATCTCCGTTGTATTGTCCAACGAAGAACTTATAAAAGTCTGATTTATTTATAGGAAATGGTACTCTTGGTCTAAGTAAGTTTATTGTAAGAGCAAGCTCATAAGGATTGTCGTAAATAGGAGTAGCGGACATAACCGCTATTCTTAACTTTGGGTGAAAATAATACTTTATTGCGTTGTATAACTTTTTATAGAATATACCTCCTTCGCTCACAAGTCTTTGAATTTCGTCAATTATAAGAAGACCATTTTCATGAAATAATGCGGTATCTTCTAAAAGTCTAGAACCCTTTATTAACTGTCCATCTTTTCCAGTTTTGTAAATAGATTCTATGAATGTTTGATGCGTTACTATTTCAAATGTTCTAATTATTTTACTACGAAGATCTTTTTGATAGTTGTCAAGTGCTCTTTTAAGTACTTTTAATTTATTTTCTTGATCTCTAAATAATTTTGTTGTAGCCGGTGTATTATCGCCTTCGTCGATTCTTTCTTGGATATTATTTAAATTATTTTGTTCTGTTTCATATTGTCTTAATCTAGCAATAAGTATAGAATTCTGAGCCTGTGATACATAAAAGTCTCTTTCTACTCTACCTCCGTTGCGTACTAAACAAAAAGAAGGGCAAGAGAAGAATTTACCATTTCTAATTTCTCCTGCTATTTCCTCATAGTATTGATCTACAAGAGGCGCTGGTACAACAAATAAAAGTCTTTGGTTGCTTGCATTTTTTAAAGCTTCTCCAACTACTATAGATGTGCAAGACTTACCGGAACCAAGACCGTGAAAGATAAGCATATTATTAAAATTAGAACTTGGTCCCATAATCTGCCCCATAAATTTTTGCTGAGGAGCAAGAGACATTTCTACGGCTTTACATATTTCATTATTCGATAATTGTATGTAATCGTCTTTGAACTCGAAAGGAGAATTTTCTGGAAAAGCTTCGCCGGAGTATTCCCGTGCTATAAATTCTAAAAGTTCTTTATTATTGAACTTTTCTACATCATCTAAGTTTTCGAATGTCTTATTATCACAACTAATCGCATACTTTTCAGCATCTTGTGGATTTTCATAATAATATTGCAAACAAGCCATGTTATATTATTATGAATATACATTTATTTTTAACAATTATAATTTAAATATTGCATATTCTTTTCTCAGAAATCTACATTTATTGTAATTTTATTAGATTTCGTCATCTCGAATATTAATTTGAGAATTTACATTCTTTTACGAGAGCCTCAACCAAAACGAGACTTTTCTTCTCTTGCTGGTCATCCAAATTTCGTACTCTTCTTCATTTGTTTAAGTTTTTCTAGTTCATTCATTAACCGAGTATAAGTTTTATATACGTATCCTCTTGTTCTAGATTTATACATAATTTTAATACCCATTTTCTTTGCTCGAAGTTGTAAATTCTTGAATAAATTTGCTTTCTTTTCCATTTCTTTCCTATTTAAATTTAGTCTTTTACCCCTAGAGCTTATTTTTGTTACATTTATACCTACACTTTTCAATTTAGTTTTAAGTTGTTCATTAGACATAATGCTTATTTTATTTGTTTTTTTTCCAAAACCCGACTGCATAGAAATTAAACTATCAGCGGCTTCTCTACGCGCCCGCTTTTTACTTTCAATATTATAAGATTGTTTAGAGTAGCCAACTAGACTAACCGCTGCGGCAACGTCTTCTCTTAAAAATATACTTAAACCTGTTATTAATGGATTTGTAGTTTTACTACCAGTCTCTCCTACTACAAAACTAGAAAAAATACTTCCTATATAGGTACATAATTTATCAAATGTAATAAACGCTGTTATACTATCTACAAGCTCGGGTGATATACCTCTAAAAGTTTCACATTTATTTTCTAGACACAAAAAGGTCATGAGCTGCAAAAAGTCGCCCATCGTTTTGAAAATGCTTAATTCATAAAATCTTTTCATAACAATTCCTCCATATGTTTTTTGAGCATCAGATGAACTATTATAACTAGTAATCATATCTAAAGCAAGAGAACCAACACTGTTATTTTTTTGTTGTCCGACTGAGTCGTTTGTTCTGAAAATAGGCTCATCCCATGTCTGGCTAAAATATCTTTTAATTGATAATTTTACCGTTTCTTTTCCTTCACTTCCAAATAATTGCAAAGCACAGTCTATAATTTGTGTATCTCCTATTCTAATATCATAATTTAACACGCTATCTGTGGATTTTAAAATTAAATTCTGCGTCTTAAAAAATTTTTTTAATTGGTCCGTATTCGCCGGATCATAGTATGTGCTAAGATCTTCTATTAACTTTATATTTGCAACGTTTGGGCAGTCTCCTATTTTTTTCCTTTCATTGGATAATATACCGGAATAAATTGGTATTAGATTCATAATATCAGACGTTGCATCGATTTTTATATTATAGCTTGGATTGTTAACTCTCTGCCCCGTTGTATATTCTCTAACTCTCATCAATAAACTTAACATTCTTAAAAAAGAAGGATCATCTGTACATTCACCTCTTGATATATCAGCTAAAGGTATTTTAACTAATTTCATTATACTAAGAATAGCTTCTGTAACTTCTTTAGCAGACGAGTCGTTTCTAATAAATGAATTTTGTGCATTCGGGTTATCATAACTTAATATTTTTGGTTTTCCTTTGAATACCCCACTTGCGTTTAATAATCTTTCACATTCATTTTGCATATCCGGGTGTATTATATTTATTTCATTTATCAAATAATACATCGTAGTCTTTAAGAAAAAATCTTTTTGAACAACCTGAGATTTATTATCAAATGCTCTATCACCTATAAAATCATGTATAGCATCACATGCTAAAATAATTCTTATAAAAGCTGTAAAAACTTGAATTTCTGTAAAACCCGGACTAAATGGCAAACTTAATCCGTTAGATTTAAATATCTTGTACAAGTCTATTTTCATTTTATAAATATAATATATTTTAATTAATTTCATAATTCCAATCTAGATAATATCTTAGTTGACCGGGAGTATTAAGATCTGTATATTTAAAAAATACGTATGCAACATCTGTTAAATGTTTAACTTCATGTTTAAATTCCTTTAACGTAGAATTATAATGAATGTAATGTGGATTCTCTATAATTATCTTACAATTAAATACTCTTTTAGAATGTAATAATTCAAATAAAGCTATATACACGGGTCCTTCGTCACATCTCATTCCATCTGGGAAATATCCTAAATAAAAAAAATTAGAATTAGTATAAATATTACACAGTCCTCTCATATTAAAATAGTCCATGTAATAGTGTTCATCAAATTCTGGTGTATCTTCCGTTGATATGTACATTAACCAATTATAAGACCAGCTAGCCGCATTCAAATGGGTTAAAAGTTTTAGTGAACCTCCCGAAGGAGGCTCTAATGAATGTATCAAATCCATATCCAAGAATAATCTAGCTCTTGAGGATACAATTGGTTTATATACTACATTGTTTGGCAATGGTACAATAAAACTTAAAATAGCGGTAATAAGAAACATATTAATTAGTCTAAATATATTGTTTCTAGAATTGAAACCACTTTATTTATAGTCGGTATGCAAACATTTACAACTTGAGATATCTTTGCTTTTGAAGGTTGTTTTAGCTTTAATTTATGTTTTACCACAAAGAATAATATCCCAGCTGTTATAGACTTTGGTGTAACCGAGTCTAATTTATCTAAACAGTCGGTGTATATTTCATTGCACGTGTGTACAGTTTTAAAAGGTAATTCAAGGGTGCTACAAAACTTTACAAAAGTGTCGTTTTCTTTAATGTCTATTTTCTGCTTTCCTAGATATTTATAAACCCCGTGAGTTTCCATTATCTCCAGATAAATTTTCTCACCTTTTAGAAATCCTTTCTGATTTCCTTCTGTGTTGTCTATAACTTTTTGGCGATCTACTGGAAGATTATTATGAATGCAAGCATAATATAAGCATGCAGAAATAAGTCCATTTCTTACAGAAGCTCTCGTAAGTTTTCCAGATTCCATGCAAACATGCCACATGCCTTTAGCCGTTGGTAACACACTTTGGTGAATACCTATTACAGATATGTAATGATTGAATTTTTCTGATATTTTCCAGAATGTTTTCTGCTTATGACTAAACGTTTGCTGTAAATGCATTCTCATCATAAAACTGTTTTTATAAAAACCTGGAACACTTCCTCCCTTTTCGTATGGGTTATCTGATACATAAAGATCTGCTCTCTGAGAATTAGCACTAAATGTTCCGTCTTCTGATTTATAATTATTCCATTCACAAGATTCACAAATTCTACTATTTACAACTAAACCACAATTTATACAAATTTCGCAACCCTCTTTTTGATCATACACGATATTTAAATGATGACACTCTTCTGAAATGTTATTTTTAGTATTTTCTTTTTCTAGCATATCTGAAATCTGGTCCCAAATGTCTTCTGGTAGAATGTCTGTCATCACTAAATAATGTATTCACAATTACATAATTTATGAAATATCTTAATAATAATATAAAAACGTAATATTTGTGCGCAATAATTTAGTTTTTAAATTATAATTACATTAATAACAATGGACGAAATAATTATATTAGAAAGAGAAGGTTATAATATAACTTTAAATCCAGAGAACGAGATGTTCACGGTTAATTTAATAGCGGATGTAGTATACGACGAAGAAGGATTTAAAGAATTTTTAAGATATTTTAACAATACTTGGTTATACATTAAAGACAATTCTTTAACTTATTATTTATTTATAAATCTTGGACTCTGTAAAAAAGAAAATGAATTGCCTCTCCCTGCTTACATTAAACTAATAAAAGTAATAACAGATCTTAATGATCTAATAATTAAACACTGTCATTGTATAAGCATATTGACAGAGGGATCAGAAAAATGGGAAAATGCTTACAACTTAATAACTAAGTTATGGAACCCTTCTGAACAAAGGCCTCTAAAATTTACCCAGTCTCAGAATGAAGTTGATTTATTCTTCAAGACAAACAGGCTTGTAAAGTAAATTTGCGAAAAAATATAAATATTAAGTATGTAATGTATAATTTAATTATAATTTATCATGAAGATTATTACGTGGAACGTCAATGGTATTCGCTCTCGAATTTTTAATGAACAAATTAGTTCTAAACTCAAGAAGAATGAACTAATTTGTCCACAAGAATCTAGTCCTATGAAAAAGCTTATAGATGATTACGATCCCGATGTAATATGCATACAAGAAACTAGATGCGGTTTAGAAAATGCTAAAAAGATATCTATTCCAGGTTATAAATCTTTGTTTAACGAATCTAAAATGGACGGGGCTAGAGCTGCAGATAGATATTCGGGGACTGCTGTTTTTTACAGAGAAAATATGAACGTTCTAGAAATTTCTACAACTTTTCCAGAATATGAAGACACAGAAGGTAGAGTTATAACAATTACATTTGAATCTTTTACTTGTATTACAGTATATGCCCCAAACAGTGGTACCAATTTTGACAATAAGATTTATTTTATGGAGGCCATGATTGATTATTTAAATAATATAAACGGATCGGTTGTATTTTGCGGAGATCTCAATGTTGCAGTTTCAACACATTTTGATAAAACATTAGTAGCCGAAGGTCCTGGGTATTACAAACACGAACTTGATTTTTATACAAATTTACACGACATTGGATACATAGACGCTATAAAAAACGATGACATTGTTTACACATGGTGGGACCCGAGAGCTCGCAAAGAAAATGGAATTGCTGCTACCAGAAATAGAAACAAAGGTTGGCGACTTGATTATTTCTTTACTAAGAACTTTAATTCTAATCAAATTGTCAGCAAATGTTTAAAACACGTCGGTGAAAATAACGAAAGTTTACCCTTAGCCAGTGACCATGCCCCCGTATTATTAGAAATTAAAAATACATTCACTCAGCCTTAATTACCGAAAACCATCTGTACACCCTTTGTAACAGGGTTCTTACGTAAGAGAGTAGAGGCACGGGATTTTACAGCGCCGCCATACTTGTCATAAACCTGCATTAGTACATAAATGGTAAATACTAGAGCTACGGCTAGATTCAACCACCACAAAGTAGAAGCGATCATTCCTTCGCCGCAATCCTTTGACTGACAACATCCCTTGCCATCCTTTGCGCTAGCTAGTTCATTAAGAACCGAAAATGTCATCCATGCTGATACAGCAACAATTAAAACCGTAAAGAAATTCATTTTATTTTAATTATTGCAAATATTTTAAAATAAAATGAATTTTTGTCTCCCAGGAGACTATAATATTTATTATTTATTATTTATGTATTTATGTATTTATGTATTTATGTATTTATGTATTTATGTATTTATGTATTTAGTTAATGTCTTTCATCCAGAAATCTCTTATTTTGTAACCAGATATTTTTGTATACATTTCCTGTGTATCTTTTTGTTTATTTGTAAGTTTTTCTATCGTGTCTTCGCTGAATGTGTGTATTTTCATGTCTGTTAGATATGTGTAGCTATTTTCTAATTTGATGTATTTTTTATCTTCCAATTGTTTATTTATGTATTCTAGCTTTTGACGGAATACTTTAATATTTTCATCGATTACGTCGTTTACAAAGTTTATTTTTGCTGTTAGGATGTCCAATTCTGATTTTAGTTTATTTACTAGATTTACCTGGCGCTTATTATAGTATTCATTCCTGATTCTCCAGAAATGATATATTATCTCTTCCGGTGATTCCATTTTAACTATTTCATTCTTCTCGTTAAACACATACATGTTCTTAGCGGATATGTGACTTACTAGTTTTAGTTTCTTTTCAATCTCTCGATTATCTTTCCATTCGTATACAGTCTCTAGGGGCATTTTAATTTCAAAATTTACAGATGTTTCGGTTGACATATTCTTGTAGCCATAAATAGTGTTTTCAGTTTCTAGCTTATCAAGAAATGTTTTGTAGTCTTCGGTCCATGTTCCGATAGGTAGTTCTGTAACGGTAATCACGTTTGCATTGATAATGTAATTACCGTGTGTAGTCCATTTGTTTTCTTCTACTTTTTTGATAGTTCCCGTAAATCCTTTATACCACGGTGTTAATTCTTCTATGTCTGAATCTTCATCTTCTACAAGTCTAAGAAGACGATCTTTGATGTCGTCCGGATTGAAACATGGTATATCAGTAGAGAAACCTGTTCCTATACCACATGCTCCGTTTATTAGAATGATAGGCAACGTCGGAACATAAAACTTTGGTTCAATTGATTGACCATCGTCATCCAGATAATCGAGTAAGTCTAGGTCATCACTGTTAAACAATTCTTTAAAGCTTTTCGATAGATGTGTGAATATGTACCTCGGGCTAGAAGAGTCTTTGCCACCTAGAAGTCTTGTTCCAAACTGTCCAACTGGTTCTAGAAGATTCATATTATTAGAACCCGTAAATGTTTGTGCAAGATTTACAATTGTATCTTGAAGACTTGCTTCACCATGATGATAACTTGAAACTTCAGAAACATAACCAGCCAATTGAGACACCTTTATTTCTGAATAAAGTTTTCTTTTGATACAGGCAAATACTATTTTTCTTTGCGAAGGCTTTAGACCATCCACGAGACTTGGAATGGATCTTACATTGTCTGCTATAGAAAATAGGACAAGTTCTTTGTTAATTAGATCTTTAATATTTACTTTTTTAATATTGTAATCCAGTGTTTCAGGACTCTTGATGTTGTTAAGAATCCATTTTTTCCTAGCATCTGCTTCTGTCTTAGTAAATGCTAGATTGAGATATTCTTCGTCTTCTTTTGATTCATTTTTATAATTCAGGGTTTTCATTTCTTTAAAGTATTCCTTAGCTTCGGTTGAAGTGCTAGTACCAAGACCCTTGTAGTACTTCACCTTGAAGCATGAGATGTCATTTTCACTCTTGTATTTTTTATAATCATCTACGTTATAAAACGGGATGATCTGAGATCTCTTTGACAACTTAATTACAGGTGTTACTAAAGATGAAATAAAATCAGTCTTGAGAAGTTCTGGCCAACCGTTTCCGATGAAGTTTACTATGAGACTTTTGATGTGGAAACCGTCTGTGTCTGCATCTGTCATAACCATAATTTTACCATATCTTAGTTCAGAAACAGAAGAATATTTCTTACCACTCTGAAGACCAAGAATCTTCTTAATATTATTAATTTCTTCATTTTTTGACAACTGTGCATAAGTTGCCGTTCTTGTGTTCAGAAGTTTACCACGGAGAGGAAAAACTCCATAAGTGTCGCGACCCACCACAGAAAGACCAGAGATAGCTGTAGCTTTTGCTGAGTCTCCCTCTGTAAAAATGATAGTACATAACTTCGAGTCTTTTGTTCCGGCTTTATTTGCGTCATCTAGTTTTGGAATTATAATTCGGTTTGTTTTCTTGCCATCTGTTTTCTGCAAAGACTTCTTTTCCTTTGCATCTGCGATAGCAAGAATATTTTCTACGATTCCCATTTTAGCAATTGATGTAATAAAATCATCAGATGCAGAAAATTTACTACCAAAATCTGAAATCTTGGTAATGTTCTTCTCCTTTGTCTGTGATGAAAAAGTAGCATTTTCAATGAGACAATTTATGAATACAAAAAGATTGTCTTTGATGTATTGTTGCTTAATTGTTAAATTTTTGTGTTTTTCTTGAATAATTTCTGTTACCTTTTTGATTATTGGATTGATTACATGATCAACATGTGAGCCTCCGTCAGAAGTACTGATTCCGTTTACAAATGATATACATTGGAAACCAGTATCCGAAGGAGCAATGCCAACATGCCAGAGAGAAGTCTCCTGGATAACTCGCGGACAGTTTTTCTTAGGACCTATGTAAGCTGAAATGTATTCAGAAAAGTCCTTAATCGTTAGTTTTTTATCATTCAGGTAAACACTGACATCTTTACTCGTCATTGCACAGATGTCAAATACACGCTTGGTTAAAACCGCTAGTGTATCGTCTGTGATACCTGTTGTTCCAAACTTTTCAAAGTCGGGTTTAAATGTAATTTTTGTGTACTCGCTTTTGGAAGTAGAAATCTTAGGTTTATTAATCTTGCTAAGGTTGTTCTCAAATGTTTGAGTGTACTTTTTATCATCTTTTGCTGTTTCAACAATGAAGTATTCAGAAAAGATAGCTGTCAACTTAGCTCCCAAACCATTAAGACCACCTGTGGTTCTTTTTTGCGAGTCGTCATAGTTACTTGATGTTAGAAGATTGGCGAAAATTAGCTCCGGAATATAAACTTTGTACTCTGGGTGAATTTCAATAGGGATTCCAGAGTCATTAAAAACAGAGATTTCATTATTTTCGATATTAACCTTGATACATTTAACAGACTTATTCCGTTGAACTTCGTCTGCCGCGTTTACCAAGATCTCGTCGAAGATTTTAAAAATCCCCGGATTCCATTTACAAGACTTGAGTTCAGCTTTATTATCAGTTAATATCCAGCAGTCGCTGGTTGTACATTTCGTATCACCGATGTACATACCAGGTCTCGCTAGAACATGTTCTATTTGCGAATACTTCTTGTAGTTTTCCGCCATGATAACTGATTATAAAATAAACTAAATTTTTAAACCAATTATTTTTTTGCAAAATTTGACATTGAGATTAGGGAGCTTCTTCTTTTAGTTTTTCAATCATTTTAAGAATTTGTTCTAAGGTTCTCATTCCACGAAATCTTGTAGTATTATTTTTATATTTAATTATTGTATCTGGAAATGTATAAATCTTATTATCCATAAAAAAGGATTCAAAATCTTCATTTTCTATTGATATATGATAAAGCATACTTTCTGGAACGGTTTCGAGAACTTTATCCAGTTCCACACAGGGGATGCACCAGTCTGCGCCAAATTTTAAAAATAATACTTTTTCCCCAAAATCGATACTGTTAATAGAATTATAAGTAGAAAGATCTTTGATTGTAACTCCCATTTTAATTTAAAATAATGTATTTTTTTAAGTTTGTAATTGTTATTTTAAATTATATCCATTTATAATAAATGACAGTATTAGATTTTTACACATTAGATCTTACAACATTAGTTATAATTTTACTAATTGTATTAGCTGTTTTTATGCTTTTGAATTACATTGATAAAGAAAAAGATGATAATTTTACATTTAATATAACTGTATCTATAGTTTCTGGAATAATTGTCAGCTTGTTATATTCATATGTAACTATCGAACCAGACGAAATATTAACAACAAATTATTGGGACTAATTCGTTTTTTAAAATAATTATACAGTAATATAATATGTCAATATCTTTATCAAAATTCAATCCAAAAAAAATCGAAGAGAGACGCAAGTCTGGTTCCGGACCCGCCACGTGCGTTTTTATTGGAAAAAGAGGAACAGGTAAAAGTACATTAGTTGCAGATATATTATATTATCTCAGACGAATCAATGCAGGAGTGGCAATATCTGCCACCGAAGATGGTAATGCGTACTATTCAAGTTTTATACCAGACATATTAATACATTCTGAATATAAACCAGAAATTATTCAACAAGTTATAACTCGTCAAAAAAAGGTAATAAATGGAAACACAAAGAATGCAGACGGAGATGTTTTTGTGCTCTTAGATGACTGTATGTATGATAAAAGAATGATAAGAGATACTAATATACGGGGCATATTTATGAATGGTAGACATTGGCGCATAACTTTTATGCTTACTATGCAATATTGTATGGATTTACCACCAGATTTAAGAGCAAATATAGACTACGTTTTTATACTCAGAGAAAATATAATTCAAAATCAAGAGAAAATTTACAAGAATTTTTTTGGTATTTTTCCACATTTAAGCGTTTTCCAAGATGTACTAAATAGTTGCACAGAAGGTTACGACTGTTTAGTTCTTGATAATACATCAAAAAGTAATAACATACAAGACTGTGTATTCTGGTATAGAGCAAAACCAAATAGAAATTTTAAAATAGGATCAAAAGAGCTTTGGAAGTATTGTCAAAAAAATTACGACGAAAAGAAAGCCAAAACAGTGGAAGAATACGATCAAAAGAAATTGAAGAAAAAAAATACACCAAGCGTAACTGTTAAAAAATTAAAAAATTAAAAAATTAAAAAATTAAAAAAATAAAACGAGTTGTTCTTCTTTATTTATATACATATCTTTCAGTGTGTAATAATTGTGTCTCATCTTTTTTTTTCTTTGGAAACAATGTTCTTTTCTTCATTCTGTTGAAATAAAATAACTTATTAATTTGTTCAAAACTAATAAGTTTAGTTATTTCATATAACATTTTATTTACATTATCGTGCAGAGTTCTATTTCTGATAATAATGTATAAGATATCCGGATCGTGTATTTAATTTAAAGTTACTTTATATATAAAAGTAAACTTAAATGTATAGAATTAATAAATTGTTAGAAATTCCTCAATATGAACAGAGATCTGATATGTGGTTTAAACAACGTGAAAATAAGCTTACTAGTTCTGATGCCGGTACAGTTTTAGGTCTTAATCCATATCAAAAACCACTCGAAGTTCTTTTTAAGAAATGCGGTTTTGATCCAAAGCCTTTTGTTGGAAATGTTGCCACAAGACATGGACAAAAATACGAAGATGAAGCCATAGATAAATATTGTGAACTAACAGGTCAGATTAATTATAACTTTGGACTTATAGCTCACGAAGACGTGTATAATAATAAAGATTATTATTGGATGGCAGGATCACCGGATGGAATAGCTATTTCTAAAACAAACGATCAAGCCGATCCGGTTCTTTTAGAAGTAAAGTGTCCATATAGAAGAAAAATTAAGTTTGGTAAGATTCCGGAGTATTATTTACCACAAGTTCAGCTTAATCTTTTTATTTGCGATCTTAGGGTAGCGGATTTTATAGAATATCTCCCACCTGATACAATGAATATAGTAAGAGTATATAGAGATCAAAAGTGGTTGGATAAAAATATACCAATATTACAAGAGTTTTGGAAAGAAGTAGAATACTATAGAAATAATGATATTAAATTACATCCAAAATTTCCAAAACAAAAAAGAACACTTGATTTAACATCTGATGAACCAGAAGAAGAAAATATTCTACTTGAGTATGCATTTAGAGAATAAAGATACGTTGATATTTTACAAAAAAGATATTACTTAAAAGAATAGAATATACTACATTAATAAAATGGGTATTCGCGGACTAAATACCGTTATTAAAAAGTGGGCACCAGATGCCATCCAGACTTGTGACATCTCAAAGTACAGAAATTCAAAAGTTGCTATAGACTGCAGTATTCTTCTTTATAAATTTAAATATGCATCGAGGGTTGAAAACTCTCATCTCATAGGAATCGCAAATAGAATTAAGTTTTATCTTATGAATGGTATACTCCCCATTTTCGTATTTGACGGAACCCCACCAGAAGCAAAAAGAGTAACACTTGTCAAACGCCAAGCTACAAAGGAAAAAATGTATGTTAGGCTGGAAGAGCTTCGAACAAAAGAACCAGAAACCGAAGAAGAAAATAAAACTATTCAAGAAGAGATAGAAAAACTATTGTCTCAATTAATTGTAATTAAAAAATCACATGTCGAAGAAAGCAAAGAACTTCTTGAAAAATCTGGGATTCCTTATTGTACAGCCCCAGAGGACGCCGAAAAATATTGTGCATTTTTACAGAAAAACGGTCTTGTAGATTATACGGTAACTGATGATACAGATGCTAGTACATTTGGATGTCCTATAATCCTTAAGACATCTATCAATAAAAATATTACAGAGATAAATACAGATGTAATTTTGCAACGATTTGAAATGACCTATGATTCTTTTGTGGATTTTTGTATTCTTTCTGGTTGCGACTACACCGATCCTATACCACGGATAGGTCCAATTACAGCATTTAATTTAATCAAAAAGCACGACTCAATCGAAGAAATTCTTAAAGCCTTAAACAAAGAAGCACCAAATTTTAATTACAGCATTTCTAGAAAAATTTTCAAAGAATTTGATTATAAGGTTCCGAATAAATTTGAAAAAATTAATGTAGACAAAAAAATACTAATGGATTTTCTAAATTTGCACAATTTTAAAGAAAATGTTATTTCAAAATTTATTAAAATTTTATTTTAATTTTTTAAATTTAATTTTATTTTTTTTCTTTTGTTTATATTAAAATAAATATGTCTGATATGCTTAGTTTGTTCTTCGGTAAGAAGCGCCGTGCGCGTAAGGCCAAGAAGTCGCCTGGTCGCCGCCCAAAGCGTGGTCGCTACGTTAAGTCGCTACCAAAGTCGCGCGCGTTCGTAACTGTCCGCGGTCGCAAGCGCAAGCTCCACCGCGGTGCCAACGGTGGTCTCTACTATCGTACCAAGTCTGGTCGTCACTACATCGAGGCGAAGGTTCTCAAGCGCCGTGGCCACCTTCTCTCGCCAAAGAAGCGCCGTGTTCGTCGTGCGGTCAAGAAGCTTCGCCGTCGCAAGCGCCGGAAGCTCAAGATGTCTAAGGCCGCGATTGCCGCTCGCCGTGCCTACCGCCTCCGTAAGAAGCGCATGGCTCGTTTCGGCATGTGGTAAATGTATAATGTATAATGTGATGTAATTAAAATAATAAAGCAATTTAGAATTATTTTATTATTTTAATGCGATATAAATGATTACGATTCCTTTAGTTGAGGGATCCCCGTTATTGAACAAGAACCAGAAGGTATGACTCTTAAATAGTCTAAAAAGTTCATTTTTAAGGTTTACTTTTTCAATTATTCTCGTTTCTAACACGTGTTTCAATTTCTAAATTTTATGACTTAAGAACATTTTATATATCAGACTTAGGACGCGTTTTTCTTGGACTTAGTTTATTTTTTACATTTATACTCCAAATATTATCATTTTCTAATGATTCTAATTGAAATCTAGATCACTTAGTTTAAGATCTTCGTGTTTAATAGCAATTATTTTCTCTATAGATCTAACCGTGCTTGGAATTGTTTTAAAATCGTTAACTCCAATTATTTCAATTTTATCATTGATATTAATGTCTATGATACAATTGTCTTTGTAGTCTTCTAATGATTTAATTAGATGTATATATTTTTGTCCTTCGGGATCTGAATGATGAATTTTTGCAAACAATGTTTCATTCTTAAATATAGTGCTGTATAATTCAATGTCTTCGTTTTTTTCTTTCACTAAGAGACTAAATGTTATCAAGTTAGAAGGTTTCCATTTAAAACAAGAATAATTTACACCTGTTATAATAGGTAAATCATTTGGAATCATAAAAATTTCATCTGTGTCTTTGAAGTCTTCTGCATAAGAATTAATAGATTCTGAATAATAGGTTATAGTAATTGGTGTACTACTAGACTGTATATTATGTTTAAAAGTCTGAGCTTCTGCTATGCGGTCTAGATAAGAAATTCTATTAATCTTACTTCCGCAGCAAGAAAATGTATCATAAAGACAGATTTCTTCTGGTTTATAAGAAATATCAAAAATTGTTCCTTGGTAGTATTCGTCTGGGCACGTTATGTTAATTTTATAAATAGTTAAATCTTTAAGAATTACTACAGATGTATTATTGCCATTTTTATCAAAAAACATAAATAAAACAGCTCGTTTCGTGTCTACTGTGTCCTTTTTGTAAAAAATGTATTTAAAATTTCTGAGCTTTAAAATGTATCTTTTTTCTATGTTCACAGAGTTCTGAAGAGGAAAATACATGTCTCCTTTTCCGGTCCAACTGTTATTTAGTAAAAACACAATTTGTTTTTTAAAGTTTTCATCTGTGATCTCTGATTGCATTATTATAGTATATAATCATGCGGTCTCTTTAAATAAATTTAAAGGTAACGTATTATTCATTAGTATTATGTCTTTTACCTCAAAAGAAGAAACTCTTGTAAATTTTCTATTAAATTATTATAAATCTAAAATAAGTCTTTTTAAGGATATAATTTATCAAAATACTCCGTTAAGTCTGAGACTTCTTGATTGGTTAGTAACAAATTACTCTAAAAAGTATAATATAATATATCCACTTGGTAACTCTGGTGAAATTATATATTTTAATATATACCTCGATTACAAAAACCAGTTAAAAGCTTATTCAAAAAAATTTTTTGATCCATTTTGTAGACAAAAACGTCTTGTTATAAATACAGTAACTTTTAAATGGAGAGAATACACAGAAGAAAGCATTTCAGATACAGAAATAGTTACAACTGTTGGTCAGCTTAATTTTTTTAGATGGTTTATAGATAACAAGATACTTGATTATGCATTGTCAAATATTAAATTTATAGACGCAGACATGATAAATACCATGGCTTCTAAAAAGAAAGGTAAACGATCAGTGCTTTCCCCAAGCGCAGTAAAGGGTATATATACTAACAAATGCAATGTTACGATTAAATTTAAACCCTAGTAATTTAGAGAAATAATTTATTTATAATTATAAAATGGAACATCCATTGAATATTTGGCTAAAATCAACTGGAAAAGTGGTAACAGATTCGAGTAAACAAACTATTACTCATTTTATGTTCGATGGAGGGAAACTAGACATATCAGAAGATCACGAAACGTTCCAGATTATGTACAGTAAGTATATAAAATATAAAAACTGTATAGTAGAAAGAAAAACTGAATTTTTTAAGTTTTTTGTAGACTTTGATATACTTTCAGAAGAAATCATAAATCTAGAAGAATATGTGATTCTTATACAAAACACGCTGAGTAATTTGTATAAAAATAATTCTTTAGTTTGTATAGTAACAGGGGCCGATAAAAATAAAGAAATAATTAAAAACGGAACGGTTTATTTTAAGCAAGGGTTTCATTTACATTGGCCTGATATAATTGTAGATAAGACTACATCATTGGCAATTCGTAAAAATCTTATAGTAAATTTAACTAATGTTTATGGGAAAAATGAAAAACACCACGACTCTTGGGAAAAAATAATAGATCGCTGCGTTTATGAAAATAATGGTCTCAGACTAGTTGGTTCAGATAAATGTACGATATCAGATGGTATTAAAAACTACGAAGAGAGAATTTATATACTTAAGGATGTATACATCGGGACCAAAAGAGATGAAGCTTTATTTAATTTTTATACCAAAGATACATTTCAATTGGTTAAGAATACTAGCATAAGATGTGAATATAAAAGTATAACAGATGTACAAGGCCTTGTTGAATATGTAGAAATAGAAGAAAGTACTGAAAGTAATTGTGGAAATCTTATAACTCTTTCTAGAAGTTCACAAGAGTACAAAGCTATTGAAAAATTTTTTAAACTTCGCGCGGTTGGTTATCGCGTAGAAGATATCCGTGCTATTTCACAAGTAAAAGACAATTGTATGTATCTAATAAACTCGAAGTCTAAGTATTGTCAAAATAAACAAGACTTTCATAGTAATAATCACATTTATTTTAAACTAACTCCAAATGGACTTTGTCAGAAGTGTATGTCAGAAAATCATGGTATTCACGGCCCGTGCAGAGAGTTTCAAAGTAGTTGTGTGCCAATTACAACTTCTCTTGAAAGTGCTCTTAATTGGAAAAACCCAAAAACCAAAGAAATCAAAAAACCTCAAGATTTTAGCCTTCCTGGGCTACTAGAAAGACTTGAAAATAATATAACTGGTAAAGATGCCTTTATGGGACCTGGAAAAAAGAAGTAAACAATACCACTGAAAGTCCTATTAAAATAGCAATTACGACTTTTCCACTTAAGTTTGTAACACCTGATTCTATTAAATACGGAAATGAATTACCTAAAAGTTCAGTAAACTGACTTGAGTTAGTAATAAGATAAGCTATAATCACAAGTAAAATAATTCTTACATTCTTCTCTTCTGATATCTTAGCAAAGAGCGAACTATTTACATCTAAATTTACATTCTGATTTACATTTCCTTTTTGTTTGCCCCTTGATAAGATACTTTTTGGACTTTCAGCGTCAATTTCTTCTGTTATTTCTTCTTGTTTACCATTTAGATCTTTTACAGAACATTCAAACTGCGACATATTTAATAAATAAAACAATTTAATTGTAACTTTTTAAACGAAACAATAATCAGTTTTAAAAATAAAAATAAAATGTATATATAAAAGTAAATAAAATGGGCATAGACAACGTTGCTATTAAAACTTTTAATTCAACAGGATCGCAGTCTGTGTGTAGAGCCAATGAAGCAGACGAAACAAAATTAATTGAATCGGAGTTTCTTACTAAATGTACAACTGAATACATTAATGGTTCTGGAACGAGTTTTATACCTGGAAGTATTGATTTGACTAAACTCCTAACTTCTAATCCATATGAAACATTTACACTACCAAGTGATGTAGATGCAATAAGTGAAATGACTCTTCAAATGTCATTAGGTGCATCTGGTGAAAAATTATCTAAGACATTTATTTTAGATCTTGTAAAGAAAATAGAAATTAAACTAGGCAATTTAGTAGTTCAGACTATTCTACCAGGTGATATTTATGCCAGAAATTTAACAGAATCAGGATATGTAGTAAGTGTAAATACATACCAGGCAGATGGAAGTGGTTTATACCCCACTGCAGATCACGTTGATTTTGCGCTTTCTATCCCGTTCACTGGAAGATCAACTGGTGTAAATAAATCTTTTTTACAAGCAGGTGCTGTAACGAACAACTTAGCAATGAAAGTTTATTACAATAGTCTTGACTTGAGTGGGGCTTCACAACTAAATGTTACAAATCCAGCTAGTATATCAACTGGAGTATGTGTTTTTAGTCATTCTATGACTTCTACCGAAAAAAATTTTATAGCAAAAAATATAATAAATAGACCAGTGAATACTTCTCAGTCTGTTGCACACAGTTTGTCTTCTAGTATAACTTCATCATCGGGCCCTGTTACAATCGATTTAAGCTCTATTAATATAAACGTATCTCATATATTATTAACTTTAAATAATAGCATATTTAATTCTGCCGGAGTGGCTGCCGAACAATCCGATGGCTCAGGTAGTGGTACAACTTGGGCTTCTATTCCCAGTGGTGTCGTTGCAGATACTCACTTAGGAGTTGCAGCAGGTTGGTTAAAGTCGGCTGAATTAATATTAGGAAATGATAGAACTGGAAATGTTCCGGGATCTTGTCTTACAACTAATAAATTAGAACTTTTCAAATTGACAAGTGTTGCATCTAAAAATATTTACATATTAAAGTTAGCCGGTTCCGCTTTTAGCACAGCTGGTATTCCATTTTCGAGACTAAATAACAAAAAGTTAGTAATTACTTATGCAGATGGCTTTACGCTTTCTTCTTATAAAGATAGTACTTCAACAGGTACAGGTATGTCTAACATAAACGTAACATGCTGTGGAACACAGATTCAGAGTACAGTTGGTGGTACTATTTCGTTTTCTGCTTAAACAATTTAAATAAATCAAATAAATTCATTTAAATTAAATAATTTTAACTACGTATTAAATTTAAAATTATTTTCTTTTATAAATTGTAAATACAAATGTCTGGAGCTGTAGCTGCTCATGCTGCTTATAATGGGTCTGGTACCCAAGGTCTTGCTGTAACTAATAAGATTCACGACGAAGACGGTGACGTTATGTCGGTCTTCTGGAACAAGAATGATACTACTCGTCAGCTACTTTATGGTTCGTCTATCATTGAAATTCCACCTTCCGGGAGTGGTGGAAATCTAACCACCGGAGGTAATCAGATTTTTACTGTAAACAATGACATAGACGGCCTTGGTGATTTATACCTACAGATTACCACAAGATCTACCTCGTCATCTCTAGCACTTAAAGAATTTGATCTCTTAGCTTGTATTAAAAGAATCGAATTCATGGTTGGTACACAAGTATGGCAAACACTAGAAACTAATGATATAGGCGCATTGAATATGACAGAGATGTCTGAGGATGCATTTGAATCTTTTACTTTAGCTATGTCGGGCGGTTTTCTTAAAAACGGCACACGAAATAAGATAAGAGCCACTTATGCCGGTGGTGCGACAAGCTTGACGTCGTCTTCGTCTACAGATGTTACTGGCGTATTACGTATACCGATGTTATCTAGAAATGTTGGTCCAAAGCTCGCCAAGTTTTCAGATATTTCTGAAAACTCTTATCTTCTAGCGGGCGCTCCCCACCAAGCTGTTAAGATTAGAGTTTACATGACTGGCACTTTGCCATCCGCTTTGACCGGCATGACTGGTTTTGATCTTAGATTATTTGGTCAGTGCATTGTAATGTGCAACGAAGAGCGCGAACAGATTAAAGCAATGCCCATGGGTCTACCAAAGAGACTAAAGATGACTCAGAACACCACAACGAAGGTTGGTGTAACAAGCGGCTCACTTGTAACCGTCCCCCTTGATCTTGACCACTTTTCACTTTTTACTTCGCATATAATACTCTATGTAACAGGGGCGGGTAGTATTACAAATAGCAGTATCAATACCGCTGAACTTAAATTAAATTCTAGCTCATTTTCGGGAACTCTAGATGGACCTTTATTAACTGGGTCAGCGACTGACGCATTAGGGCTCTATTCCAATGGATTTTTCATAGACAGTGCTAATGTAACAGATAACTTTTATGTATTCCCTCTGGCTTCACATGCATACGGCGGTTCGTCTGTTCCTCTAAATAGATTTGATAATATCAGAATGGAATTAAGCATCGCATATGAGGGTAGTGGTACTCTTACAGTAAGCGCCACTTGCGTTGGCGAGACTACTGCCCTTTATAAGGGTGGCGCTGCTTCGCTAGCTATGTACTAAATACATAACTAAATATATAACTAAATACATAAATTAATTCAATTAAATAAATTCATTTAAATTAAATAATTTTAACTACGTATTAAATTTAAAATTATTTTCTTTTATAAATTGTAAATACAAATGTCTGGAGCTGTAGCTGCTCATGCTGCTTATAATGGGTCTGGTACCCAAGGTCTTGCTGTAACTAATAAGATTCATGATGATGACGGAGACGTTATGTCTGTCTTCTGGAATAAGAATGATACTACTCGTCAGCTACTTTATGGTTCGGCTTTCGTAGAAGTTCCGTCTAGTGGCGGTTCTGGTACAAATGATGCTACTAAGGACAGTAATATAATTTTTGATGTAAATAATGACATCGATTGTTTAGGCGATATGGTTTTAAATGTAAAATTTATAAATACAGACTCCTCGTACGCCGTGACTGTTGATCCTCAGCAACTTGCAACTGTAGTAACAAGAATAGAAGTTCAGGTTGGTACTCAAATTTGGCAAACTTTTGAAAACGCAGATATTCTAGCTCTTGCTTCGACTGAGCTATCTCCTGGATCTTTTGCAGATTTTTGCTTTCAGACTAAAGGCGGTGTGGCTGCCGATAACCTGTTTAATAATTCCGCACCCGGTTCTGTTCCAAGAAACGGGGGTGTTGCAAACGCGTATATTCCAATTAAATTATTCACGAAGACTCTAGGTCCTCGTCTTGAAAATTTTGCAGAACAGACGGAAAGTGGTTATCTAATGGCCGCCGCTCCACATCAACAGGTTAAAGTAAAGGTTTATACGTCGGGTAAGACGGCGCTCACCGGTACTCTTGGATTAGGATTATATGCTAAAAATCAGGTTATGTGTAACGAAGAGCGCGAGCAAATGAAGGCGATGCCCATGGGTCTACCAAAGAGAATTAAAATGACACAAAATAAGAGTTACGCAGCTTCGACGAACAACCCTTCTTCATTAGATATAGATTTGGATATATTTTCTTTGTACGCATCGCATATTATAATAAGTATACCTTGGACCTCTTGGTATGCGAACTCGTCTAAATTTTATTCAAGCTATGCTGAACTTCTTTTAAATTCTTCTTCTTTCTCCGGTAAGTTACCTCTAGGACTTCTTAAGTTAACGGGTCCATCTATGGGATTATTTACAAATGAATACTGGGTTTCGAATGCCAACAATTCTTCTAATTTAACTTTTGTATTTCCTCTTGCCTCGTGGGCATACGGCGGTTCGTCTGTTCCCCTAAATAGATTTGATAACATTAGACTTAAGCTAACTGGTCTACCAAGTATTGGTGGTATAGCTTCAGGTGCTAATGTCAATATCACTTGCGTTGGTGAGACTACTGCCCTTTATAAGGGTGGCGCTGCTTCGCTAGCTATGTACTAAATACATAACTAAATATATAACTAAATATATAACTAAATACATAAATTAATTCAATTAAATAAATTCATTTAAATTAAATAATTTTAACTACGTATTAAATTTAAAATTATTTTCTTTTATAAATTGTAAATACAAATGTCTGGAGCTGTAGCTGCTCATGCTGCTTATAATGGGTCTGGTACCCAAGGTCTTGCTGTAACTAATAAGATTCATGATGATGACGGAGACGTTATGTCTGTCTTCTGGAATAAGAATGATACTACTCGTCAGCTACTTTATGGTTCGTCTATCATTGAAATTCCGTCTAGCGGCGCAAGTAATATAGGCTTTGGTGGGTCTAGACTTTTTACTGTAAATAACGACATAGACTGTCTTGGTGATATGTATTTAGAAATAACAGGTGCCCTGCCTAAATATCTAATTGCTTCCGGACCTCTCGCGCTTACTCAAGACCCAAAAGCTTTTGCACTTCAAACTTTTATAAATCGTATTGAAATTCAGGTTGGTACACAAATTTGGCAAACTATAGAAAATTCAGATTTAAGAGTTGTTAATTCGTCTGAAATGACATCTGATTCTTTCGCGGAAACAAGCTTCTTAACAACTCCTAGTGCCGTCTCGGACTCGACCACTGCATGGGTAGTAATCCCATCTCTAACAAAAACCTTAGGACCCCGTTTCAATAAGTTTACTAATCAGACAGAAGATGGTTACCCAATGGCTGCTGCTCCACATCAGAGTGTAAAGATTAAGGCTTATTTCAGAGATGAGTTTCCAACTAAAATACATACTGCTGTTGCGGTAGATGCTTCATTATCAACCCCTTTCTCTATTACTACTCAAGAAGACGTGCCCATTCAATATACTGTAACCACCACCCGGGCGCTGTCTGTTGGAGAAAAGATAGGCGAGCAAGCTAGCGGCTCCGCGATATCTTCATGCAAACTATATGCAAAGCAGCAGATTATGTGTAATGAAGAGCGTGAGCAAATGAAGGCGATGCCCATGGGTCTACCAAAGAGACTAAAGATGACTCAGAATTCATATACGTCTGACCTGGGGTCATCTGCTATTAAGACAATTGAATTAGATCACTTTTCTTTGTATGCATCGCATTTAATAATATCTGGTAACGCAGGGGTTGACATAAAATTATCAAGCGTAGAATTAAAATTAAATTCTAGCTCATTTTCAGGTCAGTTACCCGGTGTTTTACTAGATTCTTGTACATCTGATTCGCTAGGTCTTTATTCAAATAAGTATATATACGGCGATGGAACGTCGCCTTCGGATATTATGGTCGAGGAATTTGGAATAGGAACTTATGTTTTCCCTCTTGCTGCTACTGCTTTCGGTGGGTCGTGTGTTCCTCTAAATAGATTCGATAGCATTCGCCTAACTTTAACATTTACCTCTACTCCAGTTACCGGTTCTTCGACATTCGTAAACGTAACGTGCGTTGGCGAGACAACTGCGCTCTTTAAGGGTGGCGCTGCTTCGCTAGCTATGTACTAAATATAAATGAATAAATATAAATGAATAAATGTATTGTACAATTTATTTAAATTTAAATAAACAATACAATGCAGTACAATTGAATTAAATTAATTTAAAAAAAAAATAAATACATTTATAATAAATGTCGGGCTCAATTGCAGCAATAGCAGCTTATGACGGCACGGGTACACAAGGTTATGGAACGACTGATAAAAGTTTACCAGGTGTAAAGTCTGTTTTTTGGAATGAAAATGATACAGATAAGTATTACGTCAACGGTTGTAGTTTTTCGGAAGTATCCTCTAACAATTCTGAAATAACTTCTTCGCAAGCTTCTAATCCCAGTACTATAGTATTTACATTTGACAATGATACCGATGCTATAAATGATTTAGTTTTAACTATTGGCGCTACAGATATAAAATCTGCGACGACCAGCGGCCTGGGACCGCTTCCTCCCTGGTTTATGGCTGGATTTATAGAAAGAATCGAAATATGTATTGGTAATCAAGTTATATCTACTATCTTTACTACACAGATAAGACAACTTTTAATATCTGATAAATATTTAAATTTGAGTGTACAAGACTATGGAAATGTATCACAAATCGGTAGCGGTGAAAGCGGCGGTGTATATACAAACATCAGACTCCCAATTTTTAATTTAATAAATTCAAAAACAAACTGTTCATATTTAATGGCATGCGCGAATAATCAAGTTCTACAAGTAAAAGTCTATCCACAGTTTTTAACCCAGAGTGATTATAATACTAATTTTTTATCTTCTTCTTCTGGATGGAACATTGCCGTAGGAGCTAACAATAAGTTTACATTTAATTTGTATGCTAATAAATATTCAATGGCAAACTCTGAAAGAGACTTTTTAAGGAGTCAAGTAATTCCAAAAAGAACAAATGTTACACAGAGTGCAACAATATCAAATCCTCAATCAGTCGCTGGTTACCCAAATTTATCAACTAGTAACCCAATTACAATAATTTGCGATCATTTTAATATAAATGCAGAAAAACTTTATATAACATCAATAGGTTCAGATGAACCCATATTTCCATTGTTTAGTGTAGAACTATTTTTAAATTCTACTTCTTATTGTGGAATGATTCAAAGTAGTGTTTCAGAAATTTCTACGGGACCTACTTATAGTCAATATATATCAACTTTTGATATAGGAAATGGAAAAGGCACTACAACAGGCTCGAGTAAAATTGCAGAAATATATTTTGCAAAAAATTCTAAAGAATACAATACAGATCAAAATTACGTACCTTTGAGTAAATATGATAGTATTCGTATAGTTTTAACCCCGTTATCATCTAGTACCATGTCTATATTTACAAGATTTTTGGACTATTTAACAGTTGTAGTAGAGGGTAAATGTACAGCTTTGTATCAAGACGGTGCTGTAGTATTTAATAATTACTAAATACATTACATTACATTACATTACATTACATTAAATAAATTATATACACTTTATAAATTTCCAATCTAGATCTTTACATATTCCTTTCCATATATTTTCTTGTTCAAATAGTTTTTCTCTGCTCTTTAGAAGAGGAAAGTAAATTAGGTATTCATGTTTGTTAAGTAGTTGAAAAAATTTATATAAAGTATAAGAATAGCTTAAAAAGTTCTTTCTATTTTTTGGACAGTGCTTTTCAAACGGTTCTTGAATTTCATTAAACATTTCTATAAGCTTATTCTCTAATTCTTGACATATATGTAATTGTTTATTACTGGTTATTTTATGAATGATATTTGGTATACGTTCATAGTACTTGTTTAATTTTAATTTTTTAAGAAATTCCTTGATTTTATAATACGTAATCAAAGTTTTGTCTGTGAGGCGTTCTTTTTTGATTTCTAAAATCAGTAATTGAATTATTTCTTCTGGTACATTTGTTCCTTCTCGACCTTGTATCTGGGTTATCCATTCTTTGAAATGATTAGTTCGTTTATAACTATATGGTTTTGTATACTCATGATTTTCAGCATGATTCCATTCTGGAAGTTCTGAAATATTAAAAGTTTCAGTTAGACCACAATTGTAACAAATTAGTAATCCAGACGATGAGTCATGAATAGTACTACATTGACAATCTCTACAAATGTAACTATTTTGCCTTTTTTCTATATATCCACTAGATTCTTTTGGAAAACATTTTGCCATATATCTTTTGTACATTTCTTCTTTATTATTAGTAGAATCTAATGAGATGTACTTAAATATCTCGCCGTCATTATTGCATTCTGTTGTATGCTCCTCTGAGTCTATTTCTCTTATAAAATCCATAGATCTAAAAAGATAATCAGAAAGTTCTCTATCTGTCTCTAAGTCGTTTATTTTTTCCTCCAAATGTTTTATTTTAGCTTCAATTTCCCTGTTAAATTTATTAACAGTTCTAGCTTTGTATAATAAATTTAACTCGGATTTATACTTATTTATATTTTTTTTATCTTTTTCTATGTTTTCTATTGTTTTATCGTGTTTTGCTATTATAGACATTCTAGCGTCTGTGTGAGCTATTTTTTTAGAAATCTTAAAAGAAGACATTATAAATTATATATTTTATTCTTTTAAACACATTTTTAAATTCAAGACATTTAATTTAAAAATATATTTTATAATTAAATGTGATGTTGATATCTTATTCAAAAATTTTTACCGTTAAAGCCATTAGAAATCTATGTAGAATAAAGGGTATACGTTATATATCAAATTATAATAAAGATTATCTTTTAGTTTTATTAAAAAAATATAACGCAGCTAAAATTATTCAGAGTGGTTTAAGAAATAAGACAATAAATGAAAAAACTTGTCCTATATGTCACGAATCTATAAAGTATCCTTTTATTTCTATAAAAGTAAATGATAAGTTTTTTTATTACGATTTTTATACATTCGTCGAATATTTAAATAAGACGCAAGACTTTAGAGATCCGTGTACAAGACAAATTATAAAAGATAATAAGTTAATGCAAATTAACAAATTAATAAGATACTACTATGGAAAGACTACTAATAAGATACTTATTTCAAAAAGTATGATTAAAAATACAGATTTAAATATAATAACTTACTGTCTATATGACATCTTAAATGAAGTTCAAAATAAACATATGACATTAGAGGAAATATATAATAATATATTACCAAGATTCATACATTACGTTAATTACCTAATTAAAAATCATTCAAGAGAAGATTCTGAAATAATACTAAAAGCATGTAGAGAATCTATGGACAACAGAGTGATACTCGATTATATTCAACTAATGGAGGTCATAAATTACTAAAAAATATTAATATAAAGAAAACTTACAATGTAATATAAAGAATCAAATGACTGATTTTTGCAAAATTTGTGATCCTAAATGCAAACACAATGATTGTATATGTAATGAAAACTTTAGTAATTTTTATGACATATACAATGAGCTACAAAGTATAACTCAACTTGAAAAGTTTAATTTAGTAAAAAACTGGGGTATTTCAACTATGACTGTCTGCTGTAGTTTCAATAGCGACATAAATTTAGAAGAGTATATAAATGTTTATTGTTCAGAAATAACAGGTAAAACTTTTTATAATTGTATAAATACATACACAGGTGTAAAGTATCAATCTAAAAATAGGGTATCTATCAAGATATTTTCAAATGGGAATATGCAGTTAGCCGGAGTATTAAATGTCATGTCGGCTACATACGCTATAAGAAAAATATATAGAAGACTATGTAACCTTTCAGCATTTGCATCTGAGGCTTTTATATCAAATGTAAGAATATGCATGATAAATTCAGACTTCAAGATAGACAAAAATATAAAGCAAGCAAATGTTTGTAAATTTTTAGATTCAAAAGAAACGGAATCTGTTAAGATGTATTCATTTAATCCAAGTAAATATCCGGGTATAAATATTAAGTTTTCAAATCCTATAAATCAAAGTATTATAACTTGTGCAATGTTTAGACCGGGTAGTATTATAGTTACAGGTGGAAATGATATAAACGCGTATAAATTTGTATTAAATCAAATTTTTATTTTGTTGCAAAATAATAATGATTTTTTATATTAATGCTGACTTTATATCAAATAAATAATATAATAGATTCAAATATTTCTTGTAATGTATCTCATAAAATAATAAGTACATTCACAAATAAATGTTATATATATTCTTTTATATCAAATTTTTATAAGAATAATAAAGTTTTTGACAAATGTACTATAATAGTAGCAATGATTTACATGAACAGATATAATAAAATTTGTAAATTAACAAATACAAATATTAAACCAGTTTTAGAAACATGTTTAATATTGGCCAATAAATATTGTTCAGATTTAGAAATACGGGACTCTGGTCCTTTAGAAGTTCATTTACTAAATACAACAAACTGGAATTTATACATTTCAGAAGAAGAATATAATTATTATCAAAAAGTTATAATGTCTTTAATAACTTCTATTTAATTTTCCTTAATTGGTTCTAATGTTTTACTTGGTCCTGGTTCGGAATTTGTTACTTCTTCTAATTTAGGGGTATCTTCTTTTATCTGAGGTTTGTCTTGTTCTGGATCAGTTGGAAGTTTAGTTAGATTTTCAACCTTTTCTGATAATTCATTTACCTTGTTGTATAATTTATAAATCAAAAAGACCAAAACAGCTAATACGCATACAAAAAGAAGCGTGTAAACTAGACCAGAGTCTTCTGCTACTTTAGTATCACTACCCATTTAAATTATGGTAAATGTTTAAAATATTATAAAAAAACGCATTACTCGGGGTCATCAATTTCGTTGTCGTCACTCGGGATGTCTATTCCTGTGAAGAATGTAGTTCTTTTAAGTGATATACCAGAATTAATTGGATATTCTCGTGTACCTTGTTGTACAATTTTAATATTATTATTTGTAAATATAGCCATAAAATAGTCTTTTGTAAACTGTTCTCGCGGCAAATTATTTTCTCGGCAGTGATCATTGAATGCCTGAGAAAATACTTTCATTGGGACATATAATTTCTTATCGAATACTACCTTGTCAGATTTCAAGAAATTTTGAAGTGAATTTGTAGTCTGTTCCATTTCTTCTTTATTTTCATGGAAGTATCTTGGTAGTATATTCCAAATACCCTTTTTGCCATGTGTGTTCAGTGCAGAATAGTATCCTCGAATACATAATTTCATTATAAAAGGAAGTTCTTTGAGTAATTTTTTATCTATTTCTGTGTCAGTGTTCATTACTTTCTTCCAGAAATTTACAACCGCTGTTCTACGAGATACACTTTCTGAATTATTTTTGTATCTCATTATTTTATTACCTCCCATAGTCATCGGTACTTTCCAGTCTATTGTTTCGTCGTTTTTGTACTTTTCTGAATATGTATTTCTACCACCTTCTACAATAAGCTGCCAATCCGTCTGTTCCATCTTAAAATTTTCAGCTATCTCGGGTGCAAGTACCATAAATTTATTAGCATGTGGTTTAATACCAAACTTTGCATCTATATTATTAGCTATTACACCAACATCTTCTTCGTCATAAAATTTTTGAAGAATCTTCATTAAAATTGTACTTTTTCCAGCGCCTGCCTGACCAAGTAGATAAAGAAGTACTTGCCAGTTGTCTAATTCTCCAATGTCAAAGCACATTCTCCCCATGAATATACACAGCCATTTTTGAACTTCTTCTGTAAATTCTTGGTAATCTAACAGGCTTTTAAAGGTGGGACAGTGATCTATTATTTTGAACCAATCTTCTTCGCTGTATTGTAAAAAATTATCAAAGTTTGAATCATGATATTTAGATGCAACTGAAAAATTAGTAATATAAGGATGAGATTCTCCATAAGGAACAAATACATCTGTATAAACAGGTGTTTCATCCGGTCCTGCTACGTTATACTTTGTTATGTAATTTCCGTTTTTGAATGCAAAAAGGTGCCGATCTTTTACAAGAGTTGGTAACTCTGGACCAACAAATTCATTGAAATACTTTTCAGCATTATTAATATTACTGCCGCCACTTGCTGTTGCATTTTTCCACTGATTAAAATTTATTTTATGATCAGTTTTTTGATATATGTATTCTTTAATAGAACACCGCTTCTTCCAAGCATGTGTATTATTACCATATTTTATAAGAGGTTTATAAAGATTACCGCCACATTTTGTAAATCCTTCTTCTGAAATAGTTTCTAAAAAGTACAAAAGAAGACATTGATAAGGCGTCTTTTTAGAATCATCCGTAAATCTTGTGTATTTAAACAAAACATCTGGATCTTCATTAGATAATGAATTATGTCCAGGTTCACATGTTTTAAACAAAAGATATGTATCCCGGATAAGTCTTTCTGAGTAAAAGATGACCTCATATAGTTTATCCCAGTGCGAAGAATATTCTTCGAAATCTTCTATACACTTTTTAAATTTAGTGTATACTAATGTAGCTTCAAATATAGCTTTTTCTAGTTCTACTTGGAGAACAGATGTGTCTACACCTTCTATAGAAGTTATATTTAATCTTTTACATGCTTCTTCTATTGGATTTCCCTTACTAACTGTCCATTTAGCTCTTAGATCTTCAAAATATTTCATAATTTCATCATTGTCTGCATTTTTAACTCTTTCTTTTATTTCATTACTCCAAGGACGGTTAGCTTCAAGAATAGACATCAGCTGATATAATTTTATATAAAATATTTTTTTATATGATTTTTAGTGAATAATAATTTAGAAATTTATACTCGTTAATACGTGTAAAAAAATAATATTTTCTTATTAATAATGGAAAAATGAAAACGCTAGCGTTTCTTGTTTTCAACAAAAATGGTGAAATTAGCCAAAAAAACACGACACGGCGTGTATTCGACCCGTGTTATTTTCAAGAATATAAACATTATAAAAGATATGATGAATATATAATCTTATATAATGTTGAACCCAATTGTAAAAATCTAACAGTATTTTATTTTACAGAAGATAAATACACATCTGAGGTAGCACTTTTAAAAGTTAATAACATTGATATTAAAAATTTAACTTATAAGATGTATACAAAACAAATATCTAAAATCAAGTATGAACCAAATGATTATTACTCTGATTCTGATTCAGAGATAGATGATATTTCTCCGTTTGTATACTGATTATTTAGCTTTTAGAGCTTTATTTACAGTTTTTTCACGACCTTCGATGTAGATGTAATCGTGTACAAATTTTGCTTTTTCTTCTGCAGACATTCCATGAGTTTTGTCTGTATCTTCAGAGAAATACTTATACAACTTGTCATATACATCTCCTTTTGTAATTTGCTTAGTACTTTTTGTACTCTTAAGTTCAAAAGAGGCTGTATCTATGTTACACATATCAAGTTCATTTGCTTCCATAAAAGTCAAAACTTCTGCCTGTTTTTCTTGCTTAATCTTAGTAAGTTCTTTAATTTTATCTTGCAGAGGTTTCATTTTCTTTTTAAGCTCTTTTATTTGTGAATCTAGTTCGCTATATTGCGTGACGTCATTTTTAAAGAACTGAATTTCTTGGTCCGAAACGTTAAGCATTTATAATTTTAAATTAGTTATTTTTTTATATTAATTACCGAGTTTTTCGCAAATTGAATACAAATAAAACGCATTTAGTAACAGTAGAACTGTTATTATTATGCAATAAAATTTAATAGGAAATGTAACATCATTTAACGTCTCTTTTATTTTTGTTTGGCCCTGTTCGTCCAAAAGTTTCGATAACATCTTTTATTATTTATTTATATTTTTAATCACTGAATGCACCGCCGTCGTCAAAATCTTCATAGTCTTCTTCGGAGTCATAATTGTCGATGTCGAATGTATTATCGCCTTCATCTTCTGAATCAGATTCTGCGTCAGAAGGTAGTATTTCTTCTCTTGGTTTGTTTTCATTTTTATTTTCATTTTTATTTTTATTTTCTTCCTGTTCCTCTGGTTCGTCCCCTGCAATTAAAAAGTGCTTTTTCTTAATTTTTTCAGTTATCTTCTTTTTCTTTTCAGTTATCTTCTTTTTCTTTTCAGTTATCTTCTTTTTCTTTTCAGTTATCTTCTTTTTCTTTTCAGTTATAACGAGTTCTTCCTTAATAATATCTAGATAGTCTGGATAATCAACAAGTTTTATAGGAAATTCGGTTTTCTTAATTACGCGGGGTGTACATTTATTTTTAATGCGATGTTTTAAACTTTCAAGAGTTTCTTTGTCCTCAAAATACAAGTCAAAGTTAAGTTTTCTAAGTAAAAAATTAATGTTTGCATTGTAATTCCATCTATATGTTTTTGAAAACGTTTTCGTAATTTCGCATAGGTGTATGTATTTTTGAAGATCGTCTCTGTAAAGTTTTTCAGAATTAATTTTTTCTTCCTGAACGTGTACAATGCGTTTCTTTGTTTCTGGGCAATTTATTTCAGAGATGTATTCACAAATGTTCATGTCACATTTTGTTTTCTTTTTAGACTCTATCATAACGTGACCGCATTTGTAAACATTCCATTTCTTATTATCTGCGAACTTCTGATAATAAAAAGCAGTGTAACCACAGTCGCACTTCATTTTTTTACAATTATGTATTAAACTTAAAGTTTAAATACAATTAAAAAATGTAAAATTTTCATGGAAGACGATAAAATAACTTATATAGAATCTCAACAGATGTACTATTTTAAATGCCCAAATTGTAATTGTTTATGCCAAGTACACATAAAAGACATTAAATGTGGAATATTTAGACATGCCGTACTTAAATCTAATAATGAATTTATAAACCCTCATACTTCAGAAGAGGAATGTAAAAGACTTAAATTGTTAAATCTTGTTTACGGGTGTGCTATGCCTTTTAATTTTGATGGAAAAACCGTAGAAAAATGTGGATACATTTAAAGATAAAATTTATCAAATGTTTGTAATATGTTGACAAACATTATTCAATATGAACCTAAAACAGATTGGGAAAATAATTGCAAAATCGATATGAACATTAGGGATTTACAAGAAAAATATCCTAATGGTTGTAATTGTTGTGGAAAATTTTACGGAAGACCAGATTTTTCTAGATTAGTTTCTAGTCATTTTAAAACTAAGAAACATTATGAAAAATGTTTAAGAATAGCAGATGAAAAATTTAAAACTGATTTTAAAGAAGTTTCAGATATAAATAGAGATTTTGAAGAAAAATGTAAAGAAAATAGATATCTAAAACAAATGATTTATGAACTTAGAGAAGAAAACAAAGAGCTTAGGGATGAAATTTCTAAATTAATTATCCCTGTTTCTAAAAATTTAATAGATATTTAAAGATATAATTTATAATATATTATAAATGAACCGTGTAGCACAGCTAGAAAAGATTCAAAATGAATGCAAACAAATTTTTGAAAAGAAGAATAAAGACTATGGTGATGCATTTGCACAACATGGTACAGTAGGTGTATTGGTAAGAATTTCAGATAAGATGTCTAGATTCACAAATATTTCAAAAAAAGGTCTTGAAATTTCTGTTGAAGACGAAACTCTTAAAGACACTCTTATGGATCTTCATAATTACACCGCAATGGCAATAATGTGTATGGAAGACAATGCAGAAATCAGTATGGTTTAATAAAAATTATTACATAAAAAAATAATATATAGGTAACACTACATAGTATAATATCGAATACTATACAGAGTTGCTCAGAAATGGCAAATTTTGTATTTGAGACCATTCAAGTTGGAAATCTGAATGACATAGAATTTTCTTCTGAGACTGGTGAACCTCTTAGAAAATTTCACAACTGGATAAAACAACAGTTAATCTTTGAATCAAAAAGAATAACAAACGGGTCAAAATTATTAGATGTGGCTGTTGGAAGAGGTGGAGATATATTTAAATGGTCAAAGGCTAGATTTAAGTATGTAACAGGGTTTGACAGTGATGCTAAATCTATATATGAAAAAAACGATTTTGATGGTGCAATTAAAAGATTCAACAGTGTGAAGTCTGAAATGAATATGCCTAAGTGTTACTTCTGGCATATGTCTGCAACTGATCCATTTATATTAAATTTGCTAAACGGTAAAGATCATAACACTATTTATGACGTAGTGTCTTGTCAGTTTTCATTTCATTACTTTGTAGAAGACATAAATGTAGTCCTTAATATGATATCTAAAAAGTTGAAAAGTAAAGGTATATTTATAGGTACTTCTACAGACGGCGATCTTATAAAACAAAATCTTAAAAATACACCGGCTATAATAAAAAGTGCTATAAATCTAAAATACATTTCTGAAGATATGTATGAATTTTCATTAAACTCCGAAAAAACATCTCGAGAGACATACTTTGAATATCGAGGTGTTTCAAGAGAATACTATTTATCAAAAGCTTTTCTAATTGACAAATGTAAAGAATTTAATATGTATCCAGTACATATTTTAAGTTTCCACGAATGGAATAGAAATTACACAGGTATGCAAATGTCTAGAGAAGAAATGGCTTGTAGTTTTTTAAATTTTAGCTTCGTGTTCCAGAAGTATTAAGCTGCCGTGCGCTTCTTTAAATATTTCTTATAATTGTATATCTCTCTCCAGTGGTCGTCTATTCCGGGGCAAGACGTAGAACCGAATACAGAACATGCTTTACAAAAAGCATCATTTGCGTATACCTTGAAGCTTCCTGCTTCTTTAATTATCTTTAGATATTCTACAGGAGGTGCGTTTTCATTAGAGCATGTTATGATTTGTTCCATAAAACTTGTCATAACAGTCTGAATAAGTCGCCATATATTATTGTATGCTATTATTTTCTTAGTTTTTTTGTCAACTTGTTGCAAAGTACGTTTCCATTGATCTTTTGTAATTTCTCCGAGAAGATACCTAACACGTAGGTTTCTAAGCTCAGCTTCATTATTTTCATCGTGTTGAGCATGAGTAAGTCTGTACTCAACATGTCTATAGAATCTGTAAAGAATCTGAAAGCAAATCACAATATTCTTATCATTGTGAAAAACATTCTGCGCTATTCTCGTTATGGTGTAATCATCAAGAGCTACGCCACACATAATTTGTCTATTTGCTTCATATGGGTTACGATTTATCTGCTGATCAGTTTCTCTCATCCAGCGAAAATATTCTGGGTTATGATTATAACCGGTCATCTGAGCGCCAGTTCTCCAAGAAAATTGAATGTGGCACTTTATACACCACATTTGATCACAACCGTCGATTTTGGAGATCATTTCTCCGCATCCGGGACACGGCTTTGCTTCTTTCTTTATAGCTTGAATTGTAGCTTTCGTGTCTTCATCACATTCATGATCTTCTTCTTTTATCTCCATACATTGTCTGCAGAATTTAGTCTCACAGAGTGTACAGAAATACTTTGAATCTAGAAAACCGTTGCAATCTTGAGAAGGACATTTTATACTGAAATTATCAGTGGTTTCTGATGTTGATGTACCAGTGCGAAGACGAATTATTTCAAGATTATAAGCCCTGATAATCTCTTTTTGATCATATAGAATTTTCTTAATACGATTCAATTCGGAATTGGCCTCTGATACTTTATCTGTAAGTTCTCTTATTTTCTTTTGTTTCATAGCTTCGTTTTGTGTATCTGGTAAAAGTGATATCTGTCTTTCTACGAAAAGATTCTCTGAAAACTGCTTGAGATCGGTGTCAACAAATTTTTTTGTAAGATTCTTATTCATAAAATCTCTATCCCATGGATTCTTGCAAAACATACACACAGGATCTTGTGTTCCACCTAAAATAAAAGTTTGACAACAAGTTCTGCATGCAGAATTGTCATTGTCGCACCCTTTACAGATTACCTGCAAGTGGTTAGACTTGTTAAACTTTTCACAGCAGATAGAACAATTCATTTTTTATTAATTATCTATGAAAGATAATTCTAAGTTGATTAAAAAATTACAATAATTATATGGAGACGGCCGGGCTCGAACCGGCGACCCTAGGCTCATAAGACCTATGCTCTGACCAACTGAGCTACGCCTCCATATAATTATTTTAGTGAAATTTATTTATTGACCATCTCTAAGTCTTAATACTAGATGGAGTGTAGATTCTTTCTGAATATTATAATCAGAAAGATTTCTACCGTCTTCTAGTTGTTTACCAGCAAAAATCAATCTTTGCTGGTCAGATGGAATACCTTCTTTATCTTGTACCTTCGCTTTAATGTTTTCAATCGAATCAGATGGTTCAGCTTCTAGGGTAATAGTTTTTCCAGTTAATGTCTTAACAAATATCTGCATACTATTACTCAATATAATTATATATTTTTTCCTTTAAATTGATTTATTCTCGGAATTTTCATTTTCATTTTCAATTTTTACATCAATCATTAACATTGAGTTGTATTTATCTGTTAAAACTGTATAATCATCTAGTAGATTTAGATATTTATTTTCTAGTTCTTCGCTGAATGTATTTAGTTCTTCGTTTTTTCTGTTGATACATTCGTTTGTATTAGAAAGAGCTGCGTTTTGAGAAGTAAGAAGTGAATTTTGATTTACAAGATTTTGATTACTTTGTTTTATTTCTGTAATTTCTTGAATGATTTTGTTGTAACTTTCATAAATTTCTGAATAATTTTTATAAATAAAATTGTAAGAACTAAGAGTTCTTTTTACTTTATTTACATTTTCTACGATTGATCGCCGAAGACAAGAAATCTTTTCATTTTTCTTTTTAATTTCTGACGTAGTCTCATTTTTAAACTTATTGTTACAACGATTTGTGTAACGAACTGTACGGTCCGTATATGTATGATATTTTACCATGTTAAATATTAATAAAATATGTCTTTAAATTTGTGTAATAATTTATAAATTAAAATGGATTTTATTTCATAAATGGCGCCAGACCCTGAATTAACTGCTAAAGTTATGAGATTACGTTGGAAAAAGGGAATATCATTAGCAGAAGCTTGGGCAAAAGTAAAGAGACCGAAAAAGAAGTCTGATACAAAAGATAAAAAGAAGAAAGCAGAAAAGAAAGAAAAGAAACCACAGAAGAAAAAGGAAACAAAAGAAGATAAAAAAAAAGTCAAAAGAACAGATTCAAAAAAAATTAAATAAAAGATAAAATATAGTTTTAATTATAAATAAAACGCAATGCCAAAAAGAAAAGAAATTTCATATTATAACTGTAATGATTTAGAATGGATTGTTGATATATTTGGCACTGTTCAACTTCTTGCGTCAATTATTTCTAGTGAAATACCAAGTGAGAATTTTATAATAGCAGATATGTCTAAAAATGAAATTACGGACAGTGACGGAAATACTATAAAAGTATCCAGGATAAACAGGGGCGACGTTAAACAGGGGAAAGGACCACCTGGGTTATATTTTAACGGTGCACATTGGTATTCTTTAAAAAATGGAAAAACAACAGATTCGTATGAATTAGGTTATCAAATGGACCAAACTGCTCATTTTTGTCAAACTTTTGCACTTATAATTTTTTTAGGAAAAGATAAGACTGGAAAATATAAAATGATTAAGCAAAATTATGGAAAGAATATATTTAATGCTTTAGAATTTTGGAAAGATATATTTACTAATCCGCTATATACAGAACTTACTATATTTGTAATAAATGAGATTAAAACATGGAATTTAGATACTAGGGAAAAATTTAATAGTAAAAACACTTTTTTACCAAACGATGGCACTGCATTAGATAAAATTACAAAACAGAAGTTTATAAAATTCATAGAATATTTACAAATGTATACTTTGCAAAATGTTTATAATGGTTGCTCCGAAGGTTAATTTTATTTAAAACTAAAATACAATTTATTATTAATATGAAAGGACGTAAAGTTTGTATTAATAATGAACTGAAAAAAAAGTTAACAGTTGTTCCTTTTATACCAGGAGCACCGGTTCCAACGAGTTACCCGATATATAAGATAACTAATAAATTTATGTACACTCCAAGATATTATAACACCGAAGGAGAATTAATACTAAATGAAATAACACGTGCTAATATAAATACAACCGCGGAACCAAGAGAGTATCAAAAAAATGTAATTACAGAAATATATTCGTCTATAATCAAAAACGGATCTTGTATAGCATGTTTATATACAGGATGGGGAAAAACTTTTGCAAGTCTTTACATAGCTAGTTTATTGAAAGTAAAAACACTAGTTATAGTAAACAAAGAATCTCTTCTTGAACAATGGTCTGAACAAATAATTAAATTTCTAGGTATAAAACCAGGTATAATCCAAGGCTCTAAGATTAACACTGAACCAGATGTATGTATAGGGATGATACAAAGTATTTCTATGAAAGACTACAACAGTGATTTATTCGATTGTTTTTCCTTTACTATCTTTGACGAGACTCATCACTATTGTAGTAAGGTTTTTTCAAATGCATTTTATAAAATAGGTTCGTTTTATAATTTAGGGCTATCCGCAACACTTAAAAGAGCCGATAAACTTGATTTTGTACTTGAATGGTTTTTATTTAAACCAGCTGTTAATGTTCAATTACTTATAATAGAACCCGAAATACATGTTCATAATTTTTATGAACACCCTGAAACAACTATAAAATATCTTCCAAATGGCAAAGTAAATTCTCCGGCCAGTATTACAAGCATAACAGAAATAGATTCTAGAACAGAATACATCTTAAATTTAATAAAAGAGTGTTATAACTGCGATAGAAAAATACTTGTACTCACAGATCGTAAATCACAATGTGATTTTATGTATACACAATTAATAGAACATTATTCTGTTGGTATATACTACGGGGGTATGAAACAGGAAAATCTTAAAAAATCTAACGAATGCAGAATAATATTAGCAACATATCAAATGGCATCAGAAGGGTATGATAATCCATTATTAGACACTTTAATATTAGCATCTCCAAAAGGCAATGTAGAACAGGCTGTTGGAAGAATTCTTAGAAGAGAAAATAAAAACCCAGCTCTTGTAATAGACATTAATGATTGTATTTCTGTATTCAACAATTGGAATAGGAAAAGACATTCATTTTATAAGTCTAAAAAATTTACTGTTTTATTTAAAACTGAACAAATTCAAGAAGAGAAAACTGAGATATTAGATGTATATTCATTAAGAGATATTTAATGGCGAGGTGCGTGACCGGCACTTGCTTGGTGACGAGTATGATAGTTTGATACAATGCCGTGGTGGGGGTGGGGAGCACCGGCTAGAACATGGAGCTTTCTCTCCTCTTCCTTATCCCATTGCTTATCTAGATGTTTCATATGCTTTGGCTGCTTGTGAATATTTAATTTTTTCATAGTATATGGATTATAGTAATGCTGATTAGCTGCTAGTCTTGATAAACGCTCTGTATCGACTTTCTCAGCCGCTTCTTCCTTTTCATAATCGCGTACCCAATGAGTGTCAGTTATCTTTTTGCCTCCAGATAAGAAATGCGAATCTTCGTCTTTTCCATAAGGGACATCGTATGTATCATAGCCGCCACCCTGTGCATACAAAGGATCAACAATTCCTTGACGCTTCCCTAGATGAAGATCTCCATATAGGTTTTCATAAAGAACTTTGCCCATTCTTTTTTCATCAAGACTTGCGCGCGCTACGGAGGTAGATTGGGAATTAACATGTCCATCTGAGGAAAAAGTACTCTTATTCTTAAATTCGCCTGTTATAAAAAACACTAATACAATAGCAACTAAAGCAGCAAACCCGAGTAACGTCATAGTCTTCATCGTTCTTTTATTTAATTAAATATATTTTTTTTTCAATAAATATTTAACTACCAAGGAATTTCTTCACCGTTAATTATTTTTTTCCGTAAAATTTTATTTATTTCAAATGGATCTTCATTTTCGTTTAATAAAGAATAAACGTATTTATTATACTTTGGATGACCACCGTCATGTATTCTTCTTGATGTATTAATTGTTAACTTACCCCTTTTTGTTGGCATTAAAATTAAATTATAACCAGAATCTATATCATACTGGCTATTAATTATATTAATGTGAGTTTTCCATTCTAATGGAATTATATGATGTACCTGAACTTTTTCTTGTAAATTAAATCTATGTTTGTAAATTATAAAGTCGCGCCTTAAGAAGTTTGCAAAAAGAAACATTATAATTTTCATTTATATTATAATATAATTTAATTATAATATAAATGAAACAAGTATTTACAAGAGAACGTTTAATAACTATAATAGTAGTGTTTTTTATAACTGGTATTTGGGATGTTATCCTAAGAGCTATGTCTGAAGGTTACATTGATTTTTTGGGTATAGAAAATATGAAATGGGTAACTACATTAAAAGATTATTTTAAATATCATACTGTATTGGGCGCTGCTTTGCTAGCTGCTTTCGTTGGAGCTATTGCTTATATTTTAATAATTTATACATTTGATTTATTAAACGTAAATAATATTTTTAACCAGATTTTAATAGTATTTTTTATATCAGCGCTTGTTGGAATACCTATGAGATATTCTGGTCTGTTTCCAATATTAAATAAACATTACTATGAACCTCTTGGGTTTACCTATTCTTTTATAACAGATGGTATGTCTGGTGTCGTAGTTGCTATTGCGTTATTTTTTTTTACAATTATTTATTAACTAATTAGTAAATGTCAGACTTGCAGTTATTAATAAGTACTCTTCGGTCAAATCCGTATTATACAAGACTTATGGAAATTCTTGTAATAAACGGACTTTTAGATATATTCGAAGAAGAATTAAAAGATGGTAAAATAGATTATATACCTCTTACTATAAATTTACTTGAGTTTTTAAAAAGGAATAAAAAACATTATTCAAACTTTAGTTCAGATACATTTGAAAACATAATTATATTATCGATAGATGAAGTTTTAAATAAAAAATTCAAAATAGATCTAGATGAAGAACAATTAAAAATGATTATACAATTAGTCAAAAATTCTTATTTATTTAAAACTACTTATGTTTACATTAAGGACATTCTAGTAAAAATTTTTACTAAATGTAAATGTAAATCATGTTACAAAGCTGACGACGTAACTGTAAATGTAAATGAAGAACTTGATAAATCTAAACATCGTAAGATTTTGGAGCTAGGCAATATTTAATCTGACCAAGATTAGCAACATTGTATAATATCGTCAGGGGATAACCAGTTTTGAGATATATTTCGACTGTACCACATAAATTTGTAGACTTAGTAAATAACTGTATATATTTAATATTATATAAACCAGTTTGTTCATTTGAGTTAGAAATGTCATTATTTGTTTCGTTAATTGCTATCATTTGTTCTGCAAAATCTCCCACAGTCTTAAGTGTTAAATTATTTGCATTAGAAATAAATTCTATTTCAGAAGAAATATTTGCAAGATCTGAAATGTAAGTCTGAAAATCAGAAGACGGCATTGTTATGTAAGATTCAAATTCAATGTCCGGTATGTTATATATCTTTTCATCCATATCTAGAAGCTTAATCTTACTAGTTATAGTAGACTTTTTATCGCTGTTTTGTGATTGTATAAACATACTGCTCTCGTCGTTGTTGTATATAGTAAAAGAAATCGTGTCTGTGTGCTTAATACCTTTTAGTATCTTAAAAACAGATAATAAATTAATACCAATGTTTACCGGACGTTCACAAATGTATTCTTCAAATTTATCGTTCATTAAATGCAAATTAACTATAGCAGTTTGTGTTCCATCTATAGTTGTCAACTTTAATCCTGTAGAATCGCCTTTGAAATTAACGTCTGAAAGTATATTCTTTAAAGATTCAAAAAGAATTCTTATAGCATTTGTTTGAACAGTTTTAAATCTAAATAAAATCTCGTTATTAGACATTATTTAGATTTAAATTAATTTTTTCTTTTAAATTAATTAATCTTCTTATGTAACAAATTCAAAATCTTTGAGCTTGTGTTCATCTCGTGGGTCAACTGCTGCATGACGTTTCCATACTAACTTACATGGGAGTTCTTTTGTTATACACTTCTTTCCGTTTAGAGGAGTCTCATTTGAAAACATTATAAGACTTCCGTTATTAAAATCAAAACTATCAAAATCTGGATGATCAGCAAGCGCATCTTCTAACTTTATAGGCGAAGCCCTGTCATTATAAAAATTTGTTAAAGGGCCTAGATATGGCGTAAGATAATTAGTTACATCTACTTCATTAAGAATCATAGTCTCCGGATAATATGCGAATCTTGGTTCCTGAACTTTAAACACGTAAAAGGGAAATGTAATATCTTTATCATATGTGATATATTTCATTAGTTTTCCGTTAAACATATATTCAATTGTGATGTATTTAATTTTATTTGCTTCATCTATTTCACGTATTTCTTCATCTGTAAGTTCCAGTTTATTCATTGTAGAATTGTCTTCAAATTTAATTCTATAACAAAGAAGATTATACTCATCCTTTTCATAAGGATCTTCAAAAGATCTAAACTTCAATGGATAAAACATTCTGTAAATCTTATGAATAAAATAACCTAAAAATCCAATAGTTGAAAAAGCGTATAATGTCCACATTTTTAATTAGATTATATAAAGATTCTTTAAATTTATTTATTAAAATGGAAGAAGCTATTAAAAAAAAGGGGCGTAAAAAGATAATTCAAGAACCCGTAGAAGTTATTCCAGAACAACAAGAAGAACCTATCAAAAAGAAAAGAGGTCGCAAAAAGAAATGGGAAACAACTCCCTTTAAAAATAATTATTCAACAGAAGGAACCGAAAAAGTGAGTTTTAAAGAATTAGATGCAATTGATGCAGAAAAATACACAACGAATGCTTTAAATTTTGGAAACCTTTGTATTAAAGTACTTGACAATAAAGATACTGAACAGGATGCTAGCTTAGATAACTATTTTGTAAATAAAAAAGATACAGACTGTGAAATACAATTGTCAAGCGACGAAGAAGATACGTGCAATGTTAAAAAAAATTATAGTAGACAATTGAAACATTATGTAAATAATATAGATTCAACATATACAAAACTAAAAGCAACTAATATTAGGTGTTTTAATTGTCATCACGCATTTGAAAATACTCCGTTTTTTTTACCCTTCGATTATTCAAGTTCTTTAGATCGTTATAAATTATTTGGTAATTTTTGTTCTCCAAATTGTACAAAATCATATTGTATGAATAATAAATCTTTCGAAAACAAGCTTTATCTAATTGGACAGTTCTATAGAAAATTGTTTGGACCAAATTTTAGAATACCCCCTGCTCCAAGTATATTACATTTAAATACATATGGCGGTAAAATGAGTATAGAAGAATTTAGAAAATCATTCTATACAAATTCTAGATACACTATAAATAATATTAATTGTAAAGTAGTTTATATAAATTAAACTACTTAGAGTATAACTTAATAGCTATTATTACAAGAATTGCTAAACACATAAGTATATAATTATTAGTGATGTTACTTCTAAGTATAGATGTTTTATACATTACTACTAATTTATCGTCCATTGACAAATTATTGAAATTATCTTCCAATAAACTATAATATAGTTCTTTTCTGTCGCCAAATGGAGTTTTATAAATTTCATCAAAAAGATGCTGATTAGATGGAAGTCTATCATTCATTGACGCTCTTGCTCCCACAGGATCGTATGTTGTGGTTGTAACAGCGGGCAAATTATATCTTTTTGAAATTTCCTCTGAACTATCATCTGGTTCAAGATCTACTTCCTTTTTAACTTTTTTATAATATAACACCATTTATTATATATTCTATAATTTATTTTTTTTTTAAAATTGTTCTACAAATTTATAGCTCTCTTGCCTTTCTGATTTATAGTAACCTCTTTTGAAGTTTCTACTGAACCACTAGACTCTGAGTCTGTATCTCTTAGCATGCTAGACAAATTCATAGAAGGACCTGTTATTTCTTGAGTCGATACACCAGCAACTGTCGGTTTTCGTAAAGACTGTTGACCCATTGCTGCAGAAATATTCTTCATAATTTCTGAATTCTGCAAATCATTTAACCCACTTGGCATAGAAGAACTAAATAAAGATTTTGTTAGATGGAACATAAAAGCACTTCCAACAAGTGTTACTAACAATTGCAATTCTGGAGGCAAGTCTGCTCTATTTTTATACTTTTCGTGTAGCTTTGCGAAAATTGATTCATAGTCATCTAGATTTTCCATGACTGATTCTGACCAACCGTCAAGTTTTGCACTAATAGGATCAAATCTCTTATTTGCAAATTCCAATCCAGTTACAGCCGCCATTAAAAGTTTTTGTTGAAATTTTACACTTGCGTCAACTTCTGCATTATTTTTATGAAGCTCTAGTTCAAATCGAAGATCTGATAATTTAGAAGACATAGAGTACTTTTTTGTAAGAACTACACCTTTCTTCTCTAGAGCCAAAAGCTTAAGAAGAATTTCTTGCTTTTCAAGTTTTGGATCCTTTTTCTGTTTAACAGACCCTTCTGAACCGGAACCCGAATAATCAGAATACTCTGAACCTTCATCTGAACCGCCCGAGTCTGATTCTGAAGCATCTGATCCAGAGTCAGAATCATCTTTATCTGGTTTTTGTTTTGTCTTCGAGCTATTAACAAAATTTTGATAATCATCTGGGTTAAACTTAGAATTGCTTTTCATTGAACTAGATTTATGTTTTTTTGGCATTGAAATTTGTGGCTCAATTGTGCTTCCGGATGCAACAGAGTCATTGTCTGATTCAGAGTCCTTAATTATATCTATACCTCCAACATTTATGGGATTTTTAATAGTAACAGTAGGTCTAGAAGTTTTATCTGTTTCTACTTTAATTTTTGGTACAAAACCACTCATATTATATTCTTTTATTTCTTTTTTTTTACTTTTCTCCGAACGAGTAAATAATAAATTAACAGGACCTTTTATTCTATAATTATTAATTATATCATCCATAAAATGTATGATTAATAATTAAACCAAATTTTTATATTAAAGAGTTTAAAAACATTGTACATTTTTAAATAAATGATAACTAATAATATAATATATGCAGCCGGAATACTTTTTTATTCTAAAAGTATAGATCAAACTCCTTATTTTTTACTTGGTAAAGATTTTGAAAATAGATGGTCTAACTTCGGAGGAAGATGCGAACTTAGTGATAAATATGATTCAGAAGTAACGGCTACTAGAGAAGCGTGGGAAGAAACTTTAGGAGCAGTTTATGACTATGAAAATATGAGGAATCTCATTAAAAATAAAAATGTAAAGTGTATAACATCAAGAACACCAAGTGGACATCCATATTACATGTTTGTTGTAAAAATACCATTTACAACTTCATATAGAGATAGATTTACATCTACTAAAAAATTTATATCAAATATACAAGTCGATAAAAAATTTTTAGAAATAAATGACATCAAATGGGTATCATTGAATACTATCAAATACTCTATTGAAAATAAAAAATCATTCATCAAGTTAAGAACCGTATTTGAACAAAATCTTGCTACATCTATAGATGAAATAGTTAGTTTTATAGATTAATGCTTTATTATTAATTTTTTACGATCTTGATGTACTTTTACAATTGGAGTCGGACCACCTGTTTCTCTGGCTTCAAACCCCACTTTATTAAATTTATTTTTTTGTCCCGCTTTATGAACTACATCTTCTGGATTAATTTTCTTAGTTGTCATTTCTTTTGTACCTGTTCTATCAAATCCAAATTCATTTTTCTTATGTATTTTTTCAAATTCACGTGGTTTTAGATGTAAGTCATTCTTTGAAGTTGTATATCCCGGTATATAATGACCTGTTATTTCATACTCTTTAACTCTTATTATTCTTGGCATATCTTTAAAATGAGAATCTGATAATTGACTACTTCTCGTTTTAAAACCGATGTCTATTTTATCTTTGAAGTCTTTTGTTAATGCATATGTTTTTCTTGGTTTAATTTCTGGTACAGTAATAATAGGAATGTCTGATTTAGATATTGTAAGACCTCTTTCTGTGTTATGTACTTTTTTATTCATCATAGATCTTTGATTTAGACCATTTAAATTACCATTATTACGTCGCCACTCCGCTGGTAAATTAACCATTTAATACTTAGTAAATATTTTTTTATTTAAAATTATAATTAGACTTCATTTGATTTATAGAATGTTTTACATGGTCTAATTTTTGCATCTTAGAATGGATATCAGCATGATCATGAGCAACATGAACCGACATTATATCTGGTTTTGCTTTTATCTCTACCTGACTTGGTGTAACTCTGTATATTTTTTTAGAAGCTCTGTTTGATACCTCATCTGAATCAATTTTACGAACATCTGATAAGATTTTGTTTTCATTTGCAGTTTGATTTCTTATTATGGCAATAGCTCTATCCATAAATTTAAAACCTTCTTTAAATTGAGATTCATCTTTTGGTAATATGATCTGACTACGTAGTGCTTCTGCCTTTGGATTTCTTGCCATTGTAGAAACTTTGCTTCTAAGAGTATCCTTAGCTTGAACATCTGCTAAATAATTTACATCATATGGAAAATTGTTTTTATACGATAATGTATTTTTAATTAGACCGTAATTTCCAATTTCTCTCTTTGTAGTAGTTGTCCACTTGTCTGGTCTAGTATTTGGAGCGTTTCCCGACGTTACATTAAGATTAACTATACGTTTGTCAGGTTCTAACCCGTTACCTACCTTTAATGAATTACCCATTTTATCAAATTCTGGCGTAACTTCTATTTCTTCAATTATTTTATCTGCTATCTCATTAGCCGAAAGATTTTTATTTTCGTCTACTTTTAGCTCTGGTTTTCTTATTTCAGTTATACTTCCTAAGTTTATATATAAGCCGATTAAAGACAAAAGTATTATTACAATAACTAACGACTGCATTATTATTATAATTAAATATTTTAAATTATCTGATAATTTACGATATTTAATTTAAATTTCTGTTCGACAATTTGGACAAGTATTTGATTTCTCTGTTAACCATTTTTTAATACAACCTTTACAAAAAATATGATTACATTTAAGTTTAATGTTTAATTTTTTATTTTCCATGCAAATTGCACAGTTTGTTACATCGCTGCACGTTTCTAGATTTTTAAATTCATCCTCTGATAATTTATTTTTTTCTTCTTCTAGATCAAATGGATAATCTAAACCAAGCATCAAAGAATGAGACATTGCGATTAACAGAGGATGCATGAAGACGTCTTCTTGTTGTATTTGTGGTACATCCTCTAGATCAACTTCGTTTACGGAAAGTTGATTATTCTCATTTCTAGTTACTACTATAGTTCTAACATTTGAAGACATCCACATACTGGACATATGTTATATTATAATGTAATATTTTTTTTAAACCTCTTTAAAATCTTTTTGGCTTCTAATTAATCTAATGTTCTTATTGTCTAAAACGTGTGATAAAGATTCCTTTTTATCAGGTGGGAAAATTCCAAGACTATCTGGGTTTACATGGGTTTGGAATGGGTTTTCAACTTTGCGATGAATTAGAGGTTTATTATGTAAATAGTATGTGTCATGGATTTCATTTTCTGTATCGTGTAGTATATAATAAGTGTTATGTTTAGGCATTTCTTTCTGCACAAATCTTGAATGTACTCCTGTCATATCTCCTTGGAGATTTAAATTTTTTGTACGTTCTTTTTCAACTTTTGGTTGAAGACGTCTAGTACCGTGGTCTTCGTGTTTATAAGTTAAATTACTCATAACTACTGTATTTTTGTTATGACTTTGTGTTGGAATACCCGAGTGCATCACAGAGTAATCTATTGGTACAGACGTTTTGTTTAAGTATCTAGTTGGGTGCGATACAGAAATCAAAGGACTATCTCTACTTTTAACGTACTGATGATCTGTTTTTACCATTTAATATTAATATTATATTTTATTTTTAAAATATTCTTTACGTAAATGATAAATTTTTACCAATTAAACTATGTAGTTGTTTAGCTGTACCCGTTGGAACTTGTTTCCCCATTGATAAATATTCAGATGGTTCTCTTTTTGTAGCAACTACTTGACTTGGCATTTTGTTTCCCTCAAAGAAATAAATACTTTTCTTTAGTTGTGTGTTCGGCGGAGAATAATCTAATGTTACTTCATTTTCTACATTGACGTTATAATCTTTTATAGTTTCGGCGCCCATTTTTGATAAACCTACTTTTAAATTTTCCTGCTGACTTTCTATTAGTTCCTGAGCTTGTGTATATGTTTTAAGTTCTTTATTTAACTCAATAGACATTTCAACTGAATTGTATGTTAGCATGTATATAATAACAGACAAGAATAAAGAAATACCCCCTGCTAGAAAAATTTCATTTGTATGACTATTAAATAGTATTGCAAATACTACTATTACTACTATTATAAGCCTTGTTAGAGAATTAAATTTGAAATTTTTGTCGTCTCCTGAGAAAGGATTTATATTTGAAGAATTAAATAATGAACAAAAGTCACTCAACCAATATGTTGTCATTTAATAGATATCTAAGAATTTAATTTTGTTAAAAAATCTACAGAAAAATTAGAAGTGTGAAGATTATTAATCTCTTTTTTGTAGTCAGAAGCATATAAAGAGTTATACTTATCAAATAATTCTTTATTTTTTCCTACTATTATCTCACCAAGGACAAAAAGAGATTGAACATAGTCCCATACTGCTTTTTTTGTGGCAGGAGTTAAAACGTCCCAGTATGAATCTAATCCACAGTCATCAGTAAAGTTTCCAAACACATTAGCTCTTTCTTTTATTTTTTTATCTTTTAGGAAAAAATCGTCATTTCTTGAAACTATTTCTCTTTTATATTCAACACAACCAGCCATAAATAAATTAACCGGTACAGATGGAGATGTCGCCTTAATTATCAAAAACCCTCTTCTATAAGTATTGAGTTTTTCATTTGGAAACGCTGTAATAATTTTTTCAAGAAATTCTTCAAATAATGAATTAAACTTTGTTGTCTCTTTCGGCATATTTACTATACATATATGTAATTTTTTTATATGCTTTTAAATAAATAATTAAAATATACAGATATAGTAAATATGTCAACAGAAGTCAAGATCAATGGTATTAACATGTTTATAAATAAATTAGAATCTGTTGAAGAAATAATAGACATAGACTCTCTTAAAACTGCATTTGAACTAGATGAAGGAGAAAGTGGTTTCTATAAATTAAGCTTATCTCAAAAAAAGGTATTTGGAACAGAAACTATAAATGATACATACAATAGACCCCCGATTGGTCCTATAAAAGAAGGACTTTATTGTAGTTATTGTAGTAATATTAGCCCCGATGATCATTCTGAAACGTGTGACTTCCCAGAAGAAGATAGTTTATATTTAACAATTTCTGGGTTTAATGACTACATTATTAGAAATGTAGAATACCAAGGGGATTATAAAAATTTAAGAGATAATATCTTAAATAAAACTGTTACACAAGAACAGGTAAACTATATTTTACTTATTCCTGATGAAATATTAGTACAGGATGGAAATCTAGACATAGACTCAAATTTAAATATATTAACTAATATATCTTATTTTGGTATATACAAAAAAAGAGGACCAAAAAAATTAGCTGCAAAAACAACTACGACGCAGTTTTTAAATAACGTTATAATTTCTTATGAAAACGAGAGCGTTAAAACATCTATTCGCATAAGTAAAAATGGACTAATAAATTTAATTAATATACCTAATAATAGACAGTCTATAAAGACATTAATAGATGAGCTAATCAAAAGAATAAATGATTCTGGTTCTGTTAACTATGAAAACTTTAAAAATTTAACAGGCTATGATACATATGTATTTATATCAGACAAATCTTATATACATTCTATGTATGGTCAATTTACTTTGGGTGTACTAGAAAAACCAGGCAATCAAATTGATTTTGAAAATTTAGACAATTTAATAAGCCCTTTTGATTCAATGGGTAATTTAGTTTCAAGTGATTTTACAAAGATAGAAGTTTCTCCATTTGGAGACAATATAATAAATTTTAATGGGATTAAGATAATAGACTGGGAATACTCTATAAGTAGATTAACCAGAAATCAAGTGATGTCTAAAGAATACATTAAGTTTGTATCTGTTCCAGTAAATGGTGTTAAATTAACTTCGGTAATTAACAAATTTGGAGTTATAATGATGACATTGTCTTTATGCAGTGATAAGCAAATTAGAAGAGGACTTTGCGGAGAAGGTTCTACTCCTATAAATCGGGATATGTTTAATAATGTAGTGATTTCATTTAATAAACTTTTTGACTCAGAACAGGACATTTTACTTAAAAAATCGTTGTCAAGCACTGTTAAAACAACCGCCGCTTTTAATACAGTATCTGGTTATGCACCAAGTGGTAAAATCTGTAGACTTACACGCACACGTGACTCTGGGGATAAAACATATAAAGAAGGTATGAGACCAGATCCGTATTCTTGGAAAGGAACCTGTCCGGATCCAAATTATCAATATTTAAAACCAGAAGGAGTTCAAGACACCGACGGTCTTTGGTACCCATGTTGCGAAACAAAAACAAAAGAATCCGTAGAAATGATGAAAAAATATCTACTAACCGGTTTCCCCCGTAATAAAGAGCAGGCCGAAATGTACAATATTAAAAACGGACAAGATATGGGTTCTGGTATTATAGTGTCCGGAAGTAATATTATAGGAGCTAATGCTCTAGTTAATATAAACGGAAAATTTGAACAGGTAACTGTAATTAAAAAACTGAGTAAAAAATCAAATGAATACATAGTTAAAATATCTGACGGGAAAAATGTTACAGTAAATGGTACAGATTTTCAAAGAGATTCTAGAGTATTCCCAGGATTAAACACTTTTAGACGAGAACAACTTCTTAATTGTATACAAAAAAATCTTTTTAGATTTGATCTTAATGTACAAAGTGACGGAAAATTAATGAAAAATGAAGTATATAGTCTAAATGAAAAATATAACAAAGAAAATACAGACAAATTTATAACAATATTTGATCCAACAGCTGTCGATTTATCTAATTTAACTTATTATAACATCAACAAATTTACACAAGATGTATACAACGTTAGAAAAGTTCCGAATGATTCTTATAATTTCTTTTTAGTATTGAGTCCAGATGGAAATTTTTACATAAATGAAAAATTAAAGTCTATAGAATGCCAAATTTCTAATAAATTCACCGATACTATTATATTAAATGGATTTTTAAGATTTAACGACATCGAGTTTAAAAATGAATATCATATCACAGACTTATTGTACTATAATGAAACTTTAATAAACAACCAGTTTGATCAAAGATATATTATATTATTTGATCTTCAGAATTTAATGTTTACGAGTATAATAGATGAAATTTTAATTTACCCAGATGTATATTCAAATGTAATAGAAGGGTCTTATGAGATAATAGATACAAATAAACAAGTAAAATTAATATTTATAGATTCTAAATGCTGTAATTATATTATATGGGGAAATAAAGATAATTATCAAGACATTATTCAGCTTCAGATATTAGAAAAATCTAAACAGACTATTAAATTTGGTTACAATAATGAAAGTATACCCGAAGGTATTGGTTTAGACTTTTTAAGTAGCTACACTTTTAATAAAAGAGAAATACCCGTAGATCTTTTTGTAAATGATTATTTTAATATCAAAATAAACAGAGACTCTGCTGGAAATGTGGTACCAAATAGAAAAATATCAATAATAGATAAATCAGAAATGTTTAAAACATTTGAAGAAACTATTGATATTTTACTTACTAAATTTAACCCAATTGAATACACCTTTTTCAGTGACCCAGATGAATGGAATACGCCTGAAAACACTTACAGATTTTCAGATGGACTATTATTAAGTAGCTAACATCTGAGTTATAAACTTGAATAGATTATTAACATTTATATCATTTTTCAAAAACTCTATCTCTATTTGAAATGTTTCATTAGAATCTTTATTCATTACAAAGCTTCTATCGGAATAGTCACCGGGTGTTATAGCTGTAAAGTCTAATCTAAATAGTCCATTTGGTTCTGTGAATGACATTCTATATTTTCTGTAACTTTCACCGGTTGTGTTGTATTGTTTAACTTTAACTTCTGAAGACATAGCTATCCTTACATCATAGTTAATAACACTTTGCATAGTTATATCTATTTTAGATATTCTGTTCTTTATTATAGAATCGAAAAAGATATACTTTCCAAATTCATTAGAAAATATGTATCTTGTTCTAATATTTTCAAAGTACACGTCTATGAAATCATCTACAGTTTTCTGAAAACTAAATGATTCTACTTTTCTGAGTATATCTATAAATGATTGTTTTGATATCTTTGGATTAAAAGACTGTTTTAAAATACCAAACCGTAGCTCAACTTCTATTTCTTTATTAACATTTACATTTTTAATCATATCATTGATAAGATTTAATTGCTTTGATTCTAAAAGATTTATTGTTTTATAATTTGCTACACACTGTAAAAGTTTTGTCTTCGTAGAATACTCAAGAACCTTTTTAATTTCTGCTTTTGATGAATTTTCAGATAAATTTAAGAAGTAATAAAGATCGTTTATATTTACTGGATTTTTAAAGCTATTTATAACATTTAACACGGTTCTCAGTGCATTGGGGGTCTTTTTATCTTTTCTTATTTCTTTAAAGACAAATTTACCAGATTGATCAAGTGAAAATTCTGCTACATCATCGTCTTTAATACTTTGAGGAACCTGTACTATAACCTGTTTGTAATTTACTTGATATGGTTCTACGTTACCCCTCATCGATACAAAAAGTCCCGCAGCTTGAGGCGAAACTTTTCTAACAAGCAAGTCTACTGTTTGTTCATTAGAAGGTTTCCATTTGTATTGAGTAGTTAGAAGTTTATCCCAGGAGCCTATTGTATATAAAGTATCGGCTGCAGTAAAGATTAAACCATCTAGCTTAAGCGTCTTCTTTATAAAAACATTTATCTGTTTTCCGTATGTTTTCATTAAAAAATCGTAGAAGTCTCTTCTGTTGCTAGACAACAGTGTTTGAAGATAGCCAGTTTTTGATTCATTATATAAAACTCTGTGACTTTTAAGACTTTCTAGAAAATATATAGGTTTTAGTTCTATGTTAAACCAGTTTACAGATTTAAAAGCATCTGTTAATATTGGTGCTGATTTATTAAATCTTGAAGGAATTATTAGTTTATGAAGTATATCATATCTGTTAATGTATTGCCAAGGAAATGTCTTAAGTTTTCCATCTTCTGGAACGATAAAAGAAAACTCTTGTCCGATTATTTTTCCATCTTCCGAAGACACATCTATATTTTCTGGACCAAAAAGAATGTCGAAAGTCATAAAAGAAACACCTTTTACATATCTTGATTCTAATTCTTTATGAGCTACCCCTTCTTGATCAAAAAATACTATTTCGCCATCCAAAAGCATTTCTCGCGTGTTTACATACGGCAAAATATCGCGTGTATCATTGCGAACAGTATATATTTTCATATTTCTATCTATAAAACATACGGTTCTTTGTTTAACACTGGCTGTTCCAGAATCTGGACCAATATACATCAACACGCGAGTACCGTCTACCTTTTGCGTAACCGTATATTTACTTTTATTATCACGGGCCTTTGTCATTAGATGAGCCATATCGCTTCTTTCTAATGTAACTGGAAGACCTCCTATAAATTTAGACATATCATAGTTTTCATTTTTAGCCAAAAATTTAGTTATTAATTTTTGAAACTGTTGCTCAACTTTTGGATCGCGTAACAATTCCATTATATGTATTATACTTTATAATACATTTTATTTTAATATTTGTTAATTTTTGTAATTTTTAATTTTAAGTTTATAATAAATGGGTATACACATTATAACATTTGCAACTCATGCATCTGGAACATTTGAAAAACTTAAAGCTGACCTTAAAAAAAATAAAGTAGAACTTAATGTAATCGGATGGGGAACAAAATGGGAAGGATACCTAAAAAAACTAGAATACACAATTGAGAATATTAATAAATATAACGACGACGATATATTAATTGTAATAGACGGTTTTGATACCGAAGTATCAGGTAATTTTGACATTGAGAAACTAGAAAAAATTTATAAATCTCGTTTTAATGATAATATTGTAGTATCGCTAGATCCTTACACTTCCCCTCTTCCAAAAATAATGCATAATTATTTACACGATAGAATTTTTGGAGGACCAGCAAACGCAGGTATGTACATGGGGACTAAAAAAGAATTATTGCCTTTTTTAAAAGATGTTATGAAAGATACATTATCAGATCGTTGCAAAAATGACGATCAATGTGGAATAAACCTAACTTTGCAAAAACACGATAAGGCTACGATAGATTATGATAAACTTATATTCAATAATGTAGATAAAAAGAAGAACGATAAAAATAAAGGCATGTTTTATGGATATCCTTTATCTTTTACACACGATAGAATATTAAGGATACCTAAAGATTACGGTAAATTTTTAATTACTGAAATATTATTCTTCATTTTGTTAAATGTTTTATTTTTTAGTTATATTATTACCTATCCACGGGGTTAATAAACTTATAATCTAAGAATTTAAAAATGTCCTGTTCTGTCTCTGGTGATTCTTTGCCTATTTTAAGCATGTATTCATCTTTACTAACTAATCTACCAGTTGTAGACCCATGTGTTAAATTTCTCTCATTAAGAGAATAACCTAATCTAAGAGCATGATTTCTCATATTTACATTAAATTCTTTAGATCCTGTTGTAAAAAGTAAAGCAAATGGATAAACATCTACTGGATAATAAAATATATCTAGATGACGATATATTTCATCAATTGTAGCAACGGCCATTATTTTAATAGGACCTTTTGATATAACATTCTCTGGGGATACGATATTCTTCTTTATTAAATTTGTATAAAAAGTATTCATGAGATCTTTGTTATGAGTACTTGTTGTAATTAACGCATCTATGTCTCCAGAATCTTGTTTTTCTCTTCTGTAAGAACCGGTGATTACAAGCTTACCAGTTTCATTAAGTTCATTAAGCGTTTCGTTAAAAGTATCTTTTAATATTTCTTCCCAAATGTTCATTTCTGGTCTTGGAATTCGTTTTTCTAAATCGTCATAATGTTTTAGTCCTATAGCTTGCTTATCATTAATTATTTTTTTATTTATATTATAAAGTTCTTTGAGTTCGGATATAGTTGTTATTTCTTCGTCTCGATATAACTCAGAAGCTTTAGCTGGTCCTATTCCTGGTATTTTTGTTAAATTTTCTACCGCTACTACTTCTAGATCTACTGATATATTATCAACTTCACCAGTTTTAAGTATAGCGTCTATCTTTTGAAGTATAGTACTTTTCCAAGTTCCGTTTTTTGCTTTAAAATTTTCTTCATCTTTTAATTGCATTCCGTTTTCACGGAAAACTTTAATGTAATCTTCGACCGTATTTAATGACATAGTATCACTGAGAATGCCGATTGCTTGTTTATAATATTTAACTTTAAAAGACCAGTTTTGTTCTTTTGATGCTGCTATTTTATTCATTATTTTTGTAAGTATTTGTTTTACTTGTCTAACAGAAACAGATTCTGGCTGTTTTGCAATGTCATCACGAATACCACGATAAACAGGGTGTCTTGGTACTCCATCATTAGTCATTTCCATATAACTAAATGAAACCACGCTTCCAATAGGAATTTCTTCTTGATGTCCTGGAATTATATAGTTTTCTCTCTGCGAGTCTGTAAGACCTGTACCTATCTGTGTAAAAATTCCAGATGGTTTTGAATCTACAAGAATTTCGCAGTTTAAAGAACCTAAAAGTCCTTTAAGTCTTCCTTCTCCCATGGTGTACCCTCTAACTATGCATTCTGCGTCTTCTTTTATCTTGTATTTCAACATATATTTACTTCTTTTAGTTTCATAAGGGGATCCAGCCGCTCTAAGCATTATTCCTTCTGCTCCAGCCGATGTTAATTTAGTATACAAATTCACAAGTTGTTCCACAGATTTAATTTTAACCTGCTCTGTGAATTGTAATGGAAATACTTTTTTATTTTCATACTTTAACCGATCCCAACAATCTTTGCGGTCTTTTACTATAGTTTGTAACATTTTCATTCGCTGTTCAAATGGAGATTTCTCAGTAGGAATATCAAATACTTTAAATATAACAGGAGGATCTTCTTTCCCAGCCCATATATCATTTATTTGTGATTCTGTATAGCTTTTACCTGGTTTAATAGTAGAAAGTCTGCTAGTTTTTTGGAAAAGTCCTCTCCCTATCCATATTTCTCCGTCTAATGCTATACCAGGGGGCAAAGTCCTCTTAAACCATTCTGGTACATAAGTGTATACCTTTGGTTTACCAACGCCAGAACCTCTTGATATTATCTTTTCTCCGTCCCATAAAGCCCTAATACCATCCCATTTTTCAGAAGCCCACCAGTTAATCGGCGGCTCTAAAATTTTCAATTCTTTCGATAATTTATCTGATAATTTAATAATACTTCCAGTTTTTGAATCATATAAATTCTGTGCTGTCATAACCTTTAGGTTGTCAATGTATGTTTTATCATCTGATGTAGATATAACTTGAACTTCCGGGTAAACAGCTTTATAACCAGTAAAGCACGACTTATTTTCTTTATACTTTCTAAATTTTTCAAAAGAATCAAACCCAGATTGCATATATATCATATTAATACATTTAAGCAATTTTTGTCGTTGCAAATCATTTAACGACATGATTATATTAATATGATATATAGTTTATTTTTAAGTAGGAAAAAATTTAGTAAATTAATATATTAACAAGAACGGGATTCGTTTATACCATTGAAACTTTAATAACTATTATTACATTTACAATGTTTATATTTCCACTTGGATTTTATCTGGTGTAAAATCCAAATCATTATTAAAAACAGCTAAATGTGTTTCTTTAAAATATTTATTATTTATTATTGTATTAAAAACAACAGATCTATGACTTGTACTATGATTATTTCTAACTAATTCCATTCCTCTTAATCTTATTTCATCTACAAGTTTTCTATTTTTCTTATTTAAAATCCATTTTATTTTTAGTTCAATGTTATGTTTATTACATACAATATAATGTATATTATCATAAAAACCAAGATTACATAACTGGTTTTCAATAGAATCATCACATAACAATAAACATCCAACGCTACATATTTCAAAAACTTTTAATAATATATAATTATAGCACGAACTATCTGTAAAACAACACAAATATTCTGATATTTTTTTATAATATTCTTCATTTATTATTTTATGTATATAATTATTGTATCGTGGATGTTCTAATCTCTCTATATACTCGCTAAACTTCAAGATATATTGTCTAAGTGGATACCGATTATCTATTGCTCCAGATACAAATATCTTTTCTTTCGGATTATCATTAAAATCTATATTTTTATAAAATGAATCTACAGCGGAATATGGAATATGAAAACTTTCTTTAGAGTTTATTGATGGGTACATTTGAGTAATTTCGTTTTTCTTAAATAGATACTGATATGGACCTATTAAAAAATCTGCAGAATCAACACATATTTTTCTTATATTTTTGTATGGATATAAATCATCTATTTTATATATTAATTTAATATTTTCACATGTTAACCTTGATATATCAAATGAATCATATGTTACGCACAAAATTATTGTTTTTTCTTTTTTCAATTTCTCAACATCAATCTCGCTTAGTTTAATTAACTTCCACCCACTGTGTTCTAAATTTTTAATAAATTTAAAATGTTCCAATGTTAAATACGATTCTATCCAATCAGCGTATATTACAATTTTTAAATAACTGTTCATATTTTTTGTCGCAAGTATATTAGTCTTAATAGGTATTGATGATACAAATTCAGATATATTTCTAATAGGTGTTGATTTTATATTTTCTAATAAATTATTATCAGTATTTAAATATCCTCTTTCCTGGTTGGGAATATTATATAAATCATATTCATTTTCATGCAATATATCAAGTATTGCTTTAGAATCATTATTAAATTTGGGAGAGATTTCAATTATGATGTTTTTTATGATATTTGTTTTTAAAGTTGTTGTAGCTCCTTTTAATGAATTTAATTCTCCCCCCTCTATATCTATTTTCATAATTAGAATGTTAGTAACCTTATTTTTTTCAATTAATTCATCAATAGTCGTAGAAAGAATATCAGTATTATTTTCTGACTTCTTATAGGACAATCCTCCGATATTATTTACTCTATCTACTAAATCCTGATTAGCAGTTTCAAAACTTTCACCTGGTTTATCAGAAATAACCTTATTAATTAAAGTTGTATTGGAAATATTGTTAATTCCGCATGATAATTTTAGCAAATTTATGTTCATATTATTACCATCTACACTATATACATGGCTTATTGAATTGTATTTCTGAGTAATTAAAGTGTAGTATCCTATATTACATCCAATATCTAAAATTATATTTTCACTATATTCATTTTTATTAATAATATTATTCATTAAACAAGTAATACGTGGTTCCCAAGTTTTAAAATCAATAATTGATTTAGATATATAGTCTTTATCTCCATAATTATAAATTTGGTAGCCATTATTTAGTTTGTTTTTTGAAATTCCAATATTTTCAAATGATTTATTAATAAAATAATTAATAGGCATATTACCATTTAATATCTCATTTATTGTTTTATGTTCTAATCTGTGATATACAGAATTTACCAATACTAATAACGGTTGATAATCTCGAATAATATTTTTATAGTTGTCATATGGCTTAGTAATAAGTTCAGTAACACAATTATTCCAATTAACAGGATATAAATTATCTAATCCTAAAAATATTTTGTAATTTTCAAATAAAGTAGGATTTAAATTAAACATACCCTGTATCATTTCACTCCCAAGATCAAGCCAATTTATTTTTCCTCTTGTAGAATCTAACTTTATTCTTAATTTTTTTTTCCATTCTTTCATAAAATTAGTTTCTTTTTTACTTCCAAAAATACCATTACATAATGTATTATTATTTTCTTTTATAAAAAAACCATCTTTGTTCTCTATAATATCAAATAAACTATCTAATGAATCTAAAACAAGCGTATCTGAATCCAACCATATACCACCATAATCACAAATAACATTAACTCTAACAAAATCTGCTTGATGTGCTGGAGCTAAATTGTAAAAATAGTCCGGTATATTGTCTACATAATCTTTAATGTTTTCGGGTGTAATTAATATTATATTGTAACCTATCCCATTATTTGAATGCAAGTAAATCAAATTTCTAAGAATAGAAATCAGCTTGTATTCTTTTCCAATCCAGTACAAAAAAACATTTCTTTTTTGTAATTCCATTAATATTATAATTATATATTAGATATTTTTATAGTAAAATAACCTTAAATATCAGACGAGTTGAATAATATTTAACAGCAGAAATCTTTCTAACGAGTGATATACCATTAATATAATAATAGATATAAAGTGTTCAACTTAAAGTTTTAAAGGTATAAAAATATATATATTATATTTTTAAATTTTAATCTGTTAATAACTCTTTTATCATGATTTCAAGCTCTGGTATTTCGAGGTCTGTTATATTAGACATTACTTCTTCTTTTGAAGGATTTCTAGAATATTTAATCTTAAAATTATTTATAAAATCATTTACTCTAGAATACTTTTGTCTATAATTCTCTCTTTCTATTACCAATTGTTCAAGTTTGTTTCTTTCTCCTTGTTCTATATCTATATTCTTATTTTGACGTTTATATACTACATCTTTCAAAGAAGAAATTTCATTAAAAAGTTCGGGCTTAATAAGTCTGTTAAAGTTTTTAAGTTTTCTAACAACATCGTTTTTATCTATCCCAGTAGTTAACTTTTTTCTAAAAGATTCTACAATGTCGCGATCTATTTGAGGACATGTTTCCATTAATCTATCATACTCGTCTCTTGCGTTTTTAATAAAATAGTTTAAATCTGGGCGTTCCTCTGGTGATTTTATAAGTTCAATTCTTATGCTTCTATGGAATTTATCCCAAGCTATGCTAGAAGTTCTGTGGCTTTCTGTCAATTCATTAAGTTTTAAAAACTGTGCAACTGTTGTTATAATTCCTGCTAAAATGTTAACGCTACCTATTATAATAGAACATGTGTCTCGATATTCTACGGGTATTCTTTCTAATGCAAAATTTGCAGTACCCGTTAATGTAGACATTATAATTACGGGTATCGTAAAAGCGTTTCTTTTTGCAGAATATTTCAGATAAGACTTGTTGTGCATCCATTTATAACACGCTGCTTTATCAGCCCAATCTACAAAAATCGTCTCGTGATGACTTTCCCATGGTACATATTCTCTAACAGATTCAGATGTCATACTACTTATTATATTATATAATATTTTATACAATATATATTAAATGAGTGATTCAAATGATTTCATTGAGATAGAAGATTATAAAAATGACATATTTAGAATAATATCAGAAATAGAAGGAAAATGTGATAGTCTTGAAAATATATACAAAGAATATCTTAAACAAGCTACAAAAACTAAAGATTATCTAATGTCTCTCGATACTTTATTTTTCCAACTTAATTTAACAAAAAAAGATATAAATAACTACTCAACTCTATTTAATCTTTTTATTTATCAAATGTATGGACAATATTATAAATTTTATAAGAAAATACTTCACAATTTAGATAACATAGATAAAACAGAATTATTTAAAGACCTTGTTTATGGAAAAAATTTTACTTCTTACGCCGATTTGAATTTTAAAGAATATTCATTTGATGAAATAAGAAGTATTCATAATTTAATAGTCTCTATCATGACATGTATATCAAATTATATAGAAAAACAAAAATATGAAATCGAAGATGATGACATTAGAGTAAACAAAGGAGTTAGTATAGATACATTAGTTTTTGAAAAGAGAAGATTTAACGACATATTAATGAATGAAAATAGATTTTTTCATGGCATAATGAAAAAATTTTATGACTACCAGAAGAAAATAATGAAAAGAATTATGTTAAAACTAAAACTTCTTTATTTTCAAATAGACACGGATATCCAGTTTGAAAGTTTTAATTATTCTCCAAGACAATCAATAACGCCAAATATAGATTCAAAATTTAGAAAAGTTGCTAAACAAAAAGATTTTGAATCAATACTTTTACAGGAATTTAATTACTCGCCGATTGTTAAAACGGATGTTTTTACATCAGTTAAACTTTTTATATTCAAGTTTTTAACAAAGTTTTGTATATTTTAATTGTATTTATCAAATGATTTTATTGTATTTGGACAAAGATCAGAAATAAGTTCTTTCATAGAATCAGAATAGTCTTTTATTTCAGATTGTGCATTATAAGCAGAACGCAGTCTAATAAAATTCAAAAGATTATGTAGATCTATACACCAATAAAACTCTGTGTACATATTCAGGGGCAAACCTATTCTCGCCATTTCTTTAGAAACGCCGTGGTCTACAAGCCTTTTATAAATGGAGTATTGTTTTACAGAAATTCTCATATAATCAGCAAAAAGTTCTTTTGTATTTTTAGAATGAATTTCATTACCAGACATTTGTTTATTAAGTTTACCTTGGTCATAAATTTTATCTGGAATGTAAAATTCTGGGTTTAAAACAGAATATCTTCCTGAAATTTCATTTACATTAGCAGTTCTGTGACGAATCCATTGTCTTTGAACAAAAAGAGGACATTTAATATGAAATTTAAATTTAACCATTTCAAAAGGACTAGTATGTTTATGTTTAATTAAAAAATCAATAAGTTTTGCATCTTTTTCTGGAGTTTTAATGCCGTCATTAAACGAAACTCTTGCTGCTTGAACAATGGCGTGATCACACATTAGTTTTTTACAATTATCGGGTATAACTCTTGGCATACAATCTACGAGTTTAACAAAACCAGAATTACTGATGTGCTTGATTTTATTACCCAAAGAAATAAATCCAGAATTGTTGATTTTCATTCTTACATTTATAATAAACAGTTTTCTTAAATGTGTTTAAAATTATAAATAAGTAAATATATTTAAGAAAACTGTTTATTATAATTTAATAAATGCTTTTTCTTACCATTGACCCATCTAACGACCATTATTGGAAAGTTCATCCTACATATAACAAGGCATCTAAAAATGGAGATGTAGGCCTTGATATTCCTATGCAACAATCGGTTATCATACCCGCGTATGCACGCTCATTTAAGATTAATCTAGACTTTAAAGCAAATCCAACGCATGGTTATATGTTAGTCCCAAGAAGTTCTATTTCCAAGACTTCTATTAGACTTGCTAATTCAATTGGTATAATAGATAAAAAATACCGTGGAGATGTTATGGTAGTTGTAGATAATGTAGGGGATGTAGATGTTCTATTCCAAGAAGGGTGCTGTTATTTTCAAATCGTAGCGTTTGACGGAAATCTCCCGAGATATCAGGTAGATAACGTCGATGTTGTTACCTCTAGAGGCACGGGTGGATTTGGAAGTACAGGGGCTAACTAATTTTTAAAATTAAAATATTTATATACATAAATGCCAATATTTGTTAGACCCAAAGATTTTTCTATTAAAAAAGATAATGAAGAATTAGAACAAGAGATCCAGACATCTCAACCATTTGGATTTGAACCTACAAATAATACAGAATCTGAATTTAATTGGTACGTTATTAATCTTAAGAGAAGACCTGATAGACTTAAACTATTTAAAGAAAGATGTCCATTAGATACTTCAAAAATAAAAGTACTTACAGCATGTGATGGAAAAACCTTAACCTCCTATCCTAATAATATTGGTTTACAAAGAGGCGAAATTGGATGCTTTATAAGTCACGTATTATGTTGGGAAGAAACATTAAAACAAAAAAACTCAGATTATTCTGTTATTTTTGAAGATGATGCAATATTTTCAGAAGATTTTGAAAAAAATTTTAACGATATAATTAATACAAATTTAGATTTCAATATATTATACATAGGAGGAAGATTTAAACAAAATTATAAAATGATTAACTGTATACATGTAACAGATAAGATAGTTAAGACCGATGACAAAAAACCTTGGGACTCCCCGGATTGTGATAGAACTACTCATGCGTATATAATAAGTAAAAAAAGTTGTCAATTATTATTAGATAATTATAAAGATTCTTTAAAAAACAATCTTAACTTCCCCCCAGTGGATGATTGGATTTTGAAGGTTTTAACAGAAAATAAAAAAGAAATTCATAGTTCTTATCCACTCTTATGTCATAGTCCAGGGGGTGATTCAGACATTAGATAAAATAAATATCTGTTTACTTATATTTTTCAAGAGTATTCTTTGATGCTATTTGCTCAGATTCTTTCTTAGTGTTACCAGTTCCTGTACAGTATTTTTCACCGTTTATAACAACTATTGATGTAAAAATTTTCTTATGAGCCGGACCGGTTGTAGAAATCAATTCATACTCAGGATTAATCTGAAGACTTTGTTGACATTTTCTAAGAAGTATATCTTTATAATTGTTGTCCTCTTCTAAAACATTAAAATCGATAAATTCGTTGATAATTCTCAGTACAAAATTTTCAGCGTATTTATATCCTAAATCCATGTTAATAGAACATAAAAAAGCTTCAAAAATGTCTTCAAGAATACGATCATTATTTCTACCATTGATACTTTCTACATTTTTACTTATAATAAGAAATTGATTAAGATTTATCTTTTTAGCTAAAAATGCAAGTGTTTTACCATTAACAAGTTTTGTTCTAATTCTTGTAAGATATCCTTCTTCTTTATCGGGGTATTTTGAAAAAATAAATTTAGCTATTATAAGATTCAATACCGAGTCTCCTAGAAATTCATATCTTTCATATGAAGAACTTAAATATTCATCTGATATGAATCTTAATACACTTTTATGTATAAAAGCTTTTTGATAGTATAAAACATTAATAGGATTAAATCCTGTAATCTTATTAATGTCTTCTCTTGTTATACATTTATTTACAGGGTTGAATTCACTGAACATTGTTTTATTATTTATAGTTTTTAATTTTAAGTTGATAAATATTTTGTAATTTTACAATACTACAAAAACTAACTCTTCTTTTTTATTTTCACACGCAAGTATAAGATCTTTTACTTTTAAAAGACTAGAATGAGCTATATAAGTATCTGTGTATTTTTTAGGTATATCTGCGATTATAGAAGCGGTGTAAAATGTTTCGTCTAAATTTGTAGAATGTTTAGATACGCGAAAAATGTGGTTTTTACGTTTATAAACATTTTCTTCGTATGTAAAATCCTCTGAAATATAAATTTCGTTCGTTTTTTTAGTTTGCGCTGTAATTATAATATCATATGGTCCATTTTGACATCTTATAATTAAAGAGTCTACAATTTTTTCAGGCTCAGATTTAATCTTCTTATTTTCTATTTTAGTTTTGTCTTCCCAGGTATTACAATTTTCAAGTAAATTTATAATTTTCACATAATTTTCGAATTGAAAGATGTGTTTTTCAAACCCAAACTCTTCTGTATACTTTCCAAGTGTAAAATGTATTTTAATTGTATCTATACATTTATAACGTTTAATGAAGTCTGCAACCCGAGTTATAATATCCTCTAAATTAGACATTTAAATTAAAATGTTTTATTTCTTTTAATTATTTTATATTAGTACAGCCTGTAAATGTACTTAAAGAAAAGCCTCATTATTAATTATAAAATGTCAACCACCGAGGAACCAGTTGCAACCACCACCGAAAAGTTCGATCTTCTTATTAAGGATTTCAATACTCTTATGGATACACACAAGAGTCTTAGTGCTCGTATGAAGGTTCTTCAGAAGGAAGTTAATAAGTCCTCTCGCTCCAAGCGTTCCCGTAGGTCTCATGTTGCGGACGCAGACCCAGATGCACCAAAGCGTCCTTCTGCTCTACAGAAGCCAGTTGCAATTTCTAATGAATTGTGTAAGTTTCTTGGTTTTGAACCGGATACTGAACATTCGCGTCAGGAAGTAACTGCTACTATTAACGCATTCGTCAAGGATAACAATCTTCAGAATCCGGAGAATCGCCGCTTCATTCTTCTAGAAGGTTCTGACGCAGCCACGCGTCTAAAGGCTCTTCTTCGTGATCCAGATCAGCCTGTAACTTTTTTCAACATTCAGCGTTATCTAAAGCCTCATTATCCAATGTCGGAGAAGGAAAAAAAGGCTCTAACAAATCAGGTAGAAGCTCCTGTGAAGTCAGATGTCGTACCAGATGTCGTACCAGATGTCGTACCAGATGCAGACACTGTAGAAGATGCCCCAAAGGAGCCAACAAAGCTTCCTGTGAAGAAGCGCGTAGTTCGCAACCCAAAGAGTGCTTAAAAAGTGATATAAATAAAGTCTGTAAAAAATACAGAGGAAATAAATATAATTACATTTTAGCGATGTATTATCATTATAATGTAAATCATTTAGGAGAACAAACTGCAGTAGTTTATGCAAATAAATACATAAATTGGTTACATTTAGGGTGTAAATATACAGATCAAGAAAAAGTTAATATTTTGTGTCCATCTTTTATTAAAAATGTAGAATCTGTACCGGAATTTTTTAAGAACATGATTGAGAACATTGATTAAAACAATAAAGAGCCCATGTGGCGCAATTGGATAGCGCGTGGGACTTCTAATCCCAAGGTTCGGGGTTCGATCCCCCGCATGGGCTCTTTATTGTTAATTTTTTTTTAAAAAAAAATATTATATTAAATTATAATAAATGTCTTTTTCCGAACACGCTTCACTTTTAACGGCGAAAACAACTTCTGTTGCAAACGAGGCAACTGAAAGAGTTTTGATGACAGATTTAGGTACAGATATTGGCGCACCATTTCAGCTATATATAAAAAATTCTGGAAATCTTTCCAACACCGGTGTTTTAAAGTATACAGACGGTACCGCAGGGACTGTAGAAAACGCTACAATTTCTGCCGACGAAAGTCAAGAAATTGCAAATAATGTTCATCGTATACTAAAATATTACTTAGGAAGTGGTTACATACTTTCTAATATTTCACAAGTTAGATTAAACGTAGTTTTTAAATCTTAATGAAGGAGATTTATCTTGTACACGCAAACCCGTTTTTACAGTACCATTTATTTATACCCGAAAATTCACAAAATAAATGAATAAAAACACCTGTAAAAAATAAAGTAATTTCCATTGTATAAAATTTATTCCATGTGCTGCAAACTTTTGGAAGATCTACCTTAAATAGAGGACCTATTAAAATTCCGGTTATGTTACCAAAAATAACAGTCATGACGCCTACTACAACGGCTTCTACGATTAAGTCGTACATTTAGTATAATTTAATATTTAAATTTTTTTTTAAATGTTAAATGGCAACAACCGCCGCTCCCGCTGATATAATAGTTAAATTTGATACTCCAACAAATACGTCCGCGTTTCCTGCAATCGCCACAGGTACTCTGGATACATCAGGGACAGGGATAAGTTTTAATCTTCAGATAGTTGAGAAAGCCGATGATCCCCTAGGTGACGGAAGTATTGGCAGCACAATAATTGGAAGCGGTGCAACTCAAATTAATACTGTAACTTCTCAAGAATTAGCGAATATGATAGCCCAATATTTTCTTGATAAAACTATTCTTACGTCGGCGTCGGACGGTGCCGGCGGTACTGGCAGAAATATTCGTTCAATGAAACTTATAGTTAACGTAGACCCATCTGCATAAATTGTATAAAATAGCTAATATAAATATTTTAATTTAAACAGATTGAATTAAAATATTTATATAATGTAAATGTCAAAACAACTTACGGCATTACTTCTAAAAAGAAAAATTGATAGTCTAAAAAATGTAAAAGATCGAAGACAATATTTAATAAACTGTCTTCAGAGACAGGGTTTTATAAAAGAAGATATCAAAACAGAACCAATTGATATTTCATCTATAAGTCATGATACTTGTAAACTTTGCAAATCAAGTTCTCTTCTTTATTCTAACCATGAGCAAATTTGTCAGGAATGTGGAGCAACAGATACATCTTTTACTTTTAATCCATTTAAAACTTATAAACAAGAAAGAAATTTTTCAAAAGGTACTTTTATAGAACCCGGGACAACATTTGTAACTATTATAAAAGATGGAAAAGAAGTGAAAAGAGATCTTTCTAAAATGAACACCTGGTCTAACAGCGACCCAGAAGAATTAAGAATTAGTAATAATTTAAAAAAAATGAATGATATATTAGACGCTCTTTCTGGAAAATATAATCCTATTGTATTCGATAGGGTTAAAAATAAAATTCTTTCTATGTGGTACAACATAATTAAAATTAAACCTGATTTAAGAGGTAAAGAAAAACAAGCTCTTATACTGTGGTCTATTTATTATCCAATGGTATATAATAAACTTCAAATTAATATTCAAAAGTTGGTATCTATGTTTGACATACAAATAGGAGAAGCTTATTCTTACAATTTTGTAATGAAAGATATATTTAGTGGTACAGCTTTTGAAAAATATATATCAATACCAATAGGTTCTACAAGTGATATTCAAATTCCCGAAGGAATAACAAAAAAACTTAACAAAATTAAACGTGATCTTAAAGACTACCTAAGTAGCCCATTAAAAGATAAAGAATTATACGGTATACTTTATTACATAGCTAAACAAATGAATGACAAAAAATTCACACTTGTTTATTTATCAGAAAAGTCTGGTTTATCTACTGTTTTAATTTCATCTGAGGCAAATAAAATAGAAGCATTTTATAAAAAAAATCCATCTATGAAATCAAAAATATTTTAAACATAAATCCGAGAGAATATTTGTTCTGAGACCCTGTTATAATATTCGTCTGGATAAATTTTGTTAAAAATTTCATTACAAATGTCCTGAAAAAGCTCTAATTGATATTCTGTCAGATTGCTCTTTGCGTGAGTTTTTTTTGGATTTGAAAAAATAGTCAATATCTCATAAGAAGAAATATTGTTTATCCTTGTAAATTCTGGTTCATTTGAGATAGACTCTTTAAATAAAGAAATACTAGCAAGTTGAGAATTCTGCCTGAGTTCTGCAACAATTTCATCTGAAAGTTCGGCGTAAGTATCCGAGCAATCACTGTCATAATCCATCTTCACACAGTTTGTGTACACTAATGTATACAACAGCTTTTTTAAATTAATTATTTTTTAGTAATTTTTACATTGTTTTTAAAATGTATCTTATTATAGAATCTGTGTTTTCACAATGAAAATTATCACGAACGTGTATTTTAACTGTATTATTATAAGATCTCAATAAAGAATAGCAATAATTTTGAAAAGACGGATTGTATATTTCATCTTTTTTAGATTGTAAAACCTGAAAATGTTGATTCGGTGCTTTTTTATATTTATAATATGTGTGTAAAAATATTGTATCGATGCATTTAATATTCTTTATTTTGAATTTAAGTTTCAGAGCAGCGTTAATACAAATAGTACCTCCCTGAGATATACCAATAAGTGATATCATTTCTGGAGATATTATTTTACTTTCTTCATTTATTATATCTACAATTTTATCAGTGTTTTCATTAAATTCTAAAAAGTTTATTATATCATGTTTAATCAAATTATCATATCTAGTAAAATAGTTATACCAAGATATACATTCTTCTATTTTCCCATCTGGCCATACTATTTTCATTTTCTTAGCAATTGGAATTATAAATTTTGTACCTATATTTTTAGACTTAATTTTATTAACGATGTACATTATATCATCTATATCTTGATTCATCCCGTGTAATATTATAATAGTTTGATAATGAGAATATTTAGGAAATATAGTTCTAATGTCCATTATCCTAACTATTCATTACTTATATAATAATAAATTATATTTTCATTTGAAACACTTACATTTAAAATTTCTAGTTCAAAAGGTGTTGTTATATTGTATATCATTTTTTTTTTCATAAGAGTGTTGTAATTATCTGTGTTTATAAATATATTATTATCATCTAAAATCATTATTTTACCGGGACCGTGATTTATTTTTTTATCACCAATTACAGAATATTTATTGAATTTATTTTTATCAAACTGTGTAGATATATTCACTGATTTTTTGTCTTTTTCTTCTGATTTGAAGTCTGGAATTATAGATTTTGTAAACATGTAAAGTTCTAATAATATTATAATAAATACTATTGATAAAATTATGTACATTGATATACATTTTACATATTTTATTTTTACATTAAAAATTACACAAAATTAATTAACTTAAAGACATTCTGTATATAATAGTATCAAAGAAAACGTAATGGCCCACTCGATTGTACTACCGAATGAATTTGAGTCTGATGCGATTAACTTTTTGCCACCCAAGCAGAATAAACTAGGTGGGCAGAGTGTTCTTGTAAATTACAATCCAGCTGGAAGCGAACGCTTCGGTGCTTTTATTCTACAAACATGCCGAGTTCGTATTCCATTTGGTATTGATTCATCTAAGCCAGAAAACGGCGGTCCAGTAAAGTATCATATTTCGGTATCAATGGCTAATGCCGAAACACAGAATGAACATCTTCAGCTATTCACGAAGAATATTCGATCAATTGATGAGAAGGCAAAGATGCATCCACAAGAACACACTACCTGGTTTGGAAAGAAGCTAAGTGCAGAACTTGTAGGCGAGTTTTATAAGTCTGCAGAAAAGTTTCCAAAGGATCCTAAGTGGCCTTCTACTCTCAAGGTGAAGCTTCCATTTGATAAGAATGGAGTTCCTCAGTTTGTTCTTTATGATGAGAACAAGAAGCCTATTGAAATTGTAGACTCAGATGGAAACGTGAATACCTCTGCTATTCCCAGGGGTTGCGAAGCTGTATGCCTTGTCCAGTCTACTGGTGTATGGTTTGTAGGCAAGACCCAGTATGGCGTGGGTTACAAGCTACTCCAAGCAAAGATTTATAAGAGTAATAAGCTTTCTGGGTATGCAATTGTAGACTCCGAAGACGAGGCTGGCGAAGAAGATGTAGAGTAAATAACTTAAAGAATTAATTAATTCATAATTAAGATGGATGATATTGAACATTCAAAGTTTATAAAAATTATAATCGATAATCCAGAAATATTTAAAAAAATTTTACTAGCAGATAAAGCTTTGTCTAATATGATTAGTGATATGATTAAAAACACAAAATAAACACGTTCTCTTCGGAGAACCAAAAAATACGTTAATTAAATACTTTTGTAGCTTAAATGGTAAAGTGTCTATGCATACACATAGATGATGTTGGTTCGAATCCAACCGAAAGTATTTAATTAATATACTCCTCCATAGCTCAGTTGGTCAGAGCGTGCGGCTGTTAACCGCAAGGTCACCGGTTCGAACCCGGTTGGAGGAGTATATTAATTATACTTAGCACCTTAACTCAGAGAAATTAGAGCGTCGGACTCATAACCCACGGGTGCTAAAAATAATTAAAATTATATATGTTTTATTATTGGACAAAGTTTTGGATAATAATGTATTATTATCTAGGATTAAGTTATTTTTACCTTTATACGGGTTTTAAAGTATAATATAATCAAGCTTCCATAGTCTAGTGGTTATGACAGTAGATTCAAAGTCTACTGACCTCGGTTCGAATGCGAATGGAAGCTTAATTATATTCAAATTTAAAATATGTACTAATTTTAAATGCAAATAATTACACAAGTGTCTGTTTTTTTAATTGTGCTCATGTTTATAATATCAGGTTTTGATAAAACAGTATCTTTGGGGACATCAGAGATGTCTCGATTTTCTATTAAAACTGGATTGCCAAATGATATTTCACAGATTATAGTTTTATCAGCTGGTATATATGAACTTTTAGCATCTGGGATGGTTCTATATGGTACATTTAATAATGACCCAATGATTGCGTCAATTGGTACATATATGTTAATTTTATTTACATTACTCGCTACTCTTATATTTTATACGATACCGTTGAAGTATAAACCATTTTTATCAAATTTAAGTGTCATGGCAGGCCTTTATCTAATGTTGAATATATGTTTCTTTAAGAGTGAAAAACTTTCTTAATGCAGAACTTATTAATATAATTTGTACAATTACAGCAAGGTTTTGAATTAAGACACTCGCCGATTTTATTAACTCTAATTACGATGAGTTCGCATTTCTTAAGTTCTTCTGCAGAAATTTTCTTAAGTGCATCATTTATGGCACTCACTTCTGCATGCAAAGAGACTTTATCATAGCAATTAGAATTAATATATGTATTATAGCCTTTTCCAATTATCTTCCCCCTATAGACTACGACACAGCCGTGATTAAAATTCATATCAGACTTCAGTGCCTGATTAAAAGCCTCATTGAAAAACAGTCGCTTAATCATTTTATAAAGTTAATAAGTTTTATTTTTAAATACTTTATTTTTTGCAATCATTTTGCTATTCCAAAAGCACTTGCTATATTGTATTCAGGTGCTCCAAATAAATTTATTGGTTGGAAATTTGGACTTGAACTTTCGCTTCCAGACATAAATAGATAAATAGAAACTACAATAAATAAAATTCCAATTATAATTGGTAAGTAATCCATGAAGCTCTTTTCTTCCTTTTCAGCCATTTAATTGTATATAAATATTTTTTTTAAGCAAGAAATATTGAAAAAATACCCAATAAAAACGCAACCATAAGAATAATTAAAATCATTTCCCAGTCGAAACCATGGGCTTTGACATGAGCATCTAGTACGGCCTTCTTTACGTCTTTGCTACTATCTTTCGCAGCCTTGGCAACATCTTTATCATAGATTTCGTCCGCTATTTTCTTTGTTAATTCCGCGTGCTTAGCAACCGCGTGTTTTGCTAATACTTCGCTAGACTTTATTGCTTCTTTTTCCACTGCTTTTTGCTCACGGGGCGATTTATCAGCGTCTATTAGAATTTTTACTTTAGTATGATGCTGTTCCAAAAGATCTCCAGTCTTGACAACAGAATCTGTAAGAGTTTTTTTTTACGTCAGTCATTTATTTAATTGTAAACATTTTTAATTTAAAAAATTACACAAAATTAATTATATTAAAAGTTTAAAATATAATTAAAATTGTGAAATGGCTTTTCGTCGCGAAGTGTTCAAAAAGAATGCTGCAAAATATATGCACCTAGAAGTAAATAACGTTATAATTTTAAACATGGAAAAGGGTGTTTTTAATTCTGCTATTGAATTTTGTAAAGAAAAGGAATATCCTCTAAAATGGTCTGATTCAAATTTTCTTAAGAAATATTCAACTAATGCAAGACGAATCTTAGCTAATATCAGTTATACAACAAATGCCCCCGCATTGAGGGAAAAAATAAAAGATGGAGCATTAGAAGCATACACATTAGTTAAATTAACAAGAGAGGAACTTAATCCAGATGTTTGGGAAACCCTAAGAACAAAGACACTTAATCAAGCAATAGTTAAACAAGAAGTTCAAGAAGATGGGATGTTTAAGTGTAATAGATGTAAATCAATGAAGACAGTGTATTATCAGATGCAAACTAGAAGCGCAGACGAACCAATGACTACATATGTAACTTGCACAAATTGTAATCTTAAATGGAAATGTTAGTTAGTAATTTAAATAATTAATCACAAACTCCTAGGAGTTATAAACATTACGTTTTATACAATTCATAATTTTAATTAAAATAAATAAATTTAGTTTAATTAAATGGATTCTGAAGCAACTTCTGCATTACTGTTCGAATGCGGTATATGCATGGATAGTAAGACCACGGAGTGTATTAATTTTCTTCCTTGTATACATTTTATTTGTACAGATTGCCATAATAAACTCATTAAAAACGAATGTCCTTTTTGTAGAAATATAATATCGGAAGAAGAATACTCATTTGACGAAACAGAGAACGAATATAATGATGTACAATTTGAAATGTTAGTCATGGAAGAAGATCGTAGATCAAGAAGAAAGACTAAAAAATTCAAAAAACAAGAAAAAAGAATAATAAAATTAATGCAAAATAATAAAGAAGTATTTGTTACTATAAACCATAATACATTCAGGGTATTATCAAATATTACTGATATTTAATGTTTGCATATATATCTACATTTTTTAACTTTTGGCGGATCTCCAGAATTACAAGATCTGCTTCTTTTCATAACCAGAGGAGTTACTGGATTTACTCCTTGTGAAATAGATTCTTCTGGTATATATTCGCTACTATCGCGTTGACTAGACATTGTTCTAGACGCAATTCTAAGAGCTTTGTATATATCTCCTCTGCAATCAACACTCTGAGACGCATGTAATGTAATATTTTCTTCAGTTATGCATGATATATCAGCCCCTATAAATACCATTTTAATTGTAAAATTTTCATCAATTTGTTTCTTTTTGTCATTTAACGTATCAATTGTGTAAAATTTACTACTGTTTTCTTGTCCATCTGTTATAACAGTTAGTGTAATATTTCTGTACATTTTATTTTCAAGAATCATATCATAAGCGTTTCCAATCGCATCGTACAACGCTGTTGATCCTTTTGTGATTATGTCTGTATTATCAATTTTTTTAAAATTTTCAAATTTATCTTCTTTAAACAGTTCAACTTCATTATTAAATGTAAAAACTGTAAATAAATTGTCGGATCCTTCTTTCTTCTGTTCGTTTACAAGTTCATTAAACCCTTCAATTAGATCTTTTTTATTTTGCATCATCGATCCAGATTTATCTAAAAGCAAAATGTCCCAATTCGTCATTTAATTAGATATTATAAATATCTTTATATATAATTGTAAAGATAAGCTAAATCTTCATCAGAAATATACTGATTAAATAAATTAGATAAGAATCTATAATTAAGAGGCAAATTAATATTAAACTTACATGTATTCATATAATAATAACATAAGCCCCCGTCCATTTCTCTATTAACATTTTTGATCAATAAAGGAACATCCGTTGTTTTGATTAATAGTGTTTTTAACGCGTGTTTATTTCTAGGTTTTCTTTCTATACACGTACCAAATTTACTCATTGTTACTATTGTCACATTTGGAACGACAGTAATCTTTTTAACAATTAAATCTATAAAATTATTTTTAATGTGTTCAATAGAATTAAAATTGTCCCTGCTTATTTTGGCTATATTATAAATGTCATTTAATTTTAATTCACTTGAGACTACAGCTAAACAGCCAGAGGACGCACAATAGTATTCTTTTGTTTCAAAATATCTAATTTTAGAAATAGAATACCAAAAACCAGATATACCACCGGGAGGTACAGAAACACAGTCATTTTGAATCTTACCGGGATATGTAATCATTGATAAAAATAGAATAAATCCACATAGTAAATATCTATAAGTCATTATAATTTGTATAATTTTATGCTTTAAATAACATATTAAAATATACATTTAATTTAAATGTCTTATATAACTAGACACTTTGTAAATAATAAATTTGGTTATAAAGGAGCAACAAAAGACGATATTCCTCGAATTAAAAGTCTTAAAATACCTCCGGTGTGGTCCAAGGTTAAAATAGATAAATCATCTAAAGCTAAAATACAGGCAACTGGTTACGATTCTAAAGGTAGAAAACAATACATTTACAACAAAGACTTTGTAGAAAAATCTAAAAAAAATAAATTTAATAAAATGAATTCATTTGATTATAATAAGTATTCCAGAGTGATAAAACACTACATCGCAAAAAAAGATCTTTCAAGAGAGTGTGTAATAGCAAATGTAATTAAACTAATGGAAGATTTGTGCATACGTGTAGGAAATGACTCTTATAAAAAAGAAAATGGGACTTATGGAATATGTACTTTACTTAAATCTCATTTTAAGAACAATACGCTTTCTTTCATAGGTAAAAAAGGTATTTTACATAACAAAATAATAAGTAATCATGACAGTATATGTTTTATAAATAGAGTTCTTAGAATAAAAGGTCCATACTTATTTTATGATATAAATTCTAGTAGAATACATTCTAATGATTTAAACGAATTCTTAAAAACAAAAGTTCAAACTAATATAACTTGTAAAGACATTAGAACTTATTGTGCTAATAAAATTTTCAGTAAATTTATGAATAATCTTAAAAGAGGAACTACTGAAAAAGAAAGAAAAACTAATGTATTAAAGGGAATAGATTATACAGCAAATGAACTAGGAAATACTAGAAAAGTTTGTAAAGATTCTTATTTATGTCCAAGTATAATTAATAAATATATTTAAAAGCTTATATTATTATATATTATATGATTTCTGCATTTACAATTACAATTCCATTTTTTCAATTTTCATAATTTCCTAAAATTATACCATATTATTAAATAATAATTTAAACTATTTATTACTTAATAAATGGAAGATAAATTAGAAAAAGGTTATGGTGTTGTAATGGAAGATATAATAGAAAACGTATTTATAACTCTTGCATTAGAATTTTTCTTTGAGAGTAAAGTACCAACGTTGAAAAAAGCTATAATAATAACAATGGTTACATTATTTTATTGGATAGTTATATATAAATTTTTAAGACCTCTTTATTCTTGAACAACGTTTTTAAGATAAAAACTTTCGCCTGATATAGCAAAATTAATTAGTTGTGCAGGACTAAAAGTATCTCCTTTTAATTTAATTTTTTCTGATAAAAGCTTATTAAAATAATTATAATATATTTCTCTTATTGTTTCTTCTGTTGTATTTCTATTAGAATACATCATGTGTAACTGTAAAACTACAATAACTCTTCTTGCATACTCTAAATTTTAATAAAATTAATCTTTTAATGCTTTTATTAAAATATTGCTTATTATCAAATGATAAAGGTAAAGAGTTTTAAGAAACTTAAATCTGGTAAGAAAAAGTATGAAATTACATTCGAGAAAAACGGGAAGACTTATGTGCGTAAATTTGGCGCCGCCGGAATGTCGGATTTCACAATCCATAAAGATCGCGAAAGAAGAGAAAGATACATTTCTCGCCACAAGAAAGACCTTCGTACAAATGATCCAATGAAACCTGGATATTTATCTATGTACATTCTCTGGAATAAACCAAGTGTAAAGGCAAGTCTTACAGACTATAAACGTAGACTTAATATTTACAACCGAACCGGTAAGTTTCCTAAAGAAATAACAGGCAGTAAAAAGTTATCTTTTGGAAAAATAAAGACTCCCTTCGGGACAATAATTCCATTCGAAGAAACAAGTCTTAGAAAATTACCAGCCGATCTTCAAAACTTAATTCAAAGAGATGTATCGTCTTCTGACATCCAAAGAATACAAAGAGGCAGAAATGTAAGAAAAATATCTGCTAATATGATGACTAAAAGATTTCTTAAGCAGCTTCTTTGGAGGATGAATGCTGAATATGAAACTCCAGCGTATGCAACCGAACAAATGACATCAGACTATGGAGATCCTTGGCTTATTTTAAATCCAGGTAGAACAGATACAGCGCAATGGCTTTATTATGCAGCTGTTATATTAACAGCTAAAGATTTTGATGATAATGATCTCTGGTATTTATGTTTAGAACACGTTGTTGATGAATTTGTTGATTTAGACCCAGACGTCAACGTATATCAGGGTCAAGTAGCTGCAAATATAACAGCATCTCAGGACAATGTAGAAGTACTTTTGGGTAAAATAGGACATTACATAGATTATGATGAACCTAGATGGTATAACAGGGCTTTAACTTGGCTTAAAGAAGAATATGCTACTGGAAATGCTTTTGGTAAGAAAGGAGGCTCTAAGATACCGGATAATGTAATAAATAAAAAATTATACGCTTCTATAAAAGCCAAAATCAAAAGATCTATAAAAGGAAGAAGATGGGGGGCGTATGATTCGGGAAGACTTGTAAGAGAATATAAAGCAGCCGGAGGAGGTTACGCCGGTAAAAAGGGGAAAACAGATCTTGGAAGATGGTATAAAGAAAATTGGGTAGACGCATGTGCTTGGCCAAAAAGAAAACCATGTGGAAGAAAAACAAAAGAAAAGATAGCTTATTGCCGCCCAAGTAAACGTATAGATTCAAAAACACCAAAACTTGTGCAACAGTTAACAAAAGCTCAAATAAAGTCTAGGTGTGCAAAAAAGAAAAAATCTCCTATGAAACGCGTAACTAAATTCGGAGCAACACAAGAAATAGTAGATAAAATGAGACAACAGATGTATAATCAAATAATGGCATCAAGCGATGTATCAAGAGGAATTGAAAACACTATTTCTAAAAGATGTAAAAGAGGATTTCAAGATTCTTTCTGCCAAAGGATATTTACAGATTTACTCTTATCAATTTATTACACTATAGTTAAAAATTCAGTATTAACTGATAATAGAAAGCAAAACATTTCAGAAATGGAAAAGTTTATACCAAATAATTTCAAACCAACCTTATTAAAAATTAATAAATTTCAATTTTCAAAAATAGATGAAATGTTATATTCTTTACAAGATCATACATACGGTACTTTTAAGAATGCAAGAGTAGCAAGTCTAATTTATGAGTACATTCATGTTAAGTAATTAAACCAAAACAATGATAAATTATAAATTATTAATTATTGTTTTGGTTAAAAATATTTTTAACAGTGTTATCTGATAAAATTATATCCCACCCTGAATAATCCCAACTATTCTACCACTTGTGTTACTTCCTGTTATCATAGAAAACTCTTGTTTGAATACTAAAATAGAAGCAATTAGTATAGCTAGAGTAATTCCGATGTAAATTGAAAAGGTACCTATTATTTATTAATATAAAAACGTATTTTATTTTAATATAAAATGGAAGATGTTATGCCCGCTCTTGGGGCTGGAATAATTTCAACTATAATTTGTAATCCATTGGACACACTTAGAGTAAATTATCAACTTAATAATAGTATACATTTCAATGTAAGATATTTATACAGAGGAATAAGTTATGGTATAATAGCTGTACCATCTTTTTGGACAATTTATTTTCCGTTTTATAAAAAACTCAAAGAGACTGATTTACCAAAACCTATTGCATCTTACGTATCTTGTTGTACTGCAAGTACATTCACTACGCCTTTTTGGGTTTTACGCCAGATGTTACAAACTGGAAAAACTTTAGAAAACATAAACATTTATAAATGTTATAGAGGTCTTTTACCTACATACATTATAAACTTAAATTTTACAATTCAAGTTCCGCTGTATGAATATCTTAAAGATAGATCAAATAATTCTACATTTAATACATTTTTAAACACTGCAATATCAAAAACAGTTTCAAGTTGTGTATTTTATCCAATTGATACAATTAGATCTAAACTAAGAAATTCTGACTGTATTAGAAATATGAGAATCGTAGACTACTATAGAGGCATCAGTATATATCTTCTTAGAAGTATACCTTATCATGCTACTGTTTTTTGTTCATTTGAATTTATAAAAAATTTGATGTAACTCATAGCTTGTAGATAACAATCGGCTAGATCGTCTTTCTTTTTATGCTTTTCAAAAAAAGATTCATGAGTAGATATTAGTTCTCTTGTGTGAACAATTCCTAAATTTTTATTTTGTCTATATTTATCTTTAGTTTTGTGTTCTATTTTAGTATCGCAACACTTAAGTTTGTACTTAGCTGGATAAAATATTACTTTACAGTTTTTAGATAGCTCGTGTTGCATTCTTAATATAAAATATACATATAACGCAGTTGATATATTTCTCATCTTTGGGTTGAAAGATGGCTGTTTTTCCAATAGAACTATATCAGCTTCAGTTAAATATTCTAGTGAATCTATTTCTTGTATAACTCTTAGTGTTTCATTTTCTCCACTGCAATCTAAGACATTCCAATCAAGTATACATTTACATTCTGAGTCAATCATACAGTATGCTAAATTTTTAATACCAATGTCGAAAGAAAGTATAATCATTAATATTAATTATATAGTTTTATTTTTTAAATCTATTAATCTCCTATGTAGAATCTTCTTCTATAAACTGTTTCAAAAAAATTAGGGTAATAATCAAATTCATAGTTGTCATCGCTGTAGTATTCGTCGGTCTGCGTATTATTATCTATAAGACTCCTAGAAAGCTCCAAATCTTCATAAATTTGTTTATCTTGAAAACAAGAAAATAAACAACCCATTATTTGTTTATATTAATGAGATGTTTTATATCTAAAAGTTTATTTTTCTGTTTATTTGGTTTTTTAACACCATTTATATCATTTATGTCCCATGATATAAAAATTTTATCGTTACCTAATATTACTGTGCAAAACCCTTCTTTTTTAAATGTATAATAGAGAAATGCAGTAACGTCCGCTACGTTATAGACTGGTGCGCCAAAAATATAAGAAGGAACCGTATAGACGCATCTCATTTCTCCGTGTTTTGCCAAATGAGTTATTTTTTCTGTAAGTTTATTTAAAATATCTTGTTTAAGTGCTACATAACGAGAGTGTTGTCTCTTTTGTAAATTTATAACTTCTTTTAAAGAAGACATCTATAATATTATAAAAGAATTTAAACTATTTAAAAAAGCGTAGGTTCTTTCTTATCGTCTTCATCATCGGAGACTTCTTCTTCAGAATCATCTTCTATTTCTTCTTGTTTATTTATCTTAAACGCATTGTCTTTATTATTTTTAAGATCTTTAAAATCTTCAATTTCTGGATCAGGCTCTGGGTCTAAATCTTCTTCTAGTTTATTAAATGGTAATTCATCTTTTAGAGTACCTGGTTCTATTTTTTTAGAAATAGGATTCTGGATAGGTATTATAGGTATATTTTTCTTAACATCTGCGTCGTCATCAACTTCTTCGTCTGAGTATTCATTTAAGTCTGGTTCTTGCTCTACTACATCTTCGTTATCAGGATAAGCCGGTTCTTCTTCGTCAAAAACCCCTGATAGATATTCATTTAGAATGTATTCTATAGGTATTTGATTTGCTATTGTTTCATTTATAGACGCATTGATTATTTCAAATATTTTAGTTTTATTGTCTTCTATTATATCTGGTGTATAATAAATACATTCAGAACAATTGATTATTATTTTATGTAAAAATGTATTTAAATTTGGTACTTTTATTTTAACAGATTTATCGTCACTCTTGAGTCTAACACATGCTAAAATCTTAACATGACTAACAAAAATAGCTGTTATCAAGTCCATCAAATATGGATATTTAGAATTAATAGATTGTAGTTTTTCATCAAGTTTAAAACTTGCCCAATTTGGAACAGCTTTTAGTTCTTTTTGAAAGTTAGAGTATGAAACAAGTCTACGAATGTTATTTTTTTGAGACTCCGTGTATATCTGTTTAATTATATCATATATACCACCCTGAATAGTAGATATCAATTGTTTTGTATATTCTTCTTTTGCTGCAACTAATACATTAACATTAAGGGTTTCAGCCATGTTTATAATTATATAATTATTTTTTAAAAGTTCAATTTAAACTTCAAAAAAATAATTATATAATTATAAATATGTGTACTATCTCTAAAAAAAGAGTAAAATGGAGCATAGAACCTGAATTTATAAAACAGATTAAGACATCATTGAATAACGATAAGGATGAAAGAGCTGGGGTCCTTCTGTTTACAGACACCAATTGTAAAGATGGAGTTTGTGATAAAACAAGCACTAAATTTAGGATAAATAAAGGAAATGGAGCGAGTGTATATACACCAGGTGGTATTATAAATTTTCATACTCATCCAAGAAGTGCTTATTTAGGCGAAAACGCTGTTTATGGTTGGCCATCTGGGGAAGATATGCGTCAGTGCATAAATTTTGCAAAAGATGGAACATTAATTCATATAGTATTTACACTAGAAGGAGCTTATATAATAAAGATTAATAAAATACTTAATCAAAAGGATGCAAAAATAATGGAAGAAATATTTAAAAACACGCACATTTACAGAAGTGAAAATCAATCTACTCAATTAAAAAATTTCAGAGAAACTTTTGGAATACCGGGAAAGACTACAAAAGAAATATGGTTAAAACTTGCAAACGGTCTAACATTGAATAAATTATATACATTACATAATTTAATTAATGATAAAAGATTGAAGGTACCCGATGGCAATGAGAATATTTTTGAAGTAAGTTTATCCCCTATAAATAATACATTAACATTTAGTGCTAATTATATACCAGAAAAATGTCATATAATGAATTTTAAGAACAGTTGATCTTCTGAGAAGATTCTTGATCTACATTAATTATTTCAAGTTTTTCGTAAAAATTAATAAGCAATCCATTTGAACATTCAGTGTTTTTAAGATACTTTCTGAGTTGCATTATTTCTTTTGAAGCAAGCCTAGAGTTTTGAGATTTTAATTCTAGTATGTATTCTATATTTCCCATTTTATTATATATGACAATGTCTGCTCTTTCGAAACCTACATAAACGCCTTTATAATGTATAGGAATCATAACTTCTGTTTGAACAAGATAACCACATAAATTTAATTCTACATATAGAGCAAATTGATATATATTTTCTCTATAATGGTTTCCAAGTTCGCCTTCTACTGTACGTATACACTTTAGTATTTCTTCCATAATAAATTAAATAAATATTATCTTTAAATTATTCTTTTGGATCTTTTTTATAATCTTCAAGTGTTTTATCCAAAAGTTTCTTGTTCCGTCTAGCTTTTTAAAATAGACATATTTCATCTATTTTTTTTGACAATGGGTCTCCGTCTATCGGGGTCTCGTGATCTGGCAAATCTTTTATCGCATATTCATCAAATTTAAAAATCTCTTCTTGTTCCTTTGGTTTCTTAATCTTAAATTGAGAAATCTCCCATCTAATAAAGAAAGAATGTTTAGTATATACAACCGCGCTACATTTTAGCAGTGTTATGCCTTCTATCTCTGAAGGAAGATCCTCTACATTCATCTGGTCTCTTTTTGTTTCATAAAAATAGGTATCTTCGTCATAAAAACAATGTAATACATTATTAACAAGAGCCTCTTTATAAATAGATTCACAATCTTCTACGTTTATTTCTTTACCAAAGAAATCATTACTTTTTTCAGATGTAATTTCTATAACAGCTTTTGAAACTTCTCTTATAAAATTAGCAGTCTCTTCGTCGATTACAAGCTTTGCTTTGTTTTTATCTTTATTTAATGTAAGAATATTTTTACCTACCTGTAAGCTTATTTCAGAATTTTTATACATTACCTTTGAATAATAAACATTTTTATTAGTATTTACCGGATCGTAGACTTCAATTTCGTCTTTAACAGTGCCCATATTTTAATTATCTTTTATATTTTAATTAAAATAACGGAACGAATTTTTTATTTAACAAGAAGTAAGCTTTTAAGATTAAATTGGCCTTTATCGCATGTAAAAGAACATATCATTTTCCCCTCCTTTTTAATATTTTTAACATTAATCAATTTACTATTTTCATCATAAAATTTACTAGTTTCTGTTAAATTTACTATAATATTTTCATTTCTCATACAATCAGATGCGATATCTGTTATTTTAAATAGTCTATCTATATATCCACATATGTTCATAAATAAATTATGAGATTCGGAATGTTTATTTATATTTAATTGCAAATAAGTTTCTTTTAAATTATACATTATAATAGGGCTTTTAATTTCTAATGTTTCTTCATTATTTTTAATTGAAAAATCTTCGCATAATCTTAAGTCCAATAAATTAATTTTTTTATAAGATAGCATCTTACTTATATAACTATAAATTAATTTATTAGCATTAACGTATAATTTATACGATTATGTATACATACCAAATGGAGGAGAATCTTGTTTCCCCTTTTTATTTTCTATAAAAATATCTAAAGCTTCTTTGAATTCATCTATAGATATATTATATAAATTTTCCTTTCCAAAATTATTACGAGCATTTATGAATATAGCTTTTTCTATTATATTATTGATATCTCCGCCGTTTCCAGTAAATAAAGATAAATTTGAACTTATAAGTTTAATTAAATCGTCTTTTTCACAGCTTGTTTCCCATTCTTTTTCTTCTATACATTTGAAATATATTTCAGACAATTCTGATGCTGTGTAATTTTCAATGGTAAATGTCCATGGAAATCTTCTTCTAAGACCAGGATTTAAAGAAAAGAAACACGAATCTAATTCCTTTTTATAACCGGCTATTATACATATTATTTTATCTACATTTTCTGTTAAATACTGGTTAATTGTATCGACACATTCTTTTGCATACATATCTTCTTGACCAGAATTTGAACCAAGAGAATAAGCCTCATCTATTAACATTACACCATTTTTACATCTATTGAGAGTTTCCATTGTTTTAATAGTTGTACCTCCGAGGTATTCAGAAATTAAATCCACGCGCCTAACAACATTAAACTTTGTCTTTTTAAATATTCCCAATTTTGAATAAATTTTAGATAATATATGAGAAACCGTTGTTTTACCGGTCCCGGGTGGTCCTTCTAATACAGTATGTAGCATTACGCTTTCATCTATACCCTGCACAAAATACAGTATTTGATCTATTAATTGAGATTTTAATTTTTTAAGACCTGTCATGTTATTAAGATCTATTAGATCTTGAAGTATATTAGGTAACACATCCATCTTACTTGGGTAAAATCTACGATACCTCCTTTTTGGTAATTTTTTTTCTGAATAATCTTTTATCATTTCTATTAATTTGTCTAAATTTATAAGATTATAACTTGTAATATCGAACATGTTTTCATCAGAATCTGAATGATGACCCAATTTCCTTTTCATGTTATAATTACAAATATATTATTTTTTAAAAATATAGAATGACCGTAGATAATTATATCTCAGAAATAAATGAAAAAGAAGATACAAATATACGCAAAATTGTAAAAATATTTGAGAAAAAACTATTGAAATGTTTTAAATTGTACAAAGACAATGTTGGTTTTGAAGACTACAAGATGAACGATTATGATTATATTGTTTTGTATATTCTCTGGAAATATGTTAAAAATTTAAAAATTGAAGAATATTTAGTAATAATGTACTCATATTACAAACTAGAAGAATTCTATTTTCCTGTAAACCTTTTTGAATCTCGAAGATGCATAAATATTCTATCAGATACAAATATAATTAATGTACTTGATAAATTAATTAAACAAGAATAAAAAATATTTTATTACTGTTAAATGTATAGATTAAGATTTTATCATGATAATATGCCCCCTGTTTTAAGCGACGGAACCAGCGATCTTAGCATTTCAAATTATATTATAGGAGCCCCGAATGATCCTCATTGGAAGTTATATCCAAAAGATCAGTATTTAACTGCTAGAAATATGTTTCCAATAGGTTACGCCTTTACAGACTATCAGGCAGATGCAAATCATTTCATATATTATATGCCTGAAAATAGTGGTCCAACATGGAACTATTCTAGACTTTTAAGAGACCATTTTGAAGTTATTCATGGTTATAGACAGCAAGCAAATCGCGAAAAACAACAAAAGGAAATTCAAGAACGAACTGAAAAAACCCAACAATTAAAAGGACTTTTAAATGAACAAAAACGGCTACTTAAAAAATTTAAAGACGAGTTACCAAAGTTAAAGTCTAATAGAGATAGAGCTATAAGATCTGAAACACGATCTGGTACTCCAAGAGAAATAGCTGAAGTAAATTATGACAACACGAATCCTATGTATGTAAACACGGTTGGTAGTATAATAACCATAGAGTCTAACATATCTACGCTTAAAAATGAACTTAAAAGTTACACAGATAAATAAGTGTAAATACAATGTGTATGAAAAATTATTTCACCGACAATTTAATTGTACCAGAAACTGTTTTAAGTATTTATACAACAAAGCAACAGGCTATACAAATTAATAAGATAATTAAATTGTATTCAACTTCAGATTATATTATAACAGATGCAACTGCATGCATAGGCGGTAACTCTTATTATTTCTTAAAAGATTTTAAAAGTGTTAATCTTGTAGAACCGGATATAAACAATTTTAATATATTAAAGGTTAACACAAAGCATCAAATAAATACTTTTAATTGTTCTTATATCTGGATTAAATTTTTGTTAAAACAAGATATAGTATATCTAGACCCTCCTTGGGGAGGAGCTGAATATAAATCAAAAAGAAAAATAGACTTGTATTTAGATAATATAAACGTATTAGATATTATAGATGAAATATACAACTATACTAAAATTGTTGCACTAAAAGTACCAAATAATTTTAATACATTTAGAATACAAATCAAATTCTGGAATTTTAAAATTTATAATATAACAAAAAGTAAAAAATGTATTTATAAAGTTATTATTTTTTACAAACCTATTTAAAGAAATATTACATTTAAATTTATAAGTAAAATACCTGTACGGTTGCCCGAGTGGTCTAAGGGGGCAGACTTAAGATCTGCTGGCGTAAGCCGCGTGGGTTCGAACCCCACACCGTACAGATATTTTACTAAATTAAAATGTATATATAATTTTGGTAATGAAGATAGCTATATCAGGGTTTGGAAAAGATAAGAATTTACATAATTTTTTAAAAACACATGGATATATAATTTCCGATGTTGTTTCAGAAGAAACAAGATGCGTAGTAATAAAAGAAAATGTAGATTACATTCAGTTCAAATCTGCTAAAATTAAACATGCAATCATGAAAAATGTGCCAATTTTAAGTTTAGAAGACTCAATTGACAAAACAAATGTTCTCAATGAACTTAAAAAATTAAAATAGTTTAAATTATAATGACCGTATTCTTACCGTTAAGTACAAATTATCATCTTCATTACGAAGAAAACGAGATTAATTCATCTTGTAAAAGACCAAGATGAATTAAAGTTTACAGAATATGATCATCGGGTTGTTAGATTATCCATATTTTCTTATATTATAACATTTGGGATTTTCTACGTTTATTTTATGGCTTAAATATTAGCTTTTTACGATCTGTTTTTTTAGTTTTAGTTCTCTAAGTCTTACCATAAGTATCATAGCAAACGTTCCTTATTTGTATAAAGATTTAAACAAAAATAAAATAAATTAATAATTATAAATGCAACAGTCTTTTGGTCAATTTATAATTACTAATTTTACAATTTCTGTATTTGTATCTGTTATAGTTTATAAAATTTTTAGTATATTTTTAGATGAACTTATAACCCCTTGTGTTTATATGTTTGTTGACCCGAATAGTAATCTAGCTGGTAAAAAAATTAAAATGGGTAACTACACTATAGAATACGGCAAGTCCTTTAGGGACTTTATAGTTTTAGTTTTAATATTACTTTTAACTTACTTCTTGTTTAGTACCAAATAAAAAGCATTGTCTTGTTTGTACATATTCGCAACATAAATATTATGCATTTTATAATAGACTATTATATCAGATCTTATCTTTTTAAATTTTTTATCTAGAAATACACTCTTTAGAAAAGTATATTCATATTCTTCTTCTAGTTCTACTTTATCATTATCCCCATTAAGATCTATATAATACATAAAAGTAAAGTTATCTTCAAGAAGATCGTTTGGCTCTGGAATGCACATTTGTCCAATAAAACTATCATAAGCTTTATTATACATATCTACATATTTATCCTGCGTAGATTGTTTGATATCTTTATCAAAAGGATTTAATATAAAAAATTCCCATCCATTAGTTAGCATCTTTTATATTAAAATAAGCTTTATTTTTAAATCCATTTACATTTACATTTACATTTACATTTACAATTAATCATCATCTGTGGATTCTTCATCTGAATAATCTTCATCTTCTGAATCATAATCTTCATCAGAGTCTTCTAAGAATTCTAGATCTGTTTCAGTAACCATTTCAAATTCCTTTTCAACTACTTCAGAATCATCTACTTCTGGTTTTTCTAGTAGAGGCGGAAAAATTCTAGAAAGTACTTCAATAATTTCAGGGGTAATCTTTGTTTTATTTATACACTTAAATCTTACAAAAAGATCTCCAAAATTATCAGGTTCTCCCAAAACAGGCATTCCAGCCCCAGATATCTTTTTAAGCATATCGTCTTCATCGCCAAAGATGTCAAATGGTTCCCCAGTTACCTTAAAAGTTTTTCCATTTAGATGCTTTATGTAAACCACAGGATTATAAGCTTCTGATATAGAAATTTCTTTTTCTAATAACAGATTATTGCCATCCCTTATAAATTCAGGATGTTCTTCTACATCAAGTGTAACTACCACATCTCCTGTTTCATAGCCTTGTTTTTCGTCCGCCATCTTGTTAAATCTAATAGTTTGTTCATCTATCATACCCGGCTCAATCTTAATAGCAAGCTTTTTCTTTTCTTCTTCATAAGAACCATCGGCATCTATTTTTTGTCTGCGCAAAGCTAACTTCTTCTTTGCACCATTGTATAGTTCTTCAAGGCTTACAGATAAAGTAAAAGTCATGTCTTTTGTATGGGGCGCAATTGGATCATCTTCATCGGAGTCGGCCGATTCAATTTCTACTACTCTCTTTTTCTTTTCTTTCTTCGTCTGAACATGTTCATCTGTTACATCAAAACAAATTTTAGAATCTTCTGGTTTAACTGGTGCAGAAACAGCACGTTGCTTCCCTTGTTTTTTACTACTAGTTCCCTGTGTTAACATTTCTGGCTTAACTACCTCTGTTACAGACTTTGTGATTTTTGAAATGGCACTTGTCATTTCCTCTTCTGAAAGTTTCTTTCCGGACTTTAATTCAGCAGGTGGTTCAATCTGACTTGCTACTTTTTGAGCTATTTTCATAATCTGGCTAAAATCAGGAAGCTGCTGTTGGTCCATTTTAATTTTAAAAAATATTTAATTTAGTAATTACTACCGCATATAAATTACTTTTTACTTAGGTCTATTTTTTCTTTTTTATCACTCTGTTCTACAAATGTTACACCTTTACCATATTTAACTCCACCTGTTTCCTTCTTCGCGGTTTTAACAGGTTTATTTGTAATTAGATCATTTAGCTTATCAAACGCAGATTTGCCTTTGTAAATTTTAGATGGGTCATTATTTAATATAATAAGAGGGACTGTATCTACATTTATTTCAGTCTCGATTTTGTCTTCTTTTATGTTTATATATTCTATTTCAGCATCCTGTAATTTGCTCACCTGAATTAAAAAATCTGTAGATGCTTTACAATTAGGATGATAAAGAACAACTATATTCAAAGAGTCCATTTTAATTTAAAAGTTTCATTTTAAAAATAAATTGCAAACGTGTTTATCTTCTGCGCCTAACAGCTGTATATATATTTTTAACTGGAACTGGTTCTTGTTTAACAGGTTCTGGAACAGGTTCTTCTTTTGGAGCTTCTTGTGCTTCCGGTAATTCTTTTAGAAGTTTCTTAGCTTCTTTTAGTATATCCGAATCTATTTTACTCTTTTTAGCTCTTACAAAGTACTCCGCCAATTGATTTTTATCTTTGTTTTCAATAGCAGCGAGTATTATATTTGTTATTTCTGTTTTACTTATTATCTTTTTTGGATTCTTAGTTTCATATTCTTCAATAACATCTGGTAGTGTTATTGTTCCTATTATTTTTGAAAACATATCATTTATGTCTATTTTATTTTTAACTGCAAATTCTATTGCGTCTTTTTCTGCATTGACTTTATCTGTAATGTAGTATATAAAAGTATCATCTGTTGAAAGAGTGCTGAATGCTGTTCTTGATATAGCTTCGAATATATCACCACGATTTATCAATGGTTTTCCATTTAATAAAGAACTTGGATTTATAAAATTAGTAGGAACATTTGTCATCTTAATTATTTCTTCTTTTTTAATAAGCTCACCAGACTCTATTTGGGTATAAGTTATATTTTTATCATACCAATAATAATCAGGAAGGTCACTAAGAAATGGTAAGTCTTCATTTTTAATAAGGCAAAATACGGGGACGGCCCTTGTTACAATTTCGCTACTCTTTCTTCTAAATTCTTCTTTTTCTAGTATTATTATTTCACCTGTTTCTTTTATTTCACAGGTATAACTGGCATCGTCTGAATGATACTCTTTTGGTATAACTACATCCCCGTTTACTGTATATTCAGAACCAATAATTATATTTTTCATTGGTAATTTTAAACTAGATGATGTTAAATTATATATTGTAAAGTCAGTATAACCTTCTGTAATATTTTTTTGAAGTTTAGATACGTTATTAGATGGTTTTAGTAAATCTTCAAACTGATCTATTAAAGAATAACTTTTTATTTCTGTTTTTTCTTCTGGTATACTTTGAAGAACTTTCTTTGATTTATTTAAAACTTTATAATAGTTTAATAGTCTGGTTTTTTGTTCCTTAGATAGTGTTTTAATTTCTTCTTGGGTCAATTCTTTTAACTTTGTTAGTTCTTCTACGTATTTAATAGATTTGTCTACAGCAGTTTGCCAAAGTTTGTTTTTAGAAAAATCCTTAAACTTTACTTTGTTTATATCAAAACTTTTAAGTTCATCAGACTCTACTATAATTCCTTTACATTTTTCATTTAACCATTTGCATTTAAATTTAAGACCCTTTACATCTAGAGAATAAGAATTTGGATCATCACATGAAGTTTTGGTAGTGAATCTTGAACAAGTATTAATTGAGTCTATTGTCTTTTTCTTTATTTTTTTCATAGGAACCCCTTCTCTAAAAATTTTACTTTTGCCTCTTGAATCTTTATATTCGATATTAATGTAGCTGTCGCTTGTTATATTATTATTTTTCGAAGTTTTTTGAAAGATACAAGGACCTTCTATTATAATAAAACCATTGTCTACTCTCTCTTTTAGGTCTTCGCTGTATATAGGAACAGTGTCCTTGTTAAAATCAAAAGGGACTCCATATGTTCTGACTTCGTCTTTTATTACGGTATACACTTCTCCGGGTTCTTGAACTCCTATTCTTGGTCTGAATGTATACATCACCGTCTTCGTAGGAACTTTAAGATATTCATAATAAGTGTTGTATTCAATAGGGTTAAAATTTATTTTTTCAATGACAGTTTCTTTTTTATTGTAGTTTCTCATAAACTCCATTATACTTTTATAAAGTTCAAACGAGTCTTCTAATAAGTCCAGATTAAATATAATAGCAAGTTGTTCTAAATCGTATCTAGTGTAATTTTCACTTAAAATCATACCATCTTCTGAATATGTATTAAACATTGGATAAAAACCGCCATATATATAATAGTCTCCTACTTTAATATAATCTGGTGTATATTCTCGCCCGTGTCTAATCTTAACAGGTTTTTCTGCGCTAACTATCGGTGGTTTATATGTACTATAAGCTATAACAGCAAGCTTTTCAAGATGGCTTTTGAACTTAGCTGTTTTAATTATTCTTGCAGCTTTTAGATATATCTCGTTTAGTGACGTAGATTCTTTATTTATCTGTTCCATTATAGATCTGTCATACGCGTCTATTTCTGTACCTCTTAAATTTCTGATATAAGATAGTATTTTATCTGAATTTATATTTTCTGAGAAAATCTTTAAGCGTTGAATATCAACCATCGCGAATTCGCCCTGTGTAACTAAAAATTCTGTTATAACGGGGGTTAATACATTTGGTTCAAATGCTAAAATACAATTAACTGTACCAGAATTGTCTAGTGTACATTTTAAATTAACTCTTGTAAAATACTCGCATAGTTTTTTATATTCGGAGTTAACAAGACTATTATAATATTCGTACTCTTCCGGAGTTTTAGATAAACCATAAATTATGTTTTCTGTTAATACGGAATATTCATTTGGTTCTGGAACTCTGCATTTAGTAAATGTTGCTAAAAATTGATTTTGTCTGTATATTCTATCTGAAACACTCGCAAGCGTAAATATTCTTCTTGAAGGTAATTTATTTCTCTGTTTTAATAGATATCTCAATCTAAAATTAAGTTCTATATAACCATCTGGTACTTTAAGTTTACTGTAATTTTGTAGAGATGTCAGCCACTGAATACTTTCAGAGTATTGACTCATTATCTGCGATATCTCAAGATTAGATAATTCTGGGTGAGCTTTCTTAAATTTATAAAATCGATGATTTAAATTCTGTAATTCTGTTTTGTATGTATCATAAACAGCTGTATCCGGGCTCCAATTTAGTAATTTATCGATGTTTTCTTGTTTATCGTCGCGTATGTCGATGTCTTCTTCTGGTAGAGTTTTTGGCGTTTCATAAGCTAATAATTGTATGATAGATGTAGTACCAGATGTTAATTCATCGAGTTTTTCTTGGAAATTATTTATTAAAAACATGAACTTAGAAATATTAAATTTATAATTAGAGCTTGAATAATCAAATATATCAGATTCAAGTTTTTCAACTAATGTATCAGCGCCTGGATAATAAGTTGTTATAAATTCTAGTAGTTTATAAAGACCTTCTTGTCTCATTTTATAAACCTCTGATCTATTTTTGAATAAATTAGAAACAGATGTATGACCAGTTAGCAAATACGTCTCTGGATCTTCCTTGTACATAAGGTAATAGTTTATCTTTCTTATTTTTGCATTTATTATATCTTTAGAAGTACCTGTAAGTAGTTTAGAATTATTAACTAAAATATCTTTAAAATCTACTAGATAATCTTCAAATGATAAATATCTTTTAATTATATTTTTTGCGTTAGAACCAGGTAAAGACATTCTTAATTCCCAAACTTTGTCTATCGCTGTTTTGACCCCTGCTTCATTTTTAAGTTCTGTATAGAGCTCATCTTCAAATGGCAAGACTGTTACAAAACTTTCAAGTCCTTCGCCCAAATCTTTTAAATTAGACCCTTGTTTTAGAGCTAAATATCCAGTATTTCCTTTTTCTACATAATCGGCTAAGTCTGTTTCTGTTTCTTCAATAAAAGACTGTAAAATGTCAGGTCTTGCATATATGTATTGCTTAAATAATTGATCAGACGGGATTTTATAATATTTTAAGTTTTCTTCTTCTACTATTCGCTTTAAGGTTTCATAATTGGCAGGATGCTCTTTGAATTTTATTACATTTTGTTTGTTCTCTCTAAGACGTTCTATGTAAGACATAAATTTAACAGTTCTAATACCCGCACATTTAAGTAAATCTGCACGAGTCATCTGCCTAAGTCTATTTTTTAATATATTTAATCTATCCGAATAGGCTTGTTCTTCGGGTGTCAATAAATTAACTCTTTTTTCTAAAAACATGAGGTCATCTAATTTATTATTCATTGGTGCGACCATTTTAAATTCATAATTAGAAGTTTTTGTCTCTGTGTTATAGAATATTTTTGAAATTTCAAATGAAGTTGTATGATAGTCTATTAATTGTTTTGTAGCTGAGTATTTTTTCAAATATTCTTCTATTTCTTGTACAACAGTTTCTATATTACCTGTTAATTTAAGATCATAGTATTCGTTTACCTGTTCTTTATTAAAACCTGATGGTAGTTTAGGAAAAAGAATGCCATGTTTTTTAGCTATATATTTATCATGTTTAATTTCTGCTTCGTGAAGCTTTTGGAGCTTCTGACTCAGAGGTAAGTCTAAATCAATATTTACAGAAATTTTTTTGTCATCTTGGTCGTTTTCAGAAAGTTTAAGAATATCGTACTCTTTTCTTAGAATTGAAATATATTCTCTATTAAACTCTTCTTCTGAAATTATTCCAAATTTATAATTTTCAGTTAAAGAACTCTTATATTTTCTAAGTTTTTCTATAATTTCTGCATCATCGTCGTCTAACACGTAAGTTTTTGTTTTAATGTCTAAATAATATCTAGTTTTAAGCATCTCAGAATCAAATTCTTCTTGAGATATATCATTGTTAGCAATTAAATCTGATAACATACTCTGCCAGTTTTCCAAATTAGCTATTTCATCATAAATGTCGCCATCTACTTCATCTGGTTCTATTAATTGCGCCATTATATTATAGTAATAATATATAATAAAAACGCAAAAAAATTTATAAATTATTAAATGATATATACTTTAAATGCAAACAGTGTATTTGCTTAAAGATTGTTATAAAAGTTATAATGCTTTAAAAAAATTATACTCTTGTCCAGATTTGTCAACTAATATAATAATCTTAGACAAGGAACAGGCTAGAATATTATTACTTGACAAACGAGTTAAAAAGTTTCCTTTTATAATAAATACATTACCTACAAATTTGGGACTTATACCAAAAATTGCAAAAGTTCTTCCATTAGAAATGTTTATGATGTTAAAAAAATTTAATGACTATCAATATAAAAAACAAAGCAAAATTATTAATGTACCAACTCAAAGCGTTTTAGTACAAAATAAAACAAAGGTCCAAAGACCCATAAATAATTTTTATAAACCAAGACCTATAAAAAGTAAACCTCTTATTAAAACAGTAAAAGATTCAGACGGAAGTGTTAATATTATTTTAAATAAATAATACATTGCATTACATTAATATGACTGTTTGGGATTTTAATGAAAATAAAAATTTTGTTAAAATAGAAAATTATAAGGTGCTTGATTTACCAGATGCAGAAAAAGCTGCAAAAATATTAAATAATATAGATTTTTTAATTTTAAGATGTTTTATATCTATACAATCTAAAGAAAAGCGTACACCAGAAATAAATATACTCTTGCAAACACCTTATGTCTTACAAGAAATGCAGTTAATAAAAGACCAAGGTTCTATTAAATTTGAGGGATTAAATAAACCAAAAGAAGTAAAACGTACAACTGAACAAAGAGTAGGAGAAGATGGAAAACTAAGAGCAAAGTATAGAAAGATTTTTCTAACACTTAGAAACGAAAATGGTAAACTTAAAAGTATAAAACAGCTTAAACATTTAATAGCACACGAGCTTACGCATACAGCAATGAACCATGTACGCTGGAGGGAGGATGACCACGATGAAAAATTTAATTATTATAATAAACTAATATTGAGATATTTACTATTAAATTAGTAACTATGTCAGTTATAATATTAGAAAATAAAGATATACAGATTAATCAAGAAAATTTTATATATTCTAAATCTAGTTCCAGACCATCTAAATCTATAGTAGATCCAGAAAAATACATTAAATATAAAACAATAAAACAATTTTTTACGTTTTTAGACAACTCAGATGATATTTTATTCACAGAATGTATAAGTTATATATTTTATTCATTTACTAAAATAAATGAAGACGTGTATATGCTAGACAGCGAGACTTATAAAATTATTAATTTTACAGACAATAAATTTAAAATTTTAACAGAAAATTTGAAAGATAAATACTCTAATTATGTAATAACAGTAAAAGACATATATACGTATCCGAAGATACAATACATATATATGTTGTCTAACTTTTTTACAGAAATTAAAATTGTAATGTCTCAGATAATGTCTTATTGTCTTATAGTTTGTTTTAAAAAGACTAAAAACTTTGAATTGCAAATAAAAGATAATTACATAAAAGATTTTGATATAAAAGTAGATGAAACTCTCATAAAATACATTAAAAAAGACAACGATAGTCTTATAGAACATGCTATAACTATGAATAATAATATTTCAGATATATGCAAAAGTTTATCTGAAATTTCTAATCTAAATAGAGAGACCTATACCTTAAATAAGTATTATAAAGCCTTTATAAATAAGGAATGTAATACTTATTGTAATTGCAAACCAAATAACATATTTTATTCAAATCTTTTTCAGTGTTACATTTGTAAAAAATGTTTAATTTTATCACGACTGCTTCTTTTTTGACCAAGCTTCTGCTGCTGCCTTAAAAACTGTTTTATGATCATAGTTAGCTCCAAGTTTTGTTTTTTGTTCAGCTATAAAATTCTTCATAAATGTATTGTAATCAGAAGGAGCTCTTGGTTTCTTTTCTTTCTTAGGTTTATCGCTTCCCATTTTAGTTTTAAGTTCAGAAAGTTCCTTTTCAAGACGATCTAATCTTGATTCTTCCATTTATATGTTTACAATAAGTAATTAATTATTTTTAAACGTGTTATTTCTATGTTTTATACAAAGATGAAATTCACCTTGATAATTTTTACTGTAGAAACACGCATTGCATTTTCTACAGTAAAATTTTTTAATATTTTTATCTAAATGTACGTCTTTGCTTAATTTTTTAATAGCTTCCCAATCTATCTCACCTGTTTCTAAATTTATAAGAGTATCCATTATTCTATTTCAATACACTCCACATTAAAATTTCCTAAGAAATCTAATCCAGAAGTATCTTTATATTTTTCTTTATACACTACTCTCTTAATACCAGATTGAATTATTAGTTTAGAACACTCTTTACACGGAGAAAGAGTTATATACAAAGTAGAATTCACACAACTTGTATTACTTCTAGCCATTTTTGTTATTGCATTAGCTTCTGCGTGCAAAACATACCATTGAGTTTTACCGCTTGCGTCTTCACATTTATTATCAAAACCAACGGGGGTGCCATTGTAACCATCTGATACAATAGTGTTTTCCTTAACAATTACAGCTCCTACCTTTTTCCTATTAGCATAAGACATCTCTGCGTATTTAGTACATATGTCTATAAAAAGTTTATCGTATTTACTCATTTAATGAATGTATAAATTATTTTTTTAAGCTATGATAGCATAATTATCTCTAAATTTGTCGATGTCGCTTTTTACAAATATAATACTAGATTTGTAATCTGGAAATTTAAGTTTAAATTTTTGATAAGGTGTTAACTCCCATGGCCACAAATAAAGAGATTTAAACTTTGAAACTGGATAAACTATCTTATCGTTTTTAAGGGAATAAATGACTTTGAACATGAGAGATTCCCATTTTGATACTATTCTATTATTTAGTTCTTGAATAGGTTCAGTTTTGGGAATACATTTGGGAATACATTTGGGAAAAACCTTTATTTTGTCTTTTGGTAAAAAATCCTCTTCTTTGTAAACATTGTTATTTTGCAGAATAACAGGCTCTTCGTGATAGTCATCCAAATTTTGTGTCCATTTAAGATGAAATTGAGAATTTTTGCAGTGGCAAAAACAGCAATAAAGTCCGGGTTTATCATCGGTAAACTGAATATGTGGTACATTTTGAAATTGTTCTCCTATAAAATTTTGAATTAGACTCTTATGTTTCCAAATATGAATATGATTACACTGCGGGTCATAATATGGACCAGGTCCGCTACACTCAGGGTAATAAATTTTTTTATCTGGACCTTTTCCTCTTCTCTTTATTTCAATAGAGTTTAATGCTTCTATAGATACTCTTTTTGGATTATAAATACTATTCCACTCTTGTTCAGGTGTAAATTTTAAATTTCTGTATTCTTCAATAGACATTACTTCTATTTTATCTTTTTCTGGTTTTAATTTATCTTTTTCTAACATACTTATTATAGTATCAGGTTCTTTCCTTAGAAGATTGCCTCTACCATCAATAATTGTAGCCATCTGTACGATTATTGATTGTACGGAATTTTTAAGTTAATAATTTTTTTGCAATTTAGGCTTGCTTTTCTTCATCCTTTGTTAGCTCAGAAAGCTTCTCAAAAAGCTCGCCGACTAGTTTAAATTCGGTTGGTTTAAAGCCACCCCGTGCCGATACTACATTTACAACAGAAAGCATAATCTGAACATCCTTAGACGAAATAGTGCAAGTCTTATCGCCAGCATTAGAAACATCTATTGGCACATTGGTAGAACTAGAAGCCATCTTATAATTTATATAAATACAATTCTTTAAATTAATTAAAAGTCTTCTAAATATTCTAATTCTTTGTCTTCTATTTGCTCCGGACGATTATAATCTGTAACGCGCTGTTCAAAAAAATTACTTTTACCATCTAATGACATGGTATCCATAAAATTAAAAGGACATTCCGAATTGTAAATTTTTGTATATCCAAGTTTTTCTGTAAGTCTATCAGCTTGAAATTCTATGTATGTTTTCATAGAGTCTGCATTAATTCCTATGAGATTGCATTGAAAAGAATCACAAATGAACTCTTTTTCAATTTCTACAGCAGATATCATCATATCTTTAATTTTGTCCTCTGATAACTTATTTTGGATATATGTATATAGAAGAACGCCAAAGTCTGTATGAAGAGACTCGTCGCGTGCTATAAGCTCATTGCTTTTACCAAGAGCTTTAGTCATTAATTTTTTAACGTACTTTAACCAGAATATAGCACAAAAAGAACCAGAAAAAAATATCCCCTCTACTATTGTAAACGCTACAAGTCTCTCCTGAAAAGGAATATCCTGATTTAACCACTTTTGTGTCCATTCTGCTTTCTTTTTAACGCCCGAAAGTTCTTTTATTCCATTGAAAATTTTGTATTTAGAGTCTTCTGGTATATAAGTATCTATCATTAAGGCATATGTTTCTGAATGTATAGTTTCCATGGCAGCCTGCCAACCATAATAAGCTCTAATTTCTGGTACTTTAATTTCATCAATAAAATTAATAGATAAATTCTCGAAAATTATACCATCGGAGCCAGCAAAAAAAGATAAAACATTGGAGATAAAAAATTGCTCACTTTCTGAGAGTTGTTCCCAGTCTGATATGTCAGCTGGAAAATCTATCTCTTCGGCTGTCCAGAAAGCTTGCTGGTGCTTTTTATATGCATCCCACACCTTAGTCCATACTATGGGCTGTAAAACATATCTATTAGAGGTTTCAGAGAGAATAGGCTCCATTGTAATATTATATAATTTATAACTTTATATTTTTTAAAATTGTAAATTATATTTAAGATTTAAATTTACATTTATTATTTACTTGTATGGTACATTCATCTTTGTAAGACGAAGCTTGAGAGCCTTGATACTAAGAGGTGTACGAGTGAAACCCATATCGTCCTTACGACGCTTGTAAATCGATACTCCGTTAGCTTTAGCAAGTTTTTGAAGCTTCTTAAGAGTAATCTTCTTTGCTTTTGTTCTTACTTTAAGACCTTTTGCCATTGCTTGTTGAACAATTGGATTTGGTTCTGCTGCAATTTGTGCCATTGTATACTTAGCCTTCTTTATCTTGTCCTTTAGACATTGACGCTGACCGCGTTTAGCACGATAACGTTTGTTTGGTCGGTAACCAGGTGGACAAACAGTGGACATACCAAAATGAGCAACATTCATCTTTGTAAGTCTATATTTAAGAGCGCGCACATTTAGAGGTGTACGAGTGAAACCCATATCGTCCTTGCGACGCTTGTAAATCGATACATCGTTAGCAGCCGCGATAGCCCGAAGCTCTCTTAGAGTTTTCCTTGGAGCGCCTTTTAGACACTGTCGCTGACCGCGTTTAGCACGATAACGTTTGTTTGGTCGGTAACCAGGTGGACAAACAGTGGACATACCAAAATAAGAGTTCATTATATTTTAATATATATTTTACATTTTTTTTTTAAAATTAATTGTTATATGAAATTCAATTTAGACATAACAAGATATATATCTGAATTTTTAAAATTTGACGATATTTTGAATTTTTCTATATATTGTAAAGAAAATTACAATTTATTCGATGAACTATTTTATAAGAATTTAGCTTATAAATAATATGGAAGATGTTTTTGGCTCAAAGCTAAATGTAGAAATCCAAATACATCAAAACCTCTTAAAAATTTTAAGTTAGAAATAATAAGAATTGAAAATTTTCAGGGAATCTAGATAAAATTAATATAACAAGATGGACTAAAAAAGACTTTTATAATTATTGGAAATACAATTAACGACCGATGCATGCACCGCATTTACCAAAACTACACTTTCTGCTATTACCAAATTTATATCTCTTACCAAAATCTATCAACCCTCCCGCGGATTTATAATCACCCAAAAGAGGTTCCATTATAGAAACAGGGGCGTTTATCAAAAGAGGCTGTACAGAGAAATCTTTAATAGTTCTACATCTTCCAGACATCGGGTCTCTATACTGACCAGGTAAACACACCTTACGCTGTCTTCCGGTAGCCGGATTAATTTCATAACCAGATTTTAATACAATAGGCGCATTTGGTTTAACACATCTACCACGGTCGTTTCTCATATTTGGAGACAAACAAACCTTTCTTAGTCTGCCAGTGGCTGGATTAATCTCCATACCACATGGAATCTGTTTTGTTACCACCGGAACCTGTATTTTTCTGCACCTGTTTGTAGTAGGATCTCTGTACAGTCCAGGGCCGCACATTTTAATACACTGAAGCTGTCCAGACTTACCGATCCACCTAACATTTGGTTCAAAATCCGGCGGGCAAACCGTGTCACCAAACTTATTTACCTTCTTCCAAGCTTGCTTAAGTGTAATACCCTCCTTCCACTTTAATTTCATAGCTTTCTTTGCATTAGCAGCAGCCTTCTTTTTCTTTGGAGACATTCCTTTTCTTTTCTTGGGTGATCCTTTCTTACCTGCCTTAACACGTTTCCAAGCATGTTTTAAGGTAATACCCTCTTTCCACATAAGCTTCATAGCCTTCTTCGCGTCTCCTTTCTTACCAAAATCCATTATTTTAATAATTAAAAATATAATAATTTAAAAAGAAATTATATTTGTAATTAATATGAATCCCGTTTTCACACTTTTGAATAACTCTCGTGGTACAAAGTTAGGAGTCAAGACAATGGCAAAAACATTAGGTCTTCGTAAAAAAGATATTTTTTATTATTGTTTTAAAGATTCGCGTATTCGCCGCGCACAAGGTCGAGAAGTGGGTTCTGGAAAAAATAATTTATCTGTTTTTACTATTGACCCTTAATTATATTTGGAAATACATTAACTAAAGTTTTTTCATAATCTTCAAATTTCTTAAAAGTCCAAGCTGATTTTTCTTTATTCCAGCTTGAACCTCTAAAAGTTGTCTTTATCAATTCGCGATTATCATAAGTTTTATTCCCAGATATGTACACATTTTCAGAATCTGATGTGTACATCAAATCTGATACGAGCGCACTTGAAGTTTCTGTTTCAGTATATGTAGCGGGTTTTTTAAGACTCGTTGAAATTATAGTTTGAAGAAGATCTAATAGAGGATCAAGCTTTGAATTAATGCTTTCTTCAATTTTATTAAGGCGTTCTAAAATCTCGTTTTTATTCATTTTATCCATTGTTCTTATAATAAATTATAAAATGTAACTTTATACCATTTCTTTCATATTTTTATGACTGCGATATAATAATTTATATCTTTTAAGTCCAAAAGATTCTGATTTTAAAATTTGTTCAATTGTGTCTTTATTTTTTTCGGAGTCTACCCAAATTTCCAGTCTGTATAAAACACTTTCATATTTTGTACAATCAACGATTCTTATACCATTTATACATTTATAAATGTCTTGCTTATTAGAGATTAACTCTAGTATGCAATTCATCCATTCTTCTTGTAATTTTTGTAATCGATTTCCATTTTTGACTGAAAACTCAAAGCCTTCTTTGTTTTTATCGTCTTCCCAACATGGAAATACATTACTTCTAAAAAAAGAATAAGCACATGGCGTAGCATTATTTCTTTTCATTTTCTTGATTGATCTTCCATCTGAAAATATTTCGTAAATCTTGGGTATATTATTAAATGTTTGCCAAAATGTTACAACATTATTTATTTCAATTAACTTTTCTACATTGTCATTGTACATTTTACAAAGATCTTTATAATGTAAATAAAGTGTCCAAGAATCGTCAAGTGGATAGTCCATGGTATTAATTTAATAAATTACGTTTTTAAGTGTTTTAAATAAAATATTTATAAAATGTAAATGAGTTTATCTGGAAAATCAAACATTAACCCAAAACTCTGGGGACCTTATTTTTGGGAAACAATTCATTTTATAGCGTATGGATATCCAAAAAATCCAAATTCAGAAGATAAACAAGTTTACTTTTCTTTTTATGAAAATATGATGAAAGTTTTGCCGTGCGATAAGTGTACAAATTCTGCACAAGAAATCTTTAAAAAATCAAATCTTAAAGATTCTCTTGATTCGAGAGACAATTTAATAAAATGGACCTATCTATTTCATAAATCTGTGAATAATGAATTAGGCAAAGACTCTCCAACACTTGAAGAATTTATGCATAATTTTACCAATAGATCTAATAACTCTAATAACTCCACTATTCTTGCATTATTAATTATTATACTGGTTCTTTTATTTATATACAAAATAGTTTACAATTAGTTTGGTTGTTATAAAAGAAATAATTAGTGTAAATATTTCTTCCATCATTAAATCGCTTTCGCTATAAAAATCTAGTATTTTTGAGAAGAAAACAAATAACCCAAGTATTATAATTAACTCGTCATCGGATTGAAGACAATAAAATAAAAGAATAATAGAAACAAGTAAAAAAAATATCTTATCCATTAGAGACTTTGAGTTTTTGTATACCCCGGTTTGATACAACTTAAATATCCTATTGATGTGCAAAAAAATAGAGATGAAAGAAAATGTTAATATTAGAGGATTTTTTGTTCTATAAATTATAAGTAATAAAAACAATATAATCGAATATTCGATTATCTTTTGCTGTGTTATTAAATTCATATTAAAATAATATAGACATTTAAATTTTTAAACTATGCGCTACACATTAAACATTCACTAGGTTCAGTTTTCTTTTCCTTAGAAACTTCTGTTGTAAAATTTTGATTTTCAAGAACAGATTTTGTTCTAATGTAATAAGAACCTGTCTTAAGTCCAATTGTCCACCCATGCATTAAAATAGAATGAATTACTTTAGGTTGCGGCGGATTGACAAACAAATTTAGACTCTGACTTTGGCAAATAAACGCTCCGCGGTCTGCTGCTTGTTCTAGAATTTTCTTTTGAGACATTTCCCAAGATGTTTTATAAACTTGTTTGATATCATCCGGCAACTCAAGAGACTGAATGGAACCCTTATTTAACATAATCTTTTCAATGAGTTCTTTGCTAAACAAATCGCGATTTCTAAGTTCATTGATAAGATGTTGATTTACAATTATGTAATTACCAGACAAAACAGCCCGAGTGTATAAATTAGATGTATATGGTTCAAATGATTCATTGTTACCCATGATTTGTGCAGTAGAAGCAGTTGGCATAGGTGCAACAAGAAGGCTATTACGAAGTCCAACCTTTTTAATACTTTCTTTTAATATGTCCCACACATTTTTTGAATAAAAAGTAGGTGTAATATTCCACATGTCAAATTGAAGTATACCCTGGCTACTTGGCGAACCTTGAAAAGTTTTGTATCGACCGTCGCGCTCAGCAAGCTTATTTGACATAACAAGTGAATTGTAATAAATGCATTCAAATATATTCTTATTTAAATCTTTAGCGGATTCAGATTCATATGGCATTTTAAGAATCATATATACATCTGCTAGACCCTGAACACCTATTCCAATAGGTCTGTGTAGATTATTAGAATATCTAGACTCTGGAGTAGGATAATGATTGATGTCAATGATATTATTTAGATTAACTACAAGTTCTTGTGTCTTTTCTCCTAGAAGGTCAAAATTAAATTGTCCATTTGTTATATACATTGGAAGACACAAACTTGCTAGATTACACACTGCCGTCTCTTTAGAATCTGAATATTCTACAATTTCCGTACATAAATTACTACTTTTAATCATTCCATAATGTTTTTGATTAGACTTACGATTAACGGTGTCCTTGTATAGAATATAAGGTGACCCAGTTTCAATCTGTGTATTAATAATTTTTTCCCAAAGAGTCTTTGCCTTCACTTGTTTTCTAAATTTACCTTGACTTTCATAAAGTTTGTACATTTCTTCAAATTCGTGTCCCCATATGTCAGCAAGAAATTTGCACTCATTTGGACACATCAGCGACCACATTTCATCGTTTTTAACCCTATTCATAAACAAATCTGGAATCCATAGTGCATAAAATAAATCTCTTGCGCGCATATCATCGGCGCCGTTGTTTTTCTTTGCATCTAGAAACTCATAGATGTCAGCGTGCCATGGTTCGATGTAAACAGCAAATGAACCATTACGCTTTCCGCTTTGATTAATATGGCGCGAAATATTATTGTAAACTTTAAGAAGAGGCATAATCCCATTGCTTTTTCCACCCGTTTTGTTAATATAAGAGTCTTTAGCGCGTACATTTGAAATGTGAACACCTATTCCTCCGGCCCATTTAGAAATCTGAGCCATGTCTGCCGCAGTCTTGTATAGGCCTTCAACAGAGTCCTCTGTTCCCAAAAGAAAACAAGAACTCAATTGCTGATAATTTGTACCAGAATTAAATAGCGTAGGGGTAGCATGTGTATAGTATTTATTTGATAATGAATCATAAACACTTTTTACCATTTCCATATTACTTCCATGAACAGCAAGAGCTACTCTCATAAAAAGATGCTGCGGTCTTTCTAGAATTTCTCCATCAAGCTTTAATAGATAAGCGTTTTGGAGCGTTTTAAATCCAAAATAAGAAAGTGAATAATCTCTAGAATAGTCAAACATTTCTGAAATCTGCAAATTGTACTCTGTTACATTTTTCATAAAATCATCTGAAATAATTCCAGCTGTGTTTAGTTTTTGCATAATATCTTCAAAAGAATCTTGAGTGTTTTTGTGATGATTATTAATAGCAATTCTGCTAGCAAGAATAAGATAATCGGGGTCATTTTTAAATAACGTAGCAGAGAAACTCGCAGCAAAATCATCTAACTCAGATGTCGTAATTCCATCGTAAATAAGACTACATATATTTTGAGCAACAAAAACGGGGTCTGTATTTAACTTATTTCCTAAATTAGGATCTTCAGAAAGATTTTTAATTTTAGCAGTAATTAAATCAAAACGTACATCTTCTTTGTTTCCGCTGCGAGTGATTACCTTCATTCTTATAATTACATATAAATTATTTCTTAAAATTAATTCGTATGTAATTCAAAAAAATTAACCGCTGCAACAATCATCCCATTTCCAACCCGGTACTCCTAAATCTGCATATTTATACATCATGTTGCCGCCTCTGGAAGGACCTTCTTGAGAAGGAATATAAGGAACATAATCAGGTACTATAACCGAACCTTTAAATTCTCCAGTGGTAAATAAAATTAAAACTAAAAGAACAACTGCGGCAAAACCCAAAATGTAATAATTATTCATTTACTATAATATTATATTATTTTTTACATTTTATTGAATTTTCCAGCGATGATCTACATGCCAATTGTAAGGACCTCTGCCCTCTGGATCCCCGCGATGTTCTGTCATCACATAAGCTAAACCATCATACGGGAAAATGCTCTTTTCAGACTTGCTAAAAGGCCAAAAGCCTATAAACCAAGCTAGTACAAAATACATTAAAACAGCTGCTAATACATACTTAAGAGGACCGGGTGCGATTACATTAGAAATTTGAGGAAAGAACAATAGTATTACAACTCCTATTATAATGGGAATCATAGCAAACATTCCCAAAAATCCGGTTACGCCTTTAAACATATTTGCAGCACCTGCTGAATTTGCTTCGGACAAAGCAACTTGACCTTCAAGAAGCTGCTGAAGTACTTTAGCTTGGCCGCCAGATTCTTTATCCGATTTTGTACTCGAAGCCGCGTCGCTCAACATGTCTAGAGCTACAGATTTTCCAAGATTTGAAGCAGATGTCATTATATTTTGAGTAATAAGGTTACCTTGAGCATTTTGGTTAAATGTTACTCCGTCGATAGTTAGTGCACCAAAAAACTTAATAAGAACAGAAGAATCAGAAGCGATCGAAATTTCAACATTCTGTAAATGATTCTTTATACTATCAGAAATAGTTTGATTTTTATTATTGATTTTATTTGCTACTAATGATTTAACGCTATCAGAATTAGCGCCAAGTCCAGTTTTGTTTTTAAGCTCTTGTATTGCAGCATTTTTTGCAGTCTCTTTAAAATGTTCAGCTATAGAAGTAGTGTCAATCGAAGACATACTAGAAATAACTCTCATATCGACATTGGCCGTGTTTTTGAAGTAACTATTTTTAATGGTTACATTGCCCATTATATTATCAATCTCTTCTTTGTGAATTTCCATAGCTCTCATGTAGTTTTCGTAAGCAGTTTTATATAGGTCTTTATCTATAAATGCAATAGCTTCTGTTGGCGGAGTAGGAACAACGAGACCAGACAAAACTTTAGATCTTACATCAAGCATAGCATCGGTTGGTTTACCCTGTATAATCTTTATAGAAGCATTCGCAGAGCCAGCTAAAGAGGTCGTGTTTTTATAATTGCTTACCTCACATAAAATAGACTGCGTACTATTCATCTGCTGATTTACGTTAGCAAATACATCGCTGCAACCGGATTTATTTAAATTTTCTCTCATTTTATTCTGAGAATCTGAAAATGAAGCAGTGCCACCGCCAATTCCGCCAAATGAAGCAATCACAATAGCTGCATCGCCCTTTTGTAAGCTTGAATCCACTGCATTACTAAAAGCAGATTTACATTTATCGCTTGCGCCTAGAGAATTCATTATTCGTGTAATGTCTTCATTTTTTTGTTTTATATCCGGAGGAGATGGACATCCAGACTTAGATTTACTACTCATTTAATTTAATTATAACAATATATTTTTTTTAAAAAATAAAATAAACACCGATAATTAGTGCTATAATTATGGCAATAATAATTATATAAATGTAAATGTCAGAATCCTGTTGACTTGGAGGAACCACCGGATCAGAAGGAACATTTGTAGAAGTACCAGACGAGGTACCCGAAGAAGTACCAGACGAGGTACCCGAAGAAGTACCAGACGAGGTACCCGAAGAAGTACCAGACGAGGTACCCGAAGAAGTACCAGACGAGGTACCCGAAGAAGTACCAGACGAGGTACCCGAAGAAGTACCAGAGGGAGGATTATATGGTTTTTTACCATTTGCTGCTGCGCCTGCTTGATTACCACAGACTGGTCTAATATTATTCTTGTTTAAATCTATATTTCCTTGCGTAGATATAGTAACAGAACAATCTACAAAGTTTACCGCTTTTGAACCACAAACTGCACCTTTTGTTGAATCGCCAGGTCTCCGTGGGTTCCAATTCGGAGGTAAGGTTACACCAGAGTCTTCTCCAGATGACGCAATTTCATAATTTGCTAATATTTGCATAAATGAATCAGTTTCTGCATTTGCTTCCATTACTTTTGCCTTTTCTCTTAAAAATCTAGAAGGCCCACCGGCAGATCCTCTGCTACAATAAGCATCACTCGTTGGAACAGCTGCTAAATCTTGAATAGCGGCTGTAAAACCAGCTTTGCCGCCCGGATAAAAATTTTTCTGCCACGTTTCAGCTGTTAAATTTAAAGATAATATTTGTGATAATTTTGCAATTTCTGTATCAAAGGCTAATGCACACGCGGGATCAGCATAATGATATAGTTCGGCTCCTGTAGTTGGACTGTCAAATTTTTGAACTCTAAAAGCATTACAATACTTTTTAATTGTTGTCACGTAATTTGTGTTTGGGCCTATAAAAGACTGTGTTGAAAATGGATTCCTAGTTAAGTTTATTATTTTTGCATATATGTCTTGAAAATTCTTTCTGTGTATAGTATTATAAAGAAGAACATAAACGGGTATAGTATTTTTACCAGTGTTGTTTTTTGTAAACTTCCATATACCATCTGAACCCTTTGAATAATAAGATCCCGGTAATTGATAAAGTATCCATCGTAAATTTTGAGAAAACAAAATTTTGTCATTATGGAAAAAACTTGGACTGAAGTTAGTATTTTTCATTGCTACAGTATTGGTCATACCAATTGGTCGATCACCAGTAGAACCGCCTGTGTTTTGTGTAACCGTAGGATTTGGATAAAAAAACTGCGCTTCAGTCTTTTTCTGTTTAAAATTTACAGCTACGTGACCATCATTTGAAAATACTATATCAGACGAATCTGTTATTGAATTTTTAATTTGAGTACATTCATCTCCGGTGTATGTATAAACAGACATTAAACTTATAGATGATTCTTTTCCATTTTCAGATAAAAAACTCGTAGGGATTTTAATCCAATTTATAGGTCTGTCGCTCTTAAAGTCATATTTAGTATCATTTGCAAAAAGATTATAAACAAATGGGTCGTCCATTATCATTTTCTTAATTGTGTCGGACATATTGATTATTTATTAATAATTATACATTTTATTTTTTTATTATAAAATATATAATTATTTAAAGAATAGTACTAGGTTAATTACCTTATGCATTATTATATAAAGTTTTATTAACGTTTGCTGTTAGATATTTAGTCTGTTCTCTGTCAATTCCAGACATAAGCTGAAGACTAGAAATTTTTTCTTTTAATTGTTTATCCTGTAGTTTCATATCTTCTAGTTTCTCTGACAACTTTTCTACAAGAGGTCTAAGAGTTTTATCCGGTACAACTGATATATCTACTTTTTCATCTTGTTTTTGCATAAATGACACCAATAAAAATGTTACGGTAGCGACGCATGCCAAAATAATCAAAAGAATTGTTACATCATCCATTTTTATTATATATATAACATTTTAAAAAATTAAAAAAATATTCTAATTGTTACAAAAGCTAATATAGCAGCGAGGTATTGAGATATAGTAAAAGTTAGTAAATCAGTAATAGTTCTTTTATTATCTAAATAATACATAAAAGTTATAACAGGATTAAAATCTGAATCATTTTTTGAAAATAAAAGTAAAGTAACCAATGTAGATAACATTATACCAATTGTCGTTGCAAGAAACGTGTCTTGATATCTGAATATAGCAAGTATCTACAAATTCTGTTATGTAATTTTGCAGTTATATTAAACAATTTAATTTATTTTAACAGTGATTACAAACATAAATAACAAATTGTGACTCGCTTGTAAATATATCTCCCAAATTTGTAGAATGTATATGAAAGACCCGAAGGTCTACCTTATTTACAAGTTCAACAAGTTTTAGTCTATTTAAATCAGTTTTTAAATTTGTTATAGTTTTGTTTGTTATATCTTCTAGTGTTTCTATTTCGTCTATATCAACAAGTGTTTCATAGCCCCAAAAGACACCACCCGATATACATGTTTTTCTAAGATTTACCATATAAATAATTATTAAAAATACCAATATTCTATACCAGTATTTCTATATATATTATTAGAATTTTTAATAGAATTCATTATATAATAGATATTATTAATATTAAAATATACACGATATCCATAAATATGTATTATATATTCTAAATAATCAATCCAGGTTCCAGGTTCTTGGATGTATGTATAAGTTATATTATTCATAGCGTACTTAATGTAATGATTTACATAATGCCATCGATAATGGTTATTTTCATTTGAAATGCTCATAATTTTTGTAAATATATCCATATTCTTAGCTATCTTAAATGTAAAAAGTCTTTGTATACACACCGCGGCTTCGTCTTGAACAAATTTTAATATATAGTATTTCAATTCAGTCGGAAGAACATCACAAGCTTTGAAAATCAAGAATTGTTTGATGTTCATCCTTAATCGAAATATTATATAAATAGATTCTAAGTATATTATTTTTTCGCAATTTAATCTTGTTCATTTATATCAGAAACTTTATTTGTAACAAGTTGTTTTTCTGTATAAGAAACTTTATAACCACGCATATGATTAATTCTATCGCAAATCCAAAACAAAGGAGTTTGTACTCTAGAGTAAATATCATTTATAAAATCAATATGCGAAGCCATTTTATCCGTTCCTTTTTCTACAGTGTTTAATTTTTGCAGTATTAAATCCAGTTTTTGTTCAAGGATGTCTACTCTCTCATACAACCCTTGATTAGACCCCCGATTTTCATCTAAAAGTTGCCTTTTAATACTAGAACTATCCAACGCTTGCTTTAACATTTAATTATAACTTACTTTTTATTTTTATATTAATTTTCATAACAATGTCTACAAACTGGCATGTAAGTTTCGGTTGAACCAATTTCTATTAAGTTATCAGACATTTTAATTTTTTTGGTAAAACTAGCAGGTGTGCCATTTTTACAAGACATACATAAAGCCCGAAGCTTACACATTGTTTCACAATTAGGGATTAAATTTAAAATTTCTCCAAACGGACGTTTAAGATAATCACCGTCGAGGCCGCATACATAAACGTCTTTCATTTCTTTACTGGCTTGAACGCAAAATGATACTAAATTGTCAAAGAATTGACCTTCGTTTACACAAATAACATTTGCTTTTTTGTAATTATCAACAGAGTCTATAAAAAACAAAAGATCTTTCCCACAAGGAAGGCAATCAAAAGAAATATTATCATGCGTTGTAATTTTATTACTATCAGAGTAACGAGTGTCTCCTTCAAAATTTATAATAAGTACATTTTTATTAAGTAGTTTTTGCATTTTAGCAATATTTATAAGCGCAGAGGTTTTACCGGAAAACATACAACCTGTAATAAGATTAATAGACATATCTTATACTAAATAATAAATTGTTTATTTAAGTAGATTAATAATTTATTATTTACTCAACTTGTAGACTAAAAAGTTCTACAATGTTTTCATACAAACGAGTTACAAGATTGTAATTTTCAACCGTTTCTATCTTAAAATAATTATTAAGAGTTTCATAGAAATAAACCTTTCCAGAAGTTTTCAACCACTGTATGTCAAAATTACACACAGTATATTCTTGATCCCACGTCAAAGAATGGCCGCAATTAACACAAAGCTCATAAATGTCAACGTTGTAATGCCCGATATTTATTATTTCAGATATAATCAAATTTAAATCTGAAACAAGTTTTTCATTTACTTTTTGCTGAATTGAAATACCAGACATTTGTGCGCAAACGGAGTCGAAATCCATGTTGTTTATTGTATTTGTATTTAAAATTCTTAAACATTTAATTTTTTAGTAAAAATTACATAGAACTTGTAAGCTCTATATCAGTGATATGTTCAGGAGACCTATAAGGCTGCCTATTGTATATCTTAATAGAATAATCAGTCTTACAATTATCAGGCATAGCTTGTGTGGAGCTCTTAAAAGTCTTCTTGTAAGAAGATACATCTTCGCCTCTCAAAGGAAGAGCTTCTTGCTGTAGACGCTCATATTCCTTTAGAGCAAATTCAAAAAGTTCATCTGAGGGACGTCTGTCTTCACGAGACATCCCCATCTGTAGACAGATGTATCTGTAATAACTTGCAAACTGCTTTGATATAGACCCATGTTCCGCCGCCTTTTCATCGCAATTGTAAAATTTCTTAAGACTCTGGATGAAAGAAGTAATTAGACCAATACCGCCTGCTGTAAAAAGTACAGCATCCTTTGCATCAGTTGAATCGATGCTGCCAGCTACTAAACTAGCAGCGGAAGCTATACTTGTAGCTACAATAGAATAAAGAGTAAGTTTATTAGATACATTTCTCCAATAAGCAGCCGAGTTGCCATGCATAAACCTTAGACCAGAAGCTTTTTCACCCCATTCAGTGATTATGTCTTCATATTCATTATTCCACGAGTCGGCGTTGACCTTTTTCTTAAGACCCGCCATCTTAACTTCAGAAAGAGCCAAATCAGCTTCACTATTACCAGTCATTATTATACGCTTAATATAATATTTTTAATTTAAATAAGTTTCATAGAACGCAAAATATCTTTTTTTTCAGGATCTATGTAAAGTCTTCCATAAACGTATTTTACTTTTACCCAAGGGATTTTATTTTGGCGCCGTTCTTGTTCAGTGATATTCCGACCAAGAGAATCATATTCATCTGGATATCGCGCGCGACGCTTTTTTGGACTTCTATTTTCATCTTTATATATTTCCATTTTTGTCTTATATCTTTCCATTTCATCGCGTGTTGGCAAAAAGTCTGAATAGAGAAATTTATTTTCGAAATTTAGTGCCATATCTCTTAGGAGATAAATATAATTATTTTTTAAGTTGGTTTTACATAAAATAGTTTTAATAATGCATCGTTTAAATAAGTATATTCTCGATCCACATTTTAGCTGTTTTTTCCCAATCTTGTATTTTCAAAGATGTAATATTCTTTCGTTCAGCTTCAAGTATATCTGGGGCTTCCATTAATTGTGCTACAACCCTTGCCATATTTTCCTGTGCTTCTTTTGTTGAAGGATCTCCTTTTACATGTATTCCATTTCTTTCTCGGAAAACTCCATATGTTGATAATACAGGTATACAGCCAGAGGCGAAAGACTCTTTAATACTTATACAATCTGTTTCCGCAGATGTTTTTGAAAAATAAAGATGAAAACCACTTTGAAATTTAGCATCTCTAATAACATCAACTGAACAGCGCCCGTGATCAGTTACACCAGGTTGTTTAAGAAGTGGTTCTATCTCTTCCTTTAATTCTTTAGGTGCCAGATGCATTCCATAATAAACATCAAAAGTTGCTTTAGGTATAAGTTTTTTAAGTAAAGGCCAAGCCCAAATAAGCATATATTTTAGCCCTCTTGTATAGCAGGACGCATAAATACATCTATAATTATCTCTATCATAGCTTTTATCTATACTAAAATATTGTCTACGTATTCCATTTGGTATAATAACAGCATTTTTTAAACCAAGTGCTGCACCGTGAAAACAGCTTTTTACTGAAATACGATCAAATTGTTCTAAAGAGATTAGCTCTTTATTCATATGCGGAAGATTGGTATCATGTAGGTCGAGTATAAGGCGACGATATCTAAGTCTTGGAACTTTACAAAGAGGAACACAACCATAACTTCTCCACAAGATAAGATTTTTATATGTCATTCCTAAATTAAAACTTTTCCAATTTTTATATAATACACCGTCAACAAATATATCAGATTCAAAATTACCATATACATGAACAGTGTAACCAAATGCGACCCACTCTTTACAGAGTTCAACTACAGCTTGCTCTGAACCACCTAGAGACTTAGTAGTGGGTTCCCAGATGTAAGCATTATTCATACCTAAGAAGTAAACGATATCTGGTACACCCGAAGAAATATCAGGGGATAATATTTCGGTATATGTTTTGATAGTGTCTGCGGAGACGATAGGTTTACTACGCCATAAACGCATATTTGTAAGGTTCTTTTCCAGAAGAGACGCAAATGTCATTTCGCGTTTATCAAATGTATTATTTGAATGAAACATATGAACAACTGCATGCATATAGTCAAGTTGAGCCATAGGCTCAGAATAGTTATTAAGAAAGCTTTTCTCTTCCGCACAAGTTAATGTTAAATCATAGTTATGTGTTTTTGCATACATACGCGTGAATGCCAATGTGTTATGAGTTGCATGATTTTCATGGAATCCTCTAAAACTAAAAGCCTGTCCCAAATCTAAATCAAAAACTAGATGACAGGTACATCCAGCGATTTGTTTACCGGTTTTAATAAGACGTTCAACTGCGTGAGAAATTCTAGTCGGCGGATAATAGTCGTCGTCATCAAAGCAGACTGCAATTTCACTCTCAAATGAGTCCTTAAGTTTCTGTCTTAACATGGCGATTGTATGTCCATTCGGTTCAACCCATCTAATTGGACATTTTAAACAGCTTATAGAAGACCTGTCTACAAATTTACCATTTTTACTACCATCTATAATAAGCCATTCGGTCACGTTATTATAGTCCTGACTATCTATACATTTTGATAAAAGAGGGAGCACCTTTTGTCTATCTGCTGTAGTTGGAGTAAGAATAGTAACAGACGGTAAAGGAGATGATTGGTTCCTTTTTTTATTTTTTCCCATTATATAAAATATATTAAAATTATTTTTTAAGTTAGTTTTAGATAGAAATATCCATTAACATCGTGTCTATTTTTTTAAGATTTTCTTCAAGTTCTGAGTGTTTTCTCTTGCGCATTAAATTTACAGGGATGTATAAACAAACTGGGTCTTGTGAAATACAATCTTTATTGAAATACTTTCCAGTGATGTATTTATTTTCCCTGATTATCTGTTCGTTGTTTATAAGAGGTTTCAACCAAGAAGTTGATTCTTCGCAAGTACCGCACAAAAAATTATTGACTTCTCTTTTGTTTAAACAAAATGCACAAATTTTTGTTCGGCACAAATTAGATTCAACAGAAACTTTCCAATTGTACAAAATAGGAATCATTTTTGCACATATTTCCATATTAACAAAATCTATCAAATTACATACTGGTTCTAACGTAATTTCATTATTTTCCCACATTACACAAACCGCTCTTTGATAATTTTTTCTCATACACGAGTACCACCTTTTTCCACTCCACACTTCTTTTACTATAATGTCTGAATTGACAATGGGCGAGGGCAGCGGATCAGGCATTTCAATGTCCATAAAATAAGCTGACATCATTTACATTAATATTTAATGTTTGTATTTTTAATATTTATATTTTTTAACAATTTTGTATTATGAAAAGTGACTTTGTAAAAAAGAAATTCTTTGAAGGTGTGTCATTTTTATTACACCTTTAAACATTTAAAACGCCGACCTAATCCAAATATTTTTTTCATTCTTTTTCCACAACTCCTGTAGATAAAGTAATTGATGATCATGATAGTACTTGAATTACCACAATTGTAAATTTGAATGTTAACGATGAAATTCAAATTACAGAATTCGACGCTACAAATTTATCTATAATTAAATTTTAAAAATTATAATGTTTAAATTATAATAAATGGGAAACGCGATTGTTAAATGTTTGCAGTGTAATTCTGGACCATCCCCGGATCAAGAGACAAGGGATGTAATAGAAGCTTATGTAGCAGCATATGCCGCTAAAAAAAAGGAAAAGGATACAAAATTGAATATGAAAAAAATACTTAAAGGCTTTTGAATTTAGTTGTATTATATTTTTGCATTTAATGTTATAATTTTAAATAGTATAATTATAATAATAAATGGCTCCTAAGATAGGACATAGAGAGCTTTTAAGTTTACATAATGAAAGGTTAGAACATCACCAAGCTAATATTAATGAATTAACTACAAATGCTCTTAGGAATCCTTTAAGAGAACATTTAGATATATCTGGATTTGATATTAAAAATGCAAGAAGAATACAGACTTCAAATAGTTTACAAGTTGGAACATCTATTACTGTCGGGAATTCTATAACAATTAATCAAAATATAGCACTCGGTGGTAATATTACGGATTTAGATGGCAATGTTCTTACATTCGGCGGAGGCGGTGGAGGAATATCATTAACCGATTTTTCTGTTACACAATCATCGCCCTCTAATATTTCTTCTTTAGATTATGATAATACAACAGGTGTATTTACATACGTCCCTCCCGATTTTTCTGTTACACAATCATCGCCCTCTAATATTTCTTCTTTAGATTATGATAATACAACAGGTGTATTTACATACGTCCCTCCCGGTTTTTCTGTTACACAATCATCGCCCTCTAATATTTCTTCTTTAGATTATGATAATACAACAGGTGTATTTACATACGTCCCTCCCGGTTTTTCTGTTACACAATCATCGCCCTCTAATATTTCTTCTTTAGA
>Ga0257114_1000020_pt1 | contig 117066 bp, 108 predicted proteins | sample SI112_10mmetaG_FD_190149 | JGI IMG/M metagenome (GOLD analysis project Ga0257114, IMG submission 190149) | Marine microbial communities from Saanich Inlet, British Columbia, Canada - SI112_10m | ecosystem: Environmental > Aquatic > Marine > Inlet | place: Canada: British Columbia | collected...
GCCTGCCTTTATGTTCTAAAGGATACCTCATAACGCCTGATTGATTTTTAACTTCATAAGAACGCCTCATTAGTTCCTGCGCTTCTGGTGATGCTTTAATCATTTGGTTCTTATGATTGGTTAAAGCAATTACCTCACATTTATTTATACCTGCTAGTTCTTTTACCTGTTTAAAAAGATTATCATACTCTTCTTTCCATCCGGGATAAAATACAAGAGGGCTGTAATTACAATGTACTTCCCATCCCAACTGCTTGAGACGGTTAACATCAGCTATACGGCTTTCTATCTTTTGCATCTTAGGTTCTAATATATTAGAATACTTCTGAGGCATAAGACTAACACGAACTCTTGGAGGCTTGTTAAAATTACTAACGTCTAACGTTAATAGTCCTGGGTACTTTGTAGCCATTGTTGTATTAAGATTTTTATGTTTATCATACATAAGCAAGTAATCATATAAAGAAATTCCTGCTTTCCTCACATGTTTCTGCATCAGTACTAAATCTGTATTACAAGCAATGTCAACCATTGTGTATATTGGGTCTTGTTGATCAGGCACTTTATAGTAACTTTTTTCCCAATCAACAACAGACTTAAATATTTGATCAACGTTTCTATTTACAAAAACTCTTTTACCATTATACCTAGACATATAACAGTAGGTATCTACACAGCCACCAAAACAACCATATATGAGGTTTGGGGCTATGCAGTTAGCACTATTGTTATTTGGTTTAGTTATAAGAGTTGTTGTTTTTTGTACCTTAATCATTTTTTATGTAAGCTGACTCAGTACCAGATATAATATCTATATCTTTTACTACAATGTCCTTTACAAATTGACCATTAATCATTTTACCTGTACGTTTTGTAATTACATTGTAAGCACTTTCAAGGCACTCTTCTAAACTAAGATTTTGCATCTTAGCTTGAATAATCAAGGTGACCATAATGTCACCCATAGCATCTATAATCTCTTCACGGTCATCATTATTGATAGCCGTAATAAGTTCTGTTGTTTCTTCTAATGTTTTCAATGACTGGGCCATTGGTGTAGCTTTAGCAAGAATACCTTTTTCTTCTGCCCAGTTTTCAACTGCACATTCTAATTCAAAATAATCCATATGTTTAAAATAATTTTAATTGATTTGATGACACTGATAATATACTATTTATCTCTGACTCAATTGCTTGCAGATAATAAAGCTTATTAATATTATAGTTTTCCCATTTAGGTTCTACTTGCATATCATTAAATAAACTTTGTAACCACTTGCCGGCCTCTAGTTGTATTTCACGATCATCATTTTTGTTAACTTTTACAATCTTTACTCCATCTTTAGATATAAAATATCTATTGATTTTTTGTAATTTATCTTCAGTGTATTTGCCATCCTTAACATATCTTGCTACTTGCTGCCAATTACCCTTTGATTTACCACCTATACAATAATCTAGAATGTTTTTATTTTGTTCTAAATAGTCTTCAGGTAGTATGTTTTTTACAAAAAAAGCATATATAGCTTTTGGTATAACCAACTTAGACTTATTCTTATGCAACTGTAAGTTGTGAAAATCAAATCTACCCTTAAGTTTAACAGGGGCATAACTAAATTTATCATTTTTAACTTTAAACAAATAATGAGGTAAAGACTGTTTAACTTCTCTAAACTTTGTTATGTCAACATCTATGTAGTTGTTTACACCAATGTAATTATTTACATCAGATAAAACAAGCTTTTGATATTCATCATGTTCTAAGTTTAAATTAGTTTTCTCCTCCCATTCTTCACATATTTGCATATATAAATCATAGTGCTCTCTTGGTATTATAGTCTCTACGCCATCTGTGTTTTGTAATAAAGCTACAGCACCCGGTATACGCTCCATTATTTGTTCATAAAGCATCATTAATGTTAGTTGACCATTAATTGTAATCTTCATACACAATTCTGGATCATAAAAGAAGCTGTTTACATCATTGCTAAGGCCAAAAGTAGAATTAAGTATAATCTTGTATACATAATTCATTGGATTGCTCTTAGGTATCTTCTTACGCTCTTCAAAGAACCATTCATACTGATCACAAAACTGGTCAACTGGAAAATGCTCAGGTGACCACTTGTTTTTGATTGCTAAATTTGGGTAAAAAGATGTTACATCTGAACTCATAATTAACATATCATCACTACTTTCATAAACACCTTTGCTAGCAGCACCATGTGCACCACCTAAACCAAAATGTGTCTTTACAGATTTATAATCTATATGATATTTAAAACTACCTTTTAAGTTAGTAGCATCTATCTCTAAAGATTTAAACCTATCATGTAGTGTTTTAAACTCTTGAGATGTAAACGTTATATATGGTAATAAAATATCAGATACTTTAATAACAGTTCTATGAGTTCTCATTTGTTTAAGGTCCCTCTTTGGTATATTAAGTTTTTCTGATAAATAATAACCAAAAAGTTCTTTACTAATTCTTGGTTCAGAGGCGCTATACAGATTTATATTATATGTATCTGTCAACTCTTTACGTAGTTTTATCAGTGATTTTGATCTATTAAAGACTTCTTTAGTTGATTTAACATCATTAACATTATACTCAATTATAGTATCAATTTCTTCAAGAGTTTTAATCTTAGCTGTATGATCTATAGGCATTTCTAATATATTTTGCCAGTCCATACTGTATTGTATCCACTTAAGACTAGAACGTTTAGCCGGGTTATCCCAATGATGTAACTTAAATAGATCTATCTGACCCACCTGCATTTTCCATATAGGATAATCCATAAACTCTTTGTTATTAGACTTATTAATACAGTACTGTGCGTACCTATAGATTATATTAGCTATTTCACATCCTTTAAGATCACACCATAAGTAATGATTATCTATTATATATTGAGTGATCTGACCATCAAAGGCTAAACCGTTGTATGATATATGCCACTCTTTATTTGTAACGTTTTGTTCAAGAAAATCTATAAACTCATCAAAATCATTTCTCAGATCATGAACAACAAACGTTTTGCTTTCATTTGTTTTATAATGTTCAAATACTCCGGTGAAACAATTAGATAAAGTCTCATAATCCATTACCCAATGCTTCATTCTTTTGTTTTTTTAAGTTTATCTTTAAATGTATGTAAAGTTCTTTCAGTAATACCTAAAGCTTTAGCTGCACCTCTTACAGTTTTATATTTATTAAGAGCTAGAGTCATTACTCTCTCTCTCATTTGAATTAGTGTTTCCATCTTTATAATTTTTAAGTGCTACTACTTTAGCTTCTAATATAAGATCCATAATAGAATCATAAATATTTTCTACAGCTTCTGGTGATCCATCACGCTCTAACTTTTTATCTATTTCTCTTTCATATAAGTCAACTGTCCTAATCACATGTTTGATCTTTCTCTTGACTTCTTGACTATGTATATATTGCAATCCATGTGCTAGCTCACCCATACACTTGTTCATTGCTATTAGGATATTAATATCCATTATTTCTTCTTCCCTTAATTGTTTCATAATATAATTTATTAGAGCCAAAAAAAGCTCAAATCAATGAGCTTTCTTTTTAAAAATCAATAAAGTATTAGACCTTTATTGACCAGGTAGAATTAAATTAGATGTTTTAGTTTCCTTTACATCTATATTCATGAACTGTGTGTAGTCAAATTCTGTAGCATTGACAGCAAACATATGAATAAAAGTTTCTATATCAGCTTTATCATTAAGATAAAACTCAGAGAAAGTATCTACTAACCTTCTCTCTTCTTTAACTGTTTTACCAGTTTGTGGATTTGGTGCTTTTAATCTTTGAGGATCTCCGTTATCATCTAACTTTGGTACCATATGATAAGATTGTTTCATCACTTTACTGATGACAGCTAAAATACCTGACGCAGGGTCAAACATAGCTTCTGTATAAGGTGAGTCTAAACTCACAGGAATTAATGTAAATGAATTTACATTTCTAAATACTGATTTTACCAGCATCATATTTTGTCCTATTTGTGCCATAATTGGTTTTATTTATTGCTCAAAGATATTGAAGTATCTTCTAATAACCTAGCTAAAAGATAATTATTATCAACTAAGGTTTCTTTTTCTAAATCTGGAGGTGTACATATCTCATGAACATCTTTCAATTGTTCTACTGATACATTTAAAAACTCTGCATATTCTTCATGACTTTCTTGCGGTGACAAAAAAGAATGAACATATTCAGAAACTTTATCATCATCTCCAAAATAATCTAATATATTAATTTTACTATCTACACTTATATTTGAATACTTACCTTTAATAAAGTTATCATAATCAAACTTTAATGGAGTAAAATCATAAACTATCAGGTGTCTTCTCTCACTAAGTTTTATATGCTTATAAAAATGTTGATGGGAAAATACATACTTTTCTAAAAACAATATAAATTTCTCAGTCATAGGGGTCTGATATAAACACATAAACATTGTATCATCAATAGAGTAGACATCTTCCAAGGCTATATAAGTTTGCCTAGGAACATGTCCAATGCCTTTTTTATATCCAAGTAATGGATACATAAAAACTTTACTCTTTTGAAAATAGTCTGTGTAAACACCCATACTATAATTTAACTTTATTTACTAAGAATTCATATGGTAGACTGTAGTTTCTTTCATTATAATGATACTCAGCAGCTTTTAATACACCACCAAGACCTTCTGCCCAACCACCTAATGTTTCTTGAGACACATCAAATACGTAAGTTTGATTATACTTATCAATCACAACAAATTTGAAATCTATTGTATAATCATCACGGTTATCTACGGATTCCATAGAGTCCCATACTAACTTACAGTATATAGCTGCTTGTAACCAATAATTATAAAAGTCTACTGTTTCCTTAAAGTCACTTATTGTTTTACCAGTAGTCTTTAAATCAGTTATAACAGCTTTTTTTTCTTTATGATCTATACTAAAGAAATCTATATAACCATGTAAACCAAAAGGTAACCCTTTTAACTTACAGCTTAGATATTTTTCTGCGTGTGTTTCATAATCATCTAATTCAAAATCTGTAGGTGCTTCTTCAAATATAGCCATAACATCACTGTTACTTTTAATAATTTCAGATTGATCTTTACATCTTAATAAAGTATCTTGATCAACAACATCAACGTTAGTATTAGATAAAAATTCCCAGTAAGGTTCAAACTCCGTGTTTATAATCTTAACAATACGTTGCTCATCTGTTTTTAGAGACTGATACAAATTCATTTCTTTGAGTGAATCCAATACTATTTCTGACGGAACATCAAACAACTTTTCTGCGTCTGTATATAAAGACATGTTCTTTAAAACCTTTCTAACACTATCTGATGGTGCTTTGCTGGGTGTTATACTAAACTTATCTTTTAAATTATCAGGTTCAAACAATAAACAATGAAGTAGCTTTCCTTCTACTAAGTGCTTATCTGTTCTTACCTCTTTGTCCTTTAATATATAATCCTTATAAAATAAGAATGGTGAAAATAATAATTTGTTTAAAGAAGAGTAGCTAAAGCAAAATTTATTATTTGCATAAAACTCCTCTTCTTTTTGAAAGTTTCTATTCATTTATGTTTTCTTCTATTTTGTCTACAATATACAAATTATCTAAATCAACTTTAAATATATCTGAACTATCACCAACAATTGGCCCTAGTAAAGTATTTAAAAGTTGTTTTCTAGATCTATCTACTGCAAATCTTGTTAATTTTCTATCTTTTGCTAATAATGACAAGTAATTATTAAAACTATATATAGTGGTTGTATTATGAACTCCTTCATATGCTTTTAATCTATTACGCATTGCTTTAACATTAACTGAATTCCAGTTATTTGTATTTTTAAACCAATCATATTTCCAATAATATAATCCTGATACTACATCAAATGATTTTTCTATATTACAATTAGCCATCATTTCTACTGCTAAAGATCTGTTATCTATATCTGTACTTAGAATCATTTTTTCAATATCTTCATATTTATCATTTTCTATTACTGCTAGCTCACCATCAATAATATTAGAAATATCAGTATCAAATACAATTTGACTTGTTGACTGCAAAAGATTATTAAAAGCTTCTGCACTTTTTTTAGGTAATATCCAATCATTACCTTCATCATTATTCAGATCTTCATCAAGCATATATTTATTTACCTCATCATATAATTTAGGGTTGCTGCCGTTCCAATGCTTATTTACTTTAAAGTCTATCATACTAAATGTTGGAGTTTCATTTAAAAACTCTTGTATTTTAGCTGTTGCTAAATCAGTAAATGCATTCTTATCCGCTTTCATCCATTTTACAACTTGAAACAAAGACTGATATGGTATAGAACTAGCCCATGTTCTTTCAAGTAGGGTGTCAAATAATTTTAATGATACTATAGATATATCTGCTTTTGTTATATCTCTAATAACTTTACAATTATATTTATCTTTCATTAAATCCATTTTTTGTCTAGGCAAAGTTATCTTAGGAAATCTATATATATTTTTATCCTGCAGATCTATTTCTTGATCACTCTCTACTAAAGGTAAACCTAATTTTTCTAAATCTTCAGCTTCAACTTGCCAACCATTTTTATTATATAGCCATTGCTCTTCAAGCTTATCAAATTTTATACCTGATGGTTTTATTTTACCATTGCTATCTATATGCTCATCATATAATTCAATATGGAATCTGTATTTTGGTCTCATAATTTTTTATTTTAAATATTGTTGATATTCTTTTTTAACAGCTACTTTAAATGTATAAAGATCTCTGTTGTGAATGCTTATTTCTCTCCTTACTATAGGCTCAAGATATCTAAATGATACTTTATCAAGTTTTTCTTCTTTTTCTAACCATAGTATCATATCCTGAGCACTCTTTCTTTCAAATTTTAAAAAGTTTGATACTTCTAGCCAGTACCTAAGATCTTTATCTCTATTATCTGCATATGTAATATTACTACAGTCTTGAGCAAATTGCCATAATAGATGATAATTTTTTGTATAGTCTATTGTAGGTACAATTTTAAGAGCTAAAGCTTTGTCTTCAGCGTATGTAGCAAGCTGAACTTTAAGATCACTAAGAAGTTGTTCATCAAGAATCATCTTTGTTGCAGATGCACATAATACTGTTTCAGGATCAATAACACTAACATTTGTGGTATCAATTATATGAGCTAAATTTACAGCCATACCGGTTAACATCCACTCATCATAAAGACTAGTTTCAATATCTAAATCATAGTATCTTACACTTTCTGTAAGCTTAGGAGTTAGTATAACTTCTAGGCCAGAATTATATATTGCTATTTCTTTAGGATGTGTTGCATGATGTCTACCTTTAGTAGTTTCATAATTCCACAGCTTGTTCATCATTATAGTAGAAGGAATATTGTCAGCGTTTTCTAAACGGTGAGTTGATATATCTTCATGGCCTATAATTAGATCCGCTAATTCATAATCATTTGTTACAGTTATACCATGCTCTTTAAGAGCTACTTTTAATCTATCTTGAGATACATTACACTTAGGTAATATAAAAGCTTTCTTTTTAGTTCTAAAAGTTTGTTCATCTTCTGTTGGGACAGTTAGTATAGTGTTTATTTTCTCATATGTTGTTTGATCTTGAGTACATAATACTTTATTAACCTCCCCTGAACCAGAAAGGACACCATAAATAGTGTCCTGTTCTAGTCCAAAGTAAGTTAAAGCATCAGTATCAAAATCTTGATATACTGATTTATTTGCCATTTTATTTCATTGTCATTTGGACAATCTCTGGGATCATCATTAGTTTATTAAACTTCTTTTTATTACCATTAAATATGGTACGTACAATTAAATACTTAAGATCATTAGTAAAATAATCTTTAGTACATAATGCTTTAAGTCTATCAGTTACTTTCTGACCTACTGTATTATCTTGAGAATATACAACGGAGAAGTTACCAAGCCTTGTAGCTAAAGTAGATGCAATATCTGCACGGTATGTATCATCTTTACCAATACAACCTCTAAGCTCACCTAAGATGTATGCCTCATTATCATGAGTCAACAAATCTTTTGGTGTTACCAGCTTATCAAGCTTGTTATTAATAAAAGTTGTAAACATAGAAGCAAAAGCATCACCTACACTACCTTCACCAATCATCTGAATCATACTAAGGTTATCTTCAAAAGAATCAAAGCTTGATATTGCATTAAAGAATGTAGTAATAGATCTTGCATTTGTTTCTTGCGTTACCAGTTCTGGATGAAGTAACAGGAAGTTAATACATCTAGTATCAATTCCTGCACCCTCAGCCCATTGTGCCCATACATCAACATCAAACTTTAAGTTAGCGGTTACATATCTAGTCTTCTGTGCACTATCTACACTGTTAACCATATAATCCCCGTTGTCTGGGTTTGCTGTCAAAATTATGTGCCAGTCTTTTGGTAATGTCCATGAGATATAAGATTGTCTATCAATCAATTCCATAACTGCTTGAATAAATCTTGTGTCAGCACGGTTCCAGTCATCTAGTAATAAGATACCACCGGCCTTTGCATCTGCAATCCATTCAGGAGCACAATAAGACATTCTGTTCTTACCAGTCATTTTGTATCCATTCTTTAGATACTCTTGTACGGCAAGTTCATCAACCCATTGTCCTACTTTTTTTGTTACTGTTTGATTAAGATTAGCTAAACTAGTACCTGCAGCTCTTTGTGTAGCTGTAACCATAGAAAGATTGTCTTGTTGTTTTACTGCTACTTTTTTTTCTTTATACATCTGGAACTGACGTACAGGGAAGCCTACTAAGTCACCTAACTCTTCTATCTGTGCAAGGTTAAGCTTTACAAACTTCAGGTTATTATCTTGAGCAAGCTCTACTATAGTAGAAGTCTTACCAATACCTGATTCACCTACAACTTCTACTGATACAGAATTCTTTCCCGCTTCTTGTAGATATCTGTTATTTGTAATTATGTGATTTACAAATCCTTTTAGTTCTGTTACATTTAAATTTACTTGTGCCATTTTCTTTCTAATTAATTAAGTTGTATTTTCTGTCCTGGTAAATCTTCATTTATATTACACCTGCTACTGTGTACCCATAATGTATTATGAGGACAGTCATCAGGAGAATATGCTTCACCATCTGTTAAATATATGAGAGCTGTGTATTGCCCCTTGTTTTCATTAAAGTGATCTATTACTGGTTGGAAGCTTGTTCCACCACGACCATGTATTTCCCAATCTTTTTTTGGATTAAATTCTTTCACGCTATTCAAGCGGGTATCACATTGTGCAACTGTAATCTTATGACCTGTCTTATGCATATGCGTAAGTTCACTAAAAAATTCTTTTAGTTCTTCATTGTTTACAGATCCACTTGTGTCAACACCAACAAGTATGTGATTTTTGAATTTAATCTTAAGCCCTGGATTAGCTGCATAACGTTTATTGTATTTACGTCTCAGCTTTTTGGTATAAACTATACTAGAGTTACCTACAAATCTTCTTAGATAACCTTTCCAATCAAATTTTGGTGGTTCAATGTGCATTAACCTATGAATCAAATCAGCAAGCTCACCCGGTATATTACCTTGTTTCTTTTCTGTTTGCTCTGCAGATGCTTTAAGTTGATGTTCAATTTGTTTCTGAACTAACTTCTTATCTGCTTCAGGTAATTCATCAAAGTCTTTCCATGTACTATGACAATAAGGTGACTCACCATTCATTTTATCCATTAAACTATCTAGAGATGGAGATGTCCCGTCTTCCTGTGCTTGTTCCAAAAGTCTATAATATTCTTTTGTACCTGCTCTAGCAGGAAGATTAAGTTCAGGAAAACTTGATAGTAATAAACCACCATCAGGTAATTTACTTTCCAGTATGTACTGGTTGATCTCTAAATCTGCAGCTATATTAAATAGCTTATGATCATTATATAGATCTCTTAATATCAAATGACCAAATGCAATGTGCAATAGCTCATGTTTAATTAATCCAAATCTGTGATCTTCACTGAGTTCATTATAGAACTCTGGGTTTATAGTCAATTGCATACCAATACCTTGTTTACTAACTCCTGCTGTAGGAATCTTATTACTGTATTGCTTATTGATACCAATTAAAAAGAGCCCGTAAAAGGGCTCTGTAAATATCAAACTTTTGGTTGTTCTTGCAACCTGGTCTTGTATATTTATCATCTTTTTATTTTTCTAAGAATATCCATGTATATATTATCTACTTTACTTTTTTTAATGAATGCATAAATTTTATTTGTGTCTAATGCGTTTATTTGAAAACTATATTTTATAGCTATGCAAAAATCTACACGGTCTTTAAACATTAAAGCTTTGGCCATAAGTCTATTAACTACTTCTTTTTCCTGGTAGTCAGTATTATTATACATATGCCAAGCCAATTCTTTATCTTCCTGTAGGCCACTAAACATTTCTTTATATTTAAAAAATTCATCAAGTGTTATTATCTTTTTTTTCATTCTCTATTAATTCAATCCATACACCTGGGTTATTTTTATCATAAGTATATTGTTCAAATGCAGGCAGTATAAACTCTGCATTATCATCTTCTATCCAACCATACTTAACCATATCATCTTGCACTGTCTGTGCAGGATTTATATAATCAAACTTATGGCGGCTGCCTCTAATAAATTCAAAAGATATCTTTACCGGAAGCTTATGCTTCTTGAGCTCTTTCTTAAACTCTTCAGTATACTTAGCATAAATATCTTTTGTTTCTTTTCTGTAATTCATTACGGCTTTGCTTGCTATAAAGTATTTACCTGTCCAACGTCTACCGTTCTTACTAGAAGGAACGTTTCCTGGTATCCACCATTTTTTATTTTGCATAATCTTCAATTATTTCTACATCAGTCCATGCTGCTAAATGTACTACTTCACCATTATCTCTGGTGCAGTAACTATACATTCCATCTATAGATCTAAAGTTAAGTTCTTCTCCTTCATCAACCGGAGGAGCTCCGGGTGGTACTTTATCTTGAGTAACCACTTTTATTCTACTATTTCTAGGTACGTTATATAATTCCATTCCATTTTATTTATTTAAAGTTTCTTTTAATAAAGGTTTTAGCATTTTATGTACTTTATCAAAGCCATGATTCTTCATAGCATCTGATATATCTTTAGACATAGTTAGTACACACCCGTGTATTTTATATGTTTCAGTATATCTCTGTACAGCTTTTACCCCTGCATCATCATTATCAAATAGAGTTATAATTTTTTTATACTTCTGTTTCAGATTAAATATTATATGAGGTTTAATCATTGTATTTTCTGAATCAGGACATATTACTTCTATATTATAACCCATACCTTTAAGACACATAGCATCTTTAAGTGAGCTGCATATTACTAAATAAGGCTGGTTGTATTCTAGTTGATCAATACCTTGTATATAATTCTTAACTTTATGAAACTTATGCTTTTTACTATGAGGTTGGTATATTTTATATACTTCACCATTTTTATCAAAGTAACCATAACAGCATTTGCTCCCTACTTGTAGGCTTTTATGCAAACCATTATCATCCTTGGCCATATTAAAATAATCAATTGGTTTTACATTATATTTAGTCAACATAGTTTTACCTATTCTAAATGATAACCAATACTTTTGATCTTCAATTGTCCAATTTCTATACTTTATATAATCTATTTTCCACTTTGCTTGTGGTTTAAATGATTGATCTATTGATCCGCCTGATTGTATAAAGTTGTTGTAGTCTTGAATTATTCTTCTGGTAGCTTGCGGATAACCTAAGTTAAATAGTAATCCAACTAAGTCAGCCTTGTTACCACCTTTACCTGTTGAGAAATCTTTAAATTTATATTGCATAATTGATTTATCAACATATATGCAGAAACTTGGTGTCTTTTCATTAGGATTAAATATAGATCTAATCTTAATGTCTTGACCCGTAAGTTGCTCAGGTAAATCTAAATAATATTGAAATACCCAATAACTTGGTATTTCTGATTCTTCTAATTTTAAATTTTTAGTGCTGAACATAAACCAAAGATATTAAAAAGAAATGGGCCCAGCATAACACTGAGCCCAATCTTTAGGTTTATATTATAAATCAAAGTCACTACCTGTTGAAGACACAGGCTCAAAACTATTTGTTGGTGCTGACTCTTTCTTTACAAAAGGTCTGAAATGATTTGTATTATTTCTATCAAACGTTAGTAAGTTAGAAGACTCTACATCAATTGATTCCAATGGCATACCATCTCTACTTCTTTTAGGTAAGAATAAGTCATTGTTAACATAACCTTCTTTGTTTTCCCACTCACGTGCACCTAAACAAGCATTAATGTAACCAGTTTCTGAACAAATCTTTGCTGCTTTAATCATAAAGTCTTCAATAGTATTTGCCTCAATAGCATCTAACTCAGTTCTTTTACCAACTACTTCAGATATAAATACCATAGCTTTTAGAACTTCAGTATCACGACTAATCTCATTACCATTATTTAATGTTGTATCTTTAAATGGATATGGAGAAAATCTTACTCTACCTACTTGGCCTGCATAACGTTCTCCATTAGGATTATTCATATCTTTCAAGAAACCATTAAATTCTCCTGTAACTGGCTCTGATTCTACATGCAATGTAATATTGTATGCTTCAGAGTCATAAGGTGTTTGATCAAATGTAATTGAGTTAATTTTTACTTTGTGATTTCCTGTTCCAATAACTGGTTTTGTCCCACCGCTACCGGCAGACATGTCTTTAGTACTTAACATAATTTACTTTTTTATTAATTATTAATTATTGATTATATTTTTCAATACAATCTTTTACAAACTGCAGGTCATTTGGGATAAACTTATCCTCAAACATACCCATTGGTGATTTACATGTGTTCTCTCCTGAGTTTTGTGTTTCAAAACCATATTCAAGTTCACCATCATCATTTTTATTTACTTTACCAAATAATACTATAGAAAATAAACCTTCCAGTGTTAGAGTATTGTCAATCATTTTGCCAATAGTCTTTGCTTTGATTTTTCTATTACCATTTATATCAGTTGAATCTTCTGAGTGAGTCAAAAAGATTACTGTTAAATCTTCTCTCAAATCTTTAGGTAATTTAGCTACCATAGCTAAATTTGCTGCAATCTGGGTAAATTTATCATATCCTTTTTCATTAGCTCTATCAAAATATTCAAATGAACTCATATATTGCCAATCATCTACAACTAAATTAGTTATATGTGGCATTTTATCATTAACATGTTGTATAGCTTTAACTATACCTGCAGAAGAAGACGCTGAGGTTAAATTTCCATCTTTATTTTCTTTACTGATTTGTGTATACTTGCTTTTCCATCCTTGAAATGGAAGTGGTTTATTAGCAATGTTTATAATGAAAGTCTCTTTAGGGTTTAATGTTCTGATTGAGGTAGACTTTCCTGTACCTGAATCTGCAATTACCAATACGCTGTTTGCCATATTACTTGTTTTTGATTATAGTTATTAATTCTTTTAATGTGTTATTTAATTCATCTAGTTTATTTACTACAGGAATTAGGTCGGGAGTAGTGAAGGAAGGGAGCAGTTCATCTGGATTTGGTAAATCTGGATTAGCAAAGTCTATAATTGCTTTACCTCTACTTGTTACATCATTAATAACTTTAAGTTCATTGACAGGTATTATGTGTCTGATAAAACCAGCACTTGATTGTATTAATTCATACTCATCTTTCCAATGTGGATTATGCTTATGTAGATATAACGTTCTCTTTGGATCCTCTGTATCATAATCTATAGATACAAATTCTGTATAAATATCTTCACCCTTTTCAAATTCACTAGGAAAAAAACTAATATGTAAATCATCTTTTCCAGATGGTCTATATGCCATCTTGGGTATATATAGAGAATTAATTATTCCCATTGTTTGGAAGTAATCCTCATGTTCTTCTCTGAGGGCTGCTACCTTTTGCTTTCTTTCTTGAGGTGTTAATCCCATTCTTTTCTTATTATTTAAGTTTTTAGTATTTATCATCTGCGTTCTTGTTGTCCAGGTGTTTGCATTTCTTCTATTTGCATTTGTTCAAACTTTGCTTTAAAGAATGACATACGTGCATCACCATTTCTGGCTTTTAGAAAATGTAACACCAATGTTCTATCATTTTCTATTATATATCTATCAGGTCCGTAATATCTGATTTTTTGCTTAGCTGGTCTATTAATACCTATTAACATATCTGCATGCTGTAGCATTGCATCTGAGCCAAATATATCTGACTCAAGTATATAATTACCATATTTACCATCTATAGCTCTGTCTGGGTTATCTATGTTTCTATTTAGCTGTGATAAAGCTATAAATAAACAAGGATAATCTCTTTTACATTGTGTAAAGAACTCACCTAATTCAAATAACATATCTAAACTACTATTCTGATAGGGTGCTCTCTTTACAAGCATTGTATGATCTAATGTTATGATAGTATTTACACCTTTATGTAAATTCATATACTGATCAATTTGCTCACGCATTTGATTTACAGTCATAGGTGTACTAATTATATCAACTGGGTGCTTTACTCTTTCTTTAGCATACTGATGACATTTGTTTAATTCATTAGTACCTAATACAGATCCTGCACTACATAACTCTTTATATGTTTTACCTGTTATAGAGCTAAATTCTCTAATAGCTGATGTTCTACCAACCATCTCAAATTGAAATTCTAATACCCTAAATTTATCATTAGGATTTAATGCAAAAGACTCTCTAATAATTTGATCTTTAATCAATGTTTTACCTGAGCCAGGTCTACCACCAATTACAGTCAATGTATTCCACTCTAATCCATCCGTAGCAGCATCATTAAACTTAGGCCAAGGTGTATATATAGATTTCTCTTCCCCTGTAGATCTCCTGTACATGTACTTAAGAGCTTCATTAAAGGCTGCATATTGCCCAACCCATGCTTCTGATGTTTTTTTCATACTACGTTTTCTTTAAAGTGTTCATCTTCTGTGCTTACTCCGTCAACTATCATATCACAATAATCAGCCAATCTAGAGTGTTTAACTCTATGCTTATCTTGCTTAGATATAAAATATTGACTTGTTTGCATATATAAGTAGTCTGCATCTCTATACTCATTTACATACATCCGGGTTGCTTTTATAATATCATCCCATGTATGGTCATAAGTTTCAAAGAACCATCTGAAGTTTTCTCCTAATGCTTTAACATTATTTCTTGCAGGATTACCACTTGGTAGTTTCTTAGCAGGAAATATTTCTCTATAAGTATGGATCTTATCATTGAAGTCCTTACCCATGAGTTGTATATCAGTTTTCTTTTTAGCTTTTATAAAGTAATTATCTAGCTTTACACAAAATGCTTTTGCATCTGGTGTCATTTTATATAGACCATCCTCAAGTGTGAGCATGTTCATTTTTAATAAATATTCTTTGTCTTCAGATAATGAATTAGGCAATGATACGCCTTGCTTCATCCCAAATAGGATCAACGCTTGGTTTGGAGTTATCTTCACCTTCATTATCTTCTGAAATAGTTCCCACATATTTTTCTAAGTGTTTTATAATGTTATTATGAGCATCCATAACTTTTTTATCATTTGTAAAATATCCATTCTCAATCATTGTACATGAGTTGATAACGGTTGCATGGTTGCGCTTTAAAAATTTACCTATACTGGTTTTACTATGTCCTTCCTTATGTGCTAAGTAAGACATCATCTGAACATATACAAGGTAATCTCTGAATCTAGTCCTATGTTGTAGATTTTTAACTCTACTATATTTTGGCTCATTTTCATGTAGAGCTGCTAATGCACTATCATGAAATATACCCAACGGAATCTTTTTGTTTTTTTCTGAAGGGGTGTAAATATACAATTTTACACCATAAGTTGTGTAAAAAGATTTTTTAAATTCAGCAATATCTTGCTTCTTGTTAAGTTCCTGGTTATTAGCCATTTATATTAAGATTTAAGGTTATCAAAGATAGTAAAATTTACCATTCTATACAAGGTATATCTTGCTTTTCTAACTCTTGGTTTACTTTATTAAAGACATCATTACAATCCCATTCACCACCTCTGTATGCTGCTGAAGCTGGATGTGTAACTTTATAAATTTTTTGATTATTAAGCATTATTTCCCATGCTTCTGCTTTTTTACCCATAAGTATTACAGGTATATTTTTATTATGTCTATTTATATTTTCAAAAATATATCTTGAAAATGGCTTCCATAAATCATAATGTGAGCCAATAGAGTTTACTTCACATGTAAATGCTGTATTAATTAATAGCACACCCTGGTTAGACCAACGTTTTAAATCCACATCTCCATCTTCATCTCCAAGCGCCTTAAGTATATATTGTAAAGATTTCTCAGCTTTACCTTTTCTACTACAGCTAAATGCTATACCGTCAGCCACACCTAATTGAGGGTATGGGTCTTGACCTACTATAATGCATTTAAGATCATCATACTTGCATTCTTTAAAGCCATTAAATATATCTTTAAATCTTGGTGTAAATCTTCTTTCTGCATTTACTAAGCTTACAAGCTTTTCAACTATAAGATCAAAGTCAAGACCATTTATAAAAGGAGTAAGCATAGGTGCCCATCCTGAGTCTTGTAGTTTATCATTTGCTGAATCTCTTAATTCATTTATGTCAATGTTAATTGGTATTTGTTTCATAATTAGTTAATTATTTGTATCTTTGATTAAAATCTATTTATTATGTCTGAGAAAAAAACTATTATAAGCTACGATGTTACTAAAAACATAGACTGTCAAATAAATCCAGCATTTATTAGCGGCTTACAGCAAATATACTATAGATATATTACTGAGTTTTATGATGATGTAGGAAATTTTGCTGAACTTATAAAAGACTTTAACCTATTGGTTACTAATCCTAAAGAAGCTAAAGCTAAGAATAGAATTTTTACATCTGTTGAGAGTGATATTTATACACTATATTCTCTTATAACATTACTTAAAGGATATGCTGTTGAACAAGGTTTAGAGAGAACTGAAGAAACTGCTGTAGATAAAGAAGCATTTAAAACTGCTGCTGATAAAGCTATGAAAGAGAGTAGTAACCCTATAGAGATACTAAATAATCTTACTAAAAATTTAGGAGAGCTATCTTAACTGCATCCCATTAAAGTCACCTATCTCAACACAAGCTTGTATTGCTAAATTCAATTCATCTTTATCACAGTCCCCAAAGGATTTACAATACTCTTGTTTATCTTTTACAAAACATAGCCCTGCGGATCTTTTCACTTGTATTTTGGCTTCTTCAAAGGTGTAACCAATTTCTTGTGCTATTTCTCTAATCATTGCATGTAGACGTGCTAACTGTGGGTTACTACCCTTATCACCACTTACACCTACAAATATTTCTAATTTAGATCCTTCTTCAAGCTGCTCAAAGAATTTTCTATACTTAGTACCCATTGCTTTAATAGGGAAATGTAGTTGACCATCTTTAACTGATGCTTTTATATATAAATTATCCTTCATAAGGATACTATATTATATAATCCAGTAATAGCTACTCCACATAAAAATACTACTACCATATAAAAACAACCTTTATACACTTTTTCCATTTTTTCAGGAGATCTTCCTTGATTACTTCTGTACTGTCTAAATTTTTTCTGTTTCATTTTGATTAATTTTTTTTAATGTTTCTAATATTTCAATAGCTACTTCCAAGTTCCTTCTAGAGGAACCTGGTATAGTATCTACATTATCTAATAGATTAATTATATCTTTTATAATTATATCATTCATGACTTTCAAGTATAATGCTCTCTAGATCTACATCAATAAGTTCTTGTATATCTACGTCAATTTTATTTTTGTTTCTATCTATCAGTAAAGCCCATACATGCTGTATTTCTACAGTAGGACCATACCCTGGTGTACCAGGATCTCCATTGGAATCATACCATTGATCAGGTTCACCTGGATCATATATGTATTCTACATCTAATAAGATATCATTCCACTCATAGTCAAAGCTCAACATTACAAAAATCTTAGTGCTGAACCTACATAAACAAATTCCTGAGCACACTCTGTGCACTTAGCATTAGATTCATTTCTGATTAATGCTGGGTCACCACAGTTTGGACATGGAGTTTCATCATTGGTATCTATATATTCTTCAATTGCTTTTCTTGATAGCCCGTGTATCATTGCATCATGTGCACCACGGTACTCTAATTCTTCTTGTTGCTCAATAAAGAGCTCTTTCATTCTTCCCATAATTAATTTTTTAGTGGATTATAACGTTTTATTTTACTTGAGTCAAATGAACTAAGAGCTGACTCTACCCATTTCTCATCCTGTGTTCCTTTATAACATAGTATATGGCATACAGCTGTCTCAGATGGGTTAAGTCTTAATAACCTACCAATTCTTTGTGCTGTTTTCTTTTCATTACCATATGCATGCATAATAATACCTTGTTTTAGTTGAGGTATTGTTACACCTTCTGATAACTGTAATACACAAGACAACTTATTTATACGCCCATCTGAGAAGTATTCTAAGTTATCTGCTGATTTATTATTACCTGAATGATAGCTATACTTACAGACACGGTCTGCTTGATCCTGGGTGTTTGCAAATATTATACATTTATCTTCTATATTATTAACCATAGACTTAACATATGCTTCTTTAGTAGTGTATTCCATAAGTGCACGCATCCTCATAATATAGGCCCATTGCTGTTGCTTTGGTGTTTGTGCTTCTGCTACTCTACGTGTAACATAACTATAGTCTTTAACTTCACTTGTATGCCAGTAACCACCATTCTTGTTTTTCTTCTTAAGTGATGGTACACCTGATAACTGTAAGTCATGTATAACTATTCTATAATCATTTAATATGTTTGAGTCAGTAGCATCATCAACTTTAAATGTGTATTTTATAGGACAGTACTTTTGTACAAGTTTTCCTTTCTCTGATTGCTTATCTCTTGGTGGTGTGCCTGTTAAACCTAATATCTTACCTGTGTAAGGGCCCAAAAACAATTCATGAGAGTATTTTAATGAATGACACTCATCTAAATATACTATGTCATAACTATTAGGATCTTTCTTTTTAAGAGATATATAAGTTGTAAATGTAATATGCTCAACTAATGAGTATAATCCCATTTTATCTAGTTCATCAAGCCAAGACTGAGTAACTGAATGTTTTGGTACTACTACCAATACTTGTATAAATTGATTAAAGTTCCTCTGCAGGTGTTGTATAGCAATTCTTGTTTTGCCTACACCCATAGATATACCTAAACCACATCTTTTATGTTGTGCTGCAATTGATAGTGCGTCACTCTGTACTACATCTCTGGAAAGATTAGCTGAAGGATTGTATGCCATAATATTATTGTTATTGTTAAGATTATTGTCCAAACTAATGTTTTTATTAGTCTATCTTTTTGATATTGTTTCATTTCTCTTTGGTATTAAAGGTGGACCCTACAGGACTTGAACCTGTGACCTTCTCATTATGAGTGAGCTGCTCTGACCAACTGAGCTAAGAGTCCTGGTAGCCGGAGTGGGACTTGAACCCACACGAACTATCCAGTTCAACAGATTTTAAGTCTGTCATGTCTACCAATTCCATCATCCGGCCTGGTGATCCCACTAGGATTTGAACCTAGAACCTACAGCTTAGAAGGCTGTTGCTCTATCCAGTTGAGCTATAGGACCATAAAGTTATGTTCTAGAGCCTGAAAATCCTAATTCATAAGATTCTTCTGGGTGTTCTTCTATCCACATGTGACAGTTTCTGCAAACTGGTAACCATGTAGATACATCTAAGTGATAAATACCACGACCATGCATATGATGCACATCAGTAGCTTGCACAGAACACTTATGGATCTTTGCATGACATACTGGTTTGTCTGTTAAATACTGCCTACGCAATTTGCTGTAAGCAGTATTTAATTTAGACATTTTACTTGAGACTTTTTTGATGCTCATTTTTTAAGTTGTAAATAGTTTTTAGGAAGTAAACCTAAAGACATAAATTTTAATATAACATCCTCATATGTAATACCTAAGTCTTTGAAACTCATAGTATTAGTATAATCATCTAAAATCTCATCAGCAGGTATACTTGCCATATACTGTGCTGTTGGTGAATGCTTGAATGTTTTACTAAGATAAGCATTTATACGCTTATTACAAATAGTTTGTTTCCATGCATTGATCTCTCTTTGACTTCTTTTCCAAACTTTAGTTATTCTACGTTTTTTGTCCCAGTGCAGCTTGTTAACTTCTTCAGGTTTATAAACCTTGAGGCCATGGAGCACACGTTTAAACAAAAAATGTTGATACGGATTTAGTTTAGTATAACTTAAAGAGTTTACTATTGATTCAGGATGTAACTGATATTCTGTTAGTATCCCATAGTATTGATAGCGTTCTTCTCTCTTTGAGAGTAACTCACGTTGTTGTTGTTGTTTGAGTGTATTTATTTGATCTTGAGATAGCATAATGATTTAGTTGTTATTGATTAAGTAAAGTGATTAAAGTATTAGGCCTGCACAGAAATTAACTAAAATCTCCATACAGGCCCTCTACATATTTAGAGAACTATATTATAGTTCAAAAGTCTCTTCTACGAGCTCTTCTGTTTCTTCACTTACTTCATCAGAAACTTCATCATTAGCTTCTTCTAGATCATCTACATCATCTACTGTAGAGTTATCAAAGCCTTCTGATTTAATATCAAATGCTTCTTCTATACTAGCTGCTGGTACACCTATGCTGTTAGACTTAGTGTTACTAGTTCCATTAGCATCTTTGATGTCCTCACCATTTGTATGAGCTAATAATACGTCTTGTGCTGTACTATCAGCTACAAAAAACGTTTTCCTATAAATAGGTTGACCATCTACACAACATATGATACCTGTATCACCTGCGTATTTATAATCTCTATCTGGATCATTACTGTTGAATGGCTCCAATTGCTCTTTAATAATGATTTTACCAGCTAACTCACTGCCAGCTTTAAAATCTAATGATTGTAAGTCTTCTAACTTACCATGTAATAGTGTTGATACTTTAGATCTTTTGACCCAACCTCCGTTACCAAAGGTTACTCTGTCTTGTTGTAATCTGATGTACCCATACTCTGAGTTGTTGTTTGATTGACGGATAACATTGCCCATGTCATCAGCTAAGATTTCTACTTGCTTTTGCATTGTTTTAAATTTAATAAATTAATAAATGATTTGTTGATGACTTATGTGTCATCTGAATGGAAATATGGGTCATCTAGCTTTTCATAAGCTTCTATTTCATCTAATGCTTTCTCATATTCTTCTATGAACTCTGGTTCATCTTCTATGAGAGGCACTTGTTTACCTGAAAACCTATTGTAAAACGGATTGACCACTTCTTTGGTGTATGCTGAACTTAAACCATTAAGGTCCTGTACTTCTTCATCAGTTAATGAGAGGTATTGCTCTACTGAGCATTCAATTATACGTCCATTGGGCAGTTGTATTATCATATCTGTTAACAAAGATAAAAATATAACTAACCCTGGCTCACTAATTTTAAGGAATTAATGTCTAAGATCAAAAATAAATTGCATATATATAGCTATCACTTATATAATAACTAATTTGCCTTTTACTCTTTTTATGTAATTGTGCTGTCTCAACTCTTTTAATAGTTTAAATATGTACCTTTGGGATACATCTGCTGAGTCAGCTAAAGTTGAAGCAGACGGATATGCTTCACGGTTTTTATCTGCATAGCACGCTATGAGACTATATAACCCTTTTGCTTGTATAGACAAACTTGGATCTGACAATACTTTGTATTTGACTATACCAAATCTATCTGATTTCTTTGACATGGTCTTTTAAAAGCATAAGCATGGCCATAGATTCATTAGTTTCTTTAGCTAAATCATCATTGTTCATACCATACTTGTCATTCATATATCTCCCAAAGGATATATTTTTACCATTAGCATCTTTTATAGCATTGTCTAATAGTTTCCAAGATGCTTGTTCACTATGTAATAACTCCATTGATATCTTTGCCATGACTATTCTTTTATAGTATTATCTTCTGTTTGATCCACATTCATAAATAAATCAGCTTGATGTATAGGCTCTGAATCTGTTGCCAATATATCAAAATATTTTATATCATCAACTGATACAGCTATTAATTCTAATGGTGAACAAGAGTGTTCATACATTTGTAATTGCTTTTCTTTATTATGATACATAAATTCTATCTTAATGCTACTATAGAAAGGATTAAATGGTTCTGATCCCCATGAGGTATCACCTATAACTTTTGCGTATACCATACCATGACCTGCATATAGACCCATATCTTGCAATATGTCTACTTCATACTTGTCTGATTTATGATAAGACGGTGGTATTAGCTTTACATAACCATTTAAGGTTACTGGCTTATATACTTCTTCTATAAGACTTAGGTGTACTATATATTCTTTTGCAGTGTCATTAAGATTATCCATAAGGATCTTAAACATGTGCTCATAGTTCTGAGGTTCTTTTGATTTGATAGAGATAGCATTACTTAGAATGTTCTCCATCACTTTTTCTGAAATTTTAAATTGATTTGCCATTGTTTATTATTATTTTAAGGTTTGACGAATGAGAGGTAGGGAGCAGTGAGTATGATATGCAACAGCTACATGAAGTAAACTACAAAATAAACTCATGCATATGCTGTTGCTATCAAAGGTCATCACTTACATAACCAAACTCAAGGCCTAACTATAGTAGTATATATATTATATAAATATCTACTGGTACTGTTTGTATGAACTGTGGTTCACTTTTTTACTCTAAATTCAAATGATATGAACGGTAATAATAGTAACCAGCTCATTTCTTTATAAGAACTGTTTGGATCTACACCAAATGCTATACCTATGATAGGTATAAATTCTACATGAAGTTTAGGTAACATTTTAGTCTTTGCAAGTATAGACATATAAACAACTGAGTTTAATGCTACTGCTACGCCTACAAGTAACAAGGTTACAATATAAGCGGTTCCTAAGTCATATGTGGTAACTGCATAATAAGCAGACCAAGCATACATGATAGGTATTACGATTACGTAAAGGACTTTGATTAATGATTTAATAAGGTTTTTCATGATAGTTTAGTATTTAATTGATTAAAGTTTATTGACTGATTGTCTCCGAATGAGTATGTACGGTACTTTCTCATTTTTCTACATCCACGTTTGGATGATCCACAAGACTGAAGGATTGGTCCTCCTATGAATAGGAGTAACATAAGGTAAAGGAATTTCTTTTTCATAATTTTGCTATTAAGGATTGAACTGTTATTACTGCGGTTAGATCATATTCATTAAACTCTCTATCATCAAAGAGATAATATAAGTCTTCACCTACATACTGTGTTATTTGTCCATTAGAATCTGGTACATAACGTGGTTTAACTATATATACATAGTCATAGTCTGAAGACGTAGGTAACAATGGTAAACATTGATTAGTAGGCCAAGCTACATTGTAGTCAACTAATTCTACTTCAAAGTCATATTGAATAAGTATGTTAGTACACTGTATTTGTTCTGGTTCAGTAATTTCTAATTCCTCTTTCTGACAAGAGGTGAATGCTAAGGTTAGGCATAAGCCTATGAATAAATGTTTCATAATGGTTTTAATTAAGTGATTAGTGATTAAGTTTTTCATCTACGTCTTGACCAACGAATATTGCTGGTATCCATCCAAAGATTAGTGAGAAGCCTATGGTTGCACCATGAGCAAAGCATTCTTTAAATGTCCAAGTATCTTCTAGATACCATACGATTGTGTTTACGAATATTACAGTTAGGATAAAGGTTGTTACTGTAGCCAACATGATTTTAGTATTCTTCATTTGATTTAGTATTAGTGATTAGTAAATAACTTAGAGTGCTTATCCATTATTGGCTTACACTATTTCAGAATAGTAAGTGGTATTGCTTGACTCATATCTCTAAGCTTTTGATTATAATATTCCGGGTACTATGGCTCTTATCCTATAGAGGAAGAGACAAACATTACCTATGTAGTATTGTTGAGTGTAATTGCTACTCTTGTAGTAGTGTTAGCTATATTAATATATTAATGTGCTATGGTAGTTATGATAGTGGTAAAAGGTGGTATATTGTGGGTATGTGATGTCATACTGTTTGCATAACACACATTAACGCACAAAAAATAAAAAGATTAACCAGCTTTTACACTGATTAATCAATTTATCTACGGTTTACTAAACTAAACTGCCTCAACCCATCTCAAATCTGTTTCTTCTCCAGTTGATAGGTTCATTACTGGATTATCAGACAATCTAAAGCCAGGCATCTTATCACCTCTATTTAGTTTGTCCTGTAATTGTTTTATTGTAGGATGATCTGCCTTCATTACTTGACCTGTCTCTGGGTCCATTAGGCTTAACACACCAAAGCTAATGTTGGTCTGCTTTCTACTTGCCACTTTTAAACCGGCTATAGTAGTTTCAGATTGTACCATTGGTACGTCTGATACAATAAGTGTTGCACTGTTAGTATTCTGATTGATACTAAACTTTCTAAAATAAACTGCTGTTTGCATAATAAATGTATTTAATGAATAATTATTTTATGTATAAATGTATACGTATTATAGGTGGGGAGAAGTGAAAGAGGAAGGAAGCAGTGAATATATACAATAGGATTGTATGGTCTATAGCAATAGGATGTAAATGTATACCCTAAAGCAGTAGAACGTTTAAAAGAGGTGTGCTGTTACACACACCCCTTGTTCCTGATTAGGCTTGTTCAACCCAGAACAGGTTCTGGTTCTCTTCACCAGTCTGTAGATTAACTACCTTTTGCTCACTTAACCTGAAGCCAGCCATCTCATCACCAAGGTTGAGCTTTTGCCCAAGAGCTTTGATTGTTGGATGAGAACTCTTCATCACCTGATTAGTTTCAGGGTCTATCAGAGATAACACACCAAAGGAGATGTTCCCTTGTGTTCTTGTAGCAACAGACAGACCAGCAAGAGTAGTCTTGTTGTTTGACATTGGAGCTGAGCTCACGATGATTGTTGCTGAGCCAGTTGACTCATTGATGTTTAGTTTTCTAAAGTAAACCATAATTTAAAGTATTTAAAAAATTAATTAAAATTGTGGAACATTACAGGGGTACCCCCAACCACAAACACTAGGTGGGGAGCAGTTCAGTATGGCATCTCAAGCACGCTAAATATATAATTTTGCCAGGGCCGGGATGGGGGTATACAAACTTTTTTACTCAAGTGGGGGGTATGTTATGACGGAAAAATTTTTATAGGATTTATAAAATTAGTATATTGTTTCTATAGACGCAGTTTAACTTAAAAATGAAAACATGGCAAATTGGGATGACAACAGTGGGGAGGATAATAAAAATGGACTGACTGAAATAGAGCAAATGCAACTAGACGCAGTAATGCTTGAGACAGCATATAACAATTCCTATTTAGTGCTAACTAATCAAATAACATTTGAAGACTTGTTGACTGATAAATTTACAAAAGGGGGCGAAGCTGTTATGGCATTTGATCCAACTGAAGGGCCAATGCAAGAAGAATTAGAAAATATGATTAGTTATTATATTGAAGAGGAAGCTTATGAGAAGTGTGCTAAGCTGCAGAAACTCGTAAATAAAATATACCCACAAAGTATAAATGAGTAACAATGGCAACAAAAAAGAAAAAAAGTACTGTAAATAGTTCGGGTAATTACACAAAACCGGAAATGCGTAAAAGATTATTTAATTCAATCAAAGCAGGAAGTAAAGGTGGAGGTGCTGGACAATGGTCTGCACGTAAAGCTCAAATGCTAGCTAAACGTTACAAAGCTAACGGAGGAGGATATAAAACGAAGAAGTAATGGCAAAGACTAAACAACAAAAAAGCCTAAGTAGATGGACTAAACAGAAATGGAGAACGGCAAGCGGAAAGAAGTCTTCTGAAACTGGAGAAGTATACGCACCCTCTAAGACTATATCTAAACTCAAAAGTACTAAGGAGGGTAAAAAGAAATTAGCAGCAGCAAACGCAAAGAAAAGGGCAGCCACTAAGAAAGGTAAACAACATGCAAGCCACGGTTTACATAAAGGAAAGAAAAGATAATGGCAACACCAAGAAAAGGAAAAGCAAAAGTTAAAGTAACTAAGTCTGGTAAGAAAGTAAGTTACGGACAAGCTGGAAAAGCTAAAGGTGGTGGACCAAGAGTAAAACCTGGTACATCAAAAGGAGATAGTTACTGTGCTAGAAGTTTAGGTATTAAAAAAAGAGTATCTGAGAAAAAAAGAAATGATCCAAATACACCAAACAATCTATCTCGTAAAAGATGGAAATGTTCTGGTGCTAAGTCTAGAAGGTAAATGATTGAAGTCATAAAACATACATTAGGCATATGTGGAGAGCATTGGCACCCAAATATATTTACAGCAGTTGCGTCAGCACCAGTAGTTACTACTGCAGTATATTATATCAAATGCAAGTGTGGAGGTTGGTTTAGCCATAAGAAGGAATGCAAAAATAAATAGTCATGACAGAAGCAGATTTAATAGAATTAGGATTTACTAAACAAATACAGGACACATGTTGTGATCCTCAAACTTATACGTTTTACAAAACAGTTGGTAATAGCTCACCATTTATTACACCAGACAGTACTACTATTGATAATGATAATTGGCCAGTAGAAAATTATGCTATCAACTTTAAAACGTACATCAAATCGGATCTAGTTGATATGATGAACCTTATGGAAAAAAATCCGTTATTTCCACCGGAATAAAATAAAACGTCTTTAAACTTTTGAAATTTAAACTATTTGTATATATTTGTACTAATGTTTAACTTTAAAACCAAAAGAAATGTCAGACGTTAAAAAATTAAATCCTGAACTTCAGGATAAAGATCCTCAGTTAACAAAAGAAGAGTTAGCTAGCCGTAGAGAAGAAATTACAGCATTTTACAAAGACAACATCCCACATCTTACTGTTCAAGCAGAATATGAGGAGTTATTAGCTACCATTGATAAAGCTAGAGCAGAAAGACTGCAAGCTCAAATCTTTATGGCACAAGCTGCAGCCCAACAACAAAGTGCAGAAGGTCCATCAGAAGATGAGAAAGAGTTCAAAGCCGCAATGGAGAAAGCAGCAACTAATGTAGAATAACATGAGACTGCTAAAAAAAGGTGATACGGGCAATGATGTAAAAACTTTACAGCAAAAGTTAATGATCTCTCCTGATGGAGTATTTGGACCTAAAACAGAAAAGCATGTAATTAGATTTCAATTATCTCACAGTTTAGCTTCTGATGGTATTGTAGGTTCTGATACATGGGCTATTTTACTTCAAAAGGGACCACAAGTAACAGAAGATATTGATGAAGATACTGATTCATCTAAGCAATACTTTAATACTCCTTTTAATCAGATAATACATAAACATTATCTACCAGAAGGAGAATACTTAAAAGGACCTATTAAGAATGAGTATGTATTTTTACATCACACAGCAGGTAATGACAATCCTTATAGATGCATTGATCACTGGGGAAGAGATAGCAGAGGGAGAGTAGCTACTGAATTTGTATTAGGTGGAATTAACCATAGAAATGGAAATGATGATTATAACGGAGTTATGGTTCAAGCATTTCCTGAAGGATGCCAAGGATGGCACCTTGGAAGAACTGCTTCTGGTTATATGAACCGTCATTCTGTAGGATTAGAAATATGTAATATGGGTTATCTTGATAATAATAATAGAACATACGTAAAATCATTGTGTCAAAGAGAACAAGTGATAGGTTTACAAGAAGCTTTTAAAGGTAAACTATTATGGCATGCATACTCTGAGAAACAAATAAAAGAAACTGAAAAGTGGATTAAGTTTGTTGCTGAAAGAGATCAAATAGATATTAGATTAGGTTTAAAACAATATATCAAAAAGTACGGGCCTTCAAAAGGTTTTGATTTTCAGGAAGATGCGTACTATGGTAAGGTAAAAGGATTACTGACTCACGGAAATGTTAGAAGTGGTAAGTCAGATATATATCCTCATCCTGACATGGTTGATATGATAATGAGTTTATAATGGCGTTAGTAAATAAAGTAGATTTAAAATTGAAAGTAAGTATTGATTCATCAATAAAGTATCAAATACTTACGTACTGTTTTTTTAATGATATAATAATATCTAATTCAGATATTAAGTTTTTATGTGAACTAGCAAAGAATAAAGGTGTAGAGCTTACTAAATTCTGTTTGGACCTAGTATCTAAAAATATATTTAAAAGCCCACAATCAGCTAGAAATGCAATAACAAAGGCTGAGAAAAAGGGATTACTAATCAAAGATGGTAATAATAAAAAAACAATTTCTTTAAATAAAGATATTAATGTTCAGTCAGAAGGTTTAGTATTACTTGATTATAAAATCTTAGGCAATGTATCCCAAGTCTCATAAAGATTTTAAAAAAGGTATTGCTGAAGAGGTAGGAGTACATGAGCAAGTTGTAGATGACTTTATTTCTTTTTATTACTCTAAGGTAAGGAAGTCATTATCAGATATATCATTCCCTAGAGTTTATGTGGAAGGATTAGGTACGTTTGAACTAAGAATAAATAAGTTAGAAAATGCTATCCTCAAAAACAAAAGTCTGTTGGGTAACATAGCTAAAAGAACTTATAATGGATATGCAAAAAGTGAAGATGTATCTAAAAAAATAAGACAAATGGAAATAGCAATGGATCAAATACAAAAAGATATTAAAGAAAAAAAGAAGTTTAGAAATGAAAGGTAAATGGAGTAAGTATCTTGACGTATTTAAAAATGCTGATAAAATTGCAGAAGGAATTAAGAATAGCATTTTTAAAAAAGAGCATGTTGAAGCAGTAGCAACTGATAGATTTCAAATATGTGTAAAGTGTTCTTTGTTTGATGCTGGAGGAGATAAATGTATTGCACCAGGTACCCAACCGTGTTGTGGAGATTGTGGATGTAGCTTAAGCTTTAAAGTAAGATCTTTATCTTCAGAATGCCCTAAAGGATATTGGGATGCATATACAACAGAAGAACAAGAAGAAATAATAACTAAACAAATAGAAGGTGAAGAATTTAATAATTAACTATGTATACAATGACCATGTTACTAATATTACTATTGGTGAAACAAATTCTTATTGGTATACAACAATAGCATAACTATGGGACTAAAATTTATAGAAGAAGGACATGTGTATGAAAGCACAACAGAAGAAAAAATAAAATGGACTAGCGTCACTTCTTTGGTGGGTAAATTTAAACCTAAGTTTGATAGAGATGGTCAAGCAAAGAAATCATCTAAAAATAAAAGATCTAAGTGGTATGGTATGACTCCAAAAGAAATCATAGCAGCATGGGATGGTGAGACGGATAGAGCAATCAAACTAGGTAACTTTTATCATAACCAAAGAGAATCTGATATGTTAGATCTAAATACAATAGGTAGAGAAGGTGTGGAAGTTCCTATCATCAAACCTATTGTTGATAATAAAGGAACTAAAATAGCACCAGAACAGAAGGTTTCTGATGGTGTATATCCTGAACATTTAGTTTATTTAAAATCATTAGGAGTTTGTGGTCAAGCTGATTTAGTAGAAATTGTAAATGGTAAAATAAATATTACAGATTACAAGACAAATAAAGAAATAAAAGAGAAAGGATTTACAAACTGGGAGGGTATAACAAACAAAATGTTTAGACCAGTTAATCATTTAGATGATTGTAATCTTAATCATTATAACTTACAACTCAGTATTTATGCGTATATTATTAAAAAGCATAACCCTAAACTTAAAGTAGGTAAACTTATTATTCAGCATGTAAAGTTTAAGAAAGTTGGAGAGGATAAAAATGGATATCCTATAAATGAGCATGTAAATGGCGAGCCTGTATTAGAAGATATAAAAATTTATGAACTTCCATATTTAAAAGATGAAGTAACATCTTTAATGATGTGGTTAAAAGATAACCAATAATGAAAGAGTATATAGCAGCAGTAGAAGTGCAATCTAGAAAATCAAAAGTACCTACAGATTTTAGATTTGAAGAAACAAAAATACGTATTGATCTTAATAAAATAGTATGGTTTAAAGAGTACTTTCACGTAGCAACAAATAAGTTTCAAGACTCACACACTGAAGTATTATTATTTGGTCAAAGTAAACCAATAATTTTAGTGATTGGTTACAACAAATTATGGGAAGATATAATTAAATCTAAAGAAGTATGATAGTAAAATTATTTGATATACAAAATAGCAAGTTAGTTGTAACAGAGCATTGTTATGCACTTCCATTTCTTAAAAGTATTATGGATGAGTATCCTGATAGTTACATTAAAGTATATCAGTATATATTTTATTTAAGTTGTCCTGATCCAGATCTAAATCCATTTTTTAATTTACCTGAACATGAAAAGGAAGATATTATTATAGATGAGATTGAACTAGAAGAATCTCCAGAAGATGGTAAGATAAGGTATGCGTTAGACATGTGTAAAAAGCTATATGAAACTCCCACATACAGAGCTTACGTGGGTATTAAGGCCATGTTAGACAGACTTGCACGTTATATGGAGGTTACCCCTATAGAACATGGTAGAGATGGTAATATGAACTCTATGATTAATGCAGCAGCTAAATTTGAGAATATAAGACAATCATATAAAGGAGCATATACTGATATGAAACAAGAACAGGAAAGCTCAGTAAGAGGGGGTGCAGGTCTTGCTTATGATCAACTCTAAAAAAGAAACCCAATACATTTTTTGTTATTGGGATGAACCAATTAATAATCAAATAAAAATCAAAGATGAAAAAACAAGTAGTAATTCCAGTAGGCAAAAGGTTACTGATAAAAAGAAAAGCGGCAGTAACAAAGACAGCATCAGGTCTAATAATACCTGAGATAGCACAAAAGAGAGAGTTTAAAGGAACTGTTGTTGGTGTAGGTGCTGATGTTGCAGAAATTAAAATAGGTGATGAGGTACAATATGCTGATCATGCTATGCCTACCCCAATGGAACATGATGGACAAGAGCATTTATTATTGCAATCTGGTGATGTGTTTGCAATTATAAGATATGAGTAGAACTATACCTACATATGATTCAGGTAATTGGTCTGTAACAGAGTTTGAGAATGATTCTGATTTTCAGGAATACATATACTCTTTATTCAAGGAGCCGGGTGAATATGAATTTGATGAAACAAGTTATATATTCAATGAAGAAGCTAAAAGATTTAATAAAGAAGGTTTATATTGTAGTTCTCCTTTTAGATCAAAAGACTTCATGTATTATTGGGATGATCAGAAGAACAAATGTAGGGAAGGTGTAATTTACAAGAATAAAGATAAGACTTGGTATTTAACTAGGGATTATTATATGTGGTTAAATTTTCTACCAATATTTGATAAAGAAGAAAAAAAATATGGTTTTGCTAAAGTTAGAGATGCACAATATCATATGGCTTTGTATGAACTATTAGCAGAGCTAAACAATCAACATTCAGCAATATTAAAAAAACGTCAGATTGCTTCTTCTTATTTCCATATGGGTAAGATAATTAATACGTACTGGTTTGAAGAAGGTAGTACGTGTAAAATTGGAGCATCATTAAAAGATTATATTAATGATAAAGGTTCCTGGAAATTTCTAGAAGAATACAAAACCTTCTTAAACGAACATACAGCTTGGTATAGACCTAGTAATCCTGAGAAAGTATTATTATGGCAACAGCAGATAGAAGTTAAGGTAGGAAACAGAAAAACTTCACGTGGTTTAAAATCTAAAATACAAGGTGCATCATTTGAGAAAAATGCAACAACTGGTGTAGGTGGACCATGTTCATACTTCTTTCATGAAGAGGCAGGTATAGCACCAAAGATGATGCAAACTTATGAGTACCTACGCCCTGCAATGTCTTCAGGTATGGTTACTACAGGAATGTTTATTGCAGCAGGGTCAGTTGGTGATTTGGAACAATGTAATCCTTTAAAGGATATGATACTTAATCCAAATGCTAATGATATATATGCTGTAGAGACTAACCTTATGGATGCAGAAGGCACAATAGGGATGGCTGGTTTATTTATACCAGAACAATGGTCTATGCCTCCATATATTGATGCTTATGGAAACTCAGAAATAGAGGAAGCAGTTATAGCTATAGACAATGAAAGAGCAAGATGGAAGTCTGAATTAGGACCTGAACAGTTTCAATTAAGAATATCTCAGAAACCAAAAAATATAGCTGAAGCTTTTGCATATAGAAAAGCATCAGTTTTTCCACAAGGTATATTGTCAAAACAATTAAAAAAGATTGAAGAAAAAGAATATTCCTATGAACTATTAGATCTTGAAAAAGAACAAGATGGTATTGTAGCAAAACGTACAACTAAATTACCTATATCTGAGTTTCCAGTTAAGAAAAAACAAACAGATAAAACTGGATCTATAGTTGTGTGGGAAAGACCTGCTAAGAAAAAACCAGACTTTGGAGCATATTATGCTTCTATTGATCCCGTGTCAGAAGGTAAAACAACAACTTCTGATTCTTTATGTAGTATATATGTTTACAAAAATGCTACTGAAGTTACTAGAACAACTGTTTCTGGAGACATAGAACAGTTTATAGAAAAAGATAAAATTGTAGCAGCATGGTGTGGAAGATTTGATGATATAAATAAAACACATCAAAGGCTAGAATTAATAATAGAATGGTATAATGCATGGACCATTGTTGAGAATAATATATCATTGTTTATTCAACATATGATTGCTAGAAAAAAACAAAGATACCTTGTACCTAAACAACAAATACTTTTCTTAAAAGATCTTGGTTCTAATAGAACAGTTTATCAAGAGTATGGATGGAAGAATACAGGTACTTTATTTAAAAGTCATTTGATATCATATGCAATTGAATTTATAAGAGAGGTTATAGATGAGGAATTAGATGATGATGGTGGTGTAATGAATCAAACATTAGGTATAGAAAGAATACCAGATCCTATGCTAATTAAAGAAATGTCTGCATATTACCCTGGACTTAACGTGGATAGATTAGTTACGTTTGGTGCACTTATTGCTTTTGCCAAAATACAACAATCAAATAGAGGTTATACTAAAAGACGTGAATCAGAAGGAGAATCTTTGGTAAATTCAGAAAAAATAAGTAAATTAAAGTATACCAGTGCGTTTAAAAATATAGGCCGTAGTAGATCTGGCTTAGGTGGTAATAGAAGACGCTCAGGTTTTAAGAATATTAAATAGAATCTAGATGAGAGTATTAAATGCAATGCAACTTAAGAACGGTGCTAAGGCAGAAAGTGGACCAACATTTTCTAGTTTAACGCAACCTACACAGTTTTTAACATATAAAAAGAAAACTGATGATTGGGCTGCATGGAATTTAGATTGGCTTGAATTGCAGGGTATAGAATTTTTACGTATCAATTCTAGACGCTTACTTAAAAACTATAAGCTTGCTAAAGGTATTATTGATAAAACAGATTATATTGTAGAGCCAGATAATGACTATAAAGATATGATGGATGTTTTAACTGCTGAGAATGAGTCAGCATTGGAATTAAAATTTTATCCAATTGTACCCAATGTAATAAACGTTCTTACAGGTGAGTTTGCTAAAAGATATTCTAAAGTACAATTTAGAGCTGTTGATGATACATCTTATAATGAAATGCTTGAGCAAAAAAGAGTTCAAATTGAAGAAACATTACTTGCTGAAGCAGAGACTAATTTAGTTTTGAAGATGGTAGAAATGGGTATGGACCCAAGTTCTAAAGAAGCACAGCAACAACTTAATCCTGAAACATTAAAAACTTTACCAGAGATAGAAGACTTTTTTAGTAAGTCATATAGAAGTATGGTTGAAGAATGGGCATCACATCAATTAAATGTAGATGAGGAGAGATTCAAAATGCAGGAGTTAGAAGAAAGAGGCTTTAGAGATATGCTAATTTCTGACAGAGAGTTTTGGCATTTCCGTATGTTAGAGGATGATTATGATGTTGAGCTATGGAACCCTGTATTAACATTTTATCAAAAATCACCTGATCAAAGATATATATCAGATTCAAATTATGTAGGTAAAATAGATTTGATGACTGTATCTGATGTTGTTGATAAGTATGGATACTTAATGGATGAAAGACAATTAACGTCTTTACAAAAGATTTATCCTGCAAGATCAGCACAATATCAGGTTAATGGATATCAAAATGATGGATCATATTATGATGCTACAAGATCTCATGAGTGGAATACTCAAATGCCCGGTCTAGCATACAGACAATACACTAGTAATTATTGGAATGACCCAGCAACAGGTGGGGATATTATAAGTGAAATACTAGATCAGAGTGAAGACATGACTCCATTAGATGAAGGAAATTTAATGAGAGTATCAACTATCTATTGGAAGACTCAAAGAAGAATAGGTCATTTAACTAAAATAGAATTAGATGGTTCTGTTACACAAGAGATAATAGATGAGACATTTAAGATAACTGAGAAAGCTGTATATGATACATCAATATTCAAAAACAAATCTAAAGAGAATCTTTTACAAGGTGAGCATATAGATTGGATATGGATTAATGAAGTATGGGGTGGTGTTAAGATAGGTCCAAATTTACCAGCAATGTGGAGATCAACAATGGGTGATAATATAAATCCTATTTATGTTGGTATTAATAGAACTAAACCTGGAAGAATACCTTTTCAATTTAAAGGTAATAACACACTATATGGTTGCAAACTTCCTGTAGAAGGAAGAGTTTTTTCAGACAGAAATACAAAGTCTACTTCTTTGGTAGATTTAATGAAAGCGTATCAAGTTGGATATAATATGGTTAATAACCAAATTGCTGACATTCTAATAGATGAATTAGGAACAGTAATAATGTTTGATCAGAATGCTTTACCACGTCACTCTATGGGTGAAGACTGGGGCAAGAACAATTATGCAAAAGCATACGTAGCAATGAAAGATTTTCAAATGCTACCTCTTGATACATCTATTACTAATACTGAGAATGCAACTAACTTTAATCACTATCAAACTCTAAACATGGAGCAGACTAGTAGATTAATGTCTAGAATTCAACTTGCAAATTATTTTAAACAACAATGTTTTGATGCAATAGGTATTAACCCACAGCGTCTAGGAGGTGCTGTATCAGCACAAACAGCAACAGGTGTAGTTCAGGCTATGCAACAATCATATGCACAAACAGAAATGTACTTTGTACAACACTCAGATCAGTTGATGCCAAGAGTACATCAAATGAGAACTGACTTAGCTCAGTATTATCAAAGCACAAACCCTAGCGTAAGATTAAGTTATATTTCATCAGAAGCAGAGAAAGTTAACTTTTCAATAAATGGAACTGACTTATTGCTAAGAGACTTTAATATTTTTGCTACAACTAAAACAAATCATAGAGCTATCTTGGAAAGTCTTAAACAGATGGCACTACAAAATAATACTACAGGTGCAAGCATTTATGAATTAGGTAATATTGTTAAAGCTGACTCAATAGCTGAAGTAACAGATATCTTAAAAGATTCACAAGAGCGTGTTGAAAAACAAAGAATGCAAGAAATGCAACAACAGCAAGAAATGCAACAGCAACAAATCCAAGCTAAACAACAAGAAGAACAAATGAAACTTCAAGTTGAAATGGAAGAAAATGATAAAGACAGAAAGAATGATGTTTTATTAGCAGAAATAAGATCTGCAGGTTATGGGTCAATGGTTGATATAAATGAAAATAAACAATCTGATTATCAAGATGCTATGAAAGATATCAGAGAATCACAGAAGTATCAAGATCAAATGAATCTTAAGCGTGAAGAAAATGTTGCTAAATCAGGAATGGAAAAAAATAGATTGCAAGTTGAAAGAGAAAAAATTGCTGCCCAAAAAAGTATAGCACAGACTAAACTTGATATAGCTAAAGAGAATAAAAACAAATATGATCTACCCTCAGCTAAAGAAAAGAAAGATAAAAAATAAGTGTTAGCTATATACTGCAAAAAACTTTTTAAATTTTCAAATATTATAAGTTTATTATAAAAGTTTATTCTTATATTATATATGTATAGAAAGTTTAATATTAAAACCAACAAATATTATGAGTACTGAAACAACAACAGAAAGTAAAACTGTGAATAGTAAAGTAGAGCAAGTAGACATAAACTTAGATGAAATTTTTGCAGCAGCCCCAAGTGCAGCAGATGTAACTTTACCTGAAGAGAAACCTGCAAAAAGCATTTTTTCAAGAGGTGAAAAAGCTGATATGTCATTTGCTGATCCGGATCTAACAGACACGGATGACTTAAACGTTAAAGTAGAAGAAAAAGCAGAAGTAGAAGATATTACTGATGACGTTAAGGAAGAAGTAAACATTGATGATGTTATTAATTCAATAGATGAGATAACTGAAGAAGATGAAAATAAAGAAACTAGAGGTAGAAAAAAGATCTCAGGAATAACCGATGTATTTTCAAAACTTATCAAAGATGATAAGATAGTTCCTTTTGATGATGATAAAGAATTAGAAGATTATACTGCAAAAGACTGGGAAGAGTTAATTCAAGCAAACCTTGAAGAAAAGGCTAATCAAGTTAGGAGAGAAACTCCAAAACAATTTTTTGATAGTCTACCACAAGAATTACAAATAGCAGCACGCTATGTAGCAGATGGTGGTCAAGATATGAAAGGTTTATTTGCAACCTTAGCTAGTGTTGAAGAAAACAGACAGCTAAGTACTAAAAATGAAAAAGACCAAGAAAGAATTATTACTGAGTATTTATCTGCAACAGGGTATGGTAACTCAGAAGAGATTGCTGAAGAAATTGAAATCTGGAAAGATTTAGGTAAGCTTGAATCACAAGCTAATAAGTTTAAGCCTAAGTTAGATAAGATGCAAGAAAAAATTGTAGCAAGAAAACTTCAAGAACAACAGTTAAAGAAGAAGCAACAAGAGCAAGCATCTCAACAATACATGAAAAATGTATATGAAACATTAAAATCAGGTAGCATAGGAGAAATTAAACTTGATAAGAAAACACAAGCCATGATATATAATGGTTTGGTACAACCTTCTTATCCTTCTGTTAGTGGTAAGAATACTAACTTACTTGGACATTTATTAGAAAAATATCAATTTGTTGAGCCAAACTATGGTTTAATATCTGAGGCATTATGGTTATTGCAAGATCCAGATGGATACAAAGCAAAGATCATGGATAAAGGTGCACAGAAAACTATAGAAAGTACGGTAAGAAAACTTAAGACTGAACAATCTAATGCTGGTGGATCTACATCTTTAGGAGTTAAAGATCAAGAACCAACCACTCAAAGAACAGCTAAGAGAAAAATACCAAGAGCTAACAACATATTTAAACGAATTTAATTAAGTAAATTAAATATAAACAATAATTATTAATCAAAAACAATCAAAATTATGGCAACTCCAGTTTTAAATAATGGGATTTTCCTACGTGATACAAGCTATAAAGCTAGTTCTCATGTTGATTCTTATCACCTTACCCAAATGCTTGGATCTTCTGAGCCTATGGATATGGGACCAATTGATTTATGGGCTATGACCCAAAAGGTAGAAATGCCTTTATATCAAATGGCTTCTTTTGGTGGAAAGAATACAATATTAGTAGACAACGCTAGAGGTGAGTACAAGTGGCAAACTCCTATTGCACAAGATCTACCTTACGTAGTAGCAGACATTGAACCAGCTAATGATAGCAAAGGTATTGATGGAACTCTATTTAAGATTAAGATCAACAAAAGAACATTTGGACATGGTGACATTATTACTTATGATAAGTATAATGGACTTGAACTTTACATCACAGCTGATGATATTATCCCAGCAGGTGACGGTTTTGTTTACACTGTTCAATTAGTTAACAACAACAACGCAGCAATCTTAGATAACAAGTATCTTGCAAAAGGGACTAAGTTCTTTAGAAAAGGTTCTGCAAGAGGTGAGTATGGAGAAAGATTCTCTGATATTGAAACAGGTTCTGGTTTCCGTGAATTCTACAACTTTGTAGGAGGAGCTGAAGCACACGTACACTATTCAGTATCTTCAAGAGCAGACTTAATGATCAAAGGCGGATTAAACGCTGATGGTACAGTACCTGTAACTGAAATTTGGAGAAACTTTAATACTGACCCTAACAATCCATCTGTACCTAGTATTGAAGGATTAGTAGCTAATATGGGTAAAGCTGGTGCTAGAGAAGCATTTGAAAATGGAAGTTTGACAAGAACATTCATTACAAATATGGAAGCAGCACACTTATCTAAAATTGCTACAGATATTGAGACTTACCTTATGTGGGGTAAAGGTGGTAGAATTAAGCAAGATGGACCAGATGATATTAGATTATCTGTAGGTTTATGGTCACAGTTAGATAACTCTTTCAAAAGAGTATACAACAAGTCATCATTTACTCTTGATATGTTTAAGTCTGAGCTTTACAACTTCTACCAAGGTAAAGTTGAATTTAAAGGGCCAGACCCACAAAGATCACTTGTTGTACAAACAGGTATTGGTGGTATGCAATTAATCAACAAAGCAATTGCTGATGAAGTGTATGGTTCTGGTTTAGTTCAAAATGCATCTGATATAGGAGCCGTTAAAGGTTCTGGTATGGATTTAGATTATGGTTTTGCTTACACAAGCTTTACTATTCCATTCTTAGCTAACGTTAAGTTTGTATTGAATCCAGCATTTGATAACTTAAATACTAATGACATTGAGAATCCATTAATTGACGGAAGACCTCTAAGTTCATATAGCTTTATTATCTTTGATGTTACTGATGAAGGAAATGACAACATTCACTTGTTGAAACTTTCTTGGGATAATCAACTTAAGTGGTTCTACCAAAATGGTACTATGGACTACATGGGAAGAACTCAAGGGTTTGCATCTTCTGGTAACTTTAATGGATATAGAGTATATATGACTCAGACCATGCCAGCTATATGGGTTAAGGATCCAACCAAAGTTCTTAAAATTGTAATGAGAAACCCTGTAACAGGAGGATCATTCTAAGAACAATAATTAAAGGGGAGGGGCTAATACCTCCTCCCTTTTTATTTTTAACCTTTAAAATATAACTAATCATGGCACTAGATATTAAAAGACAAAATAAAACATATGAGTTTTCAAATTCAAGTGTTTCAAAAATACTTGCTTCTAAAGCTGTTGGTAAAGACATCTTAGCTAGAGACCATGCAGATAATGCAGCAGCAATTGCTGCAGGTTTAGCAAAAGGTGATATATATCACACTACAGGAGCTTTGAAGATAGTTGTTTAAAAGTCAAAAAACTTTAGCAAGGGTAAAACCTTGCTTTAGAAATTAGTAATAATAAATGTACATAAATATGTACTTTTGACTGTGAGTAATAATTATTAATTAAAACCAAAAACAAAGATGAGTGATTACACTATTGTAGAAAAGTATCAACAGAATAAAAATCAAACTGTTGCTGTACGTCCATTTTTTAATCCTAATAGAGAAAACATGGGATTAGAAAAGTATGGTCTGTCATTGCATGATGGAGTATACCATGAAGAGTCTTTAGCATGTTTAGAAATGAACGGTGTTAAAAGATATGTAACAGGATTAAATGAATTTGCACCTGAAGTAAAAAAGCTAGCACCAAAAGAAAAGAAAGCTAAGATTAAAGAAATTAGATCAGTAGTTGCTGAATTAGAAGCATCTCTTGCTGCTAATGTAGTTGATCCAGAAGATAAAGACTTTTGGAATAAATTAACTATTATGAGTCCTAATAATGATAAGTTCTGGGACAAGATTAGTATGAGATGTGGTAATGAACCAGTATTTTTAGATCCAGAAATGGACCCTTATGATAGAATTAAACTTCATGCAATTAAGGCGGGAGGATTTTCTATTGTTGCTAAATCTTTAAAAGATGCTAAGGCTAGCCCTAAAGGAGTTAAGTTTTATTTAGATACTTTAGAAGAATCATTAACTACAAGAACTGAATTAACAAAAGTTAGAAATAAAGCATTAGTAGAATTACAAACAATGTTTGATAGTAATCCAACAAAGTTGATGTATGTTTCTAAAATATGTGATGTGAATAGTGTACAGTATGTTAAATCAACACCTAATGATATACTATATGAGAACATGGATGATTACGTTCAAGGACATGGTAGTGAATCAAATAAGAAAAGAGCAGCTCAGAACTTCCTAGATGTTGCAACATTATCAATGGAAGAAATAAAACTAAGAGCTCTTGTTAAAGATGCATTGTTTTATAGATTTTTAGCTACAAAAGCAGGTGGATGGATTGAGCCTTTAGATAGTGGAGTAAGACTAGGTAAATCACCATCAGAGTGTTTAACATTCTTAATGGATCCTAAAAATGAAGAAACATTATTATCTTTAATGCAAAAAGTTGAACCATACTGGAATTCATAAAAAATAAAAAATGGAAAATAATACTCTACTTGTAAAACTAAAGCAGCGTCTAAACAAATTAGATAGTCAAGACTTTGACAATGTTGAATGTTGGCAATTTGTTGAAGCTTTTAATAAAGCTCAAGTTGAATGGTGTAGAAGAAACTTACATGGAGGTAATATGTATAAAGAAGGGGATGAATTATCTAAAAGAAGAATAGATGATTTACAACCACTTCTTATTGAATTATCTTTAACGGGTAATGATTTTCCAGATTATTTTGAAACAGACAACTTTCCCGTAAACCAATATATGGAATTTAAGAGGGTGACAACACAAGCCAAAGATGATTGTTGTACACCTAGGTCTATGACAGTATATTTAGCTGAAGAAGCAAATGTACCACTCATTATGAGAGACCCTCTTAAAAACCCTGATTTTGAATGGGGAGAGACATTCTGCACAATGATTAATAATACAATAAGGATATACAAAAGAAATTTTGATATTGTAAATCCTGTTCTTACTTATTATAGACAACCAACTATTATGCAAATAGAAGGATGTGTAAATCCATATAATGGACAAGTAAGTCCTGTAAATGTTCAGTGTGAATTTAAAGATGATTTAGTAGAAGTAATCCTTGATGATACAGCTGCTTTAATTGCAGGTGATATTGAAAATATGTATCAGCAGCAAAGAGGAATGCAATCTGCAGAAAAAAATAATTAATTTATGTTTTTAGTTTAAAAAAGCGTATATTATTATAGTAACAAGAAAGTTACGGACAGAGTAAACTGTAGAAATCTTTTTTTATAACCAGTGAGGGTAATGGTCCTCACACAATTTTATTTATTATGGCATATTTTAATAATGCGTTTCAAAAAACGTTTGTAGCATCATCAGTTGATATGGCTGGTAGTACTGCAACAAGTGCACTTACCGCAGGTGAGTTAGCTCTAGTTGATGGCAAAGATTGGAAGTCACTAAATATTACAGGTCAAGCAACTCCTGCAGCAGGAGATTTAGCTTATGTAGTACAAGGTTCTTTCTATACTAAAGATTCAATTGGAAATAACCCTGGTCATGGTGGTTACAAAGAATCAGTAAAATCAAAAGGAATTAATCCTAGATATATTACTAGATTATGGTCAGCAGCATGTTTAACTGCATCACAAGCAACAGCTAGTTTATCTTTAGCATCTGATTGTGCACCATGTGGTAAAACACAATTTATGAGAATTGATGTAAAGGGTTCACCTGCATTAAGATTTTTAAATCACAATGCTTATGCAATTGGAGATTCAGCAAATATTTGCTGCGTTGAAGGACAAGAGTATATTGATCCAGTTTTAGTAGCTGCAACAATGGCTCAAATGGTATTAGCAGATCCATTAATCAAGCCTTTTGTAGCTGAGAAAAGTGGTGGTGGTGTAGATGTAACTGTTACAGAAGCAGGAGTAGCTACAACAACTACATTTACTATAGCACAAGCATTAGACGGAACATATGTTCCATCAACTGATCCAACTGGTGTTCAAGCAGTATCTGTAAAAGTTAATTTTGTAGGAGCTTATGTTGACACAGTATTTGGAAATTGTTCTTTTGACACAAGAGATCACTTTAATGCTGAGCCAGTAGAAGTTCTTGTTTCTTTACTTGATGAAACTGGAAACCCATGTAATGATTGTGGAGTTGCTACAGCAACACCAGGTTCTATGCAACAAACACAAGGTGAAGAAGTAATTAGAGAATTAATTTTATCTGAAAGATACCGTCAATCTCCTTATAACCAAGGAAATGCTGACAGTGCTAGAATCAGAGAAATTGAAATGTCTGATGAAATCTTAGCTGCTGTTGATAGATCTTCAACATACAAAGCATATTACATTCAGCATTCTGTACCAAGATTCAATAATCCTACTGGAGTATTTGATAATGATCAGTATATTTACAAAGTATATGTAAAATGTAGTGATACAACAGCACAATCTGAAATGGTTGCATTTATGGAATTATTGCAAGATTGGGCAGCTGATAATGGCAACAATTTAGCATTTGACCAAAATGACTACTAATTAGTAAATAGTTAGTTTGTTAATTAATAAGGGTGGGAGAGAAATCTCCTGCCCTTTTTATTTTATATTGTCTAGATTTTTTTGTATATTATTTATATAGTATTTATAAATAAAACAAAAATGGCAAACAGACATATTTTAAGCCTTGAAATACCAACAGTATCTAATTGTAATTTGTTATGTATAAAAGATACAAGTCAGTATTCTGAGAACCTTGCTGTTGAATGTGAGGAGTTGCTTATTACTTTGCCAGGTTACTCTGTGCCTGTACTTATAAAAGTAGATAAAGATTTTGACATGTGTTTAACTGCATGTACACTTGCTTTACAATCAGAGAATTGTGGTACAGAACAACAAAATATCCCTGACGGTATATACATTATCAGATACAGTGTATCACCAAATTCAAAGGTGTATGTTGAATATAATCATTTGAGAGTAACAAAATTATTATCTCAGTATTATGAAGTATTATGTGATTTAGATGTACATCCTTGTCAACCTGATTCTGATAAAGCTGAATTACTTTCTGAAATGAGTTATATAAGAACAATGATAGATGCTGCAGTTTCAAATGTAGAATACTGTCAATCACCTGCACAAGGGATGCAGATATATAATTATGCAAAGCAAAGATTAAATAAAATTACATGCCCTAATGGGAATTGTGGTTCAAAATAATATAACATAAACCAATTAGTTATGAGTAACTGTAATGTATGTGGAAGAAGATTTACTTGTGGATGTCAAAAGGCATATGATGAAAATGGTGCAGCAGTATGCAAGTCATGCAAGCCTGTTAAACAATCATCAACAAATACATTAAGTAGACAACTTGCACAACAAAAAATTATGGATTTGAAATCTAAATAATGAGTACTACAAGAGAAATAACAAATGCAAATCAGGTAAGCAATGTTGCCTTAATGAAAGAAATTAAGATTGAGCAAAATTTTGCTAATCAAGCTTATGCTAATTTCAAGTCAGTTAAGTTTGGTATTGAAGCATGCTGCTATACAGATTTTGTAAGTGCAACATTAAAAAAAGATATATGTGATTGGCAAAACTCTATAAGCAATAAGCTTGTAGTAGCAACAGAAACACCAGGTGTATTTGTAGAGCCATTAGCAAAAGTAAATCTTAAAGCTAGTATAAGTTGCCCAGAAACACCTACAGGTGTTTGCACAATATTAGATTTAGAAGAAATAATAGAGGATAAAGGAACATATACACAATGTTATGAAAGTGCATCTAGCATATGGACTGTAACACATAATTTAGGAAGTTTTCCATCAGTTACAGTTGTTGATAGTGCAAATACAGTAGTAGTAGGTAACGTGGATTATATAAGTTCACAACAATTAAGAATAACATTTGCAGCTTCCTTTTCAGGATGCGTCTTTTTAAATTAAATAAATAACAAATAAATAACAAATAAATAAAACAAAATGGCAGTACAATTTTTAACGGGACTCAATGTCCAAGGAAATTTAAATCTGAATGATAATCAAATACAAAATGTGATCATTCAGCCTCTTGGCGCTGACCCGTCAGGAATTGCAGGTAAAATCTATTATAACTCTGGTACAAATAAACTAAAATTATATGATGGTTCTGCTTGGGTAGATATAACAACAGGTGCAGATGGTAACACAACCTATGACTTAACAGCAACAGGATCTGGTAACGGAACAGCAACATTAAATTTAGTTGCTTCTAATCCAGCTAGTACTGATGCAATAGTATATACAGGTACAGGTACAACCACAGTAACACGTGCTGGTTCTACATTTACTATTAACTCAGCTGATCAATATGTTGGTACAGTAACAGAAGTAAAAAGAGGTACTGGTATTAGTATAACTGGTACAGCAACAGTAACACCTACAGTAGGTATTCAATATACAACTTCAAAGAATGCAATCTTAGAAGCAACTTCACAAGGTCCAGCATCAGAAGACTATTTATGGTTTTCAGCTGCAGCAGATGATGTTATCTACAAGACTACAATTGATAAGATGCCAGGCTTTGGTAAAGATGGTACAGTTACTTCTGTAGGATCTGGAGCAGGTTTAACAGGGGGTGCAATTACTGCATCTGGTAGTTTAGCAGTAGATTATGCAGGAGTAGACAACGTTGTATTAGCAGCTGCTAATGGAACAGCTATTGATTTAGTTGCGGATGATAAAATTTTATTTTCTGATGATACAGATAGCAATGCTAAATATGCAAACTTATCTCAAGTAGCAAGTTATATTAATGCAGGTGCAGGTTCTGTAACTTCTGTTGATGTTAGTGGTGGAACTACTGGTTTAACAACAAGTGGTGGTCCAATTACAAGTAGTGGAACAATTACTCTAGCTGGTACATTAAACGAAGTAAATGGAGGTACAGGATTAGCAGCATATACCAAAGGAGATATATTATTTGCAGACGGTGCAAATTCATTAGCTACATTAGGAATTGGTGGAAGTGGGCAAAGACTTGCTGTTTCCGCATTAGGTGTAGTAGAGTGGGTTAATGATTCTGGTTCAGGTGTAACAAGTATTGAAATAACAGAAACAGGTAATGCATTAACAATTACAGGTGGACCAATTACTACTTCAGGTACAATTAATATTGCTGGAGCAGGTTCATCAACTCAAGTAGTACGTGGTGATTTAACTTTAGGTACTTATACAACTGGTACAGTAACAAGTGTTGCTACAGGAAAAGGTCTTACAGGTGGAACAATTACAGCTACAGGTACAGTTGAAGTTGATTATGGTATAGCTGGTCTTATAGAAGATGCTCCAGCAATGGCACAAGCACCAAAGAGAGATGACTTAATATTAATACAAGATATATCAAGTGGTAAAGGTGAAACAGTTAAACATCCACTAGCTAAGGTTTCATTATCTTTATTTGAGGCACCTTTTGCTGATTTAGACTTTGCATCTTTCAAACTTACATCTCTAGCAAATGGTACAGCATCAAAAGATGCAGTTAACTTAGGACAAGTACAAGCACTTGTAGCCGGAGTTGGTGTATTCCAAGGTGGATATGATGCATCAGCAAACTCACCAGCAATAGCAGGAGCAAGTAACATTGCACTAACAACCGGAGATTTCTTTGTTGTTACTAAAGATGGTACTATAACATTTAGGGGAAGTACGGTAGCCGTAGAGGTTGGTGATACAATTTATGCTAATCAAACAATTGCAGCAAGTTCTAATCCTGCAGCTTCAGATTATGCTATAGTAATACAAGATCAAAACATTGCGGGTGTAGGTGCTACAGATGGAGCAACTGAAAAAGGTGTTGCTGGATTTAGTAGTGCAACTTTTGCTGGTACAGCAACTGGATTCATTACTGTTAAAGCAGGTGGAATTAGTGATGCTCAACTAGCAAGTACATTCAATAAGATTATTGGTATTGATACAGATATTAATACAAGTGGTGTTGATGTAATTGATCAAATTAGTTTAACTGATGGTGTTGTAGAAACATTAACTACAAGAACATTACCTAATGCTGCAACAGGATCAGTTGGTGTTACAGAGATTGCAACACAAGCTGAAGTAGATACAGGAACAGATACATTTAGATATGTAACTCCAGCAACATTAGCAAGTGCTCAATCTAAAAGATCATACACAGGTACTTGGCCAGCAACTAATACAAATACTTTTGATATTACATCAGCAGTTCATGGATTAGCTAACGGACCTTGGATTATTCAAACCTATGATGCTAAAGGAACTCAAGTATATATGGATGTTCTTGCGAATCAAGCTTCAGGAACTATAACATTTGCTGCAACTTCTAATTTGGGTGCAAATAACATTACAGTAGTAATGCAACTTGTAGGATAATAAAAAGTAGAATTTAAAGGGGGAGCATTTAAATCTAGAATTTAGTGTTTCCCCTTTTTTTTAAAATATGTATATTGCAAACAAAGAATAAAATGTCATGGCTATAAGTTTTTTATCTTCAATAGAAATAAACGGATCATGTACTGTCACTAGTATAGGGAATGATAACAGTACATATACTGGTATATTAGTATGGGATGGTTCAGGATTGAAGTACAGAACTAAAGCTCAACTTTTATCAGATATTGGTGCAGGTACAGGAACAGGTACTGTGACTTCAGTTACTGTTACAGGTTCTAATGGTTTATCTGGTACAGGTACAATAACAACAAGTGGAACAATAACTTTATCAAATAGTGATAGAGGTTCAGCTCAAAACATATTTAAAAATATTGCAGCAGCTGGTCAATCTAATATTGTTGCAGATAATAATAATGATACACTTACATTTAAAGCAGGTAGTAATATTACAATAAAGACTGATGCAAGTACAGATACTATTGAGATTATATCTAAGGATACAACAACAAACTATTATTTAAGTTCTGCATCTTTTGATACAGGTAATGGTGTATTAACACTTAATAGATCTGGACTTACTGCAGTAACAGTTGATCTTGACGGAAGATATGTTACAAGCTCAGGTGTTACTTCTATAGCCACAACAAATGGTATTACAGGAGGTACAATAACCTCAACAGGTACAATTGAAGTAGATAGTACAGTAGTAAGAACTTCAGGTGCACAATCCATTGGTGATGTAAAAACATTTACAAGTAGAGCTGATTTTTCCAATGGAGATGGATTAAGAACTAATCAAGTAAGAACTTATGGTGGTCAACAACTTGTACTTAATGCAGGTGAGTCATCATCTTATACTACAGGACAGACAAATGAGTTAGTTTATATAAATGCTGAATCAGGACTGGAAATTAACTCTTCTCCTGATAATTGGAATAGTGGATGGGCAGGAAGAAAAACAACAACAATAAATGATACAAGTGGTAATTCTACTTTTGCCAATGATATAACAGTATCAGGTGGTGATATTACTCTTGGTGGTACAGGACGTATACAAGGTGTAGATACAGTTTCATCTGGTACAGATGCAACAAGTAAGACATATGTAGATAATGCTATAAGCAGTCATAGACCTTCAGCACCAGGTGCTCCTACTAACATTAGTGCAAATATTGTAGGTGAAACTATAGAGATTTTATTTGGTAAATCATCAACAAATAATATAGATTACTATCAAGTTTGGTCATCAGATGATGGTGGTGATTTTGGGATTATTGGACAAATACCTCCAGATGATTTTTCTGGTACAATGACTATTGTAGATACCACCTTTAATACAGGTGGTACAATGTCATATAGAATATATGCAGTTAAAGAAGGAATATACTCTAGCCCAGGTACGGTATCTAAAGCATACACTGTTGGTGCATTAAGTGTTAGTAATATGACTGTTATTAATTTAAACACAGCATATTATGTACAGTATGAAAAGCCAGTAACAAGGTTTATAGATCATATTGAAATATATATGGATTCACAAACTACATTAGCTGCATTAAGTAGATCAAATGCTTCTATTATATATAGTGGGGACAACGCATCATATATGTATAACGTAGCAACTAGTAAAAATTACCATCAGTTTTGGGTAGAAGTAGTAACATCATAATTATGGCAGGAACAGAACCAGGAACAGATAGAGAGTATTGGCTAAATTGTTTAGCTGAATATGAGCTTGCACTTGAAGAAGAATTTCAAATGGAGGCTGGCTATGGGTTTGATGACAATATGATTCAATTATTAAAATTTGAGATAAACGAATGTATAAAACAGTTAACTTAGAAAGAGCAGACATAAAATCCATAGTAGGATGTGCAGCAAATGATTATTCAGGTCAAGTTGCTATTGTTCCTGTAACCAAAAGAGGTATGAGCAATACTACCGTATCTAGCGGTAGTGGTGAGTATGATGGCGGAGACAGGGTAATAGGATTTGGTAATGGATATGAAATTGATGGTGACTTATTGTTTACTGTTGGTTGGGGTGATGGCTTTGCTTTAAGGAGACTGAATGATGATGGTACTATGACAAGGTTGTATTGGGAAGAACAATTTCTTTGGAGAGATACAACATCTACATATAATCATCTAAACTCTGTTGCAATAGATAAAGGAAATAAGTTAGGTGTGGCCATGACATATAATGTTGAAGGCTATACTACTTTTGATTATAGTGGTTGTGTAAATGGAGGATCAACCTTTATAAAAGATCCAAGGCCTACACACAGCAACCCTGATGTATTTATAGGTTCACAAGATATGGCAGGTGGATATGTTAATAGAGTAGGTGGTGGGCACTATAGTGGTTTATGTGCAGCTGGGGAATGGGTGTATGCAGCGGATCATGATTCACACCATTACAAGAAAGTAATGCGTAGAAACTTAAAAACAGGTGCTGAAGAAAGACTAGCAACAAATGATACTAATGTAATGTATCCTGGTTCAGCCCCAGAAGATAGAAATGGATATAGAGGAAAGTGCTTTTATGATGAAGTAAATGATAGAGTATTAAACTCTAGATTTTATAATGCAAACTTTGTACTTATAGTAGATGCTTCAACAGCTAAACCCAAAACGGTGTGGTGTGATATGGGTGATGCTGGTCAAGGAGATGATGGGTATGAACATGGTTGGTTTATACCAGATCCTGTAAATGAACCTAATGTGTTTTGGACAGGATGTAATTCTAGATTTACTTTAATGGATATTACTCCATGTTTTTCAGGGAATACTGCTAAAATAATAGATATAAGGTATGTTGAAGCTCAAACTCCTGGTAATAATTTTGCTGTAGAAATGAGAGCAGGTACTAAATATCAATCTACTACAGGTGGACAACCTACTGATAAAATGCCTGGGTATCCTAATTTTATGCCAACTGCAGCAGATAGAGGAAAAGCTATGAACCCTGGATTTGTAGATTTTGATAATGATAGAATAGCATGTCTTTATAGATATAATGATACTACTGAAGATCAAACTTCTTTAGGTAGAGGTAGATCATATAGAACTGACTACGGAAATACTGTAGTAAGAATGTATTCAGCTAACGGAACTCCATGGTGGGTACAAACGGGATATGGAAGTGATGGAAATGGTTTTAGAATCTGGAGTGATGCATATAGAAATGAATTAATAGAAAACTGGTCACTAGAATATGGAGAGTATAAATTAGACAATTCAGCTAATGTTGATTTTGTTTGGTGGAATAGAACAAATTACTTTATACCAAGTGGATGTAGCTTAAGTTATTTTGTTTCTAATGATAATGGGACTACCTGGGAAACATATAAAGGAACTGATACAGGAGAACATAACTTTACTTCAGTTGGAAATACATTACGTATAAAAATGTCTGCTTCTGGTGATGTTTCAAAAAATGCATATAAAATGGGTGATTCAAAAGATACTATTTTATTTGGTACTAAGTACGCAGCAGAAATGGATCCAGCTATAAAAATGAAAATGACTAGATTTAAAATAAAAGGTAAAAAGAAATAAAATGGCAACAACACCAGGATCACAAAGGCTTTTAAACCTAGATGGAAATAATTTTACTACTTCAGTAACACTTGGAGCTGGTGGTACATTGTTGGATTCAGATGGGGATGCAGGAACTAAAGGACAAATACTTTCTTCAACAGGAGGTGCAACAAATTGGATTGATGTACCCACGGATGCAAATAATTATGTATCTGGTATTAGCTTTGCTACAGGAACTGGTGTATTAACATTGACACGTTCAGGTCTAGCAGATCTTACAGTAGATTTAGATGGTAGATATTTAACATCTGCTTCAAACTTTTATCTTGATGGTATAACTAAATCAGGTAACACACTTACGTTTAGCGTTAGTGGTACTACAAATCAAACATATACATATGGAAGTAATGCATTTAATAGTTCTACTATTTATGCTGAGCCGGGTATATTTAGTGGTGGTGGTACACCAACTTTAGCTTCCGGTGTAACTGGAGCAGAAGTAAGGTCATTAATTGGGGCTGGAACAGGTTCAGGATCTATGAGTTCTTGGACAATAAAAGAAGGTAATGGTACTGAATCAACTGCTGTTACTAATGGAGAAACATTTACTATTGCTCAGGGTACAGGTATTACATCTGAGATGACATCAACAAGTAGTGGTGGAACTATAACTATTACTAACACATTACCAGATACCGGTAGACCTGCAATATTATCTGATGGTACAAGTCCAACTCTAAATACAGGAATAAGTGCCTCAGAGGTAAGAACTCTTATAGGGGCAGGTACAGGAAGTGGTACGTCAAACTTAGTTATTGGTACAACAGCAACAACTGCTATGGCAGGTAATACAACAACTATTACTTCTCAACAGGCAACAGATATTGCAAATAACAATAAGAAAGTAACTGATTCAGGAGTACCAGCAGTTTTATCTAACGGAACAACTCCTTCATTAAATTCAGGAATATCAGCTGCAGAAATGAGAAGTCTCATTGGAGCAGGTACAGGTAATGGATCATCTAATTTAGTAATTGGAACTACTTCTACTACAGCTAAGGCGGGTAATATAACTACTATTACAACTGCTCAAGCACAAGCAATTACTGCAAATACTGCTAAGAAAACTGATACAGGAACACCGGCAATACTTTCAAATGGAAGTACACCAACTCTTAATTCAGGAATTAGTGCTGCAGAAGTTAGAACATTAATTGGTGCAGGTACTAGCTCAAGCTCCGGTGTAACAAGTGTTGCATCTGGAAATACTAATACATTAACTACGAGTGGAACAACATCAGTAACACTAACACCAAAAACTGGTACTGTAAGTTCTTCATCTACTAATTTAGCAACAGGTGCTCAAATACAAACTGCAATTAATTCTGCGGTAACAGGTGTATTGAAATATATAGGAACCTGGAATGCAGCTACTAACGTACCTGCGTTGGCTAGTGCTAAAGGAACTCCAGGTGAATACTATATTGTTTCTACTGCAGGTTCTACAAACTTAGATGGTATTACTGATTGGGCAGTAGGTGATTGGGCAGTATTCTCTGACCTGGCTACAGATGCTTGGCAGAAAATAGATAATACTCAAGTAGGTAATGTAACAGGTAGTGGTTCATCAGGAAGAGTTGCTTATTGGAATGGCAGTAGTAATATAACAAGTGATGCAGGATTAACATTTAATGGCAGTACAAATGCTTTAGCTGTTAGTGGTGCAGTAACTTGGAGTGGTGGAGGATCAACAGAATCTAATTCTGCATATGACAATATGATTACTGGATTTGGTAATTCAGGTTCTTCTACAAAAACACTTACTCTTACACAACAAGATGGTGGTACTTTAACCACATCATTTAGTATTCCACAAGGTACTATGTCTTCATGGACTATTAAAGAAGGGAATGGAACAGAAAGTACAGCAGTTACAAATGGTGAGACATTAACAATAGCACAAGGTAGTGGTATACAATCAGAAATGACTTCCACATCTAGTGGAGGTACTATTACTATTACAAATACAGATGGAGGTTCTGCTCAGTCTATATTTAAAAACGTAACTAATGGTAAAGGTATTATTAAAGCGGGTAGCAATAATGATACTTTAACTTTAGTAGGTTGTAAAGGAACAGATGTAATAATTGATGAAGAATCAAGAACTGTTACTATTTGTGCAGATCAACAAACCCTTTCTGTAGTAGGTCAAACACTTACAATTAGTGATGGTAACTCTGTAACAATGCCAACTAATACAGGCCCTCAAGGTCCTAAAGGAGACACAGGGTCTCAAGGAATACAAGGTGTTAAGGGAGATACAGGATCACAAGGTATACAAGGAATACAAGGAATACGTGGATTAACTGGAGCAGCAGGAGCCAAAGGTGATACAGGAGCAGCCGGTGCTGCAGGTGCTAAGGGAGATACCGGTGCTGCAGGAACTAATGGTACCAATGGTGCAAAAGGAGATACTGGTGATAAAGGTGCTACTGGATCACAGGGTATTCAAGGTAATCCGGGTACAGCCGGAGCTAAGGGAGATACGGGTGCACGTGGTGCTACTGGATCTGCTGGTGCAGCAGGAGCAAAAGGAGACACGGGATCTCAAGGTCTAAAAGGTGATACTGGTTCCCAAGGTCCAGCCGGGCCTAATGGTGGAACATATCACTATACTAATTCAGGTGATAACGCAAGTAAATTTAGATTCTGGGGTACTTCAGCTACTTATGGTCTAGGAATGCAATCAGGTCAATCTTACGGTTACTTAAATGACTATGCTACAGTATTTCAAATGAATAATGATGCAGACCGAGGATGGGTTTGGAAATATGAAGGTCAGTCAAATAGTGACGGTGCAATGTCATTAACAACTACTGGTCAATTAAAACTTAAAGGAGTTGCGGATGTAGGATCTGTTAAAATAGACGGTAATGAAGTAATTAATATTAAAGGAGACTGGGTAGGTAATCCAACAGGTTTGACAGGACCTAAAGGGGATACAGGAGATACGGGAGCAAGAGGTGCTACAGGTACTACCGGTGCCCAGGGACCAGCTGGAGCTAAAGGAAATACAGGTTCACAAGGACCGGCAGGAAGTAATGGTACTGATGGTAGTGATGGAGCACCAGGAGCAACTGGAGCAACTGGACCTAGAGGTGCAACCGGATCAACTGGTGCTACAGGTAGTCAAGGCCCGCAAGGCCCACAAGGTGATAAAGGGCCAACTGGTAGTCAAGGGCCAACAGGTTCTAGAGGACCTACTGGTAATACTGGATCAACGGGAAGTCAAGGACCACAAGGAATACAGGGACCTGCTGGACCTGCAGGAAGTGATGGTGGTGGAAGTATTTTTGTAAATGGAAAACCAAACAGTATAAAATCTCAAGAGTATTTTACTGAAGGTAAATTTAAATATTTACTAATTACTTTTGAAGATGGAAGCACAGCTTGTGTAACATTAAGTGTTTGCCCGTAATCAATTTTAATATTTAAACTAACTATTATGACAAAGAAGAAAAAAACGTCAACTAAGAAAAAAGTAACAAAAAAGAAAGTTGTCAAGAAGGTTGTTAAAAAAGTACAGGCACCTGTAGTTAAAGAGCACTTATCTCAAAGATTTTATTTTGATATTGAGTCTTTAGTTACAGATGGTAATTCTTTAATAAAGGAGATAGTATTTACTTATACAGGTTCATTAGTAATACCCAAGTCATTAAAATTAACATATGAAAAGAAAAGTGTTACTGTACACGGATCATACATTGTAAAAGATACTGATGAAGGAGTTGTAGTAACACAAGATTATAAATCATTATCTAAAAATGATGTAAAAACATTTTTAATAAAGTATTTACGGGATGATTATATAACAGGAATGCAGAATATAATTAAGAAAGATTTATTACCTGATACAAATTTAGTTGTTGATCTTCCTTGGTAGTTTAGAAAATATTATTATCTTTGAAGAGTATACAAATTTTAAAAACCAATTATAATGGCAAAATCAAAAAAAGCAAAGAAAATTTCTGCAAAGGAATTAGAAGAAGTAAAAGTAAAGCAAAATGAAATCAATACTTTATTGATGAATATAGGTAATGCTGAACTTGTAAAAAATCAACTTGTGTCTAGACATATTGAACTTCAAGCAGAATGGAAAGATATGAGTGTAGCTTTAGAAGAAAAGTATGGATCTGTAAACATTAGTTTAGAAGATGGTACTATTAGTGATATAGAAGAAGAAAAAGCTTAGACTTACTTTACATATTTACTTAAACAAAATTTTAAAACCAGGCATTAGTTGTTTGGTTTTAAAATTTTTTGTATATTATTATTGTATAGTTTACAAGCAAACATTACATTATAATAAAATTAAGTATCTATGATCCCAACAAGCTCAAGTGCCTCAACAAACGGGTGTGACAATATATCATCTAATTGTGTAGTGTGGCAAGGTCCAGATATTGCATGTATTGATTTATGTACAGGTGATACAATAACTGATGTTACAGCAAAACTAGCAACTAAAGTTTGTGATATAATTACTAACGGGGTTGATGCTAATCCTAATCTTAGTGGATTAAACCTTACTTGTTTAAATATTCAAGGTCAAACACCAACAACTTTGGTACCTGTACTACAGGAAATGGTTAACCAAATTTGTGCTAATAGTTCCGGTTCAACTATAGGAACAAGCTCAAATTTAGCTAGATCAATACAAACAACAGATAGTTTGCCTATAATGACATTGCCTGCATGTATGCAGTACAATGATAAAAATGGAAATCCTGTTACACAATTACGTTTAGATTTATTTGCAAGTTTAATTGCCAATCAGGTATGTACTAACTTAGAAAGTATTCAAATTATAAATACAACTCTTTCAAGTTATAATGATAGGTTAAATACATTAGAAGCATGTGTTTTACCATGTTCTGGAGTTGTGGCTGAAAAACAAGTTATACCAACTTGTATTATTAATGTAGGTAATTTAACAGATGTATCAGTACTTCTTCTTGCTTTAGAACAAAGATTTTGTGCTTTAGAAAGTGCTGTTGGAACACCAACACAGATAAACTCTGCAATAAGTCAAACTTCATTGATAGGGACTACAAGTTCATTATCATCAGAAGCAACATACGGTTCTATAACTGGATATAATAATAATCCTAGTACACTTGCACAAAGTATTCAAAATGCATGGATTGTTATTGATGATCTATATAATGCAGTTTCATCTATACAAACAAATTGTTGTCCAACAGGTTGTGATAGTGTAGTTTTTGGATATACAACAAGTAATATTTTAAATGCTGCAGGAGCTATAGATGCTATAAACTTTGATTTCACATCATCATCTATACCATCTTCATTTACAACACCTGCTGGATCTTCTGTTATTACTTTAACAGATTCACTTGGTTCAAGTGCAACAGCAACAGTAGATGTGACGCAGCTACAATCTAACGGGGGAGGTTACAATTTTCCAATACCAACATTAAATCAGTATGGAAATATAAGTGTCTCTGTAGACTTTAAAGTTACTGACGGAACATCAACTTGTGAATCAGTTGATTCTTCAGTTATAGATGGTGTAATCCCTTGTCCAAGTATAGTATTTACAGATATGACAGTATCAGGCGGTAATGCAAACTTTACAAATTTACTAGGCTTAACAGCACAGTATACCTTAATAATTAAAGAAGCTTCAACAAGCAATGTTGTTGGTACATATGTTATTAATAATCCAGGTCCACAAGTTACACAACCAATAGGAGGACTAACTGCAGCAACAACGTATACTGCAGAGCTTCAAATTATAATAAATGGTCAAACAAAAGAGTGTGACAAAGTAGATTTTAATACTGCATCAGCAAGTGCACCGTGTGATGCTGGTATGGATGTAGCATTTATTATTGACTACACAGGAAGCATGGGTAGTGAAATAAACGATATTAAAGCAGGTATGGCTGGTATAATTAATACCATAGATACTTCTTCAGGATCTAATAACTATAGAATAGGTATAGTAACTGTTGATGAAGAACAAGCCTCAGACCCACCAAAATATGCAGCATGTGTAGATTATACATCATTACCTTCTTCACAAAAAATTGCTAATACAGGAATTGGAGTAACTCAATATGTAACAGCATGGGAAATGTTCCAAGACAATAATGGAACAACAGCAAATACTCAAGTTCAAAAACTTAATGGTGGTGTAGATGGTACATGTGTACAAATAGGTGATGGAGTTAATGGTCCTGAACCAACAGATATGGCAATAGGTCAAGTACTAACTGGAAACTTTTTAAATGCATTTAGACCTAATGTGGCTAAATACATTGTTGTAATAACTGATGTATTACCAAGCGGTGATGATGATGCATTTGATCCAACTGATTATGCTTATATAGGTCAATTAACCTCTCAGGCAAATAATCAAGGTGTTAAAATAATTGTATTAGGTTCTGGTGTAAATGCAACATATAATAATGGAGGAACAATAGTTTATCCGTGGAGAGAGTTAGCAGTTAATACTAGTGGATCTTGGAATGAAAATGAAGATCCTTCAACTATAAACGCACAGCTTATAGCAAGCTGCTAAAATAAAATAATAAAAGATGGCATGTAATTGTTCAAATAATAGTAGTAATTGTGGATGCAGTGATGTTGCATTAACTAACCCTTGCTCATACACAGATTGTAGTGTTGGAAGTGAAAGATGTGAAGATATACAATGTGCTTCATGTGTAAGTTATTGTGGTACGTCTTTTCAAATAGGTGATTCTGGTAGTAAAATAGTTATAACTTCTGGTGAAAGACTTGATTCTATTATACAGAAGTTTTCTATGATTTTAGCAAATGGGTTAGGTACTTGTACATCAGATGATGTTCAACATGACCCATATAATGTATATGCAGGTGTAGTTACTAAAAACTCTGCAGAGGTTCTGTGGAATGGAGTATGGAGCAATAGTACTGGTATAAATATTTATATAGATACGCAAATTAACCCACAAGGATGGACATTAGTAAACACCACACCTATAGTGCCAACTACAAATAATTTTAAAATAACAAATCTAGTTCCAAACACTCTTTACAAAATTAAAGTTGTAGATGCAGGTATAGGTGCTGGCTGTATACCTATTGAAATTTTAATTTCAACAGGAGCATAATAAAATAACAACAGGTGGTGGTTTGTTGGTTTTCTACTACAAACGTTGGAAGAGGCCGGGTTTAACTCCGGTCTCTTTTTTTTTCTTATCTTTACAATAATCAAAAAAATTTTTTATGGACAATTTAAAACAGAGAGTATTAGAATCATTAAAGTGGAAAAAGCATCCTTCAATCAGTAGTGAAAGACTAGGTATAAGTGAAAAGCAATATAAAAAAATAAAGAAAGAGTTACTTACTGAAAGAAAAAATAAAAAGAAAAAATCAATATTTTTTAGCAAAGCAGCAGAAAATGCTCAAGTTGTTGAAGCAATTGATTTAGAAAAGGGAGAAGGTAAAATCTCAGGAACTTTTGATCATGAGCCTAAAAGCGCAGAAGAAATAATTGAGTTACTAAAAATAGATACTGATAGATGGAAACTATCTCAGTATTGGAACAAACAAATGGGTGATCACTGGAGAGTGTCAGCATTAGTATCTCAGATTAAAAACCCAGAAGAAAAGCTTTTTAAAGAGCTATTAGAAAGCTGGAAACCTAAGACATATAAATTACCTAAAGTAAATCTAAAAAATATTGTTTCAAAAGACCCTGTGTGTGGTGTCATATCATTACAAGATATTCATTTTGGTAAAGAAGGTAATGATACCATAGATAAAGACTTTGAAGATACTGTAAGATATCTTATAGATAAGGCAGCACCTGTTAATTATATAGAAAAAATGTATTTTGTTGTAGGAGGTGATTTAATCAACATGGATACATTTGATGGGACTACCACTAGCGGAACAGGATTAAATAACTGTATGCCTGCTACAGAAGCTTATATGCAAGCATTTGATGCAATGCACTGGGCTATAAATTACATTAAAGCATATTGTAAAGAATTAGTTGTTGTATATGTTCCAGGTAATCATGATAGATTATCTTCTTTTCATTTAGTCCATGCTTTATCTAAATCTATTGTTAGTGATGAGATAGTATGGGATACCAAATATGAAGAAAGGAAAGTTCATGTATGGCATAACAACTTTAATGCATTTGAGCATGGTGATAAACGTAGTAAAAATAACCCATTAATATACGCATCAGAGTATCCAAAAGAATGGGGTGCTACAACAAACAGAACATTATTTAAAGGTCACATACATACAGATAGGAAAGTAGAATATATGACATCTAATGAAACAGCTGGTTTTATAGAGAAGACACTTCCAAGTTTAGGAAAGACAGACTACTACCACTATAGTAACAAGTATGTGGGTAATAGAAGATCTGGTAAATTAGAAATTCAACACCCAACAATGGGAAATATATGCGTATTAACTTATCAAGCAATATAAAGACCTCACTTTAAATTTCATTAAGTGGGGTTTTTTTTGTAAATTATAAATGTAGACTGTATGATTAATAATTTTAAAAAACCTGATTTGAATGCTCCAAGATACAGACAAAAAAGATTGGGGTTATTAAATGAAGAAACATATAGAGAATTCAAAGAAAAAAAACCTTTGTATTCTAAAATAGATAATAAGAAGCTAAAAAAAATAATTAAAACATATAATGAAAACTTATGGCATGCTGTGATAGATAATAGAGATGGTGTTGAATTACCTGATTCATTAGGATTTATGTTTATTGGAACATGCCCTAACGCTAAATCAGTTAATACAAATTATGCATTATCTAATCAGTATGGTAAAGTTTTACAAAACAAGAACTGGGAAACAGATGGTAATTTAGGAAAAATATTTTATACAAACTGGTCAACAAAGTACAGATTTAAAAACAGAGAACTTTGGAGATTTAAAGCATGTAGAAATTTTAAAAGAACAGTTGCCAAAGAATACCCAAAGAATTGGACAAAGTATGTTATAATGAAAAATAAGTATAGGGTAGCTCATCTTTATGATAAGACACCTGATAAAACTAATGAAGCTCTTAAAGATTATAATGAATTTGAAATATAAAAACTATGTCAACAATAGCAGAAGTAGTATCAAGAGTAAGGGGTCAAGTCAAAGCAGAAGTACAAGACGCATTTATTACAGACAGATATATTTATAGTTTGATAGAAAAGTTTGCTCAAATATTAATGAGAAGACAAGATTATGCAAACAAATTAATGAAGTTTAATTCAGTATGGAAAGCTTTACCATATGTAGAATTAATAGAAGTAGATAAAGTAGAGGCTGGTTGTTCTGGAGTAACAAGTGGTTGTACAATAAAAAGAACAAAACATAGATTACCTTCAATGATAGAAGGTTACTGGGGGCCACTAATACGTACCGTAAGTTCAATAGATGGTTCACAAGAGTTACAAGCAACTCAACCGGGTACATATACTTCAATGACTAAAACAACCACATTCAAATATAATAAAACATTATATTTTTGGTGGTTAGATGGATATATATATTCTCCTAGCATTGAGTGGGATGCATTAAAATTAGAAGGGGTATTTAATTCAGACATCACAAGATGGAATTGTGATTTAGAAGATGACTGTACACCTAGATATGAACAACCAATATATATTCCAGAAGCACTTTTTGCAGAAATAGAAGGTCAAGTTATTCAGACAATGATTGGGTCAATGCAAATACCTTCAGAAGATTCAGATAATAAACGTAATATACATAGACAATAATGGGTGTATCAAATAAATACAGAACGTTTAGTCAATTAATGGAAGATGTCTCCATTGACTTTTCTAATTATGCATTAGAGGGAATGATTGAACCACAACAATTAATTAAAGTTGCAACTAGAGTAAACTATGATTTAGGTTTAAGAATACATAGAACGAAAGAAGTTGTTTTAGATATTGAACATGGTAAAGCTCAACTACCATCTGATTTTGCATTTGTAAATTATGCATTTAGATGTGGCTCTTATGTAATTAATAATAGCATGCCTTCAGGTACACACGTTGAAACATTTAATGATGTACCCTACGTTCCAGCACCAACTGATGCAGCACCTTGTGAAGATGGTGAAAATTGCAAAGATGTATGTGTTGTTAAAACATGCAATGATAAAAATGAGTATCAACTTGTTCAACGAGTTGGCCCATCTCAATACAGACAATTTAGTAGTTGGACTCAGCTTAGAATACAAAATGTAAATGATCCAACATGTTTTTGCCCTGCATTAGGAGCACAAGCTTTAGATGTTGCTGAAATAAAAGACGGTTATATGATAACTACATTTAAGACAGGTAAGGTTTATATAAGTTATCAAGGAGCAATGGAAGACGCTAATGGGGATTTACTTGTTTTAGATCACCCTTACTGTAATGAGTATTATGAGTATGCAGTAAAACAAAGGATTTTAGAAAATATGCTATGGCAAGGAGAAAACGTTTCACAACAAATAGGTTTTGTTGAGGGTAAGCTTAGAGCAGCAAGAAATAATGCACTTGGTTTTGTTAACACTCCAGATTTTGCTGAGATGAGAAAAGTATGGACAATGAATAGAAGAGCTCAATATCATAATTATTATAATATGTTTTTAAGTTATGCTCCTGCAAATCCTCAAGTATCTGGACCAGCAGTAATAAACAGTAATGGTACATCTGCTACTACAACTGGATATAATTAATAAAATATATTTAACTAGTTATGGCAAAGAAGAAGTCTACATCAAAAGCTAAAGCAACACAAGCATCATCTCAAAGTAGTTCTAGTGTAAATACTAATATGTTTACCAAAGGAATGAATAAAGATGTAACACCATCTTTTGAAAAAAATGATACTTGGTACCATGCTATTAATGCAGCAAATAATAGTTCAGATGGTGATCTAGGTATTATTGGTAATGAGCCAGCTAATTTACAATGTGGTGTTATACCTTATACTATTATAGGTGCTATACATAGATATGGTGATGAGTGGATTGTATATTCTACAGATAATATTAGTTCAGAAATAGGAAGATTTGATGATAGTGAATGTAAGTATGAGACAATAGTTAATGATCCATGTTTAAATTTTAATAAAAAGTTTTTAGTTAGCGGTGCAGCAAAAGAAAATTTTGACTGCTCTTGGCAAGTGTATTGGGATGATGGTAACAATCCATCACGCTCAATGAATATAGATGATGTTCCTTACATACAAGATATAGTATCAGCTCCTGGTGATCCGTGTATTATTTACGAGGATACTTCTTTTTTAGATTGTGAAAAAATAAGATTACACCCTCTAGTAGATACACCTTGTCTTAAACTTACTAAAGCAACTGATGGAGGTACTATTATAAACGGAGCTTATCAAGCTTATATAGCTTATACTGAGAATGATCAAGTTATATCAGACTACATAGGAATATCAAACATTCAGACTATATGGTCACATAGAGGTAGTAATGGATCACTTGATTTAGAAATTGATGGTCTAGATAAAGATTACTTTTATTTTGATTTAGTATTGCTCATAAGACAACAAGGGCAAATATTTACAAAACTTGTAGGTAACTATAGCACTGAGTCAAAACATATAAATATAGACTATATAGATGATTCACTTATATCTATACCTATACAAGAAATATTCAGACAGTCTCCAGCATATGAAAAATCAGAGGCAATGTACGTTGTTAATGATTATCTTATAAGACAAGGTCCAACTGAACAATTTGATTTTAATTACCAACCCATTGCAAATAATATAAAAACCAATTGGGTTATTAATGAGGTAACTAATGATTACTATATAAACTCAGGTAATAAATTAGGATACATGCGAGATGAGCAGTATGCATTTTTTATTAGATGGATATATAACACAGGTGAAAGATCTTCGTCATATCATATACCAGGTAGAGCATCTAAGGATTATACATTACCAAATGGAGATATTAAAAATGAAAGAGATATAATATCTGGTCCTAATACATTAGATCCTGCAGGAGATCCTTTATTTAAAGTTTATAACACAAGTACCGTAGGTGCTTTAGTTAGTGAACAACAAGAAGATGGATCAACAATAATAGCTAGGGGAGAAATGGCTTATTGGCAATCTACAGAAAAGTATCCTGATAAGCAACCTGAAATATGGAATTCAAGCTCACATACTTGGTCAAATGAATTTGATCCAGGTGCAGACTTATGCGGTGAATTTATTAGGCACCATAAAATGCCTAATGAAATGATTAACCCTGTACTAGGTTTAACAGATGGCACAGATACAGGTATATACATATTAGGTGTAGAATTTTCAAATATAAAAAGACCTGTATATAATGATGGTAGTCCTATTACAAATATAGTAGGTTATGAATTACTCAGAGGATCTAGATTAGGGAATAGAACTATACTTGCTAAAGGAATGTTCAAAAACATGCGTGAGTATGATTTGCCAGATACTGAAAATTTAATTGGTGATGCTCAAGGTTTATATCCTAATTACCCTTTTAATGATTTAAGACCTGATGTGTTTCATACAACAGTTAGAAAAACAAAAGGTTGTGATAATGGTGGTCCATTTTCTGGTTCTGCAATTAGTGATTTTCCACCTCTATCAGGTTTTAGAGAAGATGTTTTTACATTTCATTCTCCAGACTTAATGTTTACTAAGCCATATTTAAATGCATATGAAACAGTATTCTATGGTAAGATAACCGGAGAATCATCAGGTTACTTTAAACCATCAGAAAAGCACCCTCAGTTTAAATTACTAAGAAATATTAGTGCTATAATTAGTGCATTAATAGGTGTAGGTTATGCTTTAAGAAATATTAATGGTACACCAGACACTAAAGCATTGCCAGTTCAGGGTATAAACAATGCATACCCTGAATGGAAGATTGAGGAAAGAGGTGGAGGTGGTGGAACTTGGAATGACTTTGCAACGGCTGCATCTCCAGGAGGTGTTGCAACTGCTAGCACAACAGGTAATATTAGCAGTCATAAGGGTGGTGATGGTGATAATAGTGTAAAAGGTGGTGGTGCACATACATTAGCTAATGATGCTATTAATAGCTATGTGAATAGTCAAGGTGGTGGCCTTGGAGGCTGGTTAGGTGGTCTTATGGATTTGTTTACTGGTGGTATTCAAGATGTAGCAGATTTAACCGGGTTTGGAGACAGTACAAAAGAAAGACTAAATCAGTTGGCTATAGATAACATGTCAGATACTGGTTCTACTGCTAATGGTGGTCTTATGGGTGGTGGTTCTCAAGAAGGAGTAACATTAGATACTTCAGAATCAAACCTGGGAAATTTATTTAAAAAAGCTTTTGGTTTTGCATTACTCCAAAAAAATATTGCAGTTGGAGGTCAAGAAATAATAGATTTATTATATAACCTAAATTCTTTTCAGGAACATGTTTTAAAATATAATTCATATGGTTTCTATAATGATTTTAATGCCCATCCTTTAAACATAACATTTAGAACATTAAATGAAGCAGCTAATTATATAGGCTCTTCATTCCAAACATTTGATCAAAATAAATATAAAATAAATAATTTATTTAGACCTACTACTGTAGCAATTTCAACTAAAGATAATATATCTTCAAACTATGGTGTAGAAGATAAATCTAGATTTGCTTTAGGTGGATTCTTTAATAGTAATGGTTCTGCATCAACACCAAATTGGCAGAGCAATTTGAAAAACCCAGAAGGTCCGTTTAAAAAACCTATATCTGCATTGTATGGTGCATTAAAGTTTAATATGGATAATCAATATGGGCAGCTTGATGGTATAAAACAAATACAGCAAAGAGGTTGTGTAGAAAAAGTAGATCAATCAGATCCAGCTAATTTTAAATATACAAGTAAAGCTTTATTTAGTGGTGATGTATTTATTTCTCACTACACCGAAAAATCTATTATGCCAATCTTTACTGACTTTTTAATTGGTCAGTATGATGGATACCCATATGATTATTACTTAAGGTACAATGTACCCTTTCCAAGGTTTTGGCTTAACAGTAGAAAGTTTGATATGGCTGGTATGGCCACTACAATAAGTTCTTTTGGATTTAATGAATTGTTTGGTGGTAATGATATTGATGAGACTTTACCAAATGAATTATATTACTTAGATAGAGGTGATACTTGTGGATGGAACTTACTATCACTTTTTACTTCTGATGGTTTAAATAGTGCATTTGCTATGAACCGTGCATATATGTATAGTCACATAAACGGGGTAAATGACTTTTATGTTGAAACAGAAATTAACTTACCATATAGAGATTGGGAAGAACCAAAAGAAAGAAGATTTTATGACAAGTATGATTACAATGATTTAGATGATTTGTTTCATGCTGAAATAGAAAAATTTGATAACTTTTATAAGTATGATGAGTCTTTAAGCCCATCTAAATTTATTAGCCAAAACAGTACGTTTGCAGAGCTGCAAACAAAAGACTACGACCCATACGTTGCAGAAAATTGTTATGTCAATTATCCTAAGAGATTAATATATTCCTTACGTGCTGAAGAAGAAGATAGAAGAGATTACTGGAGACAGTATCTATTTGCTAATTATAAGGACTTTAAAAATAAAGTATCTGTTATAAAACCTTTCAGTAAGACCGGAGCATTAATGTTTTTCCCTTATCAATCACCACAATTATTTCAGGGTGTAGATAGTTTAAAAACAGATGCCGGTACTAAAATAACAATAGGAGATGGTGGATTGTTTAAACAAGCTTTACAAAATATAGTAAATAGTGATTTATCAAATGAGTATGGATCATTAGAAAATCAACGTGGTGTTATAAATACAGCAGCAGGTTTATTTTTTATATCACAAGCTCAAGGTAAAATATTTCAATATACTCCGGGTAGTGGCTTGGTAGCCATATCAAACATGGGGATGAAATGGTGGTTTAATAAATATTTACCATCTAAATTTTTAAAACAATTTCCAGAGGCAGAAACAACAAAGTGGATAGACAATCCAGTAGTTGGTGTTGGTTGTCAAGTCATGTATGATCCAAATGATGATATAGTCTATTTTATGAAAAAAGACTATTCAATGAAATCTCAGTACGTAGTAAGAGCAACATTTACAGATAGATTAACTACACCTATTGATATTACTTTAGGTGGTAATGTAGTTGCTGTTGAGATAGGGGATCCAATATATTTTGATGATTGTTCATGGACTATAAGCTATGATCCAAAAGCAAAAGCTTGGATTTCATTTCATGATTGGCATCCAGAATTTGCATTGCCAAGTATAAATCATTTCTTTACAACAAAAACTATAACAACTGATGTACCACAATGTCCTCCAGGTTATACCTTTAATTCAACAACTGGGTTGTGTGAGGATATTATAAATATAACTGAACCACAAACAGTAACAGTAGATGATATACCTGCAACTGTTACCGGTGGTCCACAAAATTGTTTATTAGATATTGTGATTGCTATAGATGCATCTGGTAGTACAGGTAATCCAAATCCTGGGACAAACAGTTTAGCAGATGCAGAATTGACTTGGTTAGTAGCTTTTATAAATGATCCTTCTATACAAGCAGCATTAACTGCAAACACTATGCAAATAGGTTTTTTAGCTTGGGCTACTAATAGTGCTCAAGGTAATCCAACAGGGACAGGGCAGTCTATGTTAGGAGCTGTTACTGGAGCTCAAGCAAGAACTTGGTTCCAAAATAACTGGTCAGGTACAAATGGTATACAGCAGCAGACCAATGCACAACTTGCAAGAAATAATGGATTAGCACAGCTTAATAATAAAGCCGGATCAGCTTATGCTGCTAACTATCCAGCAAGAAGTGCTGACCCTTTCTTTAGACAAGTTTTAATTGTAGTGACAGATGGTAATACAATTACTTCAGGTAACGCTACATTAACTCCACAAAGTTTTAATGCTTTACAAAGTCCAAATGTAATACCTGGAGCAGGGGGTCCAGTCAATCAAGAATTAATGTCTGTCTTTGTAGGGCCTAATGCAAATGGTCCAGGTAATGCCACTATTATTGATCAAATAACAGTTGGTGCTGGTGCGGGTCCAGCTAATGCATACTATAATGCTACCACACAAACACCCGGACCTAATCAATTTATAATGAATGCAAGTAATCCTGCATCATTACAGGCTACAGCACAACAAATAGCAGGTCAAGTTTGTACTATTCCATTTAGTTGTGATTGTCCGGCAGGCTATACACTGGTATATCCAAATGCTACTAACGGATTTTATACAGATCCTACAGGAACATGTACTGATGTAAATCCACCTATCTGTAGACAGGTTGTATGTCCTGACTGTCCTCCGGGGCCAACAGGTACTACAACAACTTCACTAGGCAGTTGCCCTGATACTTTTCCTGAACTAGGTTTAATAGGTGATCCAACTTGGGTTGACCCAACACCACCTTTATGTAATTATTATTATGCAGACTTTGTACAAGCTAATTACCAAGTTGGTTCATTCTGGAGACATAACGTAAGGTGTGATTTATTTGCTAATTACTATGGTGAAAGTTTCCCGTGGGAAATAGAGTTGATATCAAATACAGGTCAGTCAGTAAATACTATTAGAAGTATAGAATATCAGTTGGAAACATTTGTTTATAAAGGAGAACCAGAATACAATATGTGTGGAGGGGACAAATGGGAAGATCTTTTATTTAATTTTGATAAAGCAATTATTTATAATACAGAGCAGGTATCAGGATTATTGAATATAGAAATGCAACCCTTTAATGATCCATGGGCAGAAAATGCATATCCAATAGTTAGTCCTAATGATATAACTGTTCTTTCTAGTAAAGTAGAACACAAGTTTAGAATAAATCAGTTTTATGATATTACAAATGATAGAGGTGAATTTACTAACTCAGAACAATCTGTATTTGATACACAATGTAATGGATATATTAGACCTTTAAATCAAACTAATTTAAATTACTTTAAGAGTCCTACTCAACATAAAAAGTTTAGGCATTATTCTAATCATGTTTTATTAAGAAGACAAGAATCAGGGAATAGAAAAATGCTATTGAGATTAGACAATACTAAATTATTACTATCAAAAAGATAATGAGAAAAAATAAAAGCATAGGATTACCAGGTGGACCAAATGAAATAATTGTTGATCCAAAAGGACAATGGAATCATCCAGGAAAAAATACACGCATTGAAGGTAATCACATTACTATGCAAGATGTAGAATATCCAGTGTGGGCTCAACCTAATGTTGGTCCGGGAACAATGATGATGCCTGGTAGTGAACACTATTTTAAAAATGCAGATTATGTTGATGAGTTTCCTATGGCTCAAAAAGGTGTAGAGTTAAATAAAAAATATATTGATTCTACATTTAATGCTAATATGGATAAACGTTGGGTACAAAGACTTTATGAAAAAAATCCAGAGTTTTATTTAGAAGGACAAACAGATCCTTCAACACATTTTATGGAGTCTGGAGACAGTATGGTTTACCCTTTAGTTGTTGAAGGAGATGATGGCAATTTAATGTTTGATAGAAAAAAAGGTAGATCCCAAGGAATTAAGTTTCCTACTGATGAGATAGCCCAATGGTTTGCAGAAAATTATAAAGATGGAACAGATGTATTAAAAGAAAAACAACGTGGTGGTGTTGCATCTAATATAAGCTATAATAGTCCAGCCCAAACATTGATGCCATTAGCAAGTTTGGTTAGTCCACCTAATCTTGTAAGAGCAGTGACACCTTTGCCACAAAATGCAAGTCAGCTTATTTTTAATAAATTAACAGGTTATGATAAATATAGTTTTGAAGATTCAACTTATCATGCAAATGAGCAACTTAAAAGAAGTGTTTTAAATGCAATTAAAAGAACAGGGCAAACAAAAGGAGGTACACAATATATAGATTATGGTCCTGAAATTGAAAAAGATCTTAACAGTCTTAATATGTCTTCTATAGATATGCTTGCAGGCAGTCTCCTATCACCAGAGCTAGCAGCAGCTACAACGTTTGGTAGAGTTAGTTATGAGCAAGATCCCAATACAGGAGACATAACTATATATGACTCTTATGATTTTTCTTCTACTCCAGAAAAAAATACTTTTTACTCTAAAGTTAGAGGATTAGCGAGTGATGGAGAAAAGGGTAAACCAAGCGTTGTGGGAGTATTTAATCCTAAAGATGAGACTAGTCTATCTAAAAAAGTAATGGAAAATTTTCTTAACCCAATAGATGCCTTAAACATTAAATATGGTGATATTAAAAGTGTTACTGATATTCCCTCAAATTTATACAAAAAATTAAAAGAATATTTACCAACAACTCAAGATGTAATGGAATTAGGAAAATACCTCCCATCATTCCAAGATGCTGGAAGCACTTCTACTCCAACAAAGCAAATTGAATTCATGACTAACTGGGCAAATTCACCAATGCATAATCAAATGTTAAATGCTAGTTCTAGTTCAGAGGAATTTAAAAATAAAGTTAAGCTTGCAAGAAGCAATTTTGATGATGTAAATATAGTTGATAAAGAAGTTGATGGATTTCTGGGACAGTATATTAATGGACAAGTAACAATGAACCCTTCAGCAATGGAAGAGTATGTAATAGGTAATGGTTACGATAGTGTTCTTGTTCATGAATTATCACATTTTACTGATGATGGTAATCCTGATAACAAGGGTTATTTTAAGGCAAGTAATATACCTTTATCTGACCGTAGACTAATTAAAAAATATGGTAAACAAGGAATAAAACGTTTAAAGGAAGATGAAAAAGAACTTAATGAATTATTAAAGTCTGAAGGATTAACACCTAATGATAAGGAAGTTATTCAAGAAAGAATTAACCGTGCCAGATACTTAAATAGAGATACAGAAACAAGATCAAGAATAAATGCTACAAGATATTTTTATGAAGAGGATGAAGACTTTGGTAGAAGTAGTGAAAGAAACATAGACAAAAACTTACCTAGTATATTTGATTCAAAGGTAACTCCTGAGATGATTGAGATAATGAAAAAAAGTGGACAGTATAAACAACTACAGGAAATTTATACGGATGATCAGATACTAGAAATGTTTAATACTATATCAGACAGTAAAACTCCGGAAAAAAGCTTTGATGTATTAAATGCAAGATATGGAAAAGAATTACCAACTGCTCAAAAAGGTAAAAGTATAGTAACAGCATTATTAAAAAAAGCAAAAGAATGGGCACCAAGTGTTTTTGGAAAAATAGATAATGTAGCAAAAAATTCAGATAATGTAGTTAAAGCTGTTAGTAACACTAGTAAGAAAGGTCTTTATGAAATGCTTCCTATTAGAAAGTTAGAATCTCCTACACATTATGGTTCTATAAAGATGGATGATGGTACTGTCCAAAATGCTTTAGATATGCTTAAAGCACAAGGAAAGTATGCTGATGATATGGGATATAAGATAGAAGATTTAGTAGGTGAGAACGTACAGTATTTAGGTAATCAAGGTGGTAGATCTATTGTTAATGTCCCATTACCAAATGGTAAGAGTCAACTGTTTTACAAATCTACTGACTTAGCAGGTAAAGGTACAGAAGGTCTTTGGCAACCCTATGCAGGTCATGCAACTATATTAGATTTTCCAGGACATGGACAAGTTGAAAATTGGTTTATTAAAGATAGTGGATTTAAAAATTGGTATGATAGTCAATCATTTAGAGACATAGCTGGTAACTTAGATAGAATAGCAGCAGAACAAGGATGGGATATGTCTGAACAAATACTAAAAAGTAAATTGAAACATGGTGGTGATTTACCACAAGCTCAACGTGGAAAAGCTATAATCAAAGGCATACTAAAGAAAGCTGATGAATTTATACCAACAGTAAAAAATTTTTTTAAAAGCGTTGATGACTTTGAATTTAAAAATTTACCAAGTATAGAAGAAAAACAATTTATGAAAGTTGTAGATGGTGAATTTGATGTAGTTGAGTATGATCATCTTATACCTACACAACAAGAAATTTCAGACATAGCTAAGGCAACTAGAAAAAGATTACTTTCTGATAAGTTTATAAAAAACAATATGGAAGCTACTGGACGTAGCAAAGATGAAATAACAGGTTATATTGATGATTATATAAAAGAGTTTGAAAATTCTACTCTTTCTTTTGATAAACTAGATGGTACTGCTGGTGGATTATATACTAGAGGTAAAATTACTATTGACCCAAGAAAGCCACACCTTACTAAAGAAAATGTATTAGGAGTACTAGAGCATGAAATAGAACATATGTTTAGTAATGTAGGTCAACAAGGAAGTGATCTATATAGACACCCAAAATTAAGACTTGTTGATAATAATCCAGCATTAGATGTAGAATATTTAAGTAGACCATGGGAGCAACAAGTAAGGTTTAGAAAAGCACTTAACTGGTTAGAAAAAAATGCAGGATTAAAATCAGGGGATAATGTAACAGATGAACAAGTTGCAAAACTAACAGATGCTATAGCAAATTGGTCAAAGGAAGCAGGAAAAGATTTTAGAGGTACAGGTGCAAATTATGATATCCAGCATTTATTCTCAAGTTTAGATGCAGAACAATTTTTAAAACCAGGTCAGTATCTAATGCCCAATGCCCCAAGAACTGCAAATTTAGAAAACAGTAATGTTAGAAAAGCAATAAAAGATATTTTAAATAAAACATATATGGCAGCACCAGTAATAGGTGGAGCGTATACTGTTAAGGAGTTACAAGAAAGTGGTCAGTTGCCTATAAAACAAAAAGGGGGACCAACCGGATATGATCCATATTTTGATATTGATGATGAGTCTAAACAAAGAAGAGAAAAATTAAATACTGCATTAAGCACGGTAGTTGCTAATTCAGATAATGATTCAAATTTAGAAGCATTGTTGTTAATGACTGCTGCTATGGAAAATTCATATGGAGGAAATTCTGGTGCATATGGTAGAAATTATACAAGAGGTCCAATGTCCATAGATGATGCAGCTTATAATGATTTGTTTGATCCTAGAGGAGAAAATAATAGATATACAGCTCAACAAAAAAAGATGTTTGATTGGTTAAGTTCAATGGGCTTAGATCCATCAAATATGAACAACGTATTAAAAGCAGGAGATGAATTAGCGGGAATGGCTACTGCTAGAATGCAATATGCTAGATCTCCTGAGAGTTTACCTAGCTTACAAGATCCAAATGCAATGTATGACTATTACATGAAATTTTATAACAAAACAAATGCTGATCATAAAGAAAGATTTATGGGAAACTATAATGCATTTATTAAACCAAAACTAAAAACAGGTGGTGAGAGTAATCCATATAGTAGATATAAGACATATGTAAATGGTGGTTTTGTTGGATCAAATGAAGATAAAAAAAATTATGATAAATTAAATAGAATCAATTATGCAGAGGCTAAAGCATTAGGTATGACTCCTGCAAATTATATAATGACTGAGATTTCTAAGCGTTCTTAAACCTTTAAAATTAGTGATTCTAAGTAATTATTTGTATATTAATAATATAATATTATGGGTTTGAAAGTAAACAAAAAAAGTTTAAAACAACAAGGAGGACAGATGATACCTGAGCAACCTGGGATGCAGCAGCAAACGCAGCAACCACAGGTTGATCCAAAGGTTATGGAAATAACTAAAGTCATAAGTCAATCAGTTCAAGAAGGTCAAGATCCTAAAGATGTTATTTCAGGTCTGCTAGAAAATCAAGTTGATTCTCAGATGATTGCGCAAGCATTGATGGTTGCAGGAATGAAAGAAGAACAAATAATAGCTTTATTTGAATCCATTGAAGAATCTAATCAACCTTCACAGCCTGAGCAAGTAACCAACAATCCTCAATTACTTGCAAGGAATGAAAGTTTACAAACTCAAAATCAGCAAGAATCTCCTGAAGAGCAGATGATGATGCCAACAGCACAGTATGGTACAGAAACAATTGATGATTACTGGCAAAATAAAGATGGTGACATTGAAATGCAAGAACTAGATGAAGTTACTGTAAAAGCAGATAATAGATCATTTTTAAAAAAATTAACAGATAATGCGTTGTATCAAATCAATCCTTTATATATGGCTGATGATGCATTACAGATATTAGGTATACCTGCTAACTTTATAAGAGAAGGTGTACAAGGAGTTTTTGACAAAGGAGATGGTACATTTGATTGGGGTAATATTATACCAGATATACGTAACACTACTATATTAGATGATGACCCGTCTCAAGAGGGTGTATCTAAATCATTAGGTGTAGATAATTTTTGGGGAGCAATGGCAACAGATATGCTATTAGATCCTACTACATATTTTGGTGCAGGTGTTGTAAAAAATTTATTACAGAAAGGTGCTAAAAAAGGTGGTAAAAAAATTCTACCTGGTCTTATTAATAAAACTGAAGATGTAGTAAATCAATTTAAGTCTGCAGGAAAAGAACTACCTGATGACTTCAACATGCTTGATGCAATGAAGCAAAGTTTGGATGATGTAGATATAGATATGGATGCTGTTGAGAGAAAAGAGATAGAGGACTTTCTTGATTTATTTAAACAAGATAAAGCAGCAAGAGCAGCAGAATCAGCTGAATCAGCAGCAGCAAAATCAGAAGCACGTGAGTTTCTTGATAACATGAAAAGACAAGATTACTTTGATGAGATTGCTGAATTTGAAGATCTTGACATAAAACATATGATAGATAGAGATGACATACCAACAGATGTCATTGAAAGATTAATAGAAAGCAGAAGAGGGAATTTGACAGAAGATCTTTTAGGAAATGAACAAGGTAGAAGTAGTCTTCTTGATGAATTCTTAAAAAGAAAAGATATACCTACAGATGTAAAATCTAATATGATAGATGTAGATTATTTGAATCAAGCAGATAAAAGAAAAGGTATTATAGATATGCTAAACAATTCAGGTATCAATTCTGAATATTTCCCAACAGGCGGAGAACCTAGAAATTTTGCAGTTGGTGGAGAAAATCAATATGTAAATGGTGTTTATCTACCTGATGAAAAAGATATTGATAATAAATATTTAGATAAGAATATTAATAGAGCTGTTGAGTATTACAGTGGTGTTGATCCTACTTTAGGTTTAGCTCCTTTAATGCCACCACCTAAAACAAATATATTTTTAGATACAATACAAACAGGTGTAAGTATGTTTGCAGATGCAAAAAGTGCATTTTCAGGATATAATGATAGACAAGAAGAATGGTCTAATAAGCTACCATCTTATTATAAGTACGATGTAAATACAGAAGGTGTATTTGAACCAGAGAATCAAATGAAAATTAAAGATTGGGCACAAACTCAATTTAATGAATGGCAAACAGAAACAGATAAAAATGTTGCAAATTCTAATACAGAAAAAGCAGGTATTTTAGGTACTACTGTAAACAAAATGATTAATGGTCAAACGTTTGAGGAATACAATAGAGAGCTAGGTCAAACAACAGTTGGTAAAACACCTGAAGAAATTGCTACTATGCAAGACCTATATAGAGCTGCAGCAAAAAAAGCTAGAGGTGGTGAGCAGTCTTTACCAAAAGCACAATACAATCTTCCTGACTGGATGTATGGTGAAGATGGAGCTGAGTATGATATGGGTGGATCAGACTTTAATCCTTATACAGATAGTCTACAGGATATGATGAAAAATTCTGGTCAAACAAACTATATGGAGGATTTAATGAATACTACACCTTCAAGAAAATCAAGTAATGCTTCAACACAACCTGCTCAACAACCTGCTCAACCACCTGTTAGAACTGCAGATGATAAATTTAATGATATAACTTTACCAAAAGCTAGTGTGTCAAATCCTTTAAGTGGGACATTAGATGCTATTGCAGACAGTCCATTATACAATGCTGCTACAGCAATGTCAAGTTTTGCTGTTAAAGGAGCTGGTTTTATTAATAGAAGGATAGCAGAGCGTGATTTTAAAAGACAATATGATAAGCTTGAGTTGATGGGTGGTGCTGATTTTGCTTATGATACTAAGATGTCTGATCCTATGAGTGAAGGTTATTATGGTTTAAATGATGGACGTTTACAAGGAGAAGCCGAAAGAACAACTGGTTATTATATGAACTTTCAAGGGTCTCCTACACAGTTTGGTGGAGCAACCGGAACTGCAAAAAAGGGCGGTGAGTTTAAAGTACACATGATGTTTGATCCAGAATCAGGTAAAGGATATAAAGCTAATGAACCAGCTGATCATGAAAGAATGAAAAAATTAGGTTACCTTCATAAAGATGAAATGCAAGGTGGTGGGGAAATAGAAGTTGATAATGATACACTAGCTGCACTAATAGCAGCAGGTGCTGACATAGAAATATTATAATTATGGCAAAAGTTAGAATAAACAAATTACCTAAAGGCTTCCATATAGTTGATGGCAAAGTAAAGAAAAAAGCTTTAAAGAGAGATGGTGGAATGGTAACTGGCGATCAAGCAGACTATGGTTTAATTACAACACCACAAGAATACTATGGACAAACAAACTTTAACAATGATTTAGATGATTCAGTTAGATATAGTTTATCTAGTGTACCTAGGGATGAAGCAAACATTGAAGCTGAAGGTGGGGAGACTGTACTAACAGATTTAAGTGGTGATGGTCAATTTGGTTTATACAGTATTACTGGACCAAGACACTCAAGCGGAGGTGTACCAATGTATTTGCCTGAGCAGTCTTTTATTTATTCTGATACTGCAGGATTAAAAATGGACAGAAATGAGCTTGCTGAGTTTGGTATAGAAAGCAGAAAAAAAATAACACCAGCACAAGTATCTAAAAGATATCAACTCAATCCTTTTTACGGAGTTATTAATGATCAGTATGCTGATATTATATCAACTACAAGTGCTGAATTAATGCTTAAGAAAAATATGAGTAACTTGTCAAAGCTAGCCTTTGGTCAAGAAGTCAAAAAGAATTTTGAAGATGGAGTGCCTTTAGCATCATATCCATACTTAGTAGAAAAAGGTATTGACCCAATTGAGTTTGCCGCTACAGTAGAAGAATCAACAAGACAAAAACAAGAGTTAGAATTATTAGCATCACTACCACCAGAGCAACAGCAAAAAATGTTGCAGATGCAAGCTATGATGGAAAACATAGATGGACAACCACAGCAACAAGAAGTTGTTGATCCACAGATGTCAGATCCTAATAGTCAGATCCAACCAACACCAGAAGAAATGGGTCAAGCTCCAGCTGCAGAGTTTCAAAAAGGTGGAGAAAAAGCTTCTGAATATGCTAAGCGTAAAGGTCAAGAATGGCCTAAAGGTGTTAAAGATCCTACTTTTGATGGTAAGGTTTGGGTATTTGATGATGGTACCCCTCCTCTAAGTAAATCAGCTGCTATGCAATTAGCAATGACCGTTAAGGGAACAGGTAATATTCCAGAATTATATAGAACTGAAGATATAGAATTTGAAGAGCAAGAAACAGTTCAGCCAACAGTTCAACCAGATACAGAAGCTAAAACTGATGTTGAAGATGGTGCTATAGATGATTCAGGTACTGGTGTTACTACTTCAACAGCAAAAGCTATTGATGAAAACCCTTTACCAAAAACACATCCTCAATGGCAAGAGTTTGAAGATGCTATAAATAATGGTTATAAAATTGTTGCCACTAGAGATGAAACACAAGGTGTTACAAACTATGAAGCTATAGAAGTTTTACCTGCTAACAAGTTTGAAAATTTTGTTCAGAATGAACAGAAACAACTAGAAACAAAAGGAACAGGTAGTGTAAGTGTTATTAGTGATGAAGATGCATCTTTAAATTCTGTATATGAAGGATCAAATGATAATAATGTTAGAATAAGAAAAGGAATGTATTCCAATCAGGATAGACCTATGTCTCAAGGTTGGATGGGAGAAGAGTCTAATTCTTTTGGTGGTGACTTTACAACTCCTGAAGCCGAAGCTGATTTTAATTTACGTTATGGTGATGATCTAAAAACTATGATGCCTGAATTTAATTATCAAATGAAGTCAGGTTTATGGAAGAATGGTAAACCTGTAAATGATCAAGCTAGAAAATATAAAGCACATTGGACTCAGGCACAGACTTTAATGCAAGAAATAGAAAATAAAAACCATTATGAGATATTTGGAAAAGATGCAAAAAGTAAACCTAGAATATTATTCCCATGTAGTGGAGATAGACCAGGAACATGTGTAGATGGCAAATTAGGTTTTGATACTTTTAATAAAGGTAGAACATATGTACGTGTACAGAAACCAAATATATTAAATGCTAGTGTTGAAGATGAAAGAACACCAGCAAGTAGTGGAGACATAATAACAGAAAAACAACCAATGCCTGATTGGTGGTGGCAAGACCTAAATAATATAGCAACACAAAACTCATTAGAGAATCCGTTGTTTATGCCTAATGTGACTAAACTACCACAAGAAAGAATAAACTATGTTCTTGATGATTGGACTGCGAAAGTAAATGCAATAAATGCAAATACTGGTCAATATATGAAAAACCTTAGAGGATATGGTAAAGGTAGTGTGGCTGGTACAAATGCATTTGGTAAAGGTGCAGAAGAAGCAGTAAAAGCAATTGCTGGTACTAATACTAATAATGTAGGCATTATGAATAATGCTGCAAGAACGCAAGCTGATCTTAATTTAAGAACAGGAGTTTTTAATGCTAAACAACAAGATGCAGAGTATGATGGCAGTGTAAGAGCATTGCAAAGATTTGTTGATTTTGAAAACTGGGATAAAAAGGAATCTAATAAATTATATAATGATGCTATTACAAACAGAGCAAATACATATAATTTAAATATGCTTAAAGACTACATGGAAATAGATCCAAGCATTGGTGGTATGCAAGTTAAAAAAGCAGATAAACCTCTTGTAGCAAATAAGGATGACCGTGAGGATTGGCAGATAAGACAAGATAGACTGATAGAGATTGATAAAAAAACATCTGAACTTTATCCCAATGCTACAGTAGATGAGAGGATGAAAATGAATCAATATTTCTTAGATGGCACACCTTTAACAGGTAAAAAAACAGAAAGAAGAAATCCTTCATCTGAAGAAGATAATAATGATTTTAATATTCCTTCAGTTACAGTACCAAATACAACAGTTGGTAAGAAAGGTGGTAGCATGAAACGTTTTGCAAACCCTTTCTATACAGGTAAGATGGGGATATAAACATTAAAGGTTTATTTATTTTGGTAGGTAAACCTTATAAATTATAGTAAATTTGAATTATGGCTACATTTTTAAAAGGAGAAAAGAATTTTTACCCAGAGATTAAATCATTTACACCTGATTATAAGTTTCTCTCTGCAACATTGGATGCAAGAGAAAGTAAATATTTATCTGGTTGGGAGGCTGCTAATGATACATATAGCAGAATGTATTCTGATTTAAGTCAAGAAGAAAATAGACAGTTTCAAAAACAGTTTATAGAAGATCTAACTCCAAAATTACAAAAGATATCTGGATTAGATTTTTCCATACAACAAAACGTAAATGCAGCTAAAGGGGTGTTTGCTCCTTTTTTTGAAGATGAGCGTGTTGTAAAAGATATAGTATATACTTCTACTTATAAAGATCAATTAAGATATGCTAGCCAACTGGCTAATAGTGCAGACTTTGAAGTACGTCAAAAGTTTAACCCTATTGCTATGGAAGCAATGCAATTTAGAATGCAAGAGTTTCAAGAGGCAGATAGAGCTGCAACTTTAGGTATGGCTTTACCTAAGTTTGTTGAAGATGCTGATTTAGTAAGAACAGCTAAAGATTATTTAAAAGAGAAGGGTCTCACAATGACGGTTGAGTATCCAAGTTTTGGAGATAAAGATGGAAAAGGTGCTGGTAATTTTTTAATCACTGATAAGAATGGTAAACTTATAGAAGGTCTAGCAAGGAATATGATTATGACAGATCTACTAGATGATCCTAGAGTAAGACAATGGTATGATACAAGAACATATGTAGAAAGCATGAGATTTGCTAATAATGCATTAGAAGCAGGAGGTGTTCAATCAAAACAAGAAGGCTTACAACTTTGGGCTAGTGAACAACTTAAAGTATTAGAAGAGATTAACTTTAACCAACAAGAGGATCTAAAAAAAGATATAGACAAAAGACGAAATGCCACGGTTACTTGGGAATCTGTAAGAGGAGGTTCAGGTTTATTACCTGCAGAAAAAACTATACTTGAAAATAATAAATCAGCAGTAGAACAATTACAAGCAGACTTAGACAGAAAGTTACAAGGATCAGAGTTTTTAGCAATGAATGATGTTGATAATACCGCATCACTGAGTAAGGCATACGCAATGTTAGGCCAACAATATATGATGCAAGATACTATGGAAGCTGCACGCCAGTATTCATATTTAGACTCTAGTACTGAATTAGAAGTAAATCAATTAAAGCAAGATGAGCTAAAACACCGATATACATTAAATGAAATTAAAACAAGAGCTTACTTTGACAGTGAACAATCTAAACAAGACTATGAAGAGTCATTTAAATTAAGTCAACAACAGTATGAAGAAGATGTAGCTTTAGAACAATTAAAAGGTGCAATTGAAAAAGCCAATAAGGGTGATAACAGTAGTAAAACAGAAAGAAATAGATCTAGATCAACAACTACATATGGTAATACAACTTCCTCTATATTTCAACTTGATGATGATGGTGAAATAATAAAAGATAATTATATAAATGAAAATGAAAATGCAATAGCTACTAAGCAAAAGCAGATGATGTCACGCAAGAATGATCTTATTGTAGATATGTTTGCTGCAAGATATCCTGGCGCTGAAACTTATACTATTAATACAGGAACAGTAGATGAGCCTGTTATGGAGCAAATGAATTCTAAAAGACTTAAAGAATTTTTAGCTACTAAACAAAAAGTTTATAACCCAAAGACTCAGCAAGAAGAAGATTCAGACAAGTTACAAAACTATGCTGCTATAGACAGAATATTCACAGAAATGACTGATTATTTTTCACCAGACAATGAAGAGAATGTATATCAACAACATCCCAACTGGTTAATAGGAGATGATGGAGTTAGAAATACAGATGATGATAATCAAACTGATTACAGACTAATTCAAAATAAACTTTATAACTCTGATCCTACAAATCCATCTCAACAAGGATACTTTGAGGATGAAAAGCTTTTTAATCAAATGGTTGTAAAAAATGGTGAAGCATTTTATAATAATGCTACAGCAGCATCAGCAGCCATTCAAGAAACGGATAAGGATTTTAAAAAAATGATTACTGAATTAAACTATCCAACACCATATGTAATTGATAATGGTATTAAGAGAGTCATGCCTAGAAATGAGTACATGAAAAAATTCAGAGATATGGCTCTTAAAGGGGAAATAGAAAACTTTGATGGAGAAGGCTTTGGTCAAACAAGTGATGGGGATAGTAATCCAGATTGGTATGACAAACAAGTGACATTACTTCCTGTGAAGGCTTCGACAGGAACAATGCCTGTTCCAGTGATAGTGAATAAACCAGATGAAGATGCTATTAAAGGTAAGTCTGCGTATATATATGATAAGCTTGTCACACAGATGCAGAAAAATTTTGGGTCTCAAGACTATAAAACATATTTGCAAATACAAAGACAAGTATTAGGTCTTCCTGGAACTAACATGGGTTTTACACAAACAGAAAGCGTTTATACCAATGGCACCCCTTTACCAAATTCTGATGCAGAAAGAGTAACAAATACAATGATCAATCAGTTTAGACAAACTTATGCAGATCCAACTCAAATAGGTGGGGTAATTATGGAATTGCCAAATACAATAGAAGATATAACTGATATTAATATTTTAGCTCCAGATGTAACTAGTAATGAAGCTATAGCAGGAAGAATTTTATTTAATGAATTAGTACTAAAAGGAGGAGATGTAGATTCAAAATATAAAATAGAATACTTTCAAAATATTGGTCCAGATAGATTTGATGATGAAGGTAAAAAAATTTCAACTCCTATGGCAGGATATAAAATATCTGAAATAGACCAAAAATTTATAGAAGCTTTAGACCCTGATGGTGGTGCTTCTCCTCTTAATGCTGATCAGTATATAATAGCAAAAAAAATGAATAAAGAAGGGTTTGTGTTTTTATTTCCAAGAGATAAAGATATTAGTCCGGGCAGCTATGCAAAAAGTGCTGAGGGTTCAAACATTAAAAAAAGATTAGATTTAAGTGAAAACGGAACATTTAAGTATTCAATACCAGGTCAAATATTTTCTCCGGGTAATGTTATATTTAAAGAGATTGTTCCCGGTAAGATTCAAGTAACAATGAATGTTAATACCTATGACCCTACATCTAATAATTCAGCAAAGCAATATAAAACTAAACAAATTGTTCAAAATATTATTTATGATCCAGGAGAGAATTATACTGTAGGTCTTAATGAAAAATATAATAATATTAAACAAGTGCTTGAGTTAACCAATAGTAACAATAATCTTAAAATGTATGATATGAGAGCTAAAGATCTTTCTAAAGTAAAATGGATAGAAGGATTTAAGACTAACAACCCAGGTTTGTCAGAAGCAGAATATGAACGCCAATATCAACAAGCATTAGACTTTGCTAAAATTAATAGCAAAACAAACGAATAAGTAAATCAACATGGAAGAAGTAAACAAAAATTTACCTAGTTCAGGGAATAACTTAACAGATCAAATACTAGCAGATACTACAGCTTTGAATCCTATTGATTCATCTAAGCCTTATGTATCTATTACTGATATAATGGATGATGATCCAACAGCTGTCAGTGATGAGTATAAAAATATGATATCTGCTTATCAAACTGATATAGATAAATTTGGACCTATTAATATGGGTAATATTAATAGTGACCTACCTTCTCCTACATTCTCAACTCTACCAAATCAGAATACTGATACTTATGAGTCTCAAATGGATAGCCTGATAAAATCAATCGGGTCTCCTATGGTAAAGGAAGAGGGTGCTTTAGGGAAACCTATATTTGAAAATGTTAGATCTTTAAATTTTGATAGACAGTATCAGTCAGAAGCTTTTGGTGATATAGGCTTTACACCATATGCAGATATGGATGATGTCTATAATCAAAACATGACAGCTTATGATGGATGGCAAAGAGGATGGGAGCAGTTTCAACATCTTGCTGGTACAGGATTTGTATCAAGTTACAGATCAATTGCGGATTTCTTTGATGGTGATGATTATTTGAGTTCTCCAGATTTAACTTCCGCATATGAAATGGAAGATGCAATGAGAATAGGAGGTAGTACTGATGGTTCTTTTATTGGTAAAGCAGGAAACTTAGGTCTTAATTTTGGTTATACTGCAGGGATTGTAGCATCAGTAGCCTTTGAAGAAGTTATAATGGCTGCGGCTGCAGCTGCTGGTACCCTACCAAGTGGAGGTAGTAGCTGGGCTGCATTTGGGGCTGGCACTCTAAACAACTTAAGAAAACTAGGTAATCTTTTTGACGTATCTAGAGCAGCAAAGGCATCAAGAGATTTAGTAAAAACACTAAAAAATATTGAGAATGCAAGAAGTTTTTATAATGTATCAAGAGGTGTTGCTTCAGCAGGATTAAAATTTGTAGCACCAGAGTTAACTCATGCTATTAAAAACTGGAAGACTACAGGTAACACAGCAAAGAATTTACTTAACATAGGAAAGAATACACATGTATTTGGTGCGTTTTATAGAGATATGAGAATGGTTAATGCTTCAATGTCTGAGTCTAAAATGGAAGCAGGTATGGTATTTAATCAAATTGAAATGAATGGTTTAAATTATTTCAATTATAAGAATGGAGCCGGAAAAGGTATTACAGAAGAGCAAGCTAAAAATACAAGAATAAAAGCTGCTGAAGGAGCTTTCAAAGCTCAAATGAGAAACTTCTTAATTATACATGCATCAAATAGAATAGTATTAAAAAATGCATTTGGGGGTTGGCAAAGAAAACTAAATCAAGAAGCACAAAGAGTTTTAAGAGGAACAGGTGGTAAAGCAATAAAAGCAGAAAAGTATTTATTTAAACGTATACCTCAAGAACTAAATTTAGCATTTAAAACTCAAGGCTGGAAAGGTGTTCCTAAAGTATTAGGTAGTCAGATGTTAAAGTATGCAGCAGCTAATTTGGCTGAAGGTGTACAAGAAGTTTCTCAGGAAGCAATATCTGCTGCTACTATTGGATATTATAGTTCTTTATTAAGAGATCCTTTAGCAGGTGCACCATCTACCTATGGTGCTTTTGGTCAGCAGGCTGTAGGTAATGTATTTTCAAAAGAAGGGGCAGAAGTATTTGCATCTGGATTTTTTATGGGTGGTTTAGCTGGTCCTTACCAACAAGTATTATTTCAGGGAATGCCTGCTATATTCAGAAAAGGCCAATCTATTTATAATAAAAGTACAGTTAAAGAAGGTGAGACAGCAGCAGATCCTTATACTGAGTATAATGCTGCAAGAGAAAAAGCAGTAGACGATGTTGTCAATTACATCAATAAGATTAATGATCAGCAGATGAATGCTGAAAAACCATTAGAAGCTATATTAAGTGAGAACCAATTGAAGTTGACTTTGCAAAAACAACAACAAGGTCTTATGAACTTAAATATTGCAATGGGTGATAAGAAAGAGTATTTTGATAATAGAAATTTTGCTGAGTTTGATGCATTAAAAAAAGCATTTGATACAGGATCTATTGTATTTTTAAAAGACAATCTTGTTAATTTAAATAAACTAAATGATAAAGAGTTAGTTGATGCATTTAAAGGAAGCGGTAGAAGTGCTAAATCATTAAGAAATAAAATATCAACTCAATTAGAAAGAATAGATTCTTTTGGAAAAACTGTTACTGATAATCTAGGTGGTATTTTTCCAACTAAATATGATCCTAAACAGTTTGATCCAGGTACTGAGGAGTTTATTAAAGAGTCTTTTAAACTTCAAGCATATGAGCAAACAAAATTGCTTTATATGTTTACTAATGAGTCTTTTAAAAATGCAGCAATAAGACAGTCTGAAATAGAAAATAGACTAGAAACAGAACCACTTATTGCCAATCAAGGAGCAACTGATATAAGATTACTATACACTAAAGATACAATAGAACAAGAGATCAAAACTTTAGAAACAGAGATAGACGCATATGAGGATACTACAGAAGGGAATAAATTAAAATCAAAAAAACAAAAGAAAAAGAAAGCATTAGAAAAGTATCTTAAGATATTTACTGATCCTAAAAACTTAACAAAGAAAGGTTACTTTGCTAGAAACAAAGTAAAAACATCTGGTTTAGATACAGCATTTAAAAACTATATTGAAGCATTAGCAGACAAGTCTAGTGATTTTGTAGACTACGGTAAGATAAAAGAAGCTTTAACTTTAATTACTGATCATGTAGCCTTACAAGAAGATGCTTCTGCATATAGTAAATCAGTTGACCTTTTAACTAATCCAAAAGTCCAAGAGCAATTAGAAGAAAGAGCCACGGAATATCTTGAGTATATATATAAAAATAGAAAGACAATATATAAAAGACAGACTGAAGCATTTATAGATAGTGTTGAAAAAACTAAATTATTAAATGGATTAGCTGAAGTAGATATTCTAATGGAAGAAAGCTTTGCAAGAGAATTTTTACAAGATGAAATAAGTTTAGAGGATTTACTTCAAGGAGTAAATGAAGGTAAGCTTATACAAAACGGCAGACGTTTAAATCCAAATGTTATAAAAGATGCTGAGTCATTAGCAAAAGCAGTAGCAATAATTAAAAATTACATTGGTGTAAAAGTTCAACAAGAAAGAAAGAGTGAAGTATCTGATGAAGCTGTGGCAAATGCAGAAATATTAGATATTGAAGAAACACTACAACAAGCTGGAATAGATGTTGAGGTAGATGAACAAGTTGATTCAAACATCTTAAATGAAATACTTAAACAGCAGTATCTAAAATACAGAGCTAATGACAAGTCCTCAGACCCATTAGATTTTTCACAATGGTCAGCAACAAACGAGGCTCTTAAAATTAAAAAAGCTTTTATTGCTATAAAGAGAGTATGGGCAAAAGGTTATTCAACTACAGTTGAAGAATATGGCAATTTAGTTGAAAGGTCAAGAATACCATCTGCAGGAGATATAGATGAAGAAAAAGGTTTCCAAGAGTATCTAGATAGTAGAGAAGCTATTGAAAATCCTATTATAGAAGATATATTAAAACAGCTAGATTTATCTTATGATATTTTTACAAACAGGAATATCAATAAGAAAAGTAATTTAAAAGCCATTAAGGGTGGTGATGGAGTTAATTTCAGAGTTATATCAATAGATGTAGCTGATGAAGATCAAAAATTATATAAAATAATAAACAACAATGGATCAGATTTATCAGCAGTACAATTAGATGCAATATCTGGTCAAGGTGTTTACAACAATGCTAGAGCAGCTTTAGATCAGTTTACTATACTAGAAGAAGAATATTCAGATGGTTCTACGTTTAAGTTTGATGGCCTTACACTTATAAGAGGTCAATTTGTATATGATAAAGTTACAGGAGAAGAATTTAGAGTTGCAGTAAATAGACCTTTAGGAGATAACATTCAGTTAGTTACTCCAGAAGATTATGGTAAACCTTATGCTGACAGAAAACAAAAAGCAATAACAGAGTCTGAATTAGATTTTAGTGAGCGTTACTATGATGAAAAACTTATTGTTGATAAAGTTCCTGATGGTACTGCTAAGATAACAGCAGATAACATTGCTAATATTTATGTAAGAGAAAACGCAGGTGAATCAAAGGAAAGTGCTGAAAAACGTTTAAGCTGGATTATAAACAACCTAACTGATAATGTTTATAATAATTTAGTAATTGATGTAAAACCTAATCCTAATAAAGCAGCAACACAATTTAGCTATGGTGGTGTAGCTCAACCAAATAAATACATACTTACAAAAGGGGAACCTTATAATATACAGATAAGAATTAAAGATGAGCTTACTCTTCTTGAAGTTAACCAAAAATTACAAGCCGTAGGGTTGCAACCTATTAGTGATAAGAATAATGGCATTATAGGTAACATTGCAAATAGTTCTTATATATATAAAGTGGGTGTAAATGAATTCACACCTTCTACAATGTCTACAGATCTGGCTAAAAATATATTTAATGTAGATACATCTAAAACAACAATTGAACAAGAGCTTGCAAAAGCAATTGATTCTACAACTAGAAAAGATGTTTTAGTAAACTTCTTAAATAAACAATACGCTTCAGGTATAACTGAAATTACTTTTGAAAGTTTGAAGGAGAATGGTTTTTCAATTGTAAGAGAAGATGGTTACCCTGATTATAATACAGACAACCCATTAACAGTATTAAGTGACTTTTATAAAGCAGGTCTTTCTTCAGATGGAAAAGGTGGTATTCTTATTTATGATATTACTAGAGATAAGAATGGAGAATCCGTTGGTGAACCAGAAGTAATAAGCAATCTAATAGATGATGAACTTAAAGTATTAGAAAAAGAAGCTAAGGAAGGTTTACAAAATGGCTTGTGGAGTAAAATGCTAGGTCCTAACACTTTAGGTTATACTGAAAGATATCAGTATGTTATTAAACAACCTAATGGAGTTTATACATTAGCAACTGCTAAGACTATTGGTCAAGACAAAACCATTATTAGCCAGTTTGTAACTGGAATGATGGATAAGGTTATTGAACTGAAGGAAGGAAATAAAGAAAAAAATATAAAGCCTTCAATTAATGAAAAAGGAAATTATATTAATGGTCAGACACAACAAACTGTTGGTCAAGAAATTGATGTATTTAATCTAGAAAATAATAAGAGTATCAGGATAGCAATGGTTCCTGGATTTGATGTTACTATTAATGTTGCACCCTTTGGAAAAATACGTGCAGTAGTAGAAAAAAATAGAAGTAAAATAACAACTACATATCTAGAGCTTTCAGAAATTAAAGCTTCATCAGATCCTTTGAAGCAACTGAATGACTTATTGAAAAAGATTAATGCTGACTTAGATGTTGCTGGTTATGATACTGTAAATATTTCTTTGAATCAATTTACAACATCATTATCATTAAACGCTGATGTACAAACTACATTAGAATCCCTTGGTACAAAGCTTAGTCCTAGAGTCAGACGTAACTCTAAATTAAATTTTGAAACTACAAGTGCTGCTAATCAAGCAAGCTTTGATAAAGATGTAAATTTATCTGCAGAAGATAACACTAATAAAATACTCAATCTAGGAGATAAGATTACTACAAACGCAGTCTTTACTGAAACACTGGCATTCACTGATGCAGAAGGAAACCCTATTCCTGTTGGGGAAGAAAAAACGGCAACGTCAACAGATGGCTCTATAGACTTAGCATCTATAACACAGAGCCCATTAGATCAACTTAATGTAAAATTAAAAGAAATAGAAGACACCACTAAAAAAGAAGTGGGTGCTAGAGGATTAACAAAAGCATTAAGAAATGACCCGGTATATCAAAAACTTAAACAAGCTAGAGATAAGCTGATTTCAAATAAAGTAGTTACAAATTTTACAGCAGAGGATGTACAATCTTTAAATGACTTCACTGTATGGGCACAAAATAACTTACCTGATTCTATTACTCTTGCTGATATAAATGTATTAGGAAGTAATCTTTTAAAAGGTGGTGTAAGAGTAGGTGGCTTTGCATTGAACATGAATGCATTGGCAGGAAATCTTAAAATAGGTGGAACAATATATACTGGTGCAAGTAACCCATTTAAATACCATGAGGCATTTCACGCAGTATACAGATTGTTATTAACACCAGAAGAACAAGTTAAGTTAAGAGCAATTGCTAGAAAAGAAGTAAGATCTAAGCTAAGAAAAGAAAATAAATCATTTACTAAAGAATTACAGAAATTTAAAAATACATCTGAGCAATATGATAATCTAAGTCTAAAAGAATTACAAAATCTTTTCTATGAAGAATATATGGCGGATGAGTTTAATAAATTTAAATTAAACCCAAGAGATACAAATACAGATTCTGTTGTTAAGTCATGGTTTACAAAACTTCTTGATTGGATAAAAGGTATATTCTCTAAGTATACTAAAACTCAATTGCAAAGTTTATATGAAAATATAGACTCTGGTAGATACGCACAGGCTGAATCAGTATCAAATGAATTTACAGATAACTATAGCAATGAGATAGTAATAGCAAATGCTGTTATTCCATATGAGCAAGTACAAGTAGGAACAAGTAAAGGACAACTGTTTTTGGATAGTAGTGTAGCTAATAATATAGTTTTAACTATGGCGGCTACATTTGTAGAGAGACAGCAACAAGACCCTAAAGTCTCTAGAGAAGATAGAATGTCAGAAATATTAGATGACTTTGAGTGGTTGTATAGTGTTGACAATCCATCTAATCAAAGCAATATGAATGATGGTGAAAGATCTAAACTGTTACAAAAAATTACAGATTCTTTTATATACTCTAATAGTTATGAAGACCTAACTGAGTCACCTTATTATAAAGCTGCTTTTGATGTTTTGGATACAATAGACTTCCAAAAAGCAGAAGAGGTTGAGGAAGCAGATAGCCTTGAACAAGATCAAGGTCTAAGAAATGTAACTCAGTATGGTAAAGAAGCATACCTTAATGGAAGCTTTAGCTCATTATCATCTTACTTTAGAAAGTATTTAGCTACAATAACAAGAGCTGAGTCAGATATATTTGGTAACACAACTATAACAAGAAAAGATAATAGAGAAGAAAAGTTGATTGTACCTATAAATGTATATAATACTTACAACGGTATTATGAAAGCTATGGAGGGTAGAACTGAACCCATGGAAATTGTTCAGTCTTTAGCTTTATTTTCTACGTCAAATCCAGATACAAAAGCAGCAGTTAACAAGATATTTACTGACTTAGGTATAACTATGGGTGAGTCAGTATCAGATATGGTGTTACCTACCAAGATTAAGAATAGTATTTTGTTTAATCAGCTTAAAGCATTTAGCAATTTTAAAGTTGAATGGTTATTTCAAAAGACAGACAATAACGGAAGTTTAATTACTTTCTCTGCTGCAGAAAGAGATGATGCAAATACACAGTTGTCTTTATGGAGTCAAGCTTACACTTCATTATTACAAGAGTGGAAGATAAAACCAAAAGAAAGAAACTCTGCAGTAAAATCAGTAAGTAGTCTTAGACAAGTATTATTAAGTGGTAAAAAGTTTAATGACCAGAAATTAGATGACTCAAGTAAAAATGCAGCTAAACAAATATTTGATAATACAGGTATAAGTTTATCACCACAATATATAAAATTTAGCATACTAAAGTCTAATGGTACAAATGAAAAACATCCTGATCAAGAATTACTTTTATCATTAAACACAAATGCAGAACCAATTACAGCTGAGCAACTTTATTTTATATCTGAGATTATAAAAAGCAAAGAGACAGCTCATGAACTATATAGTGATGAGAAAGGTGCAGCAGGTAGACTAAAGTCCATGGCAGTTAACAATGCCATATTTGATGAGAGTATTGGTTTATCCGTATTTAAAAATGTAAATGGTGATTTAGTGAATGCTCATCAGAAGCCTACATATCATTTGAAAAGAATAAAGGAATTAAATTATCCGGCAAAATTACAAGAGTTATCAGAAAAAGAATACTTATCAAATAATTATCTTTTAAATAATGATAAGTTTAAAGCAATGTCTGATGCTAATATGCTATCAGTACAAAGAGTATCTGGTGTTGCAGAAGTTAAAACATTAGATAGAGATGTTGATTATGATCAATATATCAGTGGAGTGTTGAATACAACAGAGTATGGAAGCTTTACAGCCGGTCAGTTTATGGCAAATTTAATTAACAACTATACATTAGACTTTAATCCAAAAACAAATAAGCTTAAAAAGTCTGTTGTAGTAAACCAAGAAACTGGTTTAGTTGAACAAATAGCCACCTCTCCTATTCAGATAAGAATTCTAGAGTCATCTAATACTAATGATATGACAACACTACCAGTTACAATTGCAGTATCTGGTAAAAATGCAGATATAACAGACACCATAATAGATGCATCATTTGATTTTGTAAAAAATGAGTATGATAGAATTGTTAGAGAACAGGGTGAAAACAGAACAAAAGATTCATACAAAGGATATGATGATAGAAAACTTAGTTTTGTAAATAATTCAGATTTAATTTCTGAAGAGTTAAGGAAATCTTTAGAGGTTTCTGCTCAACAAAAAGTTGGAGAAACTCTTGAAAAGCATCTTACTTTTAAAGAAGCATTAAAAAATAATGAATTATCAGAAAAACAATTTAAAGATCAGTTAAGAAACAATTTAGAAATTAAGTATAAAAGATTTAAGTCTTTATATGATACTCTTAAAATAGATAATAAAATATCTAATGAAATAAAATCTGGTATAGTTCAAGACAGAACTGGTGTAGATAGAGCAAATGCTGTAGCTGCTGCAGAAAAACTAAACTTAAGAAAAGATTTAGATTATAACTTAAGACAGATATTTTTCAATGATTATATAAATACAAAATCTATAAATGAACTTCTTCTTGGTGATCAAGCATTAATACTTAAAGACTCTGTTGATAAGATTAAAAGAGCTAAGGGTCAGAATGCAGCATTTGATAATGTATATACTAATATGGTTGATACCAATTTAGGTGTTGATACCATGACTGAAAACATATCAGTGTTAACATTTGATGATCCTATTTTAAACTCTTGGTTTACTGGTCAAGGTATTGAAAGAGCAGATGCACAGGTTTATTTAACTACTAAAGCATTTAGAAACTTTTGGTTTGGTTTAGGTAAATTAACTAAGTCACAAGCTGATGTTATAACTAAAATAGAACGAGGAGAAAGAATTACATCAAGTGATATCTTTGATGAAGGAGGGTTAATACAAACAGACGGGATGTTAAACTCTAAAAAGTTTGTTCATTTTGACGGTGAGCAGTTTATTAAAATGTCTGCTTTTGTTTTATCACCCTCATTTACATCTATAGATACAGGAAAGAAAGATAATGACGGTAATGTTATTTGGGAAGAAAACCCGTTAAGACCAGAGCTTCACAAACTAAGAGAAGATCTTGAGACTATTCAAAGAAATACAGGTAATGTAGCAATTGCAACACCTGTAAGTGCACAGAAAATGGCTAAGAAAAATGTACAGCTTTTAGATGAAAGTATATCAGAGCCATCTTCTATAATAAGTGCTAAAGATTTTGGATTACAAGTTGTAAATCCAAGTAATAAAAATTCTGTTACTGAAGTAAGTCAAATAAAACTATTAGCTACAAATGAGCAAGAGGATTCTCAACAGGTAAACATACCGGGTTATCCAGCTCTTACTAATATAAAGAAAGTTAAAGCATTCTATAATGATGCATTGAAGAAAAGAGTTGTTCTTAAATTTAAAAATAAAAGAAATTTAGTATTTACTTTTGATGGAGTTATGTCAGAGTTTAATGTAAGTAAAGAAAGAAACAATCTTACACCCGACCTTGCATCATTCTTAAGTTATGCAATCAATTCTTTAAAAGCATCTAAATCTAGTAGTAATGTTATTGAGTTTTTTAGTATTGATCCTGTATCAGGACAACCTAAGTTTGACTTTAACAATCCATTGGCTATTGCAAAAGCAGAACAGTTATTTTTAAGTTACTTTACCAAAGGGGTGTTCCAGGAAAAAATACCAGGTCATGGTTTGGCTTTGGTTTCTGACTTTGGAAATAATATATATAGAAGAGTATTTAGTGTTGAAGAAATAAAAGATGAAGCAGGTAATAGTAAATTCTTACCTCTTAGACATGAAGTAATAAGAGAATCTGATGCAGTTAGAATGAAAGCTTTAGACGTTAAGCAATTCTCTATGGCTGAGTTAGCCCAAAAACAAATACCTAAAGAAGGTATAGTTGTAATAGATAGACTTAGATATGGTCTACAAGAGTTTGATGATAAAGGTAGATCAACAAAACAACGTTATTCAGAAAGTATGATGCCTGCTCACTTCAAAGATGTATTTGAAAAGGTTGCAGAAAAAGGTGGTGCTATACCAGAGATGATTGCAAAAATGTTTGCTGTGCGTATACCATCACAAGATAATCATTCTACAATGAATATAAAACTTGTAGATTTTATGCCTGTTTATTATGGTTCTTCAGCAATGTTTGCAGCTGAACTTGTGGAAGTATCAGGTGCGGATTTTGATATTGACAAAGTATATACTCAAATATTAGAATACTATTATTCAAAAGAAGAGAAGAAGTTTTTCCAATATGGTGCTACACAAGGTAGACAGTATAAGGATTATGTTGAATATATTAATACAAAAGTTAAACAAGACACAATCTATGCTGAAGCATTAAAGTCTTTTAAAGTTCAAGGTTCAAGATTGGAGGACAGCTATGATGATAATTTTATTATAGATCAAATGTTTACTGATGATGCGCTAAAGGCTGTAACAAGACTAGGGCTTCCTGTAACCAAAGCTCAGTATCAAAAATATAAAGAAGAATATGGTGAGCCATATGAAGCACCAATTAATAATGCAGTGCTTAATATGAGATATGCACTTATGGGTAATGAGGCAGTACAAGATATTTCTTATACCCCGGCTACACTAGATGCAGTAAAAGAAGCATATGCAAGTTTAGAAAAATTTGCACCAGGCTACACTCAATCTATGAATGGTTCTGAGGTTGATGTAGATGATATCAATGGTAAAGTAATATCATTTATTAATAATAAAGGTGCAGCAATTGGTAGAGCTGTATCTCCAAACTTAGCCATTAGTTTATTAAGTGAGTATAAGATAAAGTTACCTGGAGAGTTACAGTTTAGTATTCTGAATAAACCATATACTGGATTTGACACAGCTACTACTACTGAAGGTAAAAGAAAGCAGGATACTATATCTGCTATAATAACAATGCTTACTGATAACTCTAAAGAGAACTTTATGTCAAAGCTTGGTATGCACAAACAAGCAGTACCAAGAGCTGTAACAATGGTTGCTTTAGGAATTCCGTTGTCTGACGCAATACTTATATTAAATTCAAAAATAGCCAGAGATCTATTTGAACAAGCATCTAATAAAATACAGAAGTTTGATGCAGGGTTTAAAGGTCTTGTTAATCAGGAGCTAGCATTTAAGCAGGGTCAAATAAAAGATGGAAAAATATTAGGTATAGATTTATCTACAGGAATAAAAACTAGAGAAGATCTTGGTGGTTTAGTTGAAGGTGGTGGTTCTTTTAAACAAGAGCTAGAACTGCTAGAAATTTTATCTACAGTAAATACTATAAATGAATTTATTGGTAATATGAATTCATTAACTGGTATATCAGGTAGTGCAGGACTAGGTAAAAACTTTGCTGACATAGCATCAATAAAAAAAGATCTACAGAAAATAGGTGCAATAGAAAAAATTGGAGAAAATCCAGTAATTGATATATCCCGTATTTTGGAAAATAGTTTTGTAAAACAAAATTTAGATATCTTTAATGAGATAACAAATGAGCTTTTACCACAAGTATTCTTAACAGCAACTCCTGTATTTAATGAACTTTATGAAAAACTTGAAAAGTCATTTGCTGTAGATGCTATAACTTTTAATGAAGAGACAGAGCAGAAGATTAGAAGGGATATGCTTTCTTACTTTACTATAAAAGCGTATATGCATAACAATGCAAATACACAAGATAAAGATGCAGGAACATTAAGCAATAAGCTTATATACCCTATGGTAGATGCTCAAAATATTTATGATTCTATTAGAAGATTAAATGCTGCAGACAATGATAACTTTTTTCTTAAATCATTTGTTACACAGTTACCTGTGAATGCAGAGTCTAACAAAACAGGAATTAATATTTTAGCTGCTAATACATGGAGAAATTTAAATAAACTCCAGAAGATAGATCTTCAAACCTCATTTGCAAAATTGTATGGTAACCCTGCAACAAGAAAAGATGCCTCAACAATTGTAAATTACATTATGGTTAAAGATGGTTTGCAGCTTTCTAAAGATAGCTTATTAGAAGCAATATCTCCTTTTGTAATGGATTCTTATCTACAACAAATAGAGACTGCCAAAGAGTCTTTACTTAATGATAAAGATTACAAGGATGCTTTTGGTTTAACAAAAGATGAGTTATTTAATGAGTTTGAAAATGGATACTTATCATCTAATGTTGGTATGTTTAATCTTACTTTTAAAGAGGTTAGGACAGACGTTGATGGTTCTTCAGATACACAAACTTCAATTAAAGGTAAAACAGCACTAAGTAAAGACGGTGTGTTAACATTATCTGCCCCTAAGAACTCACAGGTTGATGGTGCATTTGTTTTTGAAAATCAACCAAAATACTTAAGGTATTATACTGAAACAGATACTGGATTTGGAGTAGAAAGATCAAACAAATTATTTTTACTAAGGGAAGATCAAGAAAAAAGCACATCATTTATGTATGATGAAGTTCCATTTATGGGGTCAAATTATCAAAATGCAATAGGGTTTATGTTTGGTGCTAGAGATACATATGCAACAGTTAGAAATAATATTAGTAATAAAACTGATATTATAGGTAATATAGAAGACATGCTTGGTATAGATCAAGTTATTGATTCATTGGATATTGAAAATCTTAATTTAGATAGATCAAAATCTATATCAGCCCGTGCACTTAGAACTGAAAGTGCAAATGTATCTGCTACAGAAGACAGTGTAGAATTTCAAATAGATTCAGCTGCTGTTCCAGTTAACATTGCACAGGTAAATGCTGATACACTTTTAGAAAGCTTAACAACTCCTACAGAACAAACTAGTAAGGTTGAAATATCTTCTAATGCTAAAGGTTTAGCAGCAGCGCTTACTAATCCTACGGAATTAGCTAAGTCTAAAGGTAACCTTGCAGAGTCTTACCCTATAACTTTTAACGGTAAAAACTATAAAGATGTTGAGGCAGCTTATCAGGCATTAAAAGATAAGTCTGAAGCTAGGACTAAACCCACTAAGGAAAATAGTAATAACTATAGGTTGATGGTAGATTTAATATCAGCTAAGTTAGAGCAACACCCTAGGTTAATTTCTTCAATAACTGAAAAAGGAGGTGTTGATTGGATAAGTTCTTCTACTCACCAACCTACTAAACAAAATACAGTTTGGGAAACAGGTGGTCAAGATTGGTTTATTGAATCTTTAGCTGATGCTTATAGATCTACTCAACCAGCAACACAATCAAGAGAACAAGCTAATATTAAAACAGAGACAGAAGGTATTTTATCAGCTGAAAATAATATGCCTGAGCTAACTTCAAAACAAAATGAACAATTAGATTTATTTGATGCAGCTTTAGAAGACAAGTATCCATTAATAACAGTATTCTATAATGAAACAATTAATGCTCCATACATAGCAGATGAGTTTACTGAGATGAGAAAAAACCTGGCTGATAATAATATTGTATCTTTGAAAGATCTTACAGCATTATATGAAAATGAAACATTGTCATATGAAGGGAAAACAGAAGAGGAAAAAATTAAAAATTTCTTAGAAGAAATCAAAAGATGTAATTTATAGAATATGGGAAAGTGTCACAATAAAAATCTAACAACGTATAAAAACTTAAAGAAAGTTTATAAGACTGATATTATAACAAATAATGTAATAAATCAATATCAGAGACTTTCAAAGGGTGATGCTATACCTACTGTTGTTGAAGCGCAAAACATGATTGCTAATAAAAAAGTTCTTTTTAACTTGAAGCAAGAAGAGTTTGGTGTTGCATTATTAAATAATCTTAGAAGGCTAAAAATAATACATAGCTTTGGGGGTAAGTACTATATTAATAATACTGATACAGATACATTACAACCAAGCCAAAGACTTATAGACTCTAATGTTAGAAGGTTAAATAGGTATCTTGAAATAAATAACATACCTGTTGAGTCTATAGATATAGCTAAAACAAAAAAAACATTTTCTGTATCTATTAACCCGTCTATTTTTTCTGCAACTGACATGTTAGAATCCTCTAGAGCATGGGATAAACCTAGAGCAAGAAAAGTAGTTTCACATTTAATGAGAATGTTTCCTGGAATTAATGTTAAGTTAATGTCAGTAAAGGATGCAGAGAATCTTTATGCTAGTATACCTCAATGGAAAAAAGCAAAAGTTCCATTTAGTAAAATAAACTCATTTTATTTGGATGGTACTGCTATACTAATAAATGGCAGAGTAACAGATGAAATAGCAATAGAAGAAGTATTACACCCTTTCATAGATGCTGTAAAACTAGATAATGAAGATCTATTTAATTCTTTATTAAATGAAGCACAAAGGAATTTTCCTGAAATGACTCAACAAATAAAAGATGCTTACCGTGGTAAAAGAAGATTTACAGAAGCTGATGTTCAATTAGAAATTGTAACACAAGCACTATCTAGACATTTTAATAATGAGTATGAGAATACCCCAACTAAAAGTTTTACTGATAAAATAAAACAATTTTTAGAGTGGTTTTCTAAAATTATTAAAAACCTCAATGAGGTAATTACAGGGCGTGTTCTTGAAGTAAATAATATATCTGATAAAGCAACCTTAAGTGACATTGCTAGATTGCTTAATACAGATGGTATATCATTTAAACTAGATACACCTGTTAATGGTAGAATAAGATATAGCCTATCACCTGAAAAACAAAAGATAGTCAATGTAGCAAAAAAAGAAGGTGGGGTTTTACAGAGAAGAATGATTGATAGATTATTTCACAATGTTCAAAGTGCTAAAGAGGAATCAGATACTTTGTCTGCCTCAGAAGGAGTTACTTTTAACAGTGATGACTTGGTTATTTTGAATAAAGAAGACGGTAAATATTATAGTCTTACCAGCAAAAAACCTTTTATATCAGCTAAAGAAGCGCTTGGTAGAGAAGAAACTAAAGAACAACAGCTTATTAAAAATGATTTAAGTACAATGTTAGATGCTATTGCATCTCATGAATCTTTTGATAAGATATCTGATAAGATTACAAATATAGAAACTGATGTAGCTAAGCAGGCTTTTAGTAATATAGTAAATCAGGTTAATACAGTTAAAAGTCAAGGAGATGTAATGTTGACTAATGTTGTTTTTCATGACGCATATTCAGAGATAGCTTCTAAAGCAGACATAGTCTTGGTTGCATCAACCGGACAACTTAAGATTTTACAAATACAATTAACTGAATCAAACGTTTTAAAAACAAATCCAAAGACTTGGGCTAAGGGAATATTTACTTCTACTAAAGATATGGGTATACTGTATGGTGATAAGAAAAATCCATACAATGTAGATAAGGTAACTCTGGCAGAAACAAGTATGTATGCAAAACTTACTGATACAAAGTCCTTAACTCTTAAAACACTAGATGCTTTAGAAGTAAACCTTTTACAAAGAATGGTTGAAAATATGGGCTATGATATTGAGTATGGTGTTGGTAATGTTGCTAGTCTGCTGATTTCTTATAATGGTAAGAAAATAAGGTTTGACGGTAATGAGCCACATGGGTATAAACAAAATGCAGAAAAGGTCAATGTTTTAATACCGGCTATAGATACAAACTTAGCAGAACAAGAGATATCAGAACAAGTCCTTAAAGACGCAGCAGAACAAATTTATAATGCTGAGCAAGATATAGAATCTGCTGAAAATTTTGCTGATACTGTTGATCCTTTAGAATATCCTGAACAAGGAACCGTTCTTGGTGCCTTAGAAACATATGAAAAAGCTTTAAAAAGTAAACAAGAAGTAGAAGATTTATTAAAGGAAAACATATATAGAGATAGATCAAAAGAAGATGTGCAAGAAGAAATAGCAAGTACATTGAGTTACATAGCTCTTGCTAAACAAGAAGGTCCTATATCACAGTCTAGAGTGTACACAAGATTGTTACAGGATGCTCTAAGACAGATGAAGTCATTTAAAGAATATGCTACTGACCCTAAGAATCAAAGTAAAAAAGAATACATAACATATATATTAAACTTTAATAGATTCCTTTCAACATTTGAGGGGCTTCATGCTATAGAAGCCAACAAAGAATTAAATGCAACACAAAGATCATTATTAGGTAGTATTAATATTGAACTTACTCAACTACTTGGTAATGATATTGTATCAGAAGTAGGTGCTAACAGAGGTATAATTAAAACAGCTATACTTGATTATGTTGCTACTGTAATTAGAGCTTTTGCAAAGAAAGGAAAAAAGACAGATGCTGAAACAGTCATACAGTCACATTCAGGACAGACAATTACTCTTGATGATTTGGATGAGTTATTTAATCTTGTACCTGATATATCTAACTCAGAACTTTATGCCAAGGATTTAGCAACATCAAAAGATGTCATTCTTGCAACTATGGATAAAATATTTAAGTTTAAAAAGCAAGAATTCTTAGATAGAGTTCAAGCTAGAAAAGCAGATATATTAGATGCTGGTAAAACACTACTAGAACTCTCAGGTGAAAAAGATCTTCAAAGGTTATATGATTTTATGCTTGAGTTTAATGATGACAAAAAATTTACAGGATTCTATACAACAAGAATAGGTCAAAATTACCTAAATGAAAAGAAGGCATTGAGAGATAAACTCTACGATGCTAATGGTAAACCAAGAAAATATTTCCCTATTTATTCTTTAGCTAATGCTGACCCTATTCAAATAGAAAAGAATAAAGAACTCTATAGAGATAAAAAAGCTTTTGCTGATTTTATGCAAGCTGAAAAACTAGAGGATGGTGTTTTAACTTCAGGAACATTCCACCAATATACACAAGAGTTTATTGACGTTAGAAAAAACTATGAGTATGCTCAAGTCTGGTCTAATGGAGAGGGTGTTACTTGGATTAAAAAACCAGGTGTCCCACAAACTGCTTATGATGTATATAAAAGTAAATACTATTATAAAGTAGAGTATACAAAAACTTTTAAAGATGCTAACAGAGAACCAACTGGAGCTATAAAAGAAAATAAAAATTTTGATGCTGTAAAGCCTGATTATGTTGAGGTTAAAGATAAAAGATCTGATACAGGCGCTAGTTTAATTAACCCTAAGTATGAAGCTATAATGAACCCAACAGATCAGTTGGGAGAAGCTAGAAAGCAATATTACTTAAAGTTTGTTGAGCATTATGAGGACTTGCTTAAAAAACTACCAAGAAGTCAAAGAATGCAAATGCTAGGTAAGGTGCCTGTTATTGCTAATAACTTTGTGGATGAGGTAATGACTAAACCATCTTTCTTTGCTAGAATGATACCTAAGTTTTTAGGAAGTATAAAGAACTTATTTACTGAAACATCAGAGCAAAAGGTTGTTCTCTTAAATGAACAGGGAAAATTAGTAGATACTCTTCCTGTATTTTACACTGGTAACCCAAGGGTAGAAGGACAACTTGAAAAAGTATATGAAGACATTCAAGATCTTAAAGATAAAAGAATGCAGGGTGGTATTAATGTTGACCAATATAAAAAAGAAAGAGCAGTATTAGAAGCTGAAGCAGCCAAGTTAAGATCACAACCTACACTGGGTGAAGTTAGTACAGACATGACTAAAAGTTTAGTTAAGTTTGCAAGTATGGCAGAAAACTTTGAGGTGATGGGTCAAATAGAAGACACATTACAAGCAATGGTACAAGCTTTAAAGATGAGAGCTTATAAAGAACCAGGTACAGCGCTTGAGTTAATTGCAAAAATAAAACAAGGATCACAAGGATTTGTGAATACAGTTGTAGGTAGAGATAGTCAAACTGGTTTGCAAAGTAATGCAGAAAAACGTGCTCATCATTGGATGAAAATGGTTTACTATGATAACGATAAAATAACTAAAGGTGCTGTAGATAAGTTAGCCGGTGGATTAATTAATCTATCCTCATTATCTTATGTGGCCTTTAACATATTTGGTAACTTTAATAACTTGACTCTGGGTCAAATTAACAATTACATAGAAGCTGCCGGTGGTTTATTTTATACAGCAGGAGATTATACTGAAGCTACTAAGATGTTTTATACTATGGGTACCCAAGGTATGATAGAGAGAACAGCTAATGCTGTTGAGTCAGCAGCAGATTTTACAGGTAGAGTAATAACCGGTAATAATTTACAAATAAAAAGAGGCAACTATGATCCAGATAAAGCACTTAATAAATATGAAGCAATAGTTCAGTTTTTTAGAATGATGGATGATGATGCAGATATAAGAGAACAATTTGGGTTAGGTGATGGTGATACTTTATGGTCAAGATTCACAAACTTTGGTTACTCTTTTAACCAGGGTGCTGAATACAAAGTTCAAAGTACTGTAGGTATGGCTATGTTATTAGGTACACAAATATCTAATGGTGAAGATTCTCTAAATCTAGTTGATGCTTTAGACTTTGATCAGTCAACAGGTAAAGTAACTATGCGAGAAGGCTATGATACAATTATTAATAAAGATGGATCTACTACAGAATATACAGATAGCTGGAGATTTGAAATGAGAAATAATATACGTGAAGTAAATAAACAGATACACGGTAACTATGCTAGAGAAGATAGAATGGTTATTCAAAATAACTTTACAGGTATATTAATGGCTCAGTTTCACAAGTGGGTTATGCCTGCTTTTAGAGCAAGGTTTCAAGAAAATTATTATGATCAAAACTTAGGTTGGTTAGAAGGTAGATATACATCTGCACTTAAGTTTTTAAATCATATACGAAAAACTGCTGTAACTGGTGAAAGGGGTATGGCTAAGTTTGGTTTAGCAGAGTTAGGTAAATCATTTAAAGAGGAGTACGGACTTGTAGATGGAAGATACGATGAGGGTAAAGCAAACATGATGCTTAAAAATGTATATAGAACATTGGGTGAAGCAATGATACTTCTGATTATTCATATCCTAGATGAGACTTTAGTTGGTGGAGATGATGATGACCCTATCCTTGTTAAAAAGCTTAGAAACTTTGGGGCTTATCAAGCAAACAGAACTTATAAAGAGATGGTTTTATTTAACCCTTTACCTACACTAGGTGGTTACCAACAGGTATATCAGATGTTAAAATCTCCTATAGCTGCTACAAGAACTCTTGGAGAGTTGGGTGAATTACTTGACCTTACTTTTGGTACTGGATTTGGTTTACTAGTTTATAGTGATAAAGAATTTAGAGAAAACAGTAAATATGTATATCAAAACAAACCTAAGAAAGGTATGTGGAAGCTAGAAAAAAACTTCTATGATGTAGTTCCTGTATTATATACTTTACAAAAATGGAAAAACTTTGAAAAACTTGAAAGCTTCTATATTAAATAAGACAAATTAACAGGTTTAAATCCTAGGTATGACGTATAATTTATGTATATTATAGTATAAACCTTTTGGATTAAAGCAAAATGAGATTAATCAATGACAACTAAATTATTCATAGTGAGCATAACAGCATTTTGTACGTATTTATGTACGTACTTTTTTGATTTATCAATGGAAAACATGGAACAATACTTAGCTGTTTGTTCAGTATTATGGTTAGATGGTATATTTGGAGTTTGGGCAGGCTGTAAAAGAGAAGGGTTTAAAACATATAAAGCTCTAAGAATAACAAAAAATACTTTTACATGGTTAGCCATCCTGACCGTTATTCTTATGATAGAAAAAGGTTTTGCAGGTACAGGTTGGCTATCCGAGGTAATTATAGTTCCCTTTATGGTACTTCAAATTATAAGTGCACTAAAGAATGCTTCTATGGCTGGGCTGATAAAAACAGATGAGCTTAATAAAATCCTAGATAGAATTGATAACCACAAAGGACCTAGAAAATAGAGTCCTTTTTTAATGAGTCAATATATTTAGCTCTATCATATGCATCTTGTATTGAGTCTTGCTTAGTATAAATAATAAGCTCTCCTTCATCTACATACCAGTCTAGTACATCCGGATCCTTATCAGGGTTATACTGTGGCTTGCAACCTAGGCAAACCAACAGTAATAATAACCTAACCTTCACAACTACTACATTCTAAAATGTTTCTTGCAAAGTCTTGTGCACTGCTTTTACTAAATTGATAGTATAAAGTTTTCACACCTTCTTCCCAAGCATACATATATAACTTATTAATATCCTTAGCTGAGACAGATGGATCTATCATCAAGTTTAATGACTGTGACTGATCAATATACTTTTGTCTTTGTGCCGCCTGGAGTACAAGCTCTTTTGGAGATATCTCAACAAAAGACTTGAACACTGCTTTAGTAGGAAAATCTAAGTGTTGTACACTACCATCTTTCTTTAGGATAGATTTCCAAGTCTTGTCTGTATTTAGACCATACTTCTCAAGTTCCTCTTCTAAAAATGGGTTCTTGTAAATAGTCTTAGACTTAGCAAGGTCCTTAATAAAGTAGTTAGACTTAATAGGTTCTATACCCATAGACACAGCACCGTGTATAAATGAACTAGACTTAGTAGGAGCAATGGCCATAAGAGTAGTGTTAGCATACCCTTCTCTAAGAGATGTGTATCCATACACATTATGCAACTCTCTAGAAGCAATCTCACTTCTATCTTTAAGTGTTCTAAAGATCTCACTGTTTAATCCTTTAGCTTGTAATGAGTCAAACTCAAGAAGCTTAGATTGAAACAAAGAGTGGTATCCCAATACACCAAGACCAATTGCTCTATGCTTCTCAGCAAAGTTAAACGCTCTCTTCATACCCGGCATAGTCTCAGACTTAATAATGAATTCATCCATTACTGCGTTTAAGAAATATACATATGTTTCAATTGCATCCGTTTCTTTTATAAGGTCCCAGTGTAATAAGTTAATAGAACCAAGACAACATACAAAAGAGTTATAACTATCAGTAGGAAGCTGGATCTCTGAACATAGATTAGATGCTGTAATCTCCATACCAAGTTCTTTATAAGGAGAATTATTGTTAGAGTTATCTTTAAACATAATATAAGGAAACCCAAACTCACTTCTGTTCTGAATGATCTTAGCCCATACTTTACGCTTGCTCTTATCACCATCTTTCATCTCTTGCATCCACTGATCAGTAACTGTAACACCATACTGTAAATTTTGTATAGGATTACCCTCTGTACCAATATCTAAGAACTCTAAGATATCCGCATGCTCAACGGGTAGGTATACTGCACAAGCACCACGTCTGGCCTCAGACTGCTTGCAAACGTCCACTACAGTATCATAAATCTTAGCATAGTGCACTGGACCATCAGCAAAACCACCTGTAGATATTTCAGTTCCTCTTGCTCTAATGTTACCAATAAAAGCACTTGTACCTCCACCATATTTACTCATCATTCCAATTTCACGGCCTGCATTTAATATGCTATCTAAGTTATCATCAACGTTAGATCCGTAGCAGCTTATAGGTAAACCTTTTTGTTTACCAAAGTTAATCCATACAGGAGTAGACAAAGAGTAAAACCCTCTTGCCATATAATCCTCAAACTTTTCTGCAAAGCCTTTTATATTCAAATACTTTTCTGCTTTAATAGCAATGTCTTTGATTCTTTGTTCAGGGCTTTCTGATATATACCCTCTTGATAAAAATGTGCGGCTGTCTTCATTCAGCCAGTAGTACTTATTATATTCCATTGGTTTTGTTTTTAAAATAAATCATCAACTGTGATGCTCTTACTTTTCTTGTTATAGTCAACACTCTTCTTGTAAAAGAAGTCTCCTTCTTTGGTGCCTGTTATTTCTATGTCAAACCATTCTACTGATTTTAATAGTTCTTCATCTACCTCAAAAATAGATTTCATACCTATCTTTTCTAAAGAGTTATTGAATCTGTTTTTTATAAAGTGTTGTATTGTATTCTGGGGTAAGAAGCTAAGCTCACCTTTCTCAAAGATCCAATCAAGTATACCACACTCTGCTCTATATGCTTTTCTACATGCTGAATCAATCAGATCTTCAAACTCTTGGTCAAACCATTCTGGATTTTCTCTTTTGATTATATTAATAATCTCAGCACCAAAGTTACCGTGTATCTCTTCTTCCTTACTAGTAGCCTCAACAACATTAGATATACCTTTAAGTACATTCTTTTCTTTGTTAAAGCTCATCATAATTAAGAACTGACTAAACAAACTTACGTGCTCTATAAATAAAGAGAATAGCAATACAGACTTAGTATACATCTTATTGTCTCTAGAACGTGTACCATCTAGGTACTTTTTTAAGTACTTAAGTCTACCCTCTATTGCAGGTACCTCAACTACTGATTGAAATTCTTTTTCTAATCCTAGTATTCTAAGCAGTCTGGCGTAGGCATCTTTATGTCTTACTTCTGACTCAGCAAAAGTAAAGCCTACATCACCCACTTCTGTGATTGGCATTCTCTTATAAAGATCTCCCCAAAAGGTTTTAACATTAACTTCTATTTGTGCAATAGCAAGCATTGTTTTTTTAATGACATCTTTTTCTCCATTTGATATAGTGACTTTAAAGTCTTGTATGTCTTCTGTAAAGTTGAATTCTGTATCAATCCAGTAGGAGTGTCTAATTGCATCTTTGTATGCTAATAGTTGTGGATATTCATAAGGCAATATGTTTACTCTGGGCTTAAAGATGTCTTTGTTCATTGTATAATTTATTAAGGATTAAAAAGCTGCACCCCTCTTTGGAAGAATGCAGCTGTTAGATAGATATAATTTAAAAAAAAATTGTCTTATATGAAAGGATTATAACCTAATATTCACAAAAGATAATGTTAAAAATATAAGACCTATCTCTAAACCGTTGACCCAACGGTATTTATCATCATCACATAAAACTTCACAGTTTACAGTTTTAAAACCAAGCAGTGTTTCTGTTGGTAAAAACTCAATGTTAAATCTATTTTTAAATACTAAAGGATTTACTTTACTCATAAAATATTAATTAAAGGTTTTTGTCAGAATTTTTGTATATTACTTATATAGTTATCTACCTGACTGTAGACAAATATACCAATATATTTGATTAGGTTAATCAAAATTTGTATATTATTAGTATAGTACTTTAAAATTAAATACGATGATTAAAAAAATATTACATGTGTTATGGACTTTTAGCTTACAAGACTATTGGAAATGGGTTTGGTCTAAAACAGAAGTTGATGAAAAAGTTATTGCGGGTGCTAAAGAAACCAAGAAAAGAACTAAAGCTGTAGTCAAAGCTATTAAAGGAAAAAAGAAATAGATGAGACAAGTATGTTTATTAATACAATGGTTGTCAAGGGGTAAAATATGCTTAGGGCACTGCCGTCAAGGTCTTTGTAAAAAAACTAAAAGTAAGATATAATGGGAGATTGGGAACTAGAGATAGCGTTTCATTGGCCACATGATAGACTAGCTTTAGGCTGGGAAATAATGAGACCTGATGAAACATATAACTATACTACAGTAAAAGCTTATTTACTTATTTGCACATTAACGTTAGATGTATCATGAAATATAAAAAGAAAGGTGGAGGACTTAATCCTCAAAAAGTAACAAGACAGAAATCAAAACTATTATGTAGAATGGCTAATGGCGGAGAATCTGCATTAGATAATATTATGCTTAGTTCAATGGAGCAAAAGATGACTAAAGGTGGAGACGCTAAAAGAGTAGTATCAAAAGCTGATGGAACTGAAAAATTGCAATCTTATAAACGAGGTGGTTGGACCCACTCAGGATAACACTATATGAACATTTTAACAGACATATTAAGTTTAATTAGACAAAACAAGTTCTCTAAAGTTGCTGAAAGAGATGATGTTCTTGTATTAGGTAAATGGAATGAACAACCCGATATGACTGGTGTTGCATCCCCTATACCTTATAAATCAGTTAAGCTAATCAAAATAAAAGATTTTAAAGTAGAAGGAACTAAGTGTGACTATAAGAACACACCGGAAAAACCTTCTGGAGATATTGCTACAGTATATCAGAAGACAGAGACTGATCCAGTAACAGGAGAATGTACTGTATATTTCCGCACATTAAAATCTATGAGTCCTAATCTAACTTTGGCTGAGTCAGCTGATAATGATTATGTAGAAATTGATACAATAGGAGAACCTAATTTAGCAGCTAATGTAGGTACAGGCTTTGGATTATGGAAAAACAAAGTTGGTGAAACACTTAATTTTAAATCTATAATAGCTGGAAATAATATTACTATAGCAGAAACACCTGATCAAATTACTATTAATGCTACAAGCTCAGGTGGTGTGACTTATACCCTTTCAAGTGCAGGTCAATCAACTGGAGGACCTCAACATGTAAACTTAAAGCTTGATGGTTCAGATGGATCATTAAGCAATGTAAAGCTTTTTGCAGGAACTAATGTATCAATATCAGATAATGGCTCAAATGAAGTAACAATATCTTCTAGTGGTGGTATGACTACCTTTAATGTATATGATGAAAATCCAGGTGGAGCAGGTCCAGGTTTTTCTGTATCTGAATCAGATAATGTTTTAATGTGGGGACGTAATGGTATAGAAGTTATAACCGGTGTTCCTTTGGGTTCAACAGCTAATCCTAAGTCTGTGGCTATGGGATTATCTCATTACTATGAGGCATATGTATCTCAAGTAACTCAGCTAGGTAACAGTGCACCTACAGAGAATGTCATTTATAATGATACAGGAAGAACTTTATCATGGTCAAGACCTAGCGTTGGACGCTATACTGCAACTTGGTCAACATCAGTTGATCCAAGTAAAGTGACTATAAACATTGCACAAGTATTTAAAAATCATCCAAACATTGCTAATATTATTAATGTAAGTGGGAATGGTTTTACTATCACTACTAATTTAGTTGTAAACGCAGCTATAGCAGATGATAGTATTTTACTTGATACACCATTAGAAATAAGAATTTACCCTTAAACTAAAAAGATGAGTGATAAAAAACCTAAAAAGAAATTTAAAGATACTAAAGTAGGACAGTTCCTTACAAAGAAAGTTCCTAGTATACTTGGTCTTGCCGGGGAGTTACTTCCTGATGCAGGTGTTTTAGGTATGGTTAAATCTTTAATAGAAAAAGAACCAGCTTTATCTCCAGTAGATAAAGAGCATGCATTAAAACTACTTGAACAAGATATGGTAGAGATGCAAGAAGTAAGTAAGCGTTGGGTCAGTGATATGAGTTCTGATTCTTGGCTTAGTAAGAATACAAGACCAATGACCTTGATATTTTTAACCATGTCAATGGTAATATTTATGTTATTGGACAGCTCTGATATTGACTTTGAAGTAGACTCAGTATGGGTAGACTTATTAAAGTCATTATTAATAACAGTTTATGTAGCATATTTTGGTTCTAGAGGAGCTGAAAAATTTAAAGCAATAAGTAATAAAAATTAAAAAATATAAATTATGGGTAATGGAAAAAAAGGTGGACAAGCATTATTTAATGCTTTAAAAGCTAAAGGATACAAACAAAAAGGTGGTGAAGAAACAGCAGCCAAAGCAAGAATGACTTCATATGCTGATGGTGGAGGACTTATGGGTTATGCAAAAAGAGGTGGTTGTGTTTTAACAGGTCTTAAAAAAGGAAAATAATCATGGCAAAAAAAATATCATTCCCAGAGGGAAACGGAAAAATAGAAAATGGATATTATGATCCAACATCTATACCAGCAAGAATTCAGGCTAAAAAAAATGCAACTGCTACGGCAACTAGAATGCGTTTAGCGGCACAAGGTGTTGAAATAAAAAGATCATCTACAAAAGCTTCTGAGCCAGTTCAATCAGCTGCATTTAAAAACGGCTATAGAAAAGGAAAAAAATAAATTAAATACTATGGCAATATTAACAGCACAACAGATAAGTCAATCAGGCTTACAACCCACATCAGTCATACCTGATCCTAAAGGAGATACTTTAGCAAATACAGGTAAAGAATTTTTTTATGTGCAAAACAATAGTGGTGACTCAATTACTGCAACAGTTATACCTGTTGTAACTACAGTTATTGATCCATTATTAGGTACTTTGACAAAAGAAAATGCTATATTAGCAATAGCTAATGGTGAGACAGGGTTTTTAGGTCCTTTTGAAGTTGACGCTTTTAATGATGTTGATGGTAACATAACAATAACATGTTCACTTCAGGTAGGTGTAAAACTATCTGCAGTGTACTTATAAACAAAAAACAATGGGCTCACTACTGCAAGACGTAATTGGATTATTTGCCAAGAAAAAATATGCACCAAACCCTTATGATCTTGATAAAGATGGTAAAGAGGATTTTTTAATTCTATCAACAAAACAAGATAGTTCCTTAAATGTAATGGCATACTTGCCAAAACTTGAACAAGAATTAATTTCAGTCAAGCAGTTGGCTGAAGCTATTGGTGTTGGTTCAAATACTACTTATGATTATAGTAGTGAAGGATTCAAAGGTGGTGTTAATTTAATACTTACCGGATCAGATGGTACTGTTGATATAGTAAAACTTATTGAGGGTAATAATATTACTTTAACCGATGATGGCTCTAATGCTATAACTATAAGTAGTTCTGATGAGTTTGATGGAACTGTTACTAGTATAGACGCTGATACTAATGGAAATGCAATTGCAGTCTCTGGAGGTCCTATTACAACTTCTGGTATTCTTACATTTAATTATTTAGGTAATGCAACTCAGTATGTTAATGGTGCTGGAAACCTAGAAACCTTTCCAATCTTATTTGCCGGTTGGAGAATTAGTGATGGTTTTATAACAGGAACTGTAGAAAGTAATGAAGTAGTTGTTTTTGACGGAGGCCCAAAAATACGTACTGCACTATCATTAGCTGGAGGTAACCCGGAGAAAATAACTATTACTCACCTTGATACAACTAGAATAGATACAGCATCATCTGAATCACCTGCATTTGGTGCTTCATTTGAGGTTGTTGACAAAATAATTCAAGATGCAACTGGGCACCCTACAGAAGTAAACTTTAAAACAGTAACTCTACCAACACCTGCTGCAGCAAGTAATACTACATATGATTTAAGTGGTCAAGGAAGCGGTGCTGCTGGTGTAAACTATTCTATAGATTTAACTGGATCAGACGGCTCATTAGATAAAGTAATTCTTGAAGCTGGTAATAACATTACATTAACAGATCAGGGTAACGATACAGTACAAATAAGTTCTATAGATAATAATACAACATATACTCTTAGTGGTCAACAGTCTGGTGGTACAAACTATGCAGTCAACTTAGAGGATTCAAACAGTGTTCTTAGTACATTATTTTTAAATGCAGGAACTAATATAACATTAACACAAGCAGGTAATGGAGTAACTATAGACGCTTCTGGTGGTTCTGGTTCCGTTACTAGTGTTGGTTTATCAGCACCCCCTGCATTTGTTGTTTCAGGATCTCCTGTAACAGGGTCAGGTACTCTTTCATTTACAGGTGCAGGTACTGCACAACAATATATAGATGGTACAGGAACTTTACAAACATTCCCTTCTGTAGGGACAGGGACAGTAACAGATTTTAATTGTGATGTAACGCCAGGAATAGCAGATGCAATAGTACCTTCTGTAGCAAATTCAACTACCACACCTTTCTTAACTTTAAATTTTCAAGGGGTACCAGCTCAATATGTTAGAGGTGATGGTGCATTAGAAACATTCCCTGTTATTCCTGCAGCAGTACCAGTGATGACATCTACGGTAACTGGAACAGGTAAATTATGGGATGATACAGTACAGCTTGAAGCAGCTGAGGCAGTATCAACTGTTAAAGATAGAACATACGGTGTTCAATTTAATTCAGATGATCAATTAGTAGTAAACGTACCTTGGTCAACATCTGGAGGTAGTATGTCTAGTTGGACAATTGGTGATGGTACAGGTATTGAACCTGTAACAGACGGAGTAGAAGTTCAGTTTAGAGGTCTAGATAAGATAAGTACAAGCGTAACACTTGTTGGAACTGACATACAATTAGATATTGATCATGATGATACAACAAGAACTGATACAACATCTACAGCATCTCCTATAGCCGGAGGTACTTTTACAGTAGTAGATAGTATTATACAAGATACAACTGGTCACGTAAATGCAGTAAATGTTAAAACAATTACATTACCTAGCGCTGCAGCTGTACCAAAAATGTCATCAACCGTTCTTGGTATTGGTAAATTATTTAGTGATGTTGTACAATCACAAGGATCAAACCCTGTCACGGAAGTAGAAAAAAGAACTTATGGAGTTCAATTTAATTCTAGTGATCAACTAGTTGTTAATGTACCTTGGACTAATTCAACTGCAGGGTGGACATTAACAGGTGATATTGGAACAGGGCAAGTTGTTGCTGATGGAGATACAGCTTTACTAGCAGGTGGTGTAGGAATTGCAACAAGCACTGTTGCTACAGATAAACTAACTATAGATTTAGAAAACACATCTGTTACCCCAGGGGTTTATACAAATGCTAATATTGAAGTTGATGCTCAAGGTAGACTTACTGCAGCATCAAATGGTACAGGCGGTAGTGGAGTAAACTATACATCTTATGTTGCACGTTTCAATCATCCTAAAGGAGCTCCAATTTCAGTTCAAGAATTATCAAATGATACAGGATGTCAGTTCACTTGGCAAGGAGGAACAGCAGTATATAAAATTCTTATACATGCACCAGGAGACACAAGTACAAGATGTGAAACTAGTAAATTTCCGTGGGTCATGGCAAATGGTAGATCAGAAATAATAGAAGGTACACGTCCTGCAGAAATCTTTTTTAGAGAGTGGGAATTAACACCTACTGAAAATGCTGTTTATCTAGATTTTCTAGAAGAAGATTTTACTGGCAGTACTAAAGGAATATCTCAAGGTAATATAGAAATAAGATTCTACAATCCAAGAGTAGAACCGTAATAAGTCTAATGATATTAGTCTAAATAAAAAATAAACAATAAAATAAAAAACAATGAGTGTTTATATACAAGAGGTCTTAGGACTATTAAAAAGGAATAAAAAGAAAAAGAAACTAGACAAAATGAGAGATCATTTTGAATTTGGTAAGCTTTATCAGAACAGTAGTTTAAATACTGGTGCTGTTTATAATCCTAAGATGGAACCTTTTGTTGTAAAGTGGGGAGATCTTGTTTGTGAAGCTACAGAAAATTTAACTAGAACAAAACCGGGTGAAGGTAAACTTGGTTTTGTTCCTGTTTATACTACACCTGAAGGGTCATGTGCATGGGATACCTTAATGGATTCTATCATAACTCAAAATGCTATAGGTGATACTATCAATATAGCAGGTGATTTATATGTAGAAGGTACTATAACAACTCCAACACTAACAGAAGACCGTATAGTTATAGTTGGTCCTGGCGGTGTATTAGAAGATGATTCAAATTTCACAATGGATGGAGTTACATTTACTGCATTAGTAAATGTACAGCATGGTAGTTTAACCATGGCTACAGTACCTCCTACAACTACAACTTTAAACTCAAACATTGTACTTAGTGGGCCTATTACAGATTCACAAGGAAATGTTGGTCAACTATCTCAAGTACTTGTAGGTTTAGGTGACGGAAGAGTAATATGGTCAGATGATGATGTTGTAGAAGCTTTAACTTATGGAAGTCTATGGCAAGGAAATGTAAACAATTTAAAACAAGAGTTACCTATTGGAACAGCAGATCAGATTCTTATCTCTGATGGAGTAACATTCTCTTGGGAAGATAATCCTGCAGCAATTGTAGGAGAACAATGTGAAATCTATAGAATACCATTATGGACACCTAACTCTAATACATTAGGTTGTTCTTTATTAATACAAGATGGTGATTCAGGAACTCCTGCAACTAAAGTTATTAATGACGGTGAACTACAACAAACTAAAGAACTATTTTTAGATGATGTAAATCAAGATGATACTCTTACACAAGTTCTAGTAAGAGACCCTGCTTCAGCCAATGTGGTTAGATGGAGAGATGCACTTAGTATTGTACCAGAATTAGGTTGGGATTTAATAGATCCAGGTCTAGGTATAACAAACTGGGATGTAGATAAGTATAATGGTTATATGCAAGTTACTATTCCGACTGCTTTTAGAGCAATTAGACCAAATAATCTTTTGAATGCAGATGAAGGTTATTTTGTTTTTGTTGCAGATAGCCCTAATATACCTTTAGACTATTTACTATTTACAGGTGTTAATGGAGGAACTACACAGACTGTGAGAACAACTTGGTCTGGTGATGCTGTTAATGGTTTTCCTTATATACCAACTAATCAATCTGGTGGATTTTGGCTACAAGGAGTAGCTGTAAAATTTCATTATATTTTACGTATAGATGCTGCAGGTAATCAAATTATATGGTGGGATGCTTGCTGTGAAATACAACCTCTTAATCAATGCCCTATTGTACAAAACACTACTATTAGTTTAGTAGAAGATACAACTTTAACAGGTCAAACTTTAACAGCCTCAGATCCTGATGGTGATCCATTAACTTGGAGTATTGTAACTGCACCTCCAGCATCACATGGTACAGTTAATTTGAATTCAGCTACTGGTGTTTATGATTTTGTTCCTGCTATAAACTATTGTGGAACAGGATCATTTACATGGAAAGTTAGTGACGGTACATGTGAAAAAGAAGCAACAACAACATATAATATAAGTTGTGTTTGTGATGTACCATCATTTGCTGTTTATCAAGGAGCTAATCAACCTTGTGGAGCAGCATCAACTGCACCTTTATTTACTGATCCTGCAGGTTCACCTTATCAGTGGGTGGGTGATTATTGTGACCCAGATAATGCATATACTGACGTAACACTTACAACAGAATATTCTCTTGATGGTGGTACAACTTGGATAGCAGGTCTTCCAGCAGGATCAACAATACAAAAAGATGTACCAGCACCATGGCAGTTTACTTTTGATCAACCTTCTGTTCCATCTGGTAATCAGCAATTTAGATTTACACTTCAAGATGTAGATGTAACTTGTAAGAGCGAGTACATTTTTAATGTAACTGCAGCTTTAGATATATTAAATAGATTTGAATTTCAGGTGTCAAGTGAGCAAGCAACAGGAACATCTACAAATGCACTGTTTCCTTTCAGAGCTAATACAAATTTACCTGTATATGGAGCTACTGGAGGTACATGGAACCCTATACCTTTTCCTTCACCACAAAACTGGATGGGAAATTATACTAGTCAAGGAAGAAGATTAACTCAATTTACATCTCAACCTGGTAACCTAAGCAATTCAGGACTAAATAACAATAATGAAGTATTGAATGTTTCACCGAGTGGTGGAACATATCCAGGTGTTGCAAATTCAACATTTCAATTAGTATATTTAACTGCTGGTTATCAAGTTAATTCAAGTATCGTTGAATCAGTAACACCAAATATTGTAGCTCACCCTATGTCTTATCCTGCTAATGATAATATATCAATAGGTGATACTATAATTTTTGATGCTAATACAATAAATATTGCTTTTGGTTTATCAGGTGTAAATGCTGTAACAGGTAATTTAACTTATGTAATTCAAAATGAAGATATTGGTTATGCTCCTTTTGCTATATCAGCAATACCTTTAGCACCAAATAATGGGTCTGCTCATCAGTGTAATGATGGTGCATTTAAAATATATGCTGCTATCACAAATGCTGCTGGTGGAACAGAAGTTTATAATTTACTAAGAACCTCTACTTCTAATAATGGTATACAAAATCCAGCAAATGGTACTACAAACACAGCAGTTAGAAGATACAGTTTAGATAGTTATTCTCCTTCACTTGGATATCTAACTGGACCAAATGGTAGAACTTGGACTAGACCAACTAACAATGCACAAACTGGACTAGGAGTTAATGGATCACCTAGTATAATGAGTTCTGCTAATATTGATTATACACCACGTGGTGCTACAGGGTCTAAATCTAACACAATTTATAACTACGATGGAGGATATGTTAAAGCAACAAATAATGTAGATACACTTTGGAGTTCTACAGGAGCGCAAAGACTTCAAGCAGGTGTTATACAACAGATAGCTGCTAATAGTATAGATGGTAATATAATTTTTTATATTGCAGGAGATAATTGGGCCAAAACACGTGCTACAACACAAGCCACAGGTACAATTAGTTCAATAGGTCCTAATGGAGAAGTTACCGGTGTAACTTTAAATAGTGGCGGTGCTGGTTATGCTCAAAGTTTATTTAGTGGTGCTGGAAACCCAACAACTAGAGCAGAATATTTTATAAGTGGTGGAGATAGTGGATGTTCAGTTTTTGTAACTATGAATGCAACAGCTGGAAATAATCAATCTATAGTATCTATAGATTCTGTAACAAGACCAGGTTCAGGTTATGTATTAGGTCAACCATTTTCTATTGATCCGGCTCTTACATGGGTTGCAAGTGCCCATGGTGATGCAGCTACTCTTAGAATATTTAAAGAAGATCCTAGTAATCCTGCAGATCAAATAGAAATATTTAATGGTCCTCCTTTTAATAATACTGGTACCGCAACAGGTAATGCATTTAATGCAGGTGATGGAACATCAGTGCAAGTAAATATATTTACGGGTCAAGTAACAATTTTATAATGAGTAAAGTAAAAACAAATAGTGCAAGTAACCCTATGAGTCCACACAGTCCTAAAGTTAGGGCTGGTGGCTCAGTAGTTACTAATAAAAGTACAGGTAAAGGCGGTTTTAAGGTTGCCCAAGATTCAACTGTATTGGGTACAATGAATGGTATAATGAAAGATCAGTATAACAAGTAAGTTATTTTTGATCTTCCAATTCTTTTTGTAAACATGCAAGTGCACGCCAAGCAACCTTTGCTGTATGACGTATTCCGTCATCATCAATTGTTCCTGCATCTATAAGATGTCTAGCTAATGCATCAAAATCATCATTAGACTTATTACGATCCCAATGTAATGGTTTATCAGGGTGATGTTGTTTGTTTCCTTGTAAGGAAACTCTTGCTATTTCCATAATAGCATCCGGGAAGTATTTAAGAACACCAGTAAATACTGGAGTATCTTTTCTTTTTTCAGCTTTATCCATAAATAGCCATTCTTTTTTTATCATTTCTTTTTCTTTTTCCTTCTTTCAGCCATAACATCTTCAATCTTTCTAACTTCATATGCTCCACATGGACCATTTGCAGCACGAGATGTTGCTTTCCTATTAGTTCTTTGCCAGCTGTAAATTTGACTATCTTCACTGCAAGGTATAAAGTTTATACCTGCTTTATTATATCTTTCTTGTTCTCTTTTTTCTTTCTTTGTCATTTGTCTTTACTTTACGATTAATTTTATTCCTTTGCCAAATCACTATTGCAAATAAAGCCACAGTAACTATGGGATGAATAATTACAAAAATCCAAATATTAGCTTCCTTATATGTTAAGCCAGTTATATCTGCTATCCAGTATAACACCTCAACGCATATATCAAATAATTCATGCATAAGTTTATTTATTTTTATTTTTACGATAGTCAATTATGAATCCAACAGCTACGAGTAAGTTTAAACCTAAGCTAGCTATAATCTCATGAATATCTTTATATGTATTTATACTTAGATGTACATGTCCGATTACCCAAAATGGTATTGCCATTTGCTGACTGTACCATATTAATGCAAACTCTATGAATTTTTTCATAACCAATCTCTAACATTTATATTTTTTTTTCCTCTTATAGTCCTAAACACAGTCTCTACTTCTTTCCAGTATTTTACTAATGTTTCAAAAGGCATTTCTTCACAAGTATAACGCAACTGTAGGATGTGTATAAGTCCATCTGTAGGACCCATATTATTATATATGCTCTGTGCTCTTTGCTCAGGTTCTGTAAGTTGTGTTTTAGTCCAGTCCATATTTACTTAATTAGGTGTAGGGGCCTACATGTATAACATGCAGTTGGTTTGGCCCCATCATTATTCACCTAACTTTCTACCTTTTAGGATCCATATTATATATATTATAATAATTAAAAAAAGTATTCTTAATCCTGGGCTCATATTCTACCCATGTACATTTCTTGAACTAATACTTTTTCTGTTATATCTATATCAATTGGAACTTCAACAATATCTTCCATAACTATATCTATGTCATTAACATTGGTGTTAACTTCTAGATTAGCATATAAGTTCTTATTTATAACTTCAGCAGTTACAAAATCATGAAAGTCTTTTTGATCTGATAACCAGTCTCTTGGATGTGCTTTCTTTAATGCATGCGTTACATGATTATAAAAAGCCCACGCACTGTTATTACTCTGACCATAATCAAAAGATGGTTTATCCATTTCTTTCTTTATCATAGATACTTGTTGTGTGTCTATTATATCTTCATCAATAAATAATCTTCCTACCAACTCTGACTGTTGTTTACAGCTAAGTTCAACAGACTTAAGATATTCTTTATCATTTATTAATCTTTTATAATATACTTCAGCATTCTTGATTTGATCTGTCATATGTAACTTAGTGTCCATATTAGCTGTTCCGGTATGCTTTCTAGTGTAATTCATCATATCACCAGCAACCATTCCGTTTGAACATACTTTAACATAAGCTCCTATAGCACACTGAAACCTTGTACTTTTATCATAAGAGTTAGTCCAAGAGAACATCATACCTAGTTCTTCTTCTTCCATTATACTGCTATCAACAGGATTAATAGGTCTTAAATGATAGATACCTTGTGCTACATTAGCATTCATATTAGATCTATAGACTTCTTTTATTATAGTGAATCCACTTGCATTAAGAAGATTCATAGTGTTGTCTATCACTTCTTTGTGTGATATGACTGTGTAAGATTTACCATGGTTAGGTAAAGGTTGACTTTTTAGAAATGCTTTAGTCACTTCTGTTGGTTTTTTATATCCCATAATTATAAACTTATTAAGTGTAAATATAATAAATTAATCTGACTCAGCAAATTAAAATATATATCTTATTGTGTTTAAAGGAAAATACTTCTTGTATATATCCTTGAATTCATTGATTAGCCTGCCTTTATGTTCTAAAGGATACCTCATAACGCCTGATTGATTTTTAACTTCATAAGAACGCCTCATTAGTTCCTGCGCTTCTGGTGATGCTTTAATCATTTGGTTCTTATGATTGGTTAAAGCTATTACCTCACATTTATTTATACCTGCTAGTTCTTTTACCTGTTTAAAAAGATTATCATACTCTTCTTTCCATCCGGGATAAAATACAAGAGGGCTATAATTACAATGTACTTCCCATCCTAGCTTCTTGAGCCGATTAATATCATCTATACGGCTCATAATCTTTTGCATCTTAGGTTCTAATATATTAGAATACTTCTGAGGCATAAGACTAACACGAACTCTTGGAGGCTTGTTAAAATTACTAACGTCTAACGTTAGTAGTCCTGGGTACTTTGTAGCCATTGTTGTATTAAGATTTTTATGTTTATCATACATAAGCAAGTAATCATATAAAGAAATTCCTGCTTTCCTTACATGTTTCTGCATAAGTACTAAATCTGTATTACAAGCAATGTCAACCATTGTGTATATTGGGTCTTGTTGATCAG
>Ga0257114_1000021_pt1 | contig 116052 bp, 82 predicted proteins | sample SI112_10mmetaG_FD_190149 | JGI IMG/M metagenome (GOLD analysis project Ga0257114, IMG submission 190149) | Marine microbial communities from Saanich Inlet, British Columbia, Canada - SI112_10m | ecosystem: Environmental > Aquatic > Marine > Inlet | place: Canada: British Columbia | collected...
TCGAAGCGAGACGTTCGCGGGGGGGGGCGAAGGGTACAGGTTTGACACCGGGCCGTCGTTGATGCTGCTTCCGGAGCGGTACATGGAGCAGTTCACGTCGGTGGGGGAGAAGATGGAGGATTACATGGACGTCGAACGCGTGGACCCGGCGTATCGCGCGCACTTTGGCGATCATACGACGCTCGATTTGTTGTACGACATCGAGGCGATGCGTAAGCAGTTAGATGAAGTCGAGTTCGGGGCGGGAGGGAGATACATCGATTGGCTCGGACGCGCGCGGGCGAGTTTGGATTACGGCGTCGCGGCGTTCATCGAGCGAGACGCGAACTCTATTCTGGATTTTGTCGATCTCTCTCGCGTCGGTCCGCTCGCGCTCGCGGTGAACCCGATCGATTTGTTGCTTCCGCAGTTTAACCAAATGGCCAAGTATTTCAAGGATGAGCGCTTGCGCGCGCTCTTCTCGTACCAAGAGTTGTACGTCGGCTTGAGCCCGTACAACGCGCCGGGCGTCTTCTCTTTGCTCGCCGCCACCGAGCTCACGGATGGGGTGTGGTACCCCAAGGGCGGGTTCACCAAAGTGCGCGAAAGCTTCAACGCGCTCGCGGAGAAGAAGGGCGCCAAGGTTCGCCTCAACAGCGAAGTCGCCGAGATTCTCACCGAGGAAGTGAGCGGTTTGGCGGACGCCAAGGGCGGCTCGCACACGGGACGAAAAGTCACCGGCGTGCGCTTGGCTTCGGGCGAGATAATGAACGCAGACGTCGTCGTCGCTAATCCGGATTTACCGTGCGTGTGGGATCAAATGCTCGACTCGGTGGGCGAGCCGGCGAAGAAGGAGAGCGAAAAGTGGGAAAACGCCGATTATTCGTGCTCCGTGCTCGAGTTCAACTGGTGCTTGAAGAAGGAAATCCCTGGATTGTTGCACCACAACGTTTTTCTATCTGGTGACTACAAGGGAAGCTGGGAGCGTCCGGCGACGGTGGATGACTTTGCAGCGCCGCGTCAACACAACTTTTACTGCCACAACCCGGTGTACACGGATAAGACGTGCGCGCCGGAGGGCGGTGCCTCGCTGATGATTTTGCTCCCCATTGCGAACATTAAAGAGCAAGAAAATATTTGCAAGAAACGGGGCGTTCCGGTGCCGAGTGAGACCGAACTCGTCGAGGCTGGCCGACAAGCCATCTTGCGACGCTTCAAGGAAGCGGGTCACGGCGACCTCACAGAAATCATCGCGCACGAATCCGTCACCGTGCCCTCGGAATGGCGCGACAAGTTCAACATTAAGAACGGTGCTGTCTTTGGTTTGTCTCACGGGTTGTTGCAGCTCGCCGCGTTCCGACCGCCGGTGCGCACGGGCATCAAGCAGCTTGACTCGCCCGTCGTCGACGGCTTGCATTTCGTAGGCGCGTCGACGCGACCGGGTAACGGCGTTCCGCTCGTGCTCATGGGCGTCAAGGTTGTCGCCGAACAAATCATGAAAGAAGCGGCTTAATTAAATCGATTGCATCGCGGGAACGTGTATTTAAAACTTTAGAAATATTCAGTCCTCGTCCGCGTCTCGTCTCGTCTCATCTCGAAGAGTGCCTTCATTTCTCCACACGCTCGATGTTCCTCATCTTCCTCGCCCTTCTCGCCATCTTTCCCGGCTCGATCGCCGCCTCAAACGCCACGCTAAACTGCACCGATGTTAACGTCGTCATCGGCTCCGCCCTGCGCGACGCCTCCAAGGATTCTCTTTTTGCGACGTTGGCCAAGTTCAGTGAGCTCGACGCGCTCGTCGTGCCTGGCGGCCTTTTCTACGAAGTCACGGGCGATTTGACCTTCTTCGTGCCTTCTGACGACGATCTCGAAGACGAAATCGAGTACTGGAAAGACATCCTCGAACTTACGGGGGAGGAATCCGTGCTCGAGAACAAGGCGTACGTGCAAGAGATTCTTCGGCAATACATCGCGTACGGCAACGTCTCCGTCGGGTATCGCGGTCTGTTTGTCACCATCGATGGAAGCATTTACAACTGGACCGATGCAGACGGGAGTGGGATGTCCAAGATCGAGCTGCAGCCCGTGGGGGTGCAGTTGCTCGAGGTGTCACCGTTGATTCTCTACGTCAACGAAACCGACGCGCAAACCGAGACGTGCAGTCGCGGCATCGAGCTCGCTCGCGTGGTGCGTGATAGAACTTACGTGCGTATGGCCGTGAGACGATCAGTCAAACGAAGCGCGCGCGGGCGACGCGGGAAACGACGTTTGATGCGCAGATTACTCTCCCAGAGATTACAACAATTAAATACCGCGGTCTAACGTGGTCTCGTCTCGCTCGTAGGGGCGACGCCGGCCATGAGGGACGCCCGCTTACTCCTTCCGCCATTTACCCGTAAATAGTCGGCGGATACACTACAGAGTCAATGATTGCCTCGACTTGCGCGCGCCACTTGTCTTCCTCCGCGCGCGGATACTGCGCGGTGGCCGTGTACAGGTGACTGACTCGTCCGTCGTAGCCGAGACCGGCGAGAACAAAGAAAATGCTGTTAATTCCAGTCGACGGCTTGGCAAACTTGTACTCAACCTTGTAGTAATCGCCCTTACCTACCGAATCGATCAACTCGGCGAATTGAATCCTGTCCTCTTGTCCTTTCTTCGCCCGCGGTTTGTTCAACGGCACCACCAAGCCGTATCCAAACCCGTACGCGTCGCCGAGCGAGCCCATCTTCGTGAAATCCGCCCCCGCCGGCGTCGCGACGATCGAAACGTTCACATCCCTCACGTTCGCACCGGGAGGGGAGATCGTGAACAAGTCACGGGCGCCTCCACCGAGGATTTCCTCGCTCGCCGGCGTCTCGCCCGTGGACGTCGTCCAGTCGCTCGGGTACTGCACTTTGAATTTCAGCTTGTTGTCCTCGTACGTCGTCAGCGCCGCCTCCGCGCGCGCGGCCTCGGGTTCGCCCATCGCCGACGCGCCGACGACGACGAGCGCGGACGCGAGAAGCGCGCGCCTCGAGCTGGAACCGTCGCGATGGTTTTCGGGGACGTCAGCACTCGCGCCGACATCGCGCGCGGTCGCGGACGCGCGCGGCGATGCGCGGCCCGATCGACGCGCGCGACGCGTCGGCGCGCGCGCGTGCGCGCGCTGGAGCGCGAGTCCGGCGAGCGCGGGCATGGCTCGGCGCGTTCCGAAGTGTCGCGACGCCGCGGCGCGCGTCCGCGCGAGATATTTTAGACGAGTCACAAAATGTCTTACAAATCATCGCCGAGATCGAGCTCGACTTTCGTCCCGGGTTGATCCTTAAACGCGGGCTGGCCCAAGTACGGACACCCCGCGCACCGGAACGCGTCGCCCAGCGCGCAGTTCCCGCACGCGCTCACGAAGGTTTCCTCGCTCGCCGCCGTCGTCGCCTCCTCCGCGGCTTCCGCCTCCGCGCGCCCGCACGTACAATTCTTACACGCCTTCTTCCCCGCCCCGACGTCGCAATCATCATACTTCACCGGCGCCGTGTTCACGTCCAGCTCCGTGAGCAGCGCGCTCTCGTCGATGAGCTCGTCGTCGTCCGCCGCCGCGCTCGCGCCCCACGCGTCCGCCGCGTCCGCCGCCGTCGCGTTCACCCTCACCGCTCGCGATTTCAGCGCGAACGCCGTCCCTCGCGCCCAGTTCGGTTTCACGCATCGCACCACCCCATCGTCCTCGCGCGTGACCGTCGTGAATCCCGCCAGCACCATCGCCTCCGTCGTCGCCGTCGCCGTGCGCTCGTCGTCGACGACGACGCCCAGCGCCCCCCCCGCGCGCAGCTTTTCGCTCGCGCGCGCGCACGCCCGTCGCGCCTCGCTCGCGTCGCGCGCGCGCGCGAAGTACGCGTCGCACGACGCGCGCTCGAGCGCGTCCGCGTCGTCGTCGCTCGCGATCTCGCGCGTCGTCGCGTCGGCGCCGTCCGCGAGCGCGCGCAGGGTTTCTAAAATCTCCGCGCGCCGCGGCGCGGCGACGTCGCGCGCGACGTCGAGGGCGAGGACGGACATCGCGCGTCTTCGCGTCGCTCCGCGCGCGCGCGCGGTCGCGCGGCGTCGCGGCGCGTCGAGGCGCGCGTCGATGTGTGACGTCGGTCGCGCGTCACGTATTTAAGCTCATTTTGGCCCATATAAGGGGTCCGTCACGGACGGGCGCGCCCGCGACCCAACACTAAAGCCTAAATCATCTTCCGCACACGCCGCCGCGACGCGCGCGCGCTCGGCGGTCGCGCGCGCTCGGAAGGACGCGAACGCGCGTCCGGCGCGCGTCGGCGGCCGCGCGCGCGCGCCCGGCGCCATGGGGTGGCTGTGGGGCGACAAAGCGTCGGTCGTCGATGGACAGGAATTGCAAGCGCCCGCGCGACACACGACGCCCGCGGGCGCGTACAGCGTCGCCGTGCGCCTGGTGGAGGCGAAAAACCTGCAGGCGATACAAGCGTTCAGCCTGCTGCAGACGCTGATGAGCTTTAGGCTGAAGACGCAGACGGTGCACGCCGATCGGTTGCCGAACGTGGTGGGCAAGGTGAAGCTGCAGCGCGCGGGGTTCGAACCGCAGAAGCGAAGGACGGTGATCGAGAAGGAGACGGCGTCGCCGCTGTGGAATCAGTTGTTTTATTTTGATCGAGTCGAGGTGGCAGAGGATGAGCTGGAGGCGTGTAACGTGGTGGTGAACGTGTGCGATAAGTCGAGAATCGGCAAGGACATGGTGATCGGGAGCGTGGACATAAATCTCGCCGCGGTGTACTTGTCGGAGACGCACGAGATTTGGAACGAGTGGTACACGTTGACGGATTTCTCGGGGAGGCGATCGGGGAGTCAAGGGGAGTTGTGCCTGTGCGTGACGGTGCTGCGAGACGGCGACTCTCCGCCGCTGCACTTGGATGAGAAATTTAGCGACGGCGAGGAGGAAATGGTCGAAGTCGGACAGTTTGAAACCGCCAAAGCTCGCGCAAAGCGCGTTAAACGCGCTGAGAAAAAAGCGTTGGAGAAGTTGCAACATGACGAGGCGGAAATGACTCGCAAGAATGTGCAAGCTTACATTCTAAAGGCGTGCGTGTACAGCGGTAGAGAGTTTCCGAGGATGGATAGGTTCGGCGCGGGAGGCTTGGATGCGTATCTCAAGATATCCTGTGGGTCGGCGAAAGAGGCGAAGACGCGAGTGATCACGAGTAAGAACCCGGATTGGAACCAGGAGATTGTCTTGCGACTTTTAGTGCCGGGCGGCGAGCAAGGTATCGATGCGATGCCGCCCTTGCGTATGAGCGTCATGGATAGAGACGTCATGGACGCGGATGATCACGTCGCTTCGGCGGCAATTAGTTTGAAGGATATCTTAGATCGCCCGAAGGCGTACGAAAAACCGAAATGGTACTGCTTCTACGGCGGTTTACGTGGCATGGAAGTTGCGTTTTTTAGTCGCATGTCAAAGTTAGCCAAGAGAATGAACGCGGGATACGTGGACGGTGCAGCATACCGCGGTCGGACGTTGATATCGTTCACATTAGAGCCAGAGAACCGAAGAAACAAGCACGCGCGGGCGAGGAATTCGATTCCTCCGGTGTTGGCGAAGATGGGCAAGGAGTGGCGTTGTTTTCTTCACTCGCAAATCATGAACGTGGAACTCTTCCAAACGAAAGCTACGGGCAAAATGTTATCCGTCGACGTCCGCATGGGGCTTGAATCCACGTCATCGCCCTCAGTCATACTTCGAGGCGAAGGTGGATCGCTCAGCGCCGAGTGCTACGCCAACGTTCAGTGTAACTTGGCGCCGTTGTTGGTCAAGATTCCAACGCCTTTCGAGGGACCACTCGCGGGTACAGGGTCGCCAGACGTCTTTGTGAACGTTAATATTTTGAGTGGAAACGGCTCTCGACGTGTGGGTTATTGTCGCATCCCAGTCACCGAGCTCGTGCCGGTGAACGAAACGTTGCGACCGAGGGCGTCGCCGACGAACGCGGAATTCCCGTACGGCTGGAAAGTGCAAGGATGGTTTCCTCTCAGAGCGGATGCACTCAGTAATCACAAGTGGTTTCATAGCCGCCGCGCCGAAAACGTCAAACCGATTGGGCAGGTACTTCTGCGTCTCATGATTCGAGGATCAAGCGCTGGAAAGCACGCGGCGGGTGAAGCATACGTCGACGAAGATGACGTCAAGAGCGTGGCTTCCGACGCTGAAGCAGCCATGGAGGATCGGCGCGGGGATTTGGAGCGCAAAGCAGAGCTTCGTGGCGAGCGCCTCGCTGCAAATTTAGAATCAGAGTTCGTTGAACCTCTTCCAACTCGTCCATTCATGCTTCGGATGGAGTTGTATCAAGCGCGCGATTTACCGGCCGCTGACGCTCACGGTTCAAGCGACCCTTTTGCGGTGCTCCGAGTCGGTCGCAACATCGCGGAGACGAATGTGGTGAATTCAACGACGTCGCCTTCTTGGTTCCGAGAGTTGTTCGTTCAAGTGGATCTTCCACTCGTAGTTAAGGACAAGAAACGTCTGCCTGATGGTACGCTTGTCTCCGACGGCGACGACTCGGATGAGGATAGCGAGGATGTCCTACTTGATCCGTCTCGAATGGCGGAAATTAATGCGGCAAATGATGGCAACTCGAGCGATGCCAGTTTTGATTCGCGCGATTACGATGTGGAGATGGCTGAAACGTCGACAAAACCTCAAAAGAAGAAAGAGAAGTTCGTCGGTAAAGGCGGCGGCGGCGGTGTGGGGCAAGAGTTTGAAGGAATTGCGTGGTGGGCGGCGCCATCCTTGAATGTCATGGTTTTTGACAGAGACGAAGGATTGCTCATGATGGACAACGATCCGTTATCTGTGCTCTCGTTGCCTTTGATTCATCCTGCCGCTGCGGAAGCCGAGCGGCGTGGCGACGATAACTTTAGCGTCATCGCGTCATCTATTTTGTCCTTCTATTCAAAGTTCAGTCTTGATTCTGAATTCCCAGATAGATACGATGACATTGCAAATTACGAAGTCGGTGCGTTGTCGGCTGAACCCGAATGGTATCCGATGCGCCAGTTGAATCCAAAGAAAGGTTTGAGCGTCTCACCAATAGACGCGGGCGGTTACATTCTCATGTTTTATGAGTTGTTACCGATGCCCAAGGAAGGCATCGCAGCGTACGCCGGTGTCGCAGACTCTTCCTTCAAGGCGCTCGCGTTGATGAGGCTCAACTCTGCAGTCCGTCCGCTCGAGGACCATTACGGCGCAACCGCTATCGCAGTAGAGCTCGTTGTGTTGGGTGTGCGCGGGTTGACACCTTACAGAGGTACTCCAGTCCATCGTCCTTGCGTCGAGTTTGAGCTCAACGGTGTGACGCCCTTGTACTTTGGTTCGCGCGCTCATCTCGCACGAACATGTCAGCAAATGTATCCAAACGGACCGAACGCAAACTTCAAGGGAGAGATTCTCAGACTGAGCGGAATGATGACGAGGCTCAATAAAGTCCGTCTCAGTTTATCCATCCGTGTGATGGATGGTCGGAACAGTTCGACGCACATCATCGCGACTGCCGAGCATGCACTTCGTGTCCGCGATTCCGAAAAAGTCGAAGAGGCTGAATTCGTGAGTAAACTGAAGTCAGTCAAGATTCGTAAATTGACTCCAGACGAGATTCGCGAGAAGCTCATGGCGGAGATGTCCGCGACTGTATCCGAGTCGGAGAGAACTTTCGGTACGAACACTACTTTGTACGAGGACGACTCTGACACAGTCACAAACGAGTTCAGCGACGCCGACGACGACTCTGAGTTATTCGGCGCGAGTGTCACTTTTAAGAATAAAAGTGGATCCATGAAACGGTCGAGTACAGCTATAAACCAGTCGACACGCATGCTGGGTAGCTCTAAGAGTAAGATGTCGCGATTGGCGAGTTCGAAGTCTATGCAAAAAGGGCAAAAACAGGGAAAAACATTGACGGAGCCGGAGTCTGCCGCGGGTTATCACATGATTCGCTCAATGGATGGCAAGCGGAAATACATTCCGCTCGAAGATTTCAGTAAGGAAAGACGCAAGTCTAAAAATCAGCTGATGTCTATCAAAGAAGTCGAGCGTCCAGATTCTTCCGAGTCAGACTCGGACAAGACTGAAATTAGCGGGACGGAGACGGAAAAGTCGTACGCCAGCAGCGAGAGCGATAGCGACGACCTCGGCAGCAGTACGTCGAAGGACGACAACGATGACGCGGAGTCGGTGGAAAAAGAATCGAGTGACTCCGATGCGGAGCAACAAGACGCCATCACCTTTGACGACGGCACCGGTAAGCTCCCAATTTGGATGGAGGGCCGAATGATCGTCGCAGGCGGCTTACTCGAGGACGAGCTGCGGCCCTTGCAGTTCATGTCCATCCCAGTGTACCATGCGAAAGGATTCGCGGACAACACATCTGAAAAAGAACTCGCGGGTGTCGTCAAGGTTGCCATCCGAAGCTTACCACTTCGGGAAGACACGAGTTTTGTCGCAGAAAACCTTCTCGAAAATAAGGTCAACCGAAAAAGAGCTCTCAAGGAGGCGCTGAACAAGAAGGAAAAGAAGAGGCGCCTGGATAGAATTCACGAGGAAGAGATGGCGAGATGGGAACCAGAGGAAGATTTCGCAACCATGGGTAAAGATGAGTTTCTTGAAGTACAGCGAATTGCGGGAGGAGGCGATTTGGCTTCCGCACCAACGGAGGTCACGGTTCGCGTGTACGTGATTCGCGGAAGAGACCTTCGAACGTCCGACCCGACGGGTTTGTGCGATCCGTATCTCATCGTCAATCAACGTGGTTTGAAGAAGCGTTACGGTAAGCGTGAAGATCGAGTCGAACGAACTCTTTCGCCATGGTTTTACAAGGTTTTCCAGTTTCAGACCGACGTCCCTGGTGACTCCATCGTAGACATCAACGTGTACGATTGGGAAAAGAGAGGCAAGGATATATTATTGGGCACGTGCTCCATCGACATCGAGGACAGATTCTTCTCCCCAGTGTGGGTGCAAAACCTCTCTGAAACGCCACCACTGGAGATGAGACCGTTACTTCTTCCGGACAGCGACACTCCACAAGGCTTTTTAGAAATGTTCGTTGAGATCCATGAAGGTCACGACGCGCCTCCGCCGGCGTTTCCGTTGCAGCCGCCTCCGGTGATGGAAGTTGAACTTCGATGCGTCACGTTTGGCGCGCGAAAAGTCGTGAACAAAGATGTCGGTGGTAAAAATGACTTGTTCTTCAAGCTTACCCTCGTCGGTCTCGATAGGACGCAAACTCGCTTCACGGAGGCGCAAGAAACCGACACGCACTGGTTCGCCACGGATGGTCGAGGCAGCTTCAACTTTAGAAACATCTTCAGGTTTGAGCTTCCGATCGCTCGAGGGGCTTTGCGAATCTCAGCGTACGACAGAGATTTGTTCAGCGCTAACGATGCCATCGGGGAAGTTACGATTCCATTGACGGGCATGTGCCGACAGCTCATGCGCGCGGTGGACAACTCGCCTGATGGAGAGTTGGCCACCGAGGCGACTGTGGAGTTTAAGTCGTCTTTCACAGACAGTTTATCGACTTTCAACATCTTCGACGGCGCGGCTGAAGGAAGGTGGTTGAAGTTGTATCACCCGAGCAAGCCCAACGAGTGCCAAGGCGAGGTGGAGATAATGCTCTCACTCATGCCGGTGCGCAAAGCTGAAGTCAGGCCCGTCGGCGCCGGGCGCGATGCGCCGAACCGAGATCCGGAACTCAGAGAACCGGTGCGCGCGAGATTGAGTCTCATGGACCCGCTCGGATCGCTTTCTTTAATTCTGGGCCCAGAGATGCTTCGAAAGATTCTCATCGTCGGTTGCTGTCTGCTCTTCATCGGCATGTTCGCTGGTTTGTCCGTGTTCATCATCAACGATTTCATCGGCGCGTACGTTACCATCGCGGTAAACCAACAGGCAAAGAAATTCGGTCTCGATACCGGCGGATCCCCTTCCGCGGGCCCACCGCCGATTGGCCGCTAGCACACATAGAATTTAGCTAAAAAGTTGTCGATCACAAGGTGATTGTAGGAAAACAGTTTTTGTTTCCGCGCCGATTCGATTCGCTTTGCTCGCGACACCGCGATCCGAGAGACACGAAGAAGACGACGCATGCAGGACGATTCGCTCGAGATGTGCGAGTCGTGCACTTGCGAACGATGGGCAAATAATATTTTGATATCACAAGAATTGAATTGTGAAGAACGATTGTCAGAATGCGCGCGCGCAACGGCTCGTGCCAGCCGGTGGCTTTTTTGTACTTTTTTTCATTTCGCTGTTTGGCTCATCGAATGTTCCACGACGGATTGCTGCGTTTCGTCTTCGTCTCACTCGACGGCGAAGCGTCCTTGGTCGACGCGTCCTTAGTCGCCGAGCCCTTCGTAAACGAGCCAGACGCTTTGAGAAGGTTCTTTTCGCTCCGCACGGAACCTTCCGCCTGCAACGCGTCGAGCTTGCTCACGAGGGCGTCCACCTGCTTCGGCTCGTACCGCGTGAACCCGCAGGTGATGTGCTTCGCCACGGGAGCACGATCGAAGTAAAACGCTCCCGGTTGCAAGTCTTCCGTCCCGGCCGTCAAGAGGTAGAGAATCGTATCCGCGCCCTGCGCGGTCGTCCGAAGCTTCCCCGCCATGGACGCGTAAAATTTCGGCAACGCGTTCGCCACCCCGGTCGTCGCCACCCACCCCGGATGCATGGAATAATACCCCACGTATCCCCTTCCGCTCTTCACGCGCTCCTCGCCCACGTTCTCTAGCTCCAATCGCGCCCAACGCTCCATCATCGCCGTCTGGTGTCGCTTCCCGCGCGCGTACTGCTTCACCCCGTCAAACTTCTTCGTCCTCCGCATCTCCAAATCCTTCACCTCCAGCGGCTCCGTCATCATCCCCGCGCTCGACACGACGACGACCCTCGGCGCGTAGTACCCTCCCTCGCCCTCCAGGTTCGCGTCCCCCTGCGCCGTGCGTCCCAGCACCGGCCGCAGCCCCGCGACGAGGACGTGCGTCCCGAGCGTGTTCACCGCGAAGTTCCGCTCGAATCCCTCGCTCGTGTTCCCTCGTTCGTGCACCATCGCTCCCGCGTTGCACACCAGCGCGTGCAGCGCTCGTCCGCTCGCCGTGTACCGCTCGACGAACCGCCGCGTCTGCGCGAGCGAGCTCAGATCGCACGCGTGCAGCTCCGCGCGTCCGCGTCCGCGTCCCGTCTGGCTCGCGCGCGCGTTCAGCGCCTCCACCGCCGCTCTCCCGCGCGCCTCGTCCCGGCACACGCAGTGCACGCGCGCGCCGCGCTCGACGAGCGCGCCGGCGACCTCGAATCCGATGCCCTGGTTCGCGCCCGTGACGACGCACTCCGCGCCGCTCAGGTCGCGCTCGGGCAGCGCCGGCAGCCGCAGGCGCTCGAACGCGTCGCCGAGGTACGCCCTGTAGCCGTGCGCCGCGAACGCGAGCGCGCGGTACGCGCTCGTCATCGCGCGCGCCCGAATCTGACGCCGCGCCGAAGCGTCGCCGAGGTCGACCTCGGGACGCGAAGCGTCGCTTCGGTTGGTTTTTTTTTACATCGCGCGCTCGGTGGACCACGCGCGCGGTTCGGCGGCGCGACAGGCGTCGCACACGCACTCGTCGGGCACGCCGAAGGCGTCGATCGTGTCGACGACGAGATCGGTGAGATCGACGGCGTCGCGAGAGGGAGGGAACGGGTACACCTCGGCGTCGCCGCTCGCGCTCGACGCGCCGTCCGCGGTGGAGACGAAATCTGGATCGAGCCAAGCGGTGAACGCGCACGGTGCGTCGACGACGACGACGTCGTCGTCGTCGTCGCCGTCGTCGCGGTGTTCCGGAAGCGCGTGCGCGAAGACGACGCCGCACGACGCGCACGCGCAGTCGACGGCGCCGCGAATCGCGGCGGCGAGAAAAAAGCCGTGCGCCCCCACGGGCTCGACGTCGCACGACACGGTGACGATCGACCCGAACCGCGACGCCGTCCCGTCGCGGTGTCCGAGCTTGACGTCCAGGCGCTCGCAGGGCACGTCCCACGTCGTGCGAAACGGCGGTTTTTCCTTTAAACCTTTGTACGCGCCGCGTCGGAAAACCACCAAACGCCGCGCGCGCGTCGCGCGCGTCGAGCGTCGCGCGTCCGCGTCGTCGCGCTTCGACGCCCCGCGCGCGCGCGGCGTCGCGCGCATCGTCGCGCGCGCGGGCGCGGCGGCGTCTGGCGGACGATGGGGCGGCGCGCGGCGGCGTTTTTCGGTTGATTTTCGTCGGCGGCGAGACGCGGCGCGCGCGCGAAGATGGGCGCGCGAAGATGGGCGATGTTACAGCGATATGTACAGTTTACAGCCAATGTGCAGCGAGTTTACGAGTCTATTGTGTGGTTGGTGGCGCGGTCCAGTACCGCGCCGTACCGTCGGCGGCGCACGTCGCCATCGCGGGCTCGGCGCCCTCCGGGGCGTAATCGATCGAGCACACCACCGTGGATCGGTCGTGGGCCTGAAGCTCGCGCACGACGTCGCCCGTGACTAAATCCCAAAACACCACGCGGCCGTCTTCGGAGGACGCGACGACGTGGGCGTCGGTATTTGAGAATCGACACTCGGTTTTCGCGCGCTCGGCGACGTGCCCGCGATACGTCGCCATCGCGTTCCCGCTCGCGCAATCGAGCAGCGCGACGCGCGAGGTCAGGCACCCCACGATCAAACACTGTTTATCGTGACTGAAGCACACGCTCGTCACCGGCGCGCCGACGCTGTCGACGTGACATTTCCCGTTTCTTAAATCAATCGTCCTCGCGCATCCGTCCACGCACCCCGCCGCGATTTTCGCCCCGTCCTCGTCCACGCTCAGGCTCGTCACGCTGTCCCCGAACGCCACTCCCGTGCGCGCGTGCATCACCTGCATCGCCCTCGCGCCGCTCGCTCGACAATCCCACAGTCTGACGCTCGCGTCGTACCCCGCGCTCGCGCACAGCGCGTCCCCCGGTCCGCACAGCGCCGTCGCGTTCGCGCCTCCCTCGCCCTCGTGTCCGCTCCACCGTCGCACGCTCGCCCCCGTGGCGACGTCCCACAGAAACACGCCTCGGTCGCCGCCGCACGTGGCGATTCGCGCGCCGTCTCGCGCGCACGACGCGTCGCGAACCTCTCGCGCGTGTCCGCCGCGGTACACTTTGAGCAGCGTCCCCTTGCGCGCGTTCCAGAGCGCGAACGCGCGGTCGCGCCCGCACGTCACGCAGTGCGCGGCGTCGCGCGAGAAGCGCACGGCGAGGACGGCGCCGTCGTGCGCGCCCGCGAGGTCGCGCGCGCGGTGCGTCGGCAGCGACATCGCGGCGCGGCGCGATGTGACGAAAAAGCGTCCCGGCGACGACGCGACGCGACGCGGCGAAAGCACAGCGCGACGCGACGCGACGCGACGCGACGCGCGAGCGATGCGCGCGCGATGCGCGGCGCGCGCGACGCCGACGCGGCGCGCGACGCGCGCGACGCGCGCGACGGGAGCGAAGGATGGAAAGACGACGGCGATGACGTCGCGCGAGCGTCGCGCGACGACGACGGTGACGAAGCGACGCGCGGCGACGACGCGCGGCGCGCGCGGGGACGAGGTGGTGGTGATCACGGGCGCGAACACCGGACTCGGGTACGAGACGGCGAAAGCGGCGGCGAAGGCGGGACGACGGGTCGTCGCGGCGGTGCGGGACGAAGCGCGAGGCGAGCGGGCGAAGACGCGCGTGCTCGCGGCGGTGCCGGAGGCGAAGGTGGACGTCATGCTCGTGGATTTGGCGGATTTTGAATCGGTGCGCGCGTTCGCGAGGGCGTTCGAGGCGAAGTACGATCGATTGGACGCGCTGGTGAATAACTCGGGCGTCATGGCGCCGCCGTCGCGAAGCGAGACGAAGGACGGGAACGAATTGCAGATGCAAGTGAATCATCTGGGGCACTTTTTGCTGACGTCGCTGCTGCTCGACACGATGGTGAACACGCCGTCGGACGATAAGCGCATCGTGAATCTGTCGAGCATCGCGCACAACTTTGGCACGCTCGATTTCCACAACGTCAACTCGGAGGGAGTCTTCGGGTATCCTTTTCTAGGATGGGCCACGTACGGGCGCACGAAGATGGCCAACATCATGTTCACGTTTGAGCTCGATCGTCGATTGAAAGCCAAAGGGGTGACGAACGTCGCCGTGAACGCCGTGCATCCTGGCGTCGTCGACACAGAGTTGAATCGTTCGCTTTCGCTCGACTTTTATCCGCAGTTAAAAGCCGCGGGCAAACTCATCACTCCGGAGCAAGGCGCGCGCGGCCAGATCGCGTTAGCCATGGACGAGAAGTACCGTGGCGTGAGCGGCGTGTACGTGAGCGAGCTGAGCGACGACGGCAAGCCGGGGGTGCACGAGCCGAAACGCGCCAACGAGCGCGCGTACGACGCCGAAGCATGGGCGCGTCTGTGGAAGGACTCCGTGAAGCTCACCGGCGCGGTCTGGTCCGTGTAGTTTAACTAGGACGCGCGCACTCATTTATTTTAATTCATTCACGCTGTTCAACGCTCAGCTGTCCTCGCCGTCGCCGTCGCGTCCGCCGACAGTTGCCTCGCTCTCGTCTCAGTCCTCAAAACCCACCTCGGCGTCTCCGTCGTTTCCGCACGCGCGCGCGCACGAAACGAACAAAGCGCGACTCCGCGCCATGGGTCTGCTTTCGAACCTGTTCGGTCGCGGCAGCGCGGACGCCAAGCTGCAAGATCAAATTTTCAATCTGAAATTCACCGCGAAATCACTCGCGCGCGCGGCGAAGAAGTGCGAGGCCGAGGAGCGCGCGAACAAATCAAAGGTGCGCGTTTTAACGCCGCGACGCTCGCGGTCGACGCGCGGACGCCGCGCGCGCGTTGGACGCCGCGCGCGGCGGGTGACGGGACGCGAACGAGCCAGGTGGCGGAGAACGCGCGACTGACGACGAGACGCGCGGCGAATCGACGACGCTCGCAGGTGAAGCGCGCGATCGAGCGCGGAAATATCGATGGGGCGAAAATACACGCGCAAGATGCGATACGCAAGAAGAACGAGGGGTTGAATATGCTGCGGTTGGCGAGTCGATTGGACGGCGTGGTGGCGCGTTTGGAGACGCAGGCGAAGATGAACGCGGTCAACGCGGACATGTCTGGCATCGTGAAATCGTTGGAGAAGAGCTTGAACACAAACAATTTGGAGAAGGTTTCGGAGACGATGGATGAATTCGAGAAACAGTTCGAGAATTTGGACGTTCAGACGGAATTCGTGGAGCAGGCGATGGGGAACACGTCGGCGTTGTCGACGCCGCCGGAGGACGTGGCGTTGCTGATGCAGCAAATCGCGGATGAGCACGGGTTGGAGTTTGCGAGTGATTTACCCGCGGCAGGGACGACGATTCCAGCGGTGAAACAAGCGGAAGCGGATTTAGCGAACCGTCTCGAGACGCTGAAGGGGACGTGATTCCGCGAGTCGCGACCAGCACCACGGAGAGAATTGTAAGAATATTGTGTTTCACAGAATCGCAGTCTACTATGCGCGCTCTAGTTTTCGCGCGCGGTGCACTTGGCCCCACCAAAACACGTCGCGTACGGGAACGCTTGAGCGCACGTTTTCGTGAGCGCTTCAGCGGCGGCTTCACTCGCGTCGGCGTACGTGTCCAAAGCGTTCAAGTAATCATCAAGTGAGAACTCTGCACCCATCTTGGTCGCCTTGGCGCCTTCAACCAAGGCGGAGTCATCGCCAACCTCGCGCTTAGCGAAAGCAACGGCCGCGATGTCGACCGGGTGCGACGCTTCTTCGAACGACATCGAAGCTGCGAACTCAGAAGCCGTTTTATCGCCCATCAATTTCCCGACTTGCATCGTCAAAATCTTCTTCATCGCATTCGACTCGTCCATCTTCTCGACCGAACGCGCCAGCCGAACGATATTACGTTTCGCTCTGAAGCTGCTGGGGGCGATCTTTAATGCCTCATTTACCGTTTTGAGCGCCAGTATCGGTTTGCCTTGACGAATGAATACTTCGAATGCGAGAAGCTGCGTCTCCTCGTAATCAGCGGCGTGCTTCAACAGCGGTTCGACGAATTTCATCGCTTGTTCGAGCGGCTGATTGGTGTTTTCCAAAGCCTCACCGACAGGGTCTGGATCAACCTTCTGCGGGGTGTCCTTGGGGCTTTTGTTCTTGCTTTCCTGCGCCGCGGCTATCTTCTTTTGCTCCTCCAACGCCTCGAGGCGCGCCTTCTCCGCCGCTTCCTCGCGTTCTCTCTCGACGCGCATGTGCTCGCGGAATTTCGCGGCGTCGTCAGATGACATGGCAGCGATCTTTGCTTCTAAATCAGCCACTTTCTTAGCCGGTGGCTCGTCGAACAGGTTGACGTAAAGTGTGATCGCGCCCCGCGCCGCTTCGCGGAATTCCGGTCTCGCGAACATGCGATCCTCCGCTCGTAACAAGTCCAAGTACGCGCTAATGGACGTTCGTCGCAAACAGTACCCGTGAAAGTCGAATTCATCTTCGATAAACTGGTCAAAATGCGTGAGCACTGCGTGGTAATATTTTAACGCACGCCCGTACTTCTTCCCTCTGATGTGGCACTTGGCCGCCTCGAGCTCGAACCACGTCGCCTCCATGTCGAACAAATTCGTCGCCTGATCGCCATCACGCGCAAACATGGCTGCGAGCTGTTCCGCGTAAGCGTAACGCCCGGCACGCAACATGTGTCGCACACAGTTAGAGTTCAAGTACCTATCGGCGAGATCGAGTTTGCGAGAGGTTTCCGCCGCGTTCGCGGCGCCTTGCAAATCGCCTGCGTGCTCGAGAATTGTCGCCTTGTTCAAGTACAACTCCACGCACGAGTCGTTCGATGCGATCGCTTCGTCGATGCACTCGATCGCCTTGGCGAACTCTTTGGCGCCACCGTCGCTTGATCTACGCCCCATCTCGTCGTAATGCATGGCGAGCAGGTTGACCGCGTACATGACGCATTCCTTCTTTTCGTCCTCGGACTTTGTCGCACCGCCGGATAAAAACTTGCCACTTTCCTTGAGCGAGCGCACGGTGTCAGTAAAAATATCTTCCAACAGTGTCGCTTTCGCCGAATTTTCGTACAAATTCCTCAAATCCTCAAACAAGCTCGGCACGCCTTTACGAAGTGGTTTTTCCACGTATGTCACGATGAGCTTCTTAAACTCTTCGCCCGCTTTGGTGAACGATAAGGGCAAACGCTTCGCCGCGGCGCAGTACTGCAACTTCGAACCGATTTCTTCGTAAAGCGATTTCAACTTTGCGATATCATCGTCTGAAATCTCCTTCGCGCCGTCGTGCACCTTCTCGGGAAGCCCCTTGACGACGCGCAGGGCCTCGTGATAATCGTAACTGTCAGGCAAACGTTCGAGCAACTTCCAATACGTCTCCTCAGCCGCAGCGTTCATGCCGAGCGCGACTTGCACCTCGCCCTTAAACGTCAAATATGCCACTTTGTCCACGATCGTCTCCTCACCGCGCTCTAACAGTGCCAAGGCGTCTTTTTCCTTCCCCGCCGCGCGCTTCAGCTTCGCCTTGAACAACGCAAGCTCGCTCGCGTCGAATCGCTTCATCAAGGGATCTTCATCCCTCCACGCCCCGCGGTGATCGATATTCGCCCCTCTTCGTATCTTTTCGTAACTGTCCAACACCTCATACGCGTTCTCGTGCTCCCCCATCAAATGTAACCCGCACGCCAACGCCACGTACGACATTCGCTGATCCCGCTTCCTCGACAAAATCTTCCATCTCAGCTCCACGAACGCCTTCACGTTCCTCGTCTGCGCGTACACCAGCGACAAATCCTTCATCACCAGCGAGTTCTCGGGATCGATCTTCAGCGCTTGCGCGTAGCACTTCGCGCTCTCCGCGTGGTTCCGCTCCGCTCGGTGCACCAACCCGAGCACGTGCCAGCACACGTGCGATCCCGGGTGGCACTCGATCCCTCGCGCGCACAGCGCGTGCGCCTCATCGTGGCGCTCGTGTCCCTCGTCCATCGAGCGCACGATCAGCCCCTTCATCGCCAGCGTTTCGCCGTGCTCGGGAAATTTCTTCAGGATGGCATCCGCCGCCGCGACGCCCTCGGCGTACTTTTTCGTCTCGTACGCGTCGACGACGGCGGTGAACAGCGCGCGCTCGCGATTGGGAAGCGCGTGCGGGTCGTGCGACATCGCGCGCGCGAGGGCGGCGCCGCGCGCGGCCGAATGGCGATCGACCGCGCGATGACGATCGCGCAGCGCCGCACAGCACGGCGCGCGGGGCGCGCGACGCGAGGGCGAACCGCGCGAGGGCGCGAAAACGCGCGATGCGCGCCGACATCGCGCGCGCCGCGGCGACGCGGGCGACGCGCGCGCGAGAGAGCTCGGCGATGATTTCAAATCTTTTGACAGCTGCGCGCGCGCGCGGGGCGCACGCGCGCGGGGAGTCGCGCGCGTACGCCTCGGGCGACGCCGCGACGTACGGGAAGGTTTTGAGCGACGCGCGCGGGCGCGCGCGGGAGGCGGCGTCGAAAACGATGGAATCGGCGCGCGCGGCGGCGGAGCGCGCGAGCGCGAACGCGACTCGACGAGCGCGCGACGCCACGGATCGGGTGCTCGGGAAACGGGCGAGCGAGTATTTGTGGACGGCGTCGTCGATGAATCCCGGCGTCGTGAAGCGAGCGGTGGAACAGCGGGCGCTGAGCGCGATCGCGAGGCATTGGCGGAGTTTGGAGGCGGCGAGCGCGGCGGCGTGCGGGACGGCGACGTGGCGCGCGGCGCGGGCGTTTAAGAGCGATGTCATGGGCGTGCCGTGCGATAGTGCGGTGTTTGACGTGGCGTTTGGCGATCCGTCGATGCTCGGTGGGTCGATGTTACTCGCGGGCGTCGGGGCGTTCGCGTTGCGGCAACGGTGGCGTTTGGACGTCGATTACGCGGTGACGCTCGCGATGCGCAGGCTCGAAGCGCACTCGGGCGTGCGCGAGCTGCTCGGTGGACCGGTGACTTTGGGAGAATCGCGCGTTATCGTCACTTCAGGTGGAGGTCTCGCGCTGTTTAAGCGCACGACTTCTAGAGTTTTTGGCGCCGTCACGCTTCCCGTGAGCGTGGACTCGAAATGGGCGCACGTCGCGATTGAATTACGAGGCACGCGCAAGCGCGGCGTCGTCAGCTTGGGCGCGCGCAAGTGGGGTGGAATGTATGGAATACCGCTGCTCGCGCTCGAAGTGCAGAGTCGCGACGGTGAGGCGTATCGATTGTTTTTGGAAGGCGGAGCGAAGGATTACGACGCGAGCGTGTTGCCGTCTCTGCGCGAACCACTCGAGGCAAGCACCAATAACGTCGAGTACAAGCGCGCGAAGGCGGCCGCGGACGCACACGACGCAGAGCACGCCGCCGCTATTTCAGCGCAATTGCGCGCGGCGCGTGCACCGAAGCCGCTAGACGAGGGCGGAGGCATGCACGCGCACGAACGCGCCATCGACTTCGCTTCGAGCGCGTTGCATTTCGTGCGCAAATCCGTGGCACAAGTCAAAGCGCGGGGGACACAAACGCAAACCTAGCTATCTGTAACATTAGTATCTGTACAATGAAATCAAGGCATCAACATCTGCCGCTTCCCCACGAAAGGCTCCCGTTCGAGCACGACGCGAGCGACTTCAGCGTCGCGATGAATGCGCTCAACGAGCGCCTCAAGCGTCGTGAAATCAGCCTCAGGGCGAATGTACCCCACGACAACGAGACTGAGCTCTTCTCCGTAAAAGTCACTTTCGAATTCATGCAGGAGCCACGGCTCGATCGTCTTCTTCGAGTTGTCAAAGTACGGATTCCATCCTATGCTCATCACCATCTTGTGCGTCTCGCCTCGAATCGACGCGAATCCTAGATAAATGCCCGGCGCGAGCGAGTCGACTTGATGCTTCAACGGCACAATGTCCAAGTTCGCCGTCGGAATCCCGAGCTGCGTCGATCCCCGACCGAATCCCTTCACCACCGGCCCTCGCATCTCGATCGTCGGCACTGGCAACACGCGATCCGCGCTCCCGTCGCCGACCGGCAACCAGTCGTCGAACGCCGGCAGACCAAACTTTTCCAACTCCAAGTCGTACAAAGAGTGCAGAACCACATCGCTCCACGCTTCGAAGCACTTCCGATCGCGTATCGATGGAATCGCAATCGTTTTACACCCCGCACGCCGCGCCGCTTCGCATCCCACCGGCGTATCCTCCAAAACCACGCACGCGCTCGCCTCCGCGCCCAATTTCGCGCTCGCGGCGACGAATATCTCCGGATCGGGTTTCCCTCGATTCACCATGCATCCCGTAACGACGCAATCCATCATCGCCAGCACGTCCTCGTGTCCGCGCATCTTCTCCTTTAAATACGTCGCCGGCGTGCTCGTCGCCAAGCCGAACGGGACGCCGCGCGCGCGCAGATGTTCCAACAAACGCCGCGCGCCCGGCATGAGCCTGACCTCCCGCCATCTGGCGTCGAGCAGCGGTGACGTGCGCTCGAGCAGGGCCTCCCCGGTGACGCGCTCGAGCGTCGAGAGCTCGAGCGAGGCGCACAGCGCGCGCGACGCTTCGAGCGGACGCATCCCTCGCACGCGCTCGAGGGCGTCGTGGACGACGGACGGGGACAGGCGCGGCGCGATCTCGAGGACGACGGCGGTGCAAATCTCATCGACGAGCTGCTCGGTGTTGATCAGCGTGCCGTCGAGGTCGAGGATGACGGTGGGGGCCATGGCGCGCGCGGCGGCGAGTGGGGACGCGAAGCGGCGCGAGGCGAAGCGCGAGACGTCGATGGCGTCCACGGCGACGCGGGAGTCGAACAGACGGCGGAGACGCTGGATTGGCTCGTTTCACAAGTCGCTCGCGGCGCGCGCGATGGCGCGCGCGATCTCGCGATTGGTCAGACTGACGCCGAGACGCGCGCGAAGACGGTTTCGCGCGGATTTAATCGTCACGGCTTGATTTTCGTCGACGAGGGATCTCACGCACTGCACGACGGTCTCGTCGAGCAGATTCTCTCCGTCGTGAGGGGCGACGACGGCGCCTTTGGCCATGGCGGTGACGCGGCGCGAAAGCTGGAAGAGCGCGGCGGCGTCGCTGCGGTGCATGGGCGCCGCCGCGAGGATGCGCTCAAAGGCGCGTTCCTCTCGCGCGATGATTTCCTCGTCGTCTTCGTCGTCGCCGTCTTCGCCATCGCCGTCGTCAGCGCTCGCGCTCGACGTGGATGCGCCGACATCCGATCGCAACACGTCGAGCGTTCGTCGCGCGGCGACGATTTCGTTTCGCAGCGTCACCTTTTCGTCCACGGTGAGGAGCTTTGCCTTCTCCGGTAAAATTTCGCCGTTCGTCGCTTCGCCGCCGCACGCCATGAATATTTCGTACGCTAATATGCCGACCGCGTGCGATAAGTTTAAGCTCGTCGGACCGGTACCGCCGGTATATTTTAAACTCTTGCGGCAAATCTTACCCGACCCCGCCGTCGGAATGGCCACCGCGGCGTGCGCCCAACTCAACTCGTCGTTCGTCAACCCCGTGCGCTCGTTCCCGAACAGCACCGCGACTTTCCCTCGTTTCGCCTCCTCGCGCACTCTCTCCGCCGCCTCCCTCGCCGTCATCAGCGGTGTTCCGCTCCTCGGTCTCGCCGTCGTCGCCAACACGAACGAGCACCCTCGCAGCGCCTCCTCCGCGTCGTCGCATCGCTCGGCGTCCGCCAACAACCAATCCGCCGCGCACGCGTACCGCATCGCCTCCTCGCAAAGCGGCGTCGTCCGCGCCTCGCTTCCCAGAACTTCGCTCGCCCGTTCGGGCGCGCGTCCCTCGCCTTCGCTCGCCTCGTCCGAGATTTCTCGCGTCGCGTCGCCGCTCCGCGTCGTCGTCGTCAGCACGAACGGCCCGACGTCCACGAGCGCCAAGTCGTAGATGCCAAAATTTTGCATCACGCGCGCCGCCGCGCCCACGTTCGCGGGGCCTTGCGGCGCGCACATCACGAACCGCACGTTCGACAGCGCGGGGATCGCGCGCTCGACGTCGTCGACCCACGGTCGGGCGTCGGCGGATCCACTCGTGGCGAAAAGTGCGCTTTTTCGACGCGGCGCGCGGCGGCGGGACGACGACGTCGAGCGCGCGCCGCGCGAGGACGCGCGAACGGACGCGGACGCGCGCGCGCGATGCGCGCGCGCGTGCGGCATGGCGAACGGCGCCCCCGGGCGCGCGCGCGGGGCGCGGTGTGCGGCGAGAGGGGTCGAGCGGGACGCGCGGCGAACGCGAGCGAACGCGCGAATGAATGATTCGTAATTTACAGCGGCTCGCGCGCGCGCGCGACGACGGACGCCACGTCACGCCGCTTTCGCGCGCTTCGCATCCGGTGCGACGTCGTCGCCGCCCGACGCGCGGGCGTCGTCGTCGAATATATCCGGCGCGACGAACTCGCCCGTCTCGGCGTCTAAAATTGTCAACGTCCCGTCGAAGACGTTGAACACCGCGCCGATCACCTCCAGCGTCCCCTTATCCATTCGCTCCCGCACGAACGGAAACGTCGCTAAATTCCTCACGCTGTTTCGCACCAACTCGTGCTCGAGCATTCGCGCGCGAATGTCCGGGTCGTACTTTTCGCACACCTCGCGCACGCTCGTCTTCGTGAGCGCGACCCACGATCCGATGAACCCCTCCCCGGTCGCCTCGTTCGCCGCGAACACCGCGGGATCGCCGTTCGGGTCGCCACCGTACTTTCGCAGTCCCGCCGCGGCGCCGCCGCACTGCGTGTGTCCCATGACGACGATGAGCGGCACCTCCAGGTGCGCGACGCCGTACTCCACCGCCGCGCACGTCCCGTGGTGCCCGAAATCGACCCCCGCGTACGGCGGCACCAGGTTCGCGACGTTCCGCACCACGAACACGTCCCCGGGCGCGGTGTCGAACACGATCGCCGGGTCCGCGCGGCTGTCGCAGCACGCCACGACGAGCGCGCGCGGGTTTTGTCCGCGCTCGGACAGCTCGCGAAGCGTCGACCGCACGCATCGCGCGCCGCTCGCGCCGCCGTCGCGCGCGCGCGCGTCCCGGCGCGCGTCGAAGTGCGCGGCGCGAAAATCGCGGTAGCCCGCGATCAAGTCGCGGATCGCGTCGGACGGCATCGCGCGACGCCGCGCGTCGGCGTGTGCGCGCCGAGGGGTGCGCGCGCGCGACGCGCCGCGTCGGCACACGCGCGCGCGCCGACGTCGCGAAGAAGCGCGCGCGCGAGACGGACGCGATCGAGCGCGCGAAAATGGGGCGCGCGGGCGCCGCGCGCGCGGCGATGGACGACGAGCGGGCGTCGAAATTGAGGGCGGCCGCCAACGCCTTCGCGGTCGATCGCGCGCGCGAGGAAGCGGCGCGAAGCGGCGCGCGCGAGGACGCGATGCGACGCGCGACGACGGTGGTGCGGAGACACCGCGCGGGCGTCGACGACGGACGCGCGACGCGCGAGAGCGAGAGCGAGGAAGAGGACGAGGACGCGCTCGGGTTCGCGCGGACGCGAACGGAACGCGAGACGACGACGACGACGACGACGACGACGACGACGACGGGACGCGCGCGAGCGCGCGCGTCGTCGAGCGCGAGCGACGCGAGCTCGTCGGAGAGCGAGGACGAGGAGGCGCGAGACGCGAGACGGGCGGCGATTCGAGCGCGCGCGGCGGCTCGAGAGACGGAACGCGCGGAGGACGACGACGAGGAGGATGCGGAGGACGGCGGCGCGGGCGGCGCGGTTGCGGTAGCGCGACGCGACGGTGCGTTGGCGACGGGCGAACCGGGGAACGGTGGGGCGTCGTCGTCGTCGTACGAAACGGATAGCGAATACGAGACGGATAGCGACGCGAGCGATTCCGGCGGCGGCGGCGCGCGGAAAATGTTCAAGCCCGTGTTCGTGCGTAAGAGTGAGCGAGACACGATCGAGGAGCGGGATAAGATGCTGGCCGAACTCGACGCCGAGGCGGCGAAGACGGAGGCGGCCAAGGCGGCGAAGAAGGCGGAGAGCAAAAAGTTGGTCGAAGTCGAAGTCAAGCGCGAAGAGGCTCTCGCGGCGGCGATGGACGAGATGGAACCGAGCGACGTGGACACCGACGACGAGCTCGACGATGCCCTCGAATTCGACGCGTGGAAGTCCCGCGAGCTCGAGCGTTTGAAAACGGATAGGATCCAGCGCGAATTGATTTTCCGCGAACGCGAAGAGCAAGAACGCATCCGCTCGATGACCGAGGAAGAGCGCGACTTGTATCACGCCAAACGCCTCGCGAAACGCGCGGAGCAGGAAAAGGAAAAACCCAAGATGGCGTTCATGCAGAAGTATTACCACAAGGGCGCGTTCTTCCAAGAATCGGCCGACGACGCGTTCGGCACCGCGGGCCCAGATGAAATTTACAAGCGCGACTTCTCCGCCCCGACGGCGGAGGAAAAGTTCGACAAGTCCATCCTCCCGGCCGCCATGCAAGTTCGCAAGGGAAAATTCGGTCGCGCCGGCCAAACCAAATGGACGCACTTGGCCGCGGAAGACACGAGCGCGGCGCGAAAGGGCGACGACGACGATTTATGGTCCGGCCGCGACAAGAGCGTCCGCGCCATCAAAGACAAAATGCTCGCCAAGCAGGGCGGCCTTCGCGACGCCGCGCGACGCGCCTGACCGCGACGCCCCTTCGCTCCTCGGCGTTGAAATCCGTTGAAACATCAGACGACGAAATAGCTACGCTCCCCTCGCGGCGCTCGTCGCGCGCGCGTCACTTCGCGTCCGTCGTCTCGACGATGTCGCGCGCGGGTCCTCGTCCTCGCGCGCGCGCGCGCGTCGTCGCGTCGCTCATCGCTTCGTGCGCGGCGTTCGATCGCCTCGCGCGCGCGGACGCGACGAACGCGTCGTCGCCGCATCCGTACCTGTCGTTCGACGTCTCCAACATCAACACCGACGTCAGCGCCGACTTCTTCGCCGACGCCTCCGCGATCGGCGGCTCCACGGACTCCGCGGAGTACTTCAAGTGCCGACACGGGTGCGTGTCGAGCGACGCGGTGACGCTCGAGTTTTGCGACGAACGCGTGCAGTACACGTTTTGTAAACGAGGGAGCGCGGCGACGCTGGCGGCGGGGACGAGCGATCAAGCGAGCGTGGATCTGATGGAGCAAGCGCTGCGAAAGCAGTACTTGAATTTGATTCGACAGCTGACGTTCGAACCGACGGCGGGGTGTCGAGCGACGCTGCGACGATGGTTTTGTTTCGAATACTTTAGTCGGTGCAACGTGGACGAGACGCGGTTCATGCCCACGTGCACGGCGACGTGCATCGCGGTGAAAAAATCGTGCGGGGAGGCGAACTCAGCGTTCATAAACTGTGGTTTGGAGTACGAGGAGCAAGATTTCGGCGGAAACACGCCGGCGACGTTTTACACGGGCGGCTCGTACGACGGCAACGGCACGTACTACAACGACGCCGAAGGGAAAGCGAATGGGAATTATATTTACGGCAGGAAACCGAACGGGGAGAACGGCACGGCGATTTTTGAGCCATCGCCGGGTAAGTGCACGGGCGGCGCCGCCCTCGCGAGCGCGCGAGTCGCGTTGTTCGCCGCGACGGTTTTCGCGTCGTTCGCGTCGATAGCAGCTTAGCGCGCGATAGTATTGTACAGTACGGGTACCTAGCTAAACCCAAATCTACAGGAGCACGAGCGCGACGGTCATCATCGCGACGGTGATCAACACCAACTCGCCCGCCCCGCTCACGCACTTTACGTCTGGCCTGTCTTGCGCCACCACCACCCCCGCGTACACCGAACGATTACACACGTCCATCGCCGTCGCCATCTCCCCCGTGCACCCGAACACCGAATTCGTGCAATAATCCCAACACGCCGGCACCTCGTTGTACTTCGTCGCCTCCAACGGATCCGGATCGCACCTCGGAAACGCCACCGCGCACATGTACTCCGCCATCACCACCAGGCACGTCGGCTCCCCCGCTAATTCCGGCGCCATCGCGCTTTGCATCTTCGTCATCCTCTCGAACGCGCTCAGCACGCGTTTATCCTGCGTCGACGGCGGATTCGTGCGCACGCACGCGTCGTACGCGATCCCCGCGCAGAACCCGAGCTCGCCCGCGTCCAGCGACACGCACCGCGCCCGCGTCGCCGTCGTCCCGTCCGTCTGCGTCGTCGCGTACTCTCCCGGCTGTTCCGCGCACACGCGATACTCGTAATCCGTCGCGCGCTGGAACTGCGCTCGGCCCACGCGCGCGCGTCCGATCGCCGTCGCGAGCGTCGTCGCCGTCAGCGTCGTCGTCAACCGCCACTTCGAACGTTGGCGTCGCCGCGCCATCGCCGTCGCGCCCGCGCGCGCGCGCGAGTCGCGGTCGCCGCGCGCGCGCGTGTCGCGCCTTCGAAAACGCGCGCTCGCGTCGCCGCGCGCCGCGCTCTGCGGCGCGCGACGCGCGGTCGCCGCGGCGGACGCCCATCCTATGGGCAAACAGTGAGACAGCGGAATCACGCGCGCGACGCCCCGTCCGGATAGGGCGGCACCGCGCGCGCGACGGCGCCGGCGCGAGACGACGACGCGCGAGCGCGCCGAGGCGCGCGACGCGCGCGCGGACGAACTCTCGCGCGCGATCGACCCGACGGCGCGCGCGATCGACGCGAGACGACGACGCCGACGCGATCGCGACGCGACGACGGATTCGAGCGGCGCCGACGCGCGACGACGACGACGCGCGAAAGGCACGCGAGAGGGACGCGGGCGAGGGCGACGGGCGCGACGGACGACGGACGACGATGTCGAGGTGCCCGTACGCGAGCGAACGCGCGCCGGGAGGGGCGAAACGGGAGCGGAGCGCGGGGAGCGGACGCGCGAGCGCGAGCGAGGACGCGGGCGGACTGGAGACGCTGACGAACGAGCTCGTGGCGTCGCTGCGGCCGACGGAGATGAGCGAGATTCGGCGACGGGCGGTGTTTGAGCACATCAAACAGTTGGCGCAGGAGTGCTTCGGGACGGCGCACACGCTGGTGAGCGCGTACGGGAGCGTGCCGCTGCGGGCGTATCTTCCGGACGGCGACATCGACGTGTGCTTGCTGGGTGATCATCGCGTGATCGATAAGGCGCAGTGGACGACCAAGTTTAGGAAACACATCGAGAAGGCGGAGGCGGAGGCGGATCCGCCCCACGAGTTCGCGGTGAGTGAGGTGAGCGTGATCAACGCAGAGGTACGGCTGATGAAGTGCATCGTGGACGGGATGATGGTGGACGTGAGCGCCAATCAGTTTGGTGGCTTGGCGTCGCTCGGATTTTTAGAAGAGATGAACGCGTTCATCGGTAGGGACGATTTGTTCGTGCGCTCGATCATTCTCGTCAAGGCTTGGGGATTTTACGAGGGGCGCATCTTAGGAGCGCATCACGCCTTGATTTCCACGTACGCGTTGGAGACGCTCGTTTTGTACATCATCAACAAGTATCACGCCGACTTGACGTGTCCGTTGTCCGTGTTGCACAAGCTTTTGAGCGTTTTCGCCGAGTTTGATTGGGAAGGCTACGCGCTCACGATTCACGGACCGGTGGCGATCGAGGGCATCGCGACGCCGCCCGAGGAGTGTCTGGAGGGTGGTTTGATCACCGAAGAGTTCATGCGGACGATGTTGTCGACGTACAGTTGCGAGTTCATGCGCGCGGCGGCGAGCTCAGCGCCCGTGACCGTGAAGTACATGAACATCATCGATCCTCTTTTACCCAATAACAACTTAGGCCGCTCTGTATCTTGCGGCAATTATAGACGCGTGCGCGCGGCGCTCAAGCTTGGAGCGCAACGTCTGGATGCGCTGATGGCCTCTTCTGCGGCGCGCGATGACGTCGGTGTGTTGCGAGGGTTCGTGGAAATGTTTGGGAACATCTTACGTCACAGGCGTTTACTTTACCCGCTTCCGCACGCGCCGGACACGCCGGGGGGATGCTCGCACGCCGATGAGGTTTCAATGACGCCCATGGGAATGCCGACAAGCGCCATCGCTTTACGTTCGAGAAGCTGCCTCGTCGAAGGCACGACACCGGCGACCGCGCTCGCGACGCATCCTCACACGCGCTCGGTCGTGGACGAGTTACAACCGAGACAGCTGAACATGGAAGACTCGGAGTCGAAGGACGCGGAAGCCGACGAGTCGTCAGCCGTCGCGGCGAACCATTGGCCCACGCTCGGCGATCCACCCTCGCCAGAGCGCGGCGGTCTTCACAAGCGAAGCGAGTCCATGGGTTCACTCTCTGAACAAGAGCGCGGCATCCACTGGGGTCGCTGGGACGCTCTCGGGGATGAGCAGCGAGTTCCGACGAGTGACGAGCGACGATCAATCGACGACGACAGCGCGCAAATGTCCACATCACCGCCTCAGAGTGTTTCTTCGGACGATTCTGGCGAACAGCACGACTCGTGCGATGGTGCAGATAGTAAGCAGCCGCCCATCCCCGAGGACGCCACCGCGCCGGGCATCAATGACATCTTTACCGGATGTCTTGACACCATTCGTGAGCATTTGGCTTTTGGTGTGTTCCATCACCGACGCGCGCACGAGCGAATGATCGCGGCAAGACGAAGTGGTGATGACCGGCGTCGAAGTTCCAACAACAATAATCGACGAGGCAACGGTAATCGTCCTCCGTACAACCGTTCTCGAAACGCGTCTAGGAGCAACAAGGCGAGCAAGAGCGCGGCGCAACAAAGTTTCCAATCGGCTGTTCCACCACCTCCTCCTCCGGGAGTGCCGCCACCGGGCACGGCGAAGCGTGGTTACGCGAGCGACAACAACTCTACTGCTGTTTTCGAGGATATGAGCGCGCACTTTCCGCACGTCGATCCAGCCAAAGAGGTTATCGAGGATGACGCGCCGCGGCGAACTCGATCGCCGAGGCCGTCGCCCACGTTTCCACAAGCGTGGAGCGGAGTCGCAAAGCTTCCGGCCAAGTTCATGAACGAGCAGCCGACGAGCGAGGAAGACAAAGCAGTCACGATGGCGGCCATGCTGAAAAAAGACATCGAGGACAAGCTGGCTGTCAATGTCGCGTTGACGGATACATCTTCGGCTTCGCTTGACGACGTGGCGGCGACGCCATCGACGGTAAAGCCTTCGTGGGGTCCGAAAGGATCAGCACCTATCGACGTTCTCAAGGCCAACGCGGAGAAACCCGTCGTGGACGATCGCCCCAAGACGCCAGCGCTCGTCGCCGAAGACTCCTCCCAGTCCTCGCCGATGGAAGGGTCTCCCGGGGAGCACACCATCACCCCGCAGTCCGACGATTCCGCCGCCGGGAACGATTCATCAAACGCACAGTCCAAGACCAAGCGCGTTCGTTCGCGTAAAGGCAAAACGAGAGTCCCAGTCGTCGAATGCGAGGAGGCGTTTCCGTCCCTCGCTACCGGCGGCGCCGCCGACGCCCCTCGCGGCGTCCAGCCCACCAAGGCTTGGGCCACTCTCCTGTAATCTCTCTCCCTCTTTGCCTACTACTACTTACTTATATCTTTCATTCTTACAGCGCGCGCGCTTAGTGTGTAATTTACAACGAGTTTTGACATCGATGAGTCCGACGCGCGCCCCGACGAGCTCGCCTCGCGCGTCCAGTAATCCTCACTTCAAGTCGCGCCTCGCGCGCTCGATGACGTCGAGCCACCCTTCCGACGCGACTTACGTCGCACAGCTACTCTCTCGCGGCGTCGAGAACCTCGCGGAGGTGCGCGCGCTCGCCCACGCGCGCGCGACGACGCATTCTTTGACGAAATCTCACGAAATGTCCCGTCCGCCCACTGACGAATGATGATCTTTCCGCGGCGTAGGAACCCAAACGACTCGAAGAGGACGCCGCGCGCGCTAAACGACGACTTGAAGACGTCAGCGTCCGAAACTACCGCGCGTACATCGACGCCGCGGCGTGCTACGCGGCGGTGAGGGCGGAGGTGAAGGACGCGGCGACGCTGTTGGAGACGCTCGAGGCGCAACTGCCGGATTTGAAGCGCGGATGCGATGGATTCGTGAAAGGCGCGAAAGAGATCGCGAAAGCGCGAGCGATGAATCGGACGCTGATGAATAATTCTGGGGCGGTGGCGGAATTGCTGGAGGTGCCGAAGTTGCTGGATGCGTGCGTGCGGAACGGGCACTACGACGAGGCGCTGGATTTGGAAAATTTCGTGGCGAAGATGGAAGCGACGCACGGGGATATTGCGTTGGTGAAGAGGTTAGCGGACGAGGCGCGGGCGTCGAGTGCGGAGATGTTGCGAGCATTGTTAGCGCGGTTGCGAGTGGGAATACAGTTGCCGGAGTGCTTGCGGATGGTGGGGTATTTGAGGCGTTTGAGCGCGTACGACGAGACGACGCTGCGCAGGACGTTTTTGGCGTGCCGAGAAGAGTACATCGCGAATACGGTCGGGGAGTTGGATGACACGAACGCGTACGAGTACTTGAAAAAGCTCACGGACACCCATCGCGTGTCGCTGTTCGACGTCGTCATGCAGTATAGGGCAATATTTTCAGACGACGCGGGTGACGACGCGGGCGAAGACGGCGGCGCGTTGTTGTACAGCTGGGCAACGCATAGGATCTCCAAATATTTGGACTTAGTCAAGGCCACGCTTCCGCGCGTGTACGAAGGTGGAGCGCTGGCGTCGGTGTACGAGCACTGCGAGTATTGCGGCACGAGCTTGGCGCGCGTGGGATTGGACACGAGGCCGCTGTTGCGCCCTGTGTTCGGCGACGCGGCGATGGCCGTCTTCGACGCCGCGCTCGCTTCCGCGGGTGATGATTTCGAGCGCGCGCTCGCATCGGCGACATGGACGGCGGCATCGTCCACCGCTGAATCCACACCTTTGGCTGCGAAAACAGAGGCAGGCGATAACGTCGAGGGTCCGCCCGCGACGTTGGCCGATCACGTCCCGCTCGCCGCCTTCGTCAACGGCGTCCTCTTGGCGTACAACGAGCTTCGACACCTCACCCCCGCCCTCGAGCTCAACCTTCGGCTCGCACGTTCCCTCGAGTCTGCGTTCAGCCGCGCCACCGCCTCCTTGCTCGCGCACGGCCAATCCAAGGATGCATCCGCGGCTCGAGACGACCGCGCGCGCGCCGCCTTCCTCGCGTGCGTCCGCGCCTACCTCGACGCCGCCGCCCCATTCCTCGTCCGCGCCTTCGCCAGGCTCATCGCCGGCGCCCCGCACGACTTGAATCGCGTCATCGAAGACGCTCGAGCGGCGCTAGCGCCCATCGTAGACTCAGAATTGTAAGAAGACGACTGAAATCGTAGCTCGGCGCGCCTTCGTCTCAAAAAACTCAACACCCCGACTTCTTTTGATTTTTTGATCGTCGGCACACGCCCGCGCGCGATGCGCCGCGGTCGACGCGCGCGCTTCGGCGCGCGCGCCGTCAAAACAATCGCGATCGTCGCGATCGCGATCGACGCCGTCGCGCGCGCCGTCGCGAGCGCCGACGACGTCGACGCCGACGCCCCGCTGCTGAGCTTTGGACACTACGTCAAGGGCGAGACCGCGGCGTCGTTGATCGACCCGGACGTGCGCGCGGCGGCGGCGATCGAGAACGAACTCATAATCCCGGGAAGCGTCTGGGCGCAGGCGCTGGACGAAGCGGCGCGGGTGAAGAGGAAGGATGCGATCGAACTCGGGGCGACCGAGAGGGTGTTGAAGACGGACGACGCGGAAGCGACGACGACGACGCGAACGGACGCGGGTGGGGACGATCGGGACGGCGTCGATGCGCCGGCGCGACACGGTGATCGGTTTTTGGCGTGGTTGTCGCGTCACGGGGAACGGGCGAAGAGGTATTGCGGTGAGGAACGACTGCCGTGCGAGGAGAGTCTGCGAAGGGAGAGGATTTTCGAGGCAAACGTGGCCAAGGTGGACGCACATAACGCGAATGTACCGCCAAATGGGATGCGCATGCGCGTTGGCAAGTTCGCTGATTTGACTGAGGAGGAGTTTGAGCAAAGGCACGTGGCGTACGAGCGAAGAACGCATCACAAGAAGCGCGGCGTCGAGGTCGCGGCGTTGGGCGTCAAGCCGACCAAGGCGAAGTCGGCAGCGAATCAGAGCAAAAACCCGCAATCCGCGGAAGCGTCGACGGTAGAAAAGTCGAACGTCGATGCGAACGCGAAGCGGGCGAAGGTGGTGCGAGCTAAGGTTGTGGACAACGAGGCGGAAAAGGAGAAGCAAACGCCGTCCGTCGAGGCGCCGACGGACGAAGCGGATGAAGCGCGGCTTGGCAAAAAGGATGGTTTAGATAGGCGGTTCGTCGATTTCGTCGCTCGTTACGGGAAGCAGAAAACGTATTGCGCGGATAAATCGTACCCGTGCGGCGAGGCTTTTCGAAGGCAGACGGTGTTTTTGAAGAATTTGAGAGACATCGAGGCGACGAACAAGCGAGGGGGCATGATTAAGCGCGTGACGCGCTTTGCTGATTTAGAAAGTGACGAGTTTGCGCGTGATCACGCCACGTATGCAAACGCGACGGTTGAGGATAGCAACGTCGTGAGATTGCCGAAACTGGGCGATTTGTCCGCTGAGGACGTTGCCGCGTTGCACGCCACTCGGCCGCACTCCCGGCGCTCGCGGATTTCCTTCAGCAGCTCAGCTCGTCATCGCCGCGACGACGCGTTTGACGCCGTCGGCTCGCTCGGAAAATTTGAATTCACTTCCCAAGGATTTAATGAGTCCATGGATTGGCGCAAAAAGATAGATATTGGTCCTATTTATAGTCAGGGGATGTGCTCTGGATGCTGGGCGTTCACCACCGCTCAAGTTGTCGGCGATAGCAAGGCGATTGCGACGGGCTCTCGCATGGCTGTCAGCCCGTATCATTTGTTGTCGTGTGACAACCTGGACTCGGCATGCAACACTGGGAACATGGCCACGGCGTACGCGTGGATCAATGTGCAGCCTAAAGGCGTACTTGTCGCCACCGATTTCCCCGAAGGAAGCAGTTGCGAGGTGGTAAAATCGGATCAGTCGCGAGGCGTGAAGATTGATGGATACTGCGAAATCCCACCTTTAGAGGGGGAATCGACGCTCATCAATCTCATGCGTGCGCTGCAGCAGCAAACGGTGGCGGTCGGCGTGAACATCAAACCGCTGCAGTTGTATGGCGGCGGCATCGTGCGCCTACACGACTGCCCGCCGGCGGATAGCGACCCGCTTCTCGCAATTAACCACGCCGCTGTTTTAGTGGGCTGGGGCTACGACCAGCAGTCGAAACAAGGGTATTGGATAATGAAGAACTCGTACGACTCGGATTGGGGCGAAGATGGATATGCCAAGCTCTCCATGGAGCTCGGCGAAGGCGGGTACGGCACGTGCGGTTTGTACACGGAGCAAAATTATCCGCTGACGGATGGTAGATCCTGCGTCGCTGGCTCCACAAAAAAGTGGAGTGTGAAGCGCGGCGATGACGTGTACTTGGAACCCGACGATGTCCTCGTGCTTCCGAACGGAAAGGGCTTGATCACGCCGTTCAAGTTTGAAATCTTTGGACTCGACTTGACGTCGACGCTGCAACTCGCGGCGATGTTCTGTTTTTCGCTCTGCTTCGTCTTGATTCTCATTGAACTGTACTTTTGCTTGTTCCCAGAGCTCGAAGGCGAACAATACGACGATGAGTTGGAATCGGGCAACGAACCGAGTGTGGGATCGTCGTTGTTGAAAGCCGAGCAGGGTGGGTACGGCGCGTCGGAAAAGTGAACCCCGCGCCAAGCCGCGCGCGGCACCGTTGCCATACATAAACATTATTAATAGCGTTCAAAGCGAACGAATAGCAAATCGTTGAATCCTCGAGGTCGCGATCGTTGTGATGTATCTTTCGATTCGTAGAAGCGCTCCTCGCGCGCAGCGCCCGCGCTCGAACGTCAAACCATGACGACCATCACCGTCCTCTTCTTCGCCCGCGCGCGCGAGCTCGCCGAAACATCGTCCGCGTCCGTCGATCTCGACGCCGACGCCTCACCGACCGTCGCCACGGCGCGCGCGCGTCTGCTCGAGCTCTACCCTCAGCTCGAGTCCGTCCTTCTCACCGCCGTGTTCGCGCTGAACCAGTCCTACGTCGACCGCGCGCGCGAGGCCGACACCGCGCTGAAGCCTGGAGACGAGCTCGCGGTCGTACCGCCGATCAGCGGCGGCTGAGCGCGTCGAACGACGAAGTGTCCAAAAAGTGCACCATCGGGACGACGCGCGGTCCAGGAGCTTCCGCGCGGCATTCCTCGGCGCGATCGCCGCGAACGAGCGAAACAGCGCTCGTCGCGGAAAGACACGAACGTGTGATACCGTCTCGACATGCGCTTCGGTCCGATGTCGTCGTCGTTCGGCCGCGGTCGTTCGCCGTTTTCGTCCAACGGTAAGGGACACTTCGACGCGAACAAGCGCGCGTCGCGAAGCGTGCGCGCGCGCGCTGGGGCTAAAGATGTCATCAACGCGATCGAAGGTAAGCCGTTGTTGAAATCTGCGCTCGTGTGCGCGGCGCTCGGGTGCGTCGGGGACACGGTGGCGCAGAAACGGGACGCGGGCGCGAGACGCGCGGCGGCGCGAGACGCCGTCGGTTCAAAGAAGAATAAAAACGCCGCCCCGGTCGTCGAAGCGCACGACTTCGAGCGCACGCTGAAACAAGCGTTGTATAACTTCTTCTTCTACGGTCCCGTGCAGCATCACTGGTACATCGCGCTGGCTTCAAAGTTTCCGGCGCGCGCGTTCGCGCTCACCGCCGAGTCGCTTTCGCCGTTCGCGGCCAAGGTCTTCTTAAACCAAGCCGTGTTAGGGCCGATCGTCGTGACGACGTTCTTTCTGTGGGGAGCGATCTGGGGCGGCACCGTCGCTGAGTATCCGGGCAAGGTGCGCCGAGACGCCTTACCGACGCTTCGCGCCGGTTGGTCCTTCTGGGTGCCGGCGTCGAGCGTCAACTTCGCCTTCGTCCCGACCAAGCACCAGGTGTTGTACATGTCCGCGTGTTCCATCGTGTGGAACGTCATCTTGAGCATCAACCTGAACAAACCCGCGCCGGGATAGATTCGTCGCGCTCGTCCCGTAATATTGTAATATCGTCGGTTACGCGCCGCGTCGCCGCCGCGCCGAACGCTAGCCGCGACACTCCGCCGCGCGCGCGCGCTCGCATCGACCGCGCGATGGAAAACTTGAGACAGCGCATGGAAAACCTGCGCGCGCGCGCGTCGCCCGCGCGACCGTACGTCGCACCGCCGCACACCGTCGACGTTTCCGCCGGCAAATTTGAACGCGAGTTCGAACACGCATCCTCCCCGCGCGACCGCCTGCGGGCGCAGTACGCGCCGTCGAGCGCGCGCGCCGACGCGACGAACGACGCGGACGCGCACGCGAGCGTGGACGCGGCGCTGAAACACCTGGAGGCGCTGGCGGAGACGACGCCGGAGGTGCGAGCGGCGCTCGAGCTCGTGCGCCGAGGACCGGATGGACGCGTGACCGTCGATAGCTTCGCGCGCGTGGCGGAAGCGCTGCGAGAGATTTCCATCGCCGTCGGAGCGTCGCCGGAGAGCGGGACGACGCGACGAGGGCGCGAATTCGGTGGCGCCGCGTCGTCGCCCGGCGGCGCGGGTTCGTCGCCGGCGTCGTCGCCTCGCATCGTGTCGCCGAGCGGTCTTCGACGATCGGCGTCGCCCATAGGGCCACCGAGGCGCGTGTTAGTCGATGATGACGGCTTAGAAGGCCCGGAGACGGCGTCGGCGCCGCCGATGACGATGGAGGACGAAGGCGCGGGAGACGAGGACGAATCGGCGCACCGACTTCGCGAGTGGAGCGAGCACGTTCGTTCGACTCAAAAGGCGGCAGAGGTGGATCAAATAGCGCATCGAATTCGTGAGGACATGATCGAACAGTATAGATCGTTTCTGATGTCGGGTGCGACGCCGAGCGATCCGTTCGTCGCTGCGTTGGCGGAGCAACTGCTGGAATCGATCCGCGAAAAGGAGGAAATGACTAGAGGCGTTCATCGAGCGAGGCGCATGATCGAGGCTTTGAGTCAAAGCGATAAATCGAAATCGCTCGCGATCGAGCGATTAAGCGAGTCAATAGAACGCATGGGTGGTCGCGTACCTGACGACGTGGCGACCGCGGGTATTGCGTGGTCTCCCGAGGCGTTTGACGACGACGACGCGCAAGTCTTCGCGGAAGCCGAGCTATGATCGCTTTAATCTACTAACAACCTTCTAACTCTAAAACTCTATCACGCCGAGAAGTCACCTTCATGAACGTCGTCGATATCGTCCACGGAAACGAACGTGCGCTCGAGATCAAACGTGCGTTCGTACACGCGTCTCGAGCGTCGACTCATCGTCTTCACGCGTTCCATCATCAAAGGCACGAACGTCGTCTTCAACAGCGCCAAGTGCACCATCTCCCAGCTTTCCGCACTGGCCATCGTACCGATCCCGTACGACGGCGATGGGTTCGCCAGATCTTCTGCCGTCGCCGCTTCCCAAGGCCACACGCGCACGAAATCCGCCGTCGTCGACGCGTCGTCGGTTTGCTCATTCGCCCTCGCATTCGTCGCTCGCGCGGCGACGCCGTTGGGATGAAAATACCGCGGCACCCTCAACCGCAACATTCGCATCTGCGCCGCTAAGCTCTCATCCTCCGTCTCCCCCCCCGCCGCGCGCTGCGCCTCCATCGCGGAGAACAAATATCTCAACGAGTACGTCTCCCCCGTGCGTTCGTTCGTCGCCGGCAGCGCGAACCGCGTCGCCCGTCGCGTCTTCACCGGCGCCCCCTCCCCGCACTCCTCCTCGCACGCTTTCACCATGTGTTTCATCCTTCCTCGCAATCCGTACGCGCGTTCCAGCACCGCCCGATAATCGTCGTCGTCGCGTCCGCTTCGCCGCAGCCGCCGCGTCCATCGCGCCGCCTCCCCTCGCCTCTTCTCGATCTCCCTCGCGCTCGTCACCTCTGCGTATCGCCTGAACGCGCTCGCGAATCGTTCGCGCGCGAAGTGTCGCGCGCACGGGTCCGGCAGCCGCCGCGCGCGCTTCAGCGCGCGTCGATACAGCGTCGTCGTCTCGACGCGCGGCGAATTCGCATTCGCATTCGCGTCTTCATCCTCCTCTCCCGTCGTCGTAGCGCGCGTCGCGATCGCGCGCGCGCCGCCGATCGCGCGCGTCGACGCGGCGCCGTCGCGCGCCGCGCGCAGGCGCGCGGCGACGCGCGCGGCGACGCGCGAGGCCATCGAAACGCGCGCCAAGGCGTCGCGAATCGCCGCGCGTCGCAGTGTGCGACGCGTCGCGATGCCGAGCGTCGCGCGACGGGCGGCGTGCGCCGCGGGCGCGCTCGCGCTTGGATTTTACGGTGCGCGCGACGCGCGACGCGCGCGACGCGCGCGCGAGCGACGCGCGAGGGCGACGAATGCGAGAAGAATCGACGCGCGCATCGACTGACGGAATGGAAACGTTTCGACGACGCTAGCGTACGAACACGCGCGAACGACGGAGTCGTACCAACGAATGGTGCGAGCGACGATGTCGTACTGCGCGGCGGCGGTCGCGCTGGGGGAGATACTGCAGAGGGTGAGCGCGGACGTGAAGGATTACGTGGTGGACGGGGACGGGGACGCGGCGCCGCCGGCGTCGCTGGCGCGAGCGTGCGCGCTGATGGAGGCGCCCGAGGTGACCGCGGCGGTGGCGCGCGTGGCGACGGCGGTGGCGCACGGAGCGGCGGTCGGGGCGAGCGCGGGAGCGAGGATGGTGACGAAACGAACGAGCGCGGGGGCGAGCTCGAGCGGCGGCGACGCGGCGGAGAGCGATACGTTGATGGAATCCATCGTCGACGCGCTGCTCGAACCGAAACGGTTGCGCGCGGTGAGCGACTTTGTGGGTGAAACGAGCAAGAGCTTGCTCGGCGCGATGGTGAGCGTGGCGAAGGATAACGCGGAGGTGCTGCGAGCGATCGCTGGGTTCGACGACGCTGGCGACGGCGAGGCGGTTGAGCGTCCGAGCGCGGCGGATCGCGCGGTGGCGTTCTTGGAGAAGTCGAAGAACAAAAATTTAGTCGTAGACTTCGGTCGAGAGCTTGTGGACGCGGCGATGACGACGTACGTGCGCACGTTGGGCGACGATAACATGTACGCCGATATGTTTGAGGCGGTTCGAAATCCAGCCAACAAGGCGGTATTCTTAGAGATGATGCACGCTATGGTGGAAACGAGCGTTCGCACGTACGTCGTCGCGTCGATGGAAATGGCGATGCACCCCGATGAGATGCTTCGCGGGGGCTCGTACGCGGCGTCAAAGCGAGACGATTCGCCGACAAGTCCACTGGCTTCGCGCTTCACCCCGGTGGCGCAGACACCACCGCGCTCAAACGGAGTCCACGATGCGCACACAGATGGAGAGATTCACTCTCCCGCGCTCTTCGGGACTTGGAAAGAGTTGTTCCAGGCGGCGACGGAGACTCGCGAAAACCGTCGATTGGTGCTCGCCACGACGGGCACGGCGACGATGGCCGCGCTGCGAGGATTCGCAAGCGGTACGTACGACGTCATATTTAAAGGCAAATTTGCTGGCCACAGAATGCACGTTCAGTACTGGGTTCTCGCCGTGTGCTTCGCGCTCGCGTCCGTAGTGTTGCTTCTTTTCACGCGTTTGTTTACGCTCTTCGCGCTCGCGCGTCTACCAACTTGACCCATTAGCCGCGTTGTTACGAACGTAAACGTTTCTTCAACTCAACTTCTAAGATGTGTATTTAGTAAAGACCTAAGGAGGATTGTAGTGTCGCTCATCGCCACGGCGAAAACACGTTGAGCGTCGGATGCTTTTCTTGGAGCTCTCGCAAATGCTCGCAGTGTGGCCTCTTGCTCGTCCAACTCTGACGCTCGTAGTCGCACTGCCGACGATAACGATTGATGATTTCGTTCTCGATTCGATGCTCCATCGAGCGTTGCTGGTCACCCTTGGGGAACTTTTGCTCAAAGACGTGTTTGTTGACGTAAAACGGCAACTCCATGCGCGACGTGCGAAGCAAGTGTGGATGTTCTTTCGATCGATGCATGGAAAAGTGCTCCTCTGCCGGCGTCAATAGCCACATCAGAATTGGAATCAACAGTGGCAGAAGATGCAGTATGTTGCGAATCACGGTCGCGCTATCGTCCACATGAGGACCTCTCGCCCCGCCCGAGTGCTGCCTCTGGCGCGGGAACCCACCCCCGAACGTGTGTACTCTGAACCCCGGTCCGCCGAACCCACCCATACCGCCCGGCATGCCTCCGTTAAAGAACATGTTGAAAATGTCCGCAGGATCGATATCGTCGTCGAAGCCGAACCCTTGCGCGCCACCCACGCCCCCGCGTCGACGCATCCCCGGCCCGAAGCCTGCTTGCTGTGGATCATCGCTCCCGTATCGATCGAACGCCGCACGTTTGTTCGGATCGCTCAAGCACGCGAACGCTTTACTCACCGTCTTAAACACCTCCTCAGCCCCCGCAGCTTGACACTTGTCCGGGTGCAGCTTCAACGCCAACTTTCTGTACGCCTTCTTTATGTCCGCGTCGCTCGCACCGCGCTCGATCCCGAGCACTCGATAATAATCCGCACCGGCCTTTTTCACATTCGCGATGAGTTTCTCTTGCTCGGGCGTCCCTCGCTTCGCGCTCTTTTCACCGCTCGGCGCCGAAGTCGTCGCGCTCGCGCGACGCTGCGTCCCGGGCTGACTCGCCGATCGCCCATTCGCCTCGCCGTTTCGCCCGTTTTCGCTCGCGCTCGCGGACGCGCTGCCACTAAATCCTTTCACGCGTTTGCTCTCGACGTCGGCGCGGAGCTTGTTCGCGCGCGCGCTCGTGGAATCGAGTTTAAGTGCCTTGGAGATGAACCTCAGCGCCTTTTCAAGATCGGCCTCGGACGACGCGTTATCGAGCGCGGCGCGCGCGATGTCGCAACATCGTTCGGCCTCGTCGACGTTCATCGTCGTTCGAGCGAGTCCGACGCGCTCGAGGGCGCGGAGGAGTGGCGCGACCTGAGCGACAAGATGGGAGGAGGCGCCGGCGAGCACACGCGACGCGGCGGCGCAAAAGCGCGAGGACGGCGGTCGGCGATAGTTGACAAACGGTCGTTCGCAAATTTAGGCAAAAGAATATAAATTCAACAGTGGGCTAGTCGATGCCTAAGCGTAAAGTCACGGCGGATCTGTGCGCGTCCAAACCTTCGACCGCCGCCATCCTGGCGACGTGAGGACCGAGCGCGTCTAAACCTTCCTTGGTGAGCTCTTGAACCGTCATGTATTTAACGAAAGAGTCCAAGGATACGCCGGAGTACATGCGAGAGTAGCCATAGGTGGGTAAAACGTGGTTGGTGCCGCTGGCGTAATCGCCCACGGATTCTGGGGTCCAGCGCCCGAGGAAGATGGAACCGGCGTTGTCTAACTGCGGTAACCATGATTCCGCATTTTCGACGTTTACGATCAAGTGCTCGGGAGCGTATCGATTGCTAAAATCGCACGCGGCCGCCATGTCGTCAACGACGACGGCGTAGGAGTGGCCGAGCGCCTTGGCGGTGATTTCGGCGCGCGGGAGCTTGCTCGCTTGGTCCGCCACGGCGTCCGTGATGGCCTTCAAATCCACGTCCGGGAACGTCACCAAAACCACCTGGCTGTCCGGCCCGTGCTCGGCTTGAGACAAGAGATCGGCGGCGACGTGGGCGGCGGGGGCGTCTTTATCCGCGATGACGAGCACCTCACTCGGGCCCGCGGGCATGTCGATGGAAACCATCGCGTCTGAGTTTTGCAGCGACATCTTCGCCGCCGTCACAAACTGATTCCCCGGACCGAAGAGCTTATCCACCTTCGGGCACGTTTCCGTGCCGAATCCCATCGCCGCGATCGCTTGCGCGCCGCCAGCCTTGAGAATGTGCGTCACCCCCGCCTTTTTCGCCACGTACAGCACCTCCGGAACGATGGAACCATCCTTGCGCGGCGGCGTCGCGAGCACGACGCGTTCGCACCCGGCAATCTTCGCCGGCACCGCGAGCATGAGCGCCGTGCTCGGTAACACCGCGGTACCGCCCGGGACGTACAGTCCGACCGCTCCGATCGGTCTCGACACGCGTCGACAGCGCACCCCCGGCATCGTCGTCACGTCCACGTCCCCGCTCTTCGCCTGCGCCGCGTGAAACGCCGCGATATTGTCGTACGCCACGTCAAACGCCTTCTTCACATCATCATCCAGCACGGGATCGGGCAATTCATCCACGCGCACCGTCACCGCTTCCAAATCGACGCCGTCGAACTTGCTCGTGTACTCGCGCACCGCCGCGTCCCCGCGCGTTCCCACCGCCTCCACGATCGGCTTCACCGTGTCCAGGATGCTCGTAAAGTCCACCCGCGGTCGACGCATCACCTCCACGCGCTCTTCCGCGGTGAGATCGCGCTCGACGTACGTCCGCATGTCGAACGCCGTCGTCGCCGCCGTCGCCCCCGCCGGTCGAGCGATCCTTCGTCTCGCGCCCGCGCGCTCGCCGCGCGCGCCCGCGCGCGCGCCCGCGACGCGTCCGCGCGTCGCGCGCGTCGTTCGCGCGTTCGCCGCGCGCGCGCGCGCCGCGGACATGTGCGTCGCGCGCGTCGTGCGGTCGCGATGTGACGTCACCGCGCGTCGTCTCGGCCGTCTCGGACGCGTCCGCGTCGCAAAACCTACGTCGTCGTGTGGGCAAACAGTCAGGCGCCCGGGCGCGCGCGATCGCTATCGGGGCGTGTTTTCTCGGACGTCTCGGACGTCTCGGACGGCGACGATCGCGCGTCGCGCGCGCGCCGCACACGCGCGATCGCGACGCGCGGATCGCGACGGACGCGCGCGCACCTCGCGAACGCACGGAATGCGGTGCTCGAGCGCGGCGCGCCGCGCGCCCGGCGCCGCGCGCGCGCGAACGACGCGCGCGGTTGCGGATAAGACGCGGGCGCGCGCGACGGCGGCGACGACGGTCGGTGGGCGCGCGCGCGCGAGCGATGCGCGACGAGCGACGGTGACGCGGGCGAAGAGCGCGTCGTCGGCGTTCCCGTTCGTGAAGATCGTGGCGCAGGAGGAGCTGAAGCTGGCGCTGACGCTGAACGTGGTGGATAGCGCCATCGGCGGGGTGCTCATCATGGGCGACCGCGGCACGGCGAAGAGCGTGTCGGTGCGCTCGCTCGTGCAGTTGCTGCCGGAGATCGACGTGGTGAAGAATGACCCGTTTAATTCGTCGCCGACGAATCCGGAGCTCATGGGACCGGACGTGCGGGAGGCGTTTCAGAGAGGCGAGACGTTGGAGACGGCGAAGATGCGCGTGCCGATGGTGGAGGTGCCGCTCGGGACGACGGAGGATCGCATTTGTGGGACCATCGACATCGAAAAGGCGCTGAGCGAGGGTACGAAAGCGTACGATCCCGGTTTGTTGGCGAAAGCGAACAGAGGTTTGCTGTACATTGATGAGGTGAACTTGTTGGACGATTCGCTCGTGGACGTCGTCCTCGATTCCGCCGCGGGCGGTTGGAACACTGTGGAGCGCGAAGGCATCTCGTTGACCCACCCGGCGAAGTTTATCATGATCGGTAGCGGCAACCCGGAAGAGGGTGAACTTCGTCCTCAGCTTCTCGATCGTTTCGGGATGGCGGTGAACATCAGAACAATCTTCGACATGGATCAACGTACGGAGTTGGTGATGAACAAGTTGGCGTACGAGCGCGATCCGAAGGGCTACACGGAGGAGTGTAGAGAAGAAACCGAAGCGTTGAAGGCGAAGATTGTCGCCGCTCAAAAGCTCTTGCCTTCGGTGACCATGGATCGTGATTTGGCGTTGAAGATTTCTGGCGTTTGCGCCTTGGTCAACGTTGACGGTTTGCGCGGGGACATCGTAGTCACTCGCGCCGCCAAGGCTCTCGTCGCCTTCGAAGGTCGCACTGAAGTCACGATGGAAGACATCGGCCGCGTTATCGGCCCGTGCCTGAGCCATCGATTGAGAAAGGACGTCACCGATACCATGGATGGTGGATTCAAGGTCGTGCTCGCGTTTAACAAAATCTTCAAGGGCAGCGCCATGCTCAACTTTGACGAAGCCATGGCTGAAGGCATCAAGGCGCCGGAGCCGGAAAAGCCGAAGGAAGCGGCGAAGCCGAAGGAAGAACCAAAGAAGAAGGCGGGGGCCTGGTCTGGGTTGCCCGGCGGACGTTGAGAAACTTAGAGAACGCGTTTTAACGAATAAACACACATTGCTTTTCGAAGCGACGTCGGCGTCGTTCCGATGTTTTTACACTGTTCTAATCGCTATTTATCATTTGCCATCGGAAGCGGATGATATTTTTTCAACTATGAACGGGTGCTGCAGCGCGTCGAGCACCGTGATGCGCTTCTCCGGATCGATATTGAAGATCTGATTGAGCAAGTCGGCCAACTGAAGCGCTTTTTTGCGCTCACCGTCGCTCATGTCGGAGTCGCGCGTGAATATTTTCGATAAATCTTTTGTCGGTTTGGCGTCGCGCACGAGACGGCGAATACTCTTCTTCGTCACGGGATCTTCCTCGACGACCGAGAATACCCCCATGGGATCGTAGTGATTATCCTTGAACAAAGCGCGGCGAAGCAACTTTTTCGGTACGGGCCCTTTGAGTTCGAGCATGAGCTTTAGCATGTGATTGTTTGAGCGACCCGGGAACGCGATGTTACCGGTGAACAGTTCGTACAAGCAGCATCCGACTGACCACAAATCCATGGGATGCGAATACGGCAGTCCAAGAATCACCTCCGGCGCGCGATAGAATCGCGACACCAAATACGGCGTCAACTCGTTGTCGCCGTCGAACATCGCGCTGCCGAAATCGCACAACTTTAATACGTTGTGGCTTTCGTTGACTAGAACATTGTCGGGCTTGATGTCCGCGTGCACGACGCCGCAGTTCTTCAAGTGTCTCAGCGCGATGAACAACTGAGTGGCGTACGCCTGCACGGCTTTGATGTTGATGCCGACGTTACGGCCAAACTTTTTAATCACCTCGCGCAGATTCATCGCCAACGACTCGAACACCATGAACACGTGCTCGCGATACTCAAAGTGCCGCACGAAGCGCACGCAGTGTCGCTTATTCTCGGGATCACTTCCACTGAGTTTCTGTAATATGTCAATCTCGAGCTGCGCCGCCTTGTACATGGTGTCGTTGCACCGAATGACTTTAATCGCCACCTCACTCGGCTCGCCCTCCGTCTTCGACTCGTCCACCGCGCGCAAGACGTTTGAAAACACCCCCTTACCGAGGTGCGCCGTGATCGTGTACCGCCCATCCAACACCTCGCCGATGCGCGCGCAATAGTATCCCTCGGCATCGTCCCAATTATCGGCCAAACCTTTGGACATATCCACCGCCCCTCCCGCGCGTTTCGCGCGCTTCGCGTCGCCGCCGACGTCCGTCGGATTCAAGTACAACGCGTCTTCATCCGAATCCTCTCCGAACATGTCCCCGACCGCGACCGTCGTCGCCGGTGTCCGCACCACCGTCTTCGTCTTCGTCGCCATCGTCGCGCTCGCGTCGCGCGTCGTCGTCGTCGTCTCCGCGTTCGCCGTCGCCGCGCGCGCGCTCGTCGCCCCGTGTTTCGCCATGATCTCCGCGCGTCGTTTCCGTCTCGCCTCGATCAGCGCCTCCTCGTCGTCCTCCGCGCCGAACGCCGTCGCTGAGATCTCTTCGGACGCCTCGTCGTCGTCGTCGTCCGTCGCGCGCGTCGCGCGCCACGCGCGGACGTTCGCGTCGACATCATCGTCGTCGTCGTCGTCGTTCGGTGCGCCTTCGAGCGCGCGTTTCCGCTTCGCGCGCGGCGTCGAGGACGTCGTCGACGGCGCATCGCGCGCGCCGTTCGCCGCCATTCGCGTCGAGCGACGCGCGGCCGCGCGGGCGTGTGCGGCGTCGCGCCGGGCGCGCGATGAAGGCAAAGGAATTGAAGAAGAATGTAAATCACACCGCACCGAGAAGGCGAAAAAAATTAAATTGAATTGAATTGAATTGAAATGAAATCAAGCGACGCGCGCGCACGCGCACGCGAGGGCGGTGAAGAGGGCGAATACGATAAATTTTGGACCGACCGGCGCGGCCGAGGCGGCGTCGCAGGCGGTGTCACCGCCGTTGGTGAGGTCGCCGGCGGCGTTGGTGGTGTACGCGGCGCACGCGACGCACGCGTTGTTCGATACGCGTTCATTCGCCCCACACGCGGTCGCCGCGCACGCGGTGTCGATCCCGCCGGATGGATCATCGCCCGCGGCGCGCGTCGTGCCCGCGGGACACGCGGTGCAGCTGCCGGACGAGACGTGTTGGTTCGACGCGCAAGCCGCGCCGTCGCACGTCGTATCCGATTGCGTTGCGTCGTCGCCGGCGGCGTTCGCCGACCCGGTACACGCGACGCACGCGTTGTTCGACACGCGTTCATTCGTCGCGCACAGAGTCGCCGTACACGTCGTGTCGCCACCGTACACCGGATCGCCCGCGGCGCGCGTCGATCCCGCCGGACACGCGACGCACGCGCCGCTCGACACGCGTTGGTTCGTCGCGCACGCCGCCCCCGCCGCTCGAGTCAGCGTGATCGTCTGTCTCGTCACCGCGCCTTGCCCGGCGGCGTACCCGGCCGAAATATCCACGCTCGACACGCTCGTGAGATCCGCGGGCGCCGTCCACGTGAACGTCTTCGTTCCCGAAGCGCCCGAGTTCGCGTACTGCTGCGCCGTCCCGCCGCACGACTTCGCGGTGAATCCAGAAATGGTGGTCGCCGTCCCCGCGCTCGCGTGCGCGAACGCCGCGGACGCCAAACCGGTGAGCGTGATCGTTATCGCATCGTTCGGCCCGTACGTCGACGCGCTCGCGGTCACGAACGACCCGACGCTCGGCGTCGCGCCCATTATCGTCGCTTTCGTCATGATGTCGACGCCGGACACCTTCCGGTCGCAGCCGACCTTGTCCGGCCTCGCGCGCGCCGCGACGGCGAGCGACGAAAAGAGCGCGAAAAACCGCCGCGCCGTCGGCGCGCGCGCGCGGCGACGCGACGACGCGCGCATGCCGACGCGAGCGTCGCGAGGTGACGTCGAGGGCGTCAAAAAGCGACGCGATGCCCGAGGGCACCGTCTTCATCGGGAACATCCCGTACGACGCGACGGAGACGAGCCTGCGGGACGTGTTCGGCGAGGTCGGGCCGGTGCGCGAGCTCAGGCTCGTCGCCGATCGCGACACGGGGAAGCTGAAGGGATACGGGTTCGTGGAATTCGATGATTACGCCACGGCGATGAGCGCGGTGCGGAACGTGAACGGACGCGAGTACAACGGGAGACAACTGCGCGTTGATCACGCGGAGACGATGAAGGGAGAGGGCGGCGGCGGCGGCGCGGGAGGCGCGGGCGGCGGGAACGGGAACGCGAACGCGAACGCGGCGGCGCCGGGACGGCTGCGCGCGGACGCGCCGGTCGGGCAAGCGATGGCGAAACACGCGAATCAAATGGGGATGCGACACGCGTTTGAGGGCGCGACGTCGGCGACGGGAGCGGCGATGGATTTGTTGACGAAACGCGTGGCGGATCTCACGCCGACGCAGATGTACGAGATCATGTCGCAGATGAAACAGATGACGGAGAGTGATCCCGCGCAGGCGAGGACGCTGTTGATACAGAATCCGCAGTTATCGCTGGCGTTGTTTCAGGCGCAGTTGGTGCTGGGGATGGTGAAACCGCCGAGTGGGGGCGCGGCGCCGGCGCCGGCGCCGGCGCCGCATTTGGTCGGGCAGCAGGCGTCGCGAATGCGCACGGCACCGCCGCCGCCGCCGCCGGTGCGCGCGGTAGTGCCACCTCCACCGGCGCCGCCCGTGGCGGTGGCGCAGCCACCGATGGATCAACAGCAGGCGCTGTTGCGACAAGTGCTCGCGATGACGCCCCAGCAAATCGCGGTGTTGCCGCCGGATCAACGCGCGCAGGTGGAGTATCTCCGCCAACTCGCCGCGCAGCAGGGCATGGTACGTCGCGCGAACACTCGATGTGATGTCTCAACGCGCGACGCACGAGATGTAATCTTCTTGTTTTCAAAATGCACAAGTTCCAACTGAAATTCTGTGACGAGGAACAAGTTTACTGATGCGAATGCGAACGTTTGCGACGAACGTCGAGACCACGATTTCACGCGCGATGACTGACGGAACGAGCATGCGCTTTCTCGCGCGCGCAGGTTTAAGGATTATGATAACGAACGAATGAACGACGAAGGTGACCTAGAAGAACCGTAGAAGACTTGTTGTTGTGAATCGCCAAAGCGAACTAACTTAATCGTGACACGCTATCGCTAATCGAGCTATTTCAGCGAAGGCCCGATGGGAATGTGCTTACGCTTGTGCAGTGGGACTCCGCGCTTCTTCCCGCCCAAACCCTTAACTTGACGCTTATCGTCGGTGCGTTCGCTCCACGTCGATTTGCGCAACTTGACCGGCCGGTTTCCGATAAACTTCCCCGCCATCTCCTTCATCGCCCGCGCGTAATCCCCGATGTCAAGAAACGACACGAATCCATACCCCTTGTTCTTCCCCGGATTCATCTTATCCATCACCACCTTGGCCTTGGCGAAACTCGGATATTTCGCGAACGCTCGCGCGAGCATTTCGTCGTTGCACTCGTTCCCTAAATCCCCGACGAATATCCTGTGATCATCCTCCGGCCACTCCGCCAGCGAGGAATCGTCCCACTTATCTCCCCCCGCCTTCCGCGCCAGCGCCTTACCGATCGGTTTGTACTCCACGCCCGGGATCACTCTTCCGTGCGTCGTCGTCGCCGTCGACGCGTACGCCGCGCGCGGCGGCGGCGGCGGCGCCGTCGGTCCCGCGGGCACGCGTTCGGCCGTGCGCGCGATCGTCGCCCGTCCGTGCGCGGCGATCGGTCGCGGCGCCGGTCGCGGCGTCGGTCCCGGCACCGCGCGCGCGGGCGCGGGCGCGGGCGCGGGCGCGTCCGTCGGCGCGTCCGTCGGCGCGTCCGTCGGCGCGTCCGTCGGCGCGTTTTCGCTCGCCTCGGCGTCTTTCGCGCCGATCGCGTCCATCTCGGCTTGGAATTTCATGAACTCGTCCATCATCGCGTCCGCCATCGCGTTCGAGCGCGCGATCGAGCGCGACGGGCGTCGGCGTGTGCGGCGCGGAGGTGCGCGGGAATGTATTTACAGAAATCGTCGTCGCTATGGTACAGAGCCGATCGATCGAACGAACGAGCGAACGAACGATCGATCGAGCGCGTGATCGTGAGTGTGTTTCGAATGTCGCGATTTCGTCGCGCGACGCGATATCATCGCGCGACGCTCGCCTCGTCGTCTTCGTCGATCGCGCGTTCGCCGCCGAACGTATTCTCCCCCGAATACGTCACGTACAGAAACCCGTCCTCGTCCTTATGTTCCTCGTACACCGCCGACATCAGCGCCGCCGTCGGCGGCAACACGTTATTCACGAAAATGAATATCGCCTTCTCCGCGCTGAGCTTGATGCGCTTACGAATCACGTACACGAACTGTCCCACCGTGAGATCCGCCGGGACGAGATACTTCTTCTTATCGAGCGTCGGCGCGTCGCTCTTCTCCGCGCGCTCCACGATCACCGGCACGCGATCGTTGTATTTCCCTCGAATTCGCGCCGATTCGCTCGCGCGTTTATCTGCGTCGCGCGTGTGTCCGCGTCGTCAGTCCCTCGTCGTCCGCGCGCCTGCGTCGTCTCGTCTCGTCTCGTCTCGTCTCGTCTCGCGTTTAAATCTCGCAACGGTCGAGACCCATCGTCCGCGTCCGCGACGCGCGTCCCGTCGCGCGCGCGACGCGCGACGCCGTCTCGCGACGCGAACGATCGACGTCGTCCCTCGCGCGCCGTCGCGTCGCGCGTCGCGCGCCGTCGCGCGCGCGACGCGTCGTCGTCGTCGTCGCGAATCAAATCGTCGCGCGCGTGCCCACCGCGCGGTCGCGCGCGGTCGCGCGCGTCGCGCGCGCGCGCGGTCGATCGCGCGCGTCGACGCGCACCGAAGGGATGCTCCTGCTTGAACGCGAACTTGGCGCTCATGGCGCGGTCGCGTCGTCGTGTGCGGCGCGCGCGGCGTCGCGAACGACGTCCATGGGTGTCTTCGTATGGGTAAACAGTGAGGCGTCGAGATGCAAACGTCATCATCAACGCGTTATCCGCGCGCGCGCGCGCGAGTGCGCGACGCGCGAGCCGCGCGCGCGCGGCGAACGACGGCGACGATGATGACGGGGCGAGTCGCGGCGCGCGCGACGACGACGCGGGCGTCGGCGACGCCGGAACCGCGTCGGAACGATCGGAAAAAGGGCAAGGCGCCGACGACGCGAAGGGGACGAAAGGGACGCGCGCGCACGCAGGAGTTCGCCGAGGACGACGGTCGACGGACGCGAGAGTTCGACGAGGCGATGGCGCGGGTCGGGGCGCGCGCGGACGCGCGCGCGAACGCGGAGGAGACGACGACGACGACGGTCGGGGCGAGCTTCGACGAAAAGCTCGAGGCGGTGCGCGCGGACGCGGCGAAGAAGAGGCGAGAGGGCGCGCGCGGGACGAGCGGCGCGAGCGGGACGTTCGACATGGACGCGAAAGTGAGTTTCGGAGGCGGCGGCGCGGCGAAGCCGGCGGGACCGATGGCGAATTACATGGACGAGGAGCGCGGGGCGACGGCGAGCGAGGACGAGGACGGGAATCAAACGCTCGTTCGCGTCGTGAGCTTCTTGGCGGCGTGCGCGCTGGTCGTCGTGTTCATTCCGAGCGATCTCACGTTTCAAGCGGCGATTCCTCAGGGGAAGGGTGGATTGAGCGACAGCGTGAAGGAGGAGGTGCAGAAGCAAGCGGACGCCGTCGTGGAGGCGCTGAGCGCGGCGCCGGAGGACGCGGACAAGCTTCGGCAAGCGGCGCAGTCTTTCCTCGCGCTGGATGATTACCCGAAAGCGTTGCCGTACTTAGAACGCCTCGTCGCCGTCGATCCGACGAATGAAGAAAACGTGAGCGCGCTCGCGGAGACGTGGATAGCGGATGGGCAGCCGAGACGCGCCGTCGAGGCTTTCCGCTCCATCATCGACGCCGACGTCTTGGGCAAAGGTCAGCAAACCGCGCCCTCGCCTTCATTTTTGCGCGGGTTTCTCGACGCTTTAGGTAAAGACGGCCGAAACGGTCTCGCCCTCGATTACGCCAAGACGTTTTCGAAGAAGGGTTGGGTCGACGAAGTCGACGGACGACTGCTCGAGGCGCGCGTACAGAGTGCCTGGAAGGGCCACGGCAAGGACGCGGAAATCGCGTACGAAGCCGTCATCACGGAACATCCCGAAGATTTCCGCGGCTATCTCGCCCAAGGCGTTTTTTTCCGAACCGTCGGCAAGCCGGACGCCGCCGAAGACGCGTTTCGCAAAGCCAAATCGTTGGCGCCGAGCAACACCGCGAGCGTCGTCAACCAAGTCATCGCCGCGTCCAAGGCATCGAAGCGTTGACGCCTCACGACATATTCCTATTAATACCACATTCGTCTGTTCATTTATTCCGCGTCCGCGTTCGATCCACCGCGTCCTTCCGACCGCCGCGTCGTGTTTGATTTCAAATTTCAGTCTCGAGCTGTCGATCGATCGAACGCGCGCGCACCGCATCACACCACGTCGCGCGCGACGTCCCGCGCGGCGACCCGCGGTGACACAGAGCACATCGCGCGCGCCGCGATGTCTCCCGCGTCGCGACCGCGCACGCGTCCGCTCTATCGCTCCGAACAACGCTCGCTCGAGGGCGCATTCAAAGAGCTCGATGCGAACGTAATCAGCGCCGTGCTCGAGCGTAGACACGGGAACGTCGATCTCGCGGCGCAAGATCTGCTCGAGATGAAACCCATGAATTCGTCGAAGGCGCCGTTGAGCGAAGGACGAGAGGAAGGGAGCGCTGAGAAGCGGGCAAAGGTGGATTGGGGAGACGTGCTGGACGGCGAGGCGAGGCGAGGGGAGGCGGACGCGATCGAGCGGTCTGTGACGATGGAGTGCGCGAGAGACGCGATGCGTGGGATGCATGCGTGGGAAGAAGGGCAGTGGGCGCGAGAATCGGCGGAGAGCAAGCGGTTGGGAGAAGTGGAGAGCATCGTCGGGTGGCGACGATGCGAAACGGAGGAGACGGAGACGTTGATAAAGTGGAAAGGTACGTCGTACGCGCATTGCACGTGGGTGAAAGTCACGGCGTTGGAAAACGATCCGACATGTGGTGTGCAGGGTAAGATGCGTGTGGCGAGGTATTTCGATAAGTATCCAAAGGAGCTCGGGCCGTGCGTGGACGTCAAACCGGATTACTTGGTCGTCGACCGCGTCTTTTCGATGTTTGAAGAGGTGGACAGAACACTCGTGTGCGTGAAGTGGTCTCGAATGAGTTATGACGAGACGAATTGGGAAGATATAACTGCCGTGCGCGAGATGGAAGGTGGTGCGAGCGCTTTGGAAGAGTTTGAACGCGTCCGAAGCCGCGCTTCAGCGGCGCGCGAGCGCCAAGCCATCGTTGATGCGGAGACGGGTGAGGACGTCGCCAATGCGTGGAGTTCGTACGATGCCGACACCGTGCGCGACTCGTACGGAGAGTCCGACGAGTTGCGATCGTATCAGAAGGAAGGCGTGAAGTGGATGGCGTTCAACTTCCGAGCCGGACGCGGGTGCATCTTGGCGGACGAGATGGGTCTCGGGAAAACTGCGCAGGCGCTAGCTCTCATACATCACTGCTTGCAAGTGCGGCCAGGTCTCCCTGCTCTTGTCGTCGTTCCCCTTTCAACGATTGTGAACTGGGAGCGCGAGGCGCAGCGCTGGGTCCCGGACGCGTACGTGGTGACGCACGTCGGCAAGCAAGCCGGTCGCGAATTCGCGCGAGAACACGACTGGTATCACCCAGTTGACGAAACCCAGAGCACATCGCGAGCGTTTAAGGCTAATATCGTCCTCACTACTTATGAAACGATTACTGCCGATCGCCAATCTTTCGCGAAGGCAAAATGGAGTACGATGGTCGTCGACGAAGCGCATCGCTTGAAACGAGTTGGAGGTAAGCTTGGGAACGATTTGAACAGCCTCGCGGTGGAGCGCATTTGCTTACTCACGGGCACTCCGCTTCAAAACAACACCACCGAGCTCTGGTCGTTGCTGAACTTTGTCGATTCTAAGCACTTCTCCAACGCGGAGGAGTTTGAAGAAGCGTTTGGAGGCATGGCAAAGGCTGCGCAAGTCGAGCGTTTACAAAAGGTTCTTGGTCCGTACTTGCTGCGTCGACTGAAGCGCGACGTCGAGCAAAAGTTACCACCGCGAAGTGAGACACTTGTCGAGTGCGAGCTCGCGCCTTTGCAGAAAAAGTGCTATCGTGCATTATTTGAGCGTAACTTTTCCTTTCTTCGGCAAGGTTGCGACTCGAGAGAGAGTTTTGCAAACTTTGCGAACATCATGATGGAAGTCCGTAAGTGTTGCCAGCACCCGTTTTTGCTCGACGGCGTCGAAGCTGCCATCGCGCCGGAAGGCGCGAGCACCACTGCCTTGGTATCGAGCGCGGGAAAGTTGCAGCTCTTGGACAAGCTCCTTCCGCATCTTCGCGAAGGTGGGCATCGAGCTCTCATCTTCAGTCAAATGACGCGCGTTTTGGACGTCCTGGAGGATTATTGCCGCGCACGAGGTCACTCTTACGTGCGACTTGACGGTAGCATCACCGGCAAAGCACGTCAAGAAGCGATCGACAAGTATTGCGCTGAGGATTCTGACACTTTTCTGTTTCTCCTCTCCACGCGCGCCGGAGGCCAAGGCATCAACCTCGTCCAGGCTGACACTGTCGTTATGTTCGACAGCGACTGGAATCCGCAAAACGATGCACAGGCGCTCGCGAGAGCGCATCGCATCGGGCAAACGCGCCAAGTCCAGGTATATCGACTCGTCATGCGGGCCACGTACGAAAAGGAAATGTTTACGCGGGCGTCGATGAAACTCGGTCTCGAACAAGCCATCTTTGGGAGCGCAGAAAAGGAAGAGAAATCAGCCGCGGCGTCGAGAAAAGAGATCGAAGAGTTGCTCAAGCACGGCGCGTACGGGCTGTTCACTGAGGATGAAAGTCGCGCGCAACAATGGTGCAACGAAAGCATCGTCGATATTCTCGCCAAGTCTGAAAAGAAACTGATCAAGAGCTCGGAGGAGAACACGGATGATGCGGGACCGAGTACGTTTGCGACTGCGACATTTATCGACGGCGGTGGGTCAGCCGATGGCGTCTCGCTCGATGATCCTAATTTCTGGCAGAAGCTCATGCCCGAGGCGGCGGCGGCAGAGGAGGAACGCAAGGCGGAAGCCGAGGAGCTCATGAAGAAACTCCAAGCTGCTGAAAAGCTGGCGATGGAGAAGCAGAACTCCGTGAATGCGTTCCAGTGGTCGTGGGGTGAACGCAAACGTGTTGTTGCATCATTTATGCTGTTTGGTTGGAGCATGTGGGAGCAAATCAAAGAGCGTTCGCAACTCAAGGAGAACAAAACGCTCGCGCATGTGAAGCTCTTCTGTAGATGCTACGTCGAAGAAGCGATGAAGTCACTTTCGTCTGAACTGTTCCCGAATCTTGTCGCTGTCGTGACGGTTGACGAAGACGCCGATGAAAAAGCGCTGCCGGAAGAAGAAGGCCGAGATTACCTCACGTACATCATGGCTGAGCAAGGTTTCAATAACTTCCTGCGTGGACGAGCCAGCGACGATATGATTCGCCTCGAGCTCTTGCAAGGCGGCATTAGCGCCGTTCAGAAGGCCGGTGGATTCGCTAATGCCCTGACGGCTGAAGGCATGCCCATCCCCGAACTTCACGCCGAGCCGTTGGCGGAATGGTGGACAGAAGACCACGATCGCGCGTTGGTCGTTGGTACGCTCAAACATGGATTCGGGAAATATTCTGAAATCCGCGACGACGTTGATTTGCCGTTCGCCGTCAACTTTGCGGGGAAAATCGCGCCAGAGCCGAAGAAGGAAAAGAAGATGAAACATCCCGTCGAAGATGAAATCGCGATCGCCGAAACTGAAACAGAAGCCGTGAACGCCGAGCCCGAGTGGATCCACGGAAGGTTCTTGAGTTATCGCGTGAAGCGCGTGTTCAATGTTCTCGGAGGTAAATCTTACGAGCCTCCGCCTAAAATTGAGCGCCCAGTGAAGCCCAAGGTGCCCAAGGCGCCCAAGTTACCGCGTGAGAAGAAGCCTAAAGGCGCTCCGCGAAGTGGTTCTGGTACGACGATGGAAAAGCTACTCAAGGCGCAAACATTTTTGAAAGAGTCAAAGCGAGACAACGACGGTAATCTGCGTATGCCGATAGGTCCAGTTAGTGGCGTCATGATCGAATGTTTGGGAGAGATAAAGAACAAAAAAGACTTCGTGACGCAGCAGTACATTTTGCCTGTCGGATTCAAGACGGTGCGCGTGTACCCTCGATTGGACAACTTGGACGAGCGCTGTAAATGGGAGCAAGAGATCACGGAAGGGCCAAAAGGTGAACCACAGTTCACCCTCACCGCCGAACACGGATGCGAGCGGATCGTCGCCAAAAGCGCCACCGCCGCGTGGGCTGAAGTTCTCAAGCGAGCGAAAGTTGCGCGCGAGGCTAGAGGCGAAGTTGCGAAGAAGACGGCGATTTCTGGTCCAGAGTTTTTTGGCTACTCGCTCCCGCACATTCGCCTGATGATTGAGAGCTTGCCAGGCGCAAAGGAGTGCAAAGAATACGTAACTTACGCCGAATCGTGTGCAAAATCGGAGGCAGCGCGTCAGAAGCAGGAATTGAATCATAAAAGCGCTAGCCCCGCGCCGGCTCGCAAAGCCAAGAGACAAGCGTCCGATGAAATCGACCTCTCGCAAGGATACGAAACTATTGAACTCGGCGCTGACGACGACGACACGCAATTGTTAGTTTAAAAACAACGTTGAAAATATACAATTACATTGATCTAGAAAATCTACTCACGTTTGCATCCTTCTGCGGTACAAAACACTTGCTTCTCCGTTAAATCGGCGTCGAATTCACTGTCGTTGGTTTTCGTGGTTTGGCGAATGCGTTCACGACGCCTTTTATTTAACTCTGCCAGTAGCTGCATCTCTGACGCACTGGACAGTTCTATCGGTTCGTTGATGTGAAGCTCAGTCCCAGGCTCGGTGTTCGCACCATTCTTGGCGATTGAAACTTCTCCGCGTTTGGGATTGCACTTCCCGTTTGCGAGAGATTCGGCGCGTTGCGCCTTGGCGCGCTCCTTAAACTTGTTTCTCCCATCGATTGTTTCTCGAATCATAGATAGTATATCCATAGCGGCAGGATCAAAAAGTGGCATTAGCGCATTACGCATGCACGAATACAGCGATGGGAACGAACTTTCTTCGCGAGACAAAAGTTTCTTGATGTTCTGTCTCTCCTTGGGCGCTTCGAAGCACGCCGGACAATTTTCGTTGATGACGGGCAATCCCGCTTCGTAAGAAAAGTCACGTAAAGCCTTCTCGCGTAAGTAAATGGCGGGACGAATGACAGTGATATCACCCTCGTCGATGAGATACGACGCTTTCATCGTTCGCATCGTTCCGTTGTACATTGTGCTCATTAGGAAACTCTCCACACAGTCATCTAAATGTTGTGCTAGAACGAGCTTGTTGTAACCATACTTGCGACAACACGTGTATAGAGCGCCCCGTTTCATACGCGCGCAGAACGCACAAATACTGTCACCAGTCATGTGCGCGTCCGCCATCGCCATGATTTCTTCTTCGAGATAATGGTACTCGATGCCGAGAGATTCCACATAAGGAATCAAAGGCCGAGGATTGAACGCCTCGGTGCCGGGATCTACTGTCGCGCACGCGAGAGTAAATGTTCCAGGCGGATAACGCGACATCATGCACATCAGAATGTGTAACATTGCGAGAGAATCTTTACCTCCCGAAAGACCAAGCAAAATACGGTCTCCGGGTTGAATCATGTCAAAGTCTTGTATCGCCTGGTTCACCATGCGCAACAACTTTGGTGACGGCTTGGCGAACTTGTGTCTCTTCTTTTTCACTTCTTTTTCTCTGACGGCACCATCAAGCGTTTGATCATTTGTCATCGGAACACGTTTTTCGGACATGCTATCTTCCGTCACCGTCACTTCTTTCATCGGTGGTGACACGTCGAGTGTGAGCTCTCGCACGCGCGGTTCGAGCGTCGATTCGGCGCGAAATTTAGCCTCTGCGACTGAAGGCTGTGGTGCGCTCGGTGCATCACCTACACAAAACGGTGCCGCTCGCTGATGAATCAAGCCCGATCGAATACTTCCCAACTCTTCCGTCACGCGCAGTGGGTGTTTCCTGCTTTCGGTTCGGTAACTTTGACCGTGTGCGTTTGGTGCCGATTCGCGAGCGCCGCAAATATTCGGCGGACGCAATGCGCCGGTGATCGTCCCAGTTGGAGGCACGTAACTAAGTGGTAGTATTCCGCTGTGCGAGTGCTCTGGAAGCGCGATTGAAAGCAAGGCAGCCGCCTCGGACGGAAACATGAACCAACGAAGCGCGTCGCCGCGCTCGATATTCGTCGTCGGCTCAGGAGCGTCGTCGTCCTCTTCGCCCTCGTCGTAAGCGAGCCTCGAGTCGTCGTCGCCGCGGCCTCCAGCGAGCACCATGCGCTCATCCGCAGCCATACCACCTGAATTCGGCATGCGTAACTGACCGTTCTTCGCTTTGCCTTGTTGTTCACCGTCGCGATACTGACCGCACGTTTCCAGAATGCGCATCCCGACGCTCAATTGTTCGTCGAGTCGGCGAGATATCTCCTCTTCACTCGGCGGTGATTCGTGTATTTCTTCCGAATCTACAGGAAACTGCATGTGTGCGAGCCACTTGCGTTCAGGGAAACTTCGTGCTCGAAGGGCGTGTCTCCATTCACCCGTCTTGGCGTCCATGCGATACATCGGCAGCAAGCGCCAGCCGTGCGCGGCGACGGCGCGTACCGCGGCCAACGTGTACTCAATCTCAGCATCAGACGCGAAGTATGGCAAACTGACGCGCGCAAAACCAGGTCGTAATACTTCGGCTTTGTCTAGCAAGTGCGCCTCGATCGCGGCTGCATCAGCTGGAGATATTCCGAGAAGACGATGCGCGTACGGCCCTGCGCACGCGCATCCGCCTCGCGCCTGCACGCCGAAGACGTCGTTCAACACCGCGCACGTGAATGAGTAGTGTAGAAACCTACTTTTCGAATCCACCGCTGGGGCTCGTATGAGAAACGACGCAATAGGCAAGCGCTTCGTCGTCGAATTCGCCCGAGGTCCGAGTAAGCAAATATTCTCATCCTTCTCCAGCTCGTCGAACAATCGTCGTCGCAGTCGTTCCTCCGCCGCTTCAATCAACGACGTCCCCACGTTAGCTTTCATTTGGAACGCCAAGCCAGCGCGGATGCTTCCAACGATGTCTTGAGTCCCACCCTCTTCGCGCTCCACTCTGTTGCTTAAATACCGGTGATCGGTGCTCGTGACATAAAAGACAGTTCCTCCGCCCGGTTCGCTCGGCACTTCGTTCACGAACAATGCGCGTTTTGCCACTAAAATCCCGGGCGCACCCGGCCCTCCCGGAAGCTTGTGCGGTGACATAAATATCGCATCTTTGTATACGTACGGATTCAACGCACCGGTGTTTTCGTCGAAAACTACCGGGTTCATGTCGACGTCGACGTACGCCGCGGCGGCGGCGTAGTCCCACAACGCCAACGCGTTTCCTCGATGCAACGTCTCCGTGATTAAATTCACATCCGCCCTCACCCCCGTCACGTTACTCGCCGCGCTAAAACTTCCAATCAGCGTCGCGTGTGACGCGTACGCGCGCAGCGCCGCGCGCAACGCGTCCACGTCCACCATTCCCGAGCTCTCTTCCTCTGGAATTTCCACCACAATCGCGCACGACTCGCGCCAGGGCAAAATATTACTGTGATGTTCGTGCGGTCCGACGAACACGACCGGCCTCGCTTCCCTCGGCGCGTTCACCGGTAACGGTACGTGCATCCCGAGCGCTCGCGCCAACCGATCGATCGCGCTCGTGCTCCCGCTTCCCGTAAACGTCACCACGTCGGCGTGTCTATCGCTGTATCCCACCCGCGCGTTCACGCACTGCGCCACCACCTGTCTCGCCTCCGCTCGAAAGCACGACGTCTGCGACCCCGTCGTCGACGTCGACGTGTGCGTGTTCGCGTACATCGGCAGCACGTCTCGCGCGACGCACCGCTCCACCGCTCGCGACGCCCGTCCGCTCGCCGTGTAGTCGGCGTACACCAGCGACTTCGTCCCGTACGCCCCGCCGAACGTCGCCCCGTGTCCGACGATGTCCCTTCGAACGCTCTCGAGGATCGCGTCGAGGCGCATCGCGTCGTCCCGCGTCGTCCCGCGTCGTCCCGCGTCGTCGTCGCGCGCGCGCGTCGTCGTCGTCGAAGCCGCCGCCATGACGTCGCGCGGCTCTTCGCGCGGTGCGCGCGTCCCGCGCCGCGACGTCGCGGCGGCGCGCGCGCGCCGACGTCTTCGAACGGCGCTCGCGCCGCTCGCGCGCGCCGCGCGTCGAGGTCGTCGCCGCGCGTCGCCGCGCGTCGCTGACTGAGGAGACGAGTCGCCCGCCGACGGCGCCAGTGTTCGACGCGCGCGCGCGACGCGACGGTCGACGCGCGCGATGACGACGACGATGCCGTCGCCCGCGATGCGCGCCGCGCGCGCGCGCGCGAGCGCGCCGCGCGGCGTCGTCCGCGCGCGAGGATTCGCGACGACGACGTCGGCGTCGCGCGCGACGCGTTCGCGGGACCGCCGGGGCGTCGCGAGCGCCGCGCTCGGCGCGCGAGCGCGCGCGAGCGATGCGAGTGCGAACGGCGCGCTCGCGCGGGGGCTCGAGAGCCGCGCGCGCGCGGTGTCGACGCCGCAGGGGGTGGATAACGCGCGCGAAGGCAATGACGTCGAGCGGGACGCGGTGACGAAGACGGCGACGGCGGCGCGCGATGGCGGCGACGGCGGCGCGACGGAACGCGCGAGTGGGGAGGATGACGCGAGCGCGAGCGCGAGCGCGGCGCCGGATGATCTCGGGCCGGTGGAGCGGAAACCGTTCTCGGCGTGGCGCTGGGTGGCGACGCGAACGCTGCTGCTCGGGCTGGTGGCGCGACGCGCGTTCGCGGTGCTGGTGTGGTTGGTGATCGCGACGCCGGCGCGAGCGATCGCGATGAGCGCGAGAACGCGCCTGGGGAGGCTGGGGTTGGTGATGGCGGCGACGGTCGGGGCGGGGATGGCGATAAAGGGACACAACGCGAAGAAGGCGGCGGCGCCGGTGGTGCCGACGACGATGTACAGTTCGTTTTTGAAGGATTTAAAGGGCAAGAAGATATCGACGGTGCGATTTGAGGAAGGGTCGACGCGATTGTTGTACGATTTGAAGCCGAATGCGGCGGTTGGGCGTGCGAGAACGCTGCAGACGAAACGATTGGTCGGCGACGCAGAGCTGATGAAGAAGCTCGAAGCCGCGGGGGTGGAATTCGGCGCGGTTCCCGCGGCGGTGTCGAGATTGGCGTCCCGCGGTATGTTCACCGTGCTCGCGATGTGGTTGCCTATCATTCCGCTCATGATCATCATGCGGAACGCCATCAACAGACAGAGCGGGGCGGGCGATAAAAAGCGGAAAAAGGCTGCGCGCACAGACGAAGCTGACAAGGTGACGTTCGCCGACGTGGCGGGCGTGGAAGAGGCAAAGGCCGAACTTTTTGAATTGGTGCAAATCATGAAGAACGCCGAAAAGTACAAGAACGTTCGCGGCAGACTTCCCACGGGGTGCCTTTTGGTCGGACCGCCGGGGACGGGTAAGACGCTACTCGCTCGCGCGGTGGCGGGCGAATCCGGCGTTGCGTTTTTCCCCGTCGCCGCGTCCGAGTTTGTCGAACTGTTCGTCGGCCGCGGTGCGGCGCGCGTTCGCGAGCTGTTTGCCGAGGCGCGAAAGGCCAGACCTGCGATTATTTTCATCGACGAACTCGACGCCGTCGGATCGCGGCGAGGTGCGGGTCTGAACGAAGAACGCGACCAAACGCTCAATCAATTGCTGGTGGAGATGGACGGATTCGCCAAGGACAGTGGAATTTTGATTTTAGCTGCGACGAACCGACCGGACGCGCTCGATCCGGCGCTGTTGCGTCCCGGTCGTTTGACGCGACGCGTGTTTGTCGGCCCGCCAACGCAGCAAGGGAGAGCGCAAATCTTGTCAGTGCACTTGCGCGGTTTGGATCTCGAGGAAGACGTCGACGTTGTGTGCGACGTTATTTCTCGCGCCACACCAGGCTTCACCGGCGCCGAGCTCGCCAACGTCGCCAACGAAGCCGCATTATTGAGCGTACGCGACGGTAGACAATTGGTGTCCATCGACGACATGCTCGACGGCGTCTCGCGCACGAAGGATGGCATCGCTACGAGCGGCAACAGGGCTGACGCCATGTTCCGCGAACTCCGCTCAAGGTTTTTAGGCAACTACAAAGACGCCCCGGGCTCGACCACGGACACCATCAAGGAAAAACTTGGCTCCAAGGCTTCCTCGCAAGGTGTTCCAATCTCGATGGGACCGAGCTGAGGCGACGCCTTTCGCGCTCAGCCTTCAACATATTCTTTATCACACACGCGCAAACATTTCTTAAACACACATTAAACACACATTCTCGATTTAATGCATTCATCATCATTTGCCACGCACGCGCCCGCACCCGTCTCGCGTCTTGCGTCGCGCGCGTTCGAACGCGCGTTCAGCCGCCGCTGCGCTCTTCCTCCTCAGTTTCACGCGCTTCGCGTCGAGTCCTCGCCGCTTCGCGTTGGCGTCCGCTGGATCGATGTCCGACGACACATCAGCCCTCGTCGCGGCGCTGCAGGCGTCGCTCAGCGCTGACGCGTCGCAACGCGCGAGCGCTGAAGAGTTTCTGCGCTCGAGATCGATCCAAGATGGATTCCTTTTGCGCGTCCTGGAGCTCGCGGCGAGCGACCACGTCGATGCGATGACGCGACAGAGCGCGGCGGTGACGTTTAAGAACATGGTGAAGAAGAACTGGGACCCGAGCGAACCGGATGAGGTGGGGGCGGTGAAACCGGTGGGGACGAGCGAGGGCGAAAAGACGCGCTGCCGAGGCGCCATCGTGGGGCTGATGCTGCGCGCGCCCAAGCTGGTGTCGGCGCAGTTGAGCGAAGCGTTGAGCATAATATGTGCGGTCGATTTCCCCGAACGATGGGAAGGATTACTTCCGGAGCTGGTGCAGAGACTCGGAAGCGCGGGGAACAGGGACTTTCGGGACGTGGCGGGCGTGTTGACGACGGCGAACGCGATATTCAAGCGATACCGCGGAGCGATGAAGACAGAGGAGCTGTATAAAGAGCTCAAGTATGTGTTGGATACGTTTTCGAAGCCGTTGCTTGAGCTGACGCTGGAGGTGAGCGCGGCGTTAGACGCGAGCGGGGCGAATGTTGAGCTCACGCGTCAGTTGTTGCAGTGCTTGCGGTTGATTTGCAGAGTCTTCTATAGTTTGAATAGCCAGGAGTTGCCCGAAGTTTTCGAAGATGCCATGGCGGAGTGGATGGGCGTGTTTCACAAGTTCTTGACGTACCAAGCTCCGCCCGGATTGGCGAGTACGGATGACGATAAAGCGAGCGAGGCTGACCAACTCAAGGCGGCGGTGTGCGACAATATCAACCTCTACATCGAGAAAAATGAGGAAGAGTTTGCGCCTTACTTGCAACAGTTCGTCCAAGACGTGTGGACACTTCTCATGTCCACGGACCTGGCGACGAATCGGGATCATTTAGTGACGTCGGGTGTGAAGTTTCTCACCACAGTGGCGAGTAGTGTGCATCACAAATTGTTCGAGTCGCCCGACACGCTTCGTCAAGTGTGCGAAAACATCATCATTCCAAACTTGCAGTTTCGAGATGAAGACGAAGAGTTATTCAACGATAATCACGTGGAATACATCCGACGGGATCTGGAGGGCAGTGACGCAGATACGCGTCGTCGAGGCGCGTGCGAGCTCGTCAAGGCGCTCACGGCGAAATTTCCTGAGCACGTCACAAGCGCAGTCACTGGCTACGTCAGCTCATTGTTGGCGCAGTACTCCGCGGACCCGAAGAAGTTTTGGAAGGCGAAAGACGCTGCAATTTATTTGGTCATGGCTTTGACGGTGCGCTCGAAGTCGCTCGTGAAAGGTGCGACGGAGACGAACGATTTAGTCAACATTATTGACTTTTTCAATCAACACATCGCGCCCGAGCTGCAGGCAGCGAAGGGCGCGTCGCACGCCGTTGTGCGCGCCGACGCACTCAAGTTTTTGACGATGTTTCGACAACAGATCCCCAAGACGATCGCTGGGCCGTTGCTACCGGCGATTGTGCAGTTGCTCGCGGCAGATGAAAACGTCGTGCACTCCTACGCGGCAAATTGCTTTGAACGTCTGCTCACCGTTCGCGACGGTCCGGGCGTGCCGAGATACGTCTCGGGCGACATCGCGCCTTTGAGTCAGCAACTCTACACCAACATGTTCCACGCGTTCACCATTCCCGATAGCGCGGAAAATGAATATGTGATGAAGTGCGTCATGCGCGTCGTCGCGTTTAGCGGCGCAGACGTCAAACCTGTGGCGACGATTTGTTTGCAGCAGTTGAGTGGGATGTTGCTCGAGCTGTGCAAGAATCCTAGAAACCCAACCTTTGCGCATTATTTGTTCGAGTCCGTAGCATCGTTGGTCAAAAACGTCAGCAACGAAGCCGCGCTCATGGGTCAGTTTGAGCAGTTGCTCTTTCCGGCCTATCAACACGTGTTGACGGCCGACGTCGTGGAGTTCACTCCATACGTCTTCCAGTTGTTGGCGCAGATGATTGAGAGTTATCCGGCGGGCGCGACGCTCCCCGAGTCGTACATGGCCATCTTTCCCGCTCTACTGACTCCGCTCATGTGGGACCGGCGCGCGAACGTCACCCCGCTCGTGCGCTTGCTCAAAGCTTACCTCACCAAGAATTCGCAAGCCATCGTCGCCAGCGGTCACTTGCAAGGTGTCTTGGGCGTGTTCCAAAAGCTTGTCTCGAGCAAGGCGCAGGATCATCAAGGATTTTACATTTTAAATTCTTTCGTGGAATCTCTCGCCTTGGATGCGTGGGCGCCATTTTTGCCCACGATCTGGAGCATCCTGTTTCAACGTCAACAAACTAGCCGCACTCCCAAGTTTAGCAGATGCTTGGTCGTGTTCACGTCGGCGTTGTGCGTCAAACACGGTCCGTCGAGCGTGATGGATAGCATGAACAAAGTGCAGCAGGGCATCTTTGACATGATTTTAGAAAACGTAGTCGCGGTGGATATCGTTGGTGTCACGGGAAAGACCGAGCGTAAGCTCACGTGCGTGGCTGCGCTTAAGTTTCTCACCGAGTGCCCACCCGTGGTCGATCGTCCGGGTGCCTTTGCCAAGCTCCTCTCGGGCGTCGTCCAGCAGTGCATCAAGCCCGACGACGACGAACCCGTCGGCGAGGACGACGACGCCTTACTCGAAGAGCTTGAAGCCAACGCCGGATACGCCGCGTCTTACTCCAAGCTCACCCAAGGTGCGGTGAAGGAGAAGGATCCGGTGCCGGATGTCGTCGACGTCAGGCGCCACGTCGCCGAGACGCTGGCACGATTCTCCTCTCAGCGCCCGATCGCATCCATCGTCGTCCAAACCCCTCAGGAAGTTCAAGTGGCATTGTCAGAGTACTGTGCGCGCGTTGGTGCGCGCATTCAATGATGTTTCGTCGTGTAATACAACCACTTCAATTCAACAACGAGTGAAAACCTCACGACTCCCGGGTTTCTTTAACCGACGAGGTGACCGCGCCTTGTGACGACGCGCCTCCAGCACACGTCCGCGCGCGAGCGTAAACCACGCGCGGCGCTCGCGGCGTTCGCCGTCGCCGCTCGAGCGCGCGGCCGCGCGATCGCGTTGCCGCGCGGCCGCGTCTTCGTTCGTCGTGCTGTTTTCACGCGTTTTGCCGTGACGTGAAATCGCGTCGTCCCCGCGCGCGATGACGCCTCGCGTCGGTCGCACGCTGCTCAGCGCGGCGGCGTCGAACGCCACGGCTGTCAACGCCGCAGCGCACGACGATGCGACGGCACCGCTGTGGTTCATATTCATCTCTCTAGCCGTCGGCAGCGCGGCGAGGACGGCGCTTCACGGGACGTCGGTACCGTACACGGTCGTGCTGTTCATCATCGGCATGGTCATGGCGGTGGTGTATTACTACGCAGACTTGGGACTGTTAGAGGCGTCGCTGAGCGCGTGGGGTGGGATCAACCCGCACGTGTTGTTGGCGTGTTTCCTACCTGCGTTGATTTTTGAGTCGTCGTTTTCGATGGAGTGGCACACGCTGAAAAAGGTGCTGCCCAAGGTGTTGATCTTGGCCGGCCCCGGAGTGTTGATGAGCATGGCGCTCACTGGGTGTGTGTTACGCGTGTTTCCGTTCGATTTTAGCTGGGCATTTTGTATGATGGTGGGGTCGATTTTGGCGGCGACAGATCCCGTCGCCGTCGTCGCCATCTTGAAGGAGGTCGGGGCGAGTAAAGTTTTGGGACATTTGATCGAAGGCGAGTCGCTCGTGAATGATGGTACCGCCATCGTCGTCTTCAACGTTTTTTTGGCGATCGCAAAAGGCGAGCATCTCTCGTTCGGAGATGTGATGAAGGATTTAATCACTCAACCCATCTTATCAGTCATCACCGGCGTCGTCGTCGGCGAACTGTGCTTGATTTGGTTGCGAAATTCCCATAAAGACCATTTAGTGGATATTACCATCACTCTTTTTGCTGGTTACATTTCTTTCATGCTCGCCGAAATCGTCATCAAGTGCAGCGGCGTGCTTGCCGTCGTCGTTCTCGGATGGTACCTGAGCGCCAAGGGCAGAACGTTTTTCAAGGGCAACATACAACACTCTATGCATCACTTTTGGGAGGTGCTAACATACGCGGCTAACACCATCGTATTCATTCTCGCCGGTTTTCTGATCGTCGCAGATATTTTGCTCGGCGAACTGGACATCAAAGCCAGCGACCTGGGGTGGGGTATTCTCCTCTACTTGTGCCTCAACATAATTCGTTTTGTCGTCACGGCGATGCTGTTTCCGTGGATGAACTACTACAAAGGACACGTCTTAAGCATGCGTGAGACCTTTATTGCCATTTGGAGCGGTCTACGTGGCGCTGTCGGTTTGGCGCTCGCGCTCGTCGTGTTGGAGGATGATGCGCATTTCACGAAGCGAGAGCGTGGATTGACGCTCGTAATGGTTTCCGCCGCAGTGATTGGGACGCTGTTAATCAATGCATCTTCTGCGGCAGCTATGCTTCGCATTGTCGGCCTGCTTACGCCCGGGCTTAGTCGCGACCGAACGTTATTGGCTGCTCGCAAAGCCATTCACGAGCGCGCGCTCGCGCACTACGACGAAAAGCTGGACCAAACTGGTGCGCAGTATCTCGGCGCGCCCGACTTCACGGCGGTTAAGCAGCTCGTGCCATTCCTTCGTACACAAACAGACGAAACGGAAATCGAGTTCAAGCACGAGATCGCGAAAATGGACGCTCAGCTCATGCACGAGATGCGTGGTCGTTTCTTGGCCGGGCTCTGTAAAGAAGTCTGGTCGATGCTTGAAGACGACTTGATTGACGCAAAAGTTGCTCACGGGTTGCTTATCGCCTGCGAGCGAGCAACCGATAAGTCAAAATCGAACGTATTGTGTACGTTCGACGAGTTCAACCGCTTCATGAAGCAGAGCCGCGTGAAGAGCGCCGTCGTCAAGGCGTTTGAACGTCGAGTGTGGGGTATGCGAATCATCAAAACCTTGCGTTACCTCAGGCTCGTCGAAGAAGGCTGGATGGGCACGAGACGTCAAATGCAAGGTTTACATGCCCTAATTAGTGCCCATCGCTTGACTTCAGAGCAATTCAAATCTTTACTAGGCAAAAACGAAGAGGAAGAGCAAGCCAAGGAGGAAGCGCAATCGGAAGTCGCCGAGCTGGCAAAGAGTTATACACTCACAAAGGCTGGTGTCGGCGAAAATCTAGCAAACGAAACGTCCATCAAGTCAAATCATGTGCGAGATGTTCTCTTCGAGTCGGATACCGAGGTCGTCCAAGCCGTTGAAATGCTGAAAGAGATGCAGCACGCTCACAACGCTGTGGCGCGTTCGCTGAGATCCGAGGCACTCGCGCGTGAAATTCTGGAGGTGACGATGGAAGAAACAAAACTCTTGACGCATACGGGATTGCTGGACGAATCGGAAGGATCAATGTTACAGGCCGAGCACGACCTCTACCTTCAAAGGCTGATTATGCATCCGCTCCCACCATCGCGTACGTCACCTGGCCGCATCCTCGCTGCGATTCCGCTCTTTGATTTCACGCAACGCGTGGGCATCAAGTCGCGAGAGATTCGTAAACACTTCCTTCGAGAAGCAGAAGTTGTAGAGTTTAACGTGGGTGACATCATCATTGACCCCAATGTCAAGTTGAACGACGGAATTATGCTTGTCGGCAACGGCGTCGTACTCATCGAGTCTGCGGCGGATGCGACGCAACAAATTACGGCAGGCTGTAAGTCGCATCCGCACGCGTGGGCTTTGGCCTTGTACGAAGCGCTGGCAAATGACGCGAATGAAGAAGAACCAAATCGTAGTGGTATTCGTGCGACGGCGCAGACGACTATGTTTGGCTTCGTCCTTCCGCGCTCACTTTTGGACAGCCTACGCGGCGATCTTCGTGAGGCGGAAACGCTCGAGTTTATGTGGCGAGTTGTGCTCGGTTTGTTGGCGGAGACCGTGTTGCGCAGCGAACTAGATAGCGTCTTACCGGATCTTCCCGTGAATAAACTCGTACGCGCGGGTAAACTCGTGAAAATTTCGCAAGGATCAAAACTCGAGCACGACGACAGACAAGTGGTGATTTTGCTTCGTGGATCTCTGTACAACGATACGTGCGGCAACATCCCAGCGCCGTGCGTCGTGACTTTCAAACGGACGGGCATACTATCCAACGCGACAACGTCGGCTTCGAGCGCGCTTGAGAGTAAGCTTGAGTCGCGCTTGTCGGCGTTGAAATTCGGGAAAAATGGTCTCGTGCGCGGCTCGTCTCAAAATCTTGCCGCGCTCGCGGCGAAGATGTCCGTGGACGAATCCGCATCTGAATCACTTCCCGTGGAGCCCGACACGGATGGTTACTGCACGTTTGAGAGCGTCAATGATTTGCTCATTTACGTCATCCCGACCGACAAGCTCTTGCAATCGCCGACCTCTGGTAAATCGAGAACTTCACTCAGGGCGCAAAAGAAGAGGGAATTTTTACGAGGCTTGTCGAACAAGGTTTCGCGACAACGCTCCATTTTCATCGGCCCAGACAACCGATTGAACGCTCAAAAGTCGACGATACCGCGACGATCGATCGAGTTCGACATCGAGTCTGGCGTCGCGAACGCGACGTCGCGTTCGCCGAATCGTCGCTTGTCGTTGCAACTACCCCGACAGCCCACGGTGGCCGAAGATGCGGACAACCCAATCGGTGAAGATCCGCGCACGCAACTCACGTCCAATTCCATGATCTCGTTGGGCACGGACGACGACAACGCGCAAGACACGCACCGATCGGACGACTTGATGCCTTTACGATCACGATCGCGAGTGTGGGACGATTCGCCGATTCCGGCGCCTCGCGTCTTACCGAGCCGCGACTACGAGGATCCGTCCACGCAACACACGATTTCCTAGTACTAGCGTTAGAAATATACACGTGATGCATGCACACCACACTACTTCGCTAAAGCTCGCGATCCCGCCGATTCCGCGCCTCCAACTCGTTCGCGGCGCGCGCCGCCGACGCGCTCTCGCACGTCCCCGTTCTCGCGTGACACAGCGCCTCCCTCGCCTCCATTCGCGCCCCGCCGTCGTCCCGCTTCCCGAACGCCATCAACGCATCGTCGTGTTCCCCATCGATCAGCCTCGCGCACGCCTCCCGCGCGTACACCGTGATCCATCGCCCTCTCGCTCGCGCCGTCCCGTCGTCCTCCGCGAACGTCTCCGTGACCCGCCCGTCGCGCATCGTCAACCCGAGCTCTTCCCCCGCGCGCGCGCACGTCGCCTCCATCGTCGCGTCCGCAAGCGCGCGCGTCAGCGTCCCGCCCCTCCGCGCGCGCTCCCGCGCGAGATCGCGCACGAGCGCGTCGCACGCCGCCGCGCACGCGTTGCATCGCAACCGTCGTCGCGCGTCGTCGTCGTCGTCGCGCGGCAGCGAATCCATCACGTCCCGCGACGCCGCGATCGTCGCCGGCGGCGCGGCGCTCGCGACGCCTCGCGCCGCCGCGAGCGCGACGAGCGCCGCGACGAGCGCCGCCGCGACGCGCGCGCGCATCGACACGAAACGAATCGAATCGCCGCGTCGCCGTCTGACGCGCGCGTTCGCGCCGACGCATCGCGCGCGCGGCGTCGTCGCGAACGCGGCGCGCGCGACGCGACGCGACGCGACGAAATTTTCGCGATTCGGCGCGCGCGCGAAAACGCGCGAAAACGCGTCGCGTCGGCGTCGGCGGCGACGAATCGAATCGCCGCGCGCGCGCGGGCGCGTCGACGTCACGGCGCGTCCGCACACGACGGCGCGCGCGACGCGCGCGAGGGCGTTGGAGCGCGACGCGACGCGCGCGATGGCGACGGCGATGATGACGACGACGACGACGCGCGGCGCGACGCGCGGCGGTGGGACGACGCGCGCGACGACGGGCGGCGCGACGGGACGGCGCGCGCTTATCCAGAGGCGGCGGCGAGGCGACGGCGCGACGGCGAGCGCGGGGACGGTGGCGCAGCCGGACGCGAGGGACGTGGAGGAACTGTACGGGCAGAACGGGGCGTGCGCGATCGCGCCCAAGTACTCGCCGGCGGTGGTGAGAGAGCGCGCGATGCGAGGGCCGGGGGAAGCGGCGCGGACGGCGGCGCGGTGCGGGGAGATCGTGTTCAACGCCACGGCGTTCGCGAGTGGGTTGCTGTACGATAAGTTGAACGAAACCGAACGCGTGGTGAGTCGAAGCGAGCAGCTGAGGGTGCAGTTGGCGAAGTTGGGGCCGTCGTTCGTCAAGGCGGGGCAGGTGTTGGCGAACCGGCCGGATATCGTGCGAAGCGATTACATGGAGGAGTTGTGCAAGCTTCAAGACGACGTGCCGCCGTTCGATAACGCGACCGCGTTTGATATCATTCGAAGCGAGCTCGGGCGACCGATCGATGAGGTGTTCTCGGTGATTTCGAGCGATCCGATCGCGGCGGCGTCGCTCGGGCAGGTGTACCGAGCGACGCTTCGCGAGAGCGGCGAGGAAGTCGCCATCAAGGTGCAACGGCCGGGGATCGAGCCCATCATTTACAGAGACTTGTTATTGTTTCGCACGCTGGCGTGGTTCATCAACGGCTACTCCGTGCGCGCGTTGGGTTGCAACGCCCAGCTCATCGTGGACGAGTTTGGCGAGAAGCTCTTGGAGGAACTCGATTACGTGCAAGAGGGGCGCAACTTGAGCGATTTTTACGACAATTTCAAGGACGATCCCATCGTGAAGATCCCAAAGTACTACAAAGAGTACTCCGGGTCGAAGATTTTGACCATGGAATGGATCGATGGCGTTCGATGCACAGATCCGCAAGGCATCGTCGACGCCGGCATCGACGTCGAGGAGTTCATCAAGGTGGGCGTCGTGAGCGGGCTGAGACAGTTGTTGGAGTTTGGATTATTCCACGGCGACCCGCATCCGGGTAATATTTTCGCGATGCGCGACGGGCGCATCGCGTACGTAGATTTTGGGAACGTCGCGCAGCTGACGCAAACGAATAAGGAGGTGCTCATCGACGCCGTCGTGCACGCGGTGAACGAGGACTACGAAAGCATGGCGGGTGATTTCATTCGTCTCGGTTTCTTGACCCCAGGCACGGACGTGCGGCCCATTGTTCCGGCGCTTCAAGACATTTGGCAAGACGCTCGCACGGCATCGTTAGCCAATTTCAACTTTCGCACCGTGACGTCGAGTTTCAACAAGCTCGTGTACCAGTACCCGATTCGCATCCCAGAGCGGTTTTCGCTCGTCATCCGCTCGCTGTTGACGCAAGAAGGGATTTGCATGACGTTGAAGCCGGACTTCAAGTTTCTCGAAGTCGCGTATCCGTACGTCGCCAAGCGATTATTGACAGACCGAGACGTTTCGCTTCGCGAGCGCTTGATTCAAGTGTTGTTCAAGCAAGACAAGTTTCAATGGCGCCGCCTTGAAAACTTGATCGATCTCGCGCGAGACGGCGGCGGGAACCTCGATTTGACGGAAACCGCCACGGACGGCGCGGGTTTACTTCTCACGGACGCTAAACTTCGTCAGCAACTGCTCCTCGCGTTGACGGAAGACGATCGCTTACAAGTGGACGAGCTCGCGCGTCTCGTTGCGACGCTTCAACGAGAGGTCAATATCCAAAAGCTGGTGCAAAACGCGGTCGGCGACGGGCCGAACATCGCGCGTAAGCTCGCTCTCAGCTGGTCTAGTAAGGTGCTCGCGGACTAATTGATCATTAGAAGTCGAAACGAATGTGTACTGTAACATAACAACGGCAAATCGTGCATTCACGAGAATATTTGCAACAACCCCGTCATCGCGCATCGACAATGTGGACACCGCGCTTCGCTCCCTCCCTGGTCTCGAAGTCGCGCGATGCACGCGCTGCAATACATCAAGTGTAAGCACGGACACACGACAGTGTCACGCTTGTTCGAGTAGCAAATCGTGCACAATACCTCTTGCTCGCGTTCGATTTGCAATCGAGCGACCTCGCCGCGAAGTCTTTCAAGCTCTTCCGCGCCGCCGCCGACGGCGCTGTAAGGATCATCTTCGTCCTCATCGCTAATCATGAGCCTTCGTGGCGCACATCGCCGTCGAGTCTCCTGTCTTCGTATGAGTACATCCGTAGAAAAGTTGTACGACTGCGCGAGTCTGAGCTCGCGTTCCCGCTCCGCGGGAACTCGAGTTTCTTCGCGAGGCATCGGCGCGACGAACCGCGTGGCGTTCAACAAAACCGGCTGTTCGCTCGCCTCGGGCGCGCGTAGTCGCAACATGTCGCTAAAGTATCGCTCTTCGAGCACACGCGCGTCGCGCTCGTTGGTCGCGATACCACTGATCAAGATCGCCTCCACTCGAGCGTGCCACAACGATTTCCTCGTCGCATCGACGGCTGTCCGAGGGCGCGTGAACGCCGGCACGAACGAACCCTCCTTCAGCGACATCGCCAGATCGTTCAGCAAAGAACCAATCACTCTCAACAACCCGAAAGTCATCAACGGTCGATCAACCACTCGTGCAACTAGGCGCACGGTCTCAAGCCAATCCTCGCGTTCGCCGTCGAGCCATTGCTGTTTTTGAGACGTGATCAGAAAGCTCGCTTCCAAATCGCGCAACGCTTCAGCGACCCGTCGCGCGGGCTCGGACGACTCGATCAACTGCAGAGAGTCGACGAAAAATGTACGGACGGACGGCCAGGTTGACGATCGCGCGCTGTCGTGGACATTTTCGTCGAGCTATGTCACATGGTCAGTCTTGCGCCTCGGGACGCGAATCGTCGCGCGCGGGGCACACCTCGAGGATGAGTCGCTTTAATTCGTACGCGACGACTTCGGCGGGGATACTCTGCGACGTAGGCTGCGCGCGTAAAATGTCATCGACGCGCGCGCGCATGGGCGACGCGCACTGGTGTCGGCAACGTCGAGACGATTGATGTCTCGAAAGTTGTGTTCTGCGCGCGTTGTTAGGCGAGAGGCCTCGGCGACGCGAATCGGCGTTGCATGCGTTGCATGCCATACAACACCCACCACCTACGATGACTTAAAACGTCGCTAACATCTAACTTTGTATCTACCTCTGACGTACTAGTTTGAATCCCGTCGCGACCGGCGACGCTAATTCAAAGCGCCCGTGGCTCGCATCACCATGACGGCGTCGATTCGCGTTCGGCGCAAGCGATGGCGCGCTCGCGCCATCGCCTCTTCGCGCAACTCTCGCCACGCGCTTTTGCTTTTCCGCTCGGACGTGGAGACCATGGCTTTTAAGATATCGTCCAAGACGTCGTTTTCGAGCGCGTCGGCGAAATCGACGAGACTCGCGTCCGCGTCTCCGTCTCGCGTCTCTTCGCGAAACGTCGCCGCCGCGCTCGCCACCAAACACATCGCGAACGCCGTCGCCGTGTTCACCGCCCTCCCCGGCGTCTGCACGCTCAAAATATCCGCCGCGTGTATCAACGCCAGACTCGCAATCTCGAATCCCGACAACGCGCGCGTCGTTTCTCCCGTGTAAAAATTCACCGCCGCCGTCTCTCGATCGAACGCCCCCGCGCGCGTCAACGCCCATCGATAAAACTTTCTCTGACTGCACGTCGCGTACAGAAACATCAATCGCTCGCTCGCGCGCCCACAAACCGCGCGAAACATCGAGCGATGCGCGCCGAACGACGCCACCGCGCACGGAAACAACTCGCTCCCGTACGCCGCGTGGCCGAGGCCGGCCCGCGCCACCGAGCGAGGCGCGCCGAACCGCGCCAACCAATCCCGCACGTCCACCAAGTGCGCGTCGAACGACCCTCGAACGTGCGTCAGCGTCGTCGCGCGCGCCTCGCGCAGGCGCAGCAGCGCGCCGTCGTCGTCGAGGTCGTCCTCGTCAACCATCCGCGACGTCGTCGCTTCGTCTTCGTCCCATCGCGCCGCGCGCGCGTCCTCTGCGCCCAAGCTCCACGCGCACGGCGCGTCGAGCGCGTACCACATCGCGCGCGCCGCCACCGCGCGCGACACCGCGCGCCAGGACGGCGTCGCGAGCGCGCGCTCGGACGACGCCATGGCGACCGACCGGCGCGGCGAAGTGACGCGCCGCGTCGCGCACTGCGCGACGCCCGGCGCCGCGAGGCTCGCGCGCGCGATGCGAGCGACGGTGTTCGCGCGCGCGGTCCCGCGTGCGAGCGCGCGCGGGACGCCCGCGCGACGCGTCGCGCGTTCGAACGCGACGAAAAGTTTATCCACAAGATGCGTCGGCGCGCCGCGCGCGACGGCGACGACGGCGACGACGACGCGCGCGGGGACGACGACGGACGCGCGCGGACGCGATGCCATCGCGCGCGAAGTCGCGACGGCGACGACGGCGACGACGGTGGTGCGGACGTGCGCGGCGGGGGCGGGGGCGGCGGCGCTCGCGCTGCTGGCGCCCGAGCACGCGCGCGCGGCGGCTGAGGTCGTCGCGGACGACGCCGCGGACGGCGGATTTTTGCAAGGGTTGCTTTTAATTTTGTTCAGTGAGATTGGGGATAAGACGTTCTTCATCGCCGTGCTGCTGGCGCTGCAGCAGGATAAAAAGGCGGTGTTCGCGGGGACGTACGGGGCGCTCGCGGCGATGACGGTGATTTCGGTGACGCTCGGCCAGTTTCTTCATCAGTTGGATGAGAATTTGCCGTTCGAGACGAGCGTTCCGTGGGATGACTTCTTAGCGGCCGGGTTGTTGTTGTTCTTCGGCGTGCAAACGATTCGATCGGCGGAGGAGAGCAAAGCGGAGGAGGAGGAGGAGGACGCCAAGGAAGCCGTGGAAGGCTTGGGTAGTACGTTTAACGACGAGATGGCGTTGATCGCGACCACGGCTGCGCTAGTGTTCGGCGCCGAATGGGGCGATAAGTCGTTTTTCGCCACCATCGCGTTAGCCGCTGCGGCTGACCCAGGTCAAGTTGTCGGCGGGGCGCTCGCGGGGCATTTCATCGCCACCGCCGGAGCCGTCACCATCGGCGACGTCATAGGCGATTACATTTCTGAGCGCGTCGTGGCGTACGCGGGCGGTTCGTTGTTCATTCTCTTCGCGGTTGGCACGCTCGTTGACGCGTTTAACAAATAATTCTGTCGCGGCGTCGTTTTGTTGGTTTTAATTTTTATTCCTATTCACGTCAGCTGTCTCTCCTTAAACTAAAGCGTGGAAAGTCTGCGAGTCTACGCCGCGAACGACGATGTTCTCCAAGTTGGTGTTCATGTTTTTAGTCAAGTTTTCGTTCGGCGGCAGCGGGCTCGCCTTGGCTTGCTCGACAGCCTCGTCGACGATGCGCCGTTGCTCCTTTTCGATTTGCTTAATTTGCGTCGCGTCGAGCAAATTATGTTCAGTGATAAGCTTGCGCAAACGCTCGACGGGATCGCGCTCTTGGCGAATGCCCGTGATTTCATCGCGCGTACGGTACGTGCTTCCCGGGTCGCTCATGGAGTGGCCGTGGTAACGGTACGTGTCCATCTCCATCACGATCGGGCCGTTGCCCGCGACGCAGTACTCCTTCGCGAACTTCATCGCTTGCTTCACCGCGAGGGCGTCCATGCCGTCAACTTTCAAACCCGGAACGTAATCCCCACGCTTGTAATAGACAGGGCTCTTCGCACTGCGATCTTGTGCGGTACCCATACCGTAATGGTTGTTTTCGCACATGAAAATCACAGGCAAATCCCAGAGAGCCGCCATGTTGAGCGCCTCGAATAACTGCCCTTGATTCGCCGCCCCGTCTCCATACATCGTCACCGCCACATTCGGTTGTTTGTTGTACTTGAATGCGAACCCCAAACCGGCCCCGATCGCGGTCTGCGCGCCGACGATGCCGTTGCCGCCGAAAAAGTTTGCCTCTCGGCGGTACATGTGCATCGACCCGCCGATCCCCTTCGCCGCGCCGTCCACGCGTCCCATCAACTCCGCCATCACCTCGAGCGGCGTCCCTCCACGACCAAGATGAATACAATGATCCCGATACGACGTCACCACCGCGTCTTGCTTATTCAACGCCGCTTCCATGCCCACGCACACCGCCTCTTGACCGTCGTACAGGTGACAAAAACCGCGAATAAACTTCCCCTTATAAAGCACATCCGCCGCGATCTCCAATCGACGCATCATGTACGCCTGCGTGAACATATCGATAATCTCGCTCTTCGTCGTCTCCACCATCTGCGACGGCGGTTCGATGAGATGTCCCTTGAACGGCACAGGCGTCTCGATGACCATCTTCTCATCGTTCGCATCCGCCGCGAACGCCCGCGTCCAACGCGCGTGCGTCGTCGTCTGTTCGCGTGCGATCCGTCAGTCATTCGTTTCGCCGTCGTTCGAGCGCGCGAGCGCGCGTCACCGCGTCGCGCGCGCGACCGATCGTTTCGCAATCGATCCCACGCGTCGAGCGATCGTCGACTCGCGCGTCGTCGCTTCGCGTCGCGCGCACCGTCCGGGCGCACGCTGACGAGGCGGCGCGTTTCGCGATCGCGGCGAGCATGTCCAGCCGAGCGCGCGCGCGTCGCGCGGGCGTGTGCGAGGCGAACGACGCGCCGAGCAACTGTTTTCGACTAGGGCAAACACCCGGGAGGCCGCTGATTACTATTCTAATCGGGCTAATCTAATCGGAGTCCTCGAACGATTCCGGCTCGTCGTTCGCCATGAGCGCGGCGAAACTGAGTTTGGGCTTGGTTTTCGCCGTCACGGTCGCGGGATCGGGCTGCGAGCGAAGCGCCTCGACGAAGGTTTCCGCGGCGGCGCCTCGCGACGCGTTCGCATTCGCCGCCGTCGACGGCTGGGAAACCCCGCTCGGCGCCGCCGTACCGCCGGTGAACATGGAGAACATATCATCGAACGTTTCGAGCTTATTGGACCACGGCAACGGCTGACGCGATGGCGCGGGCTTCGCGGGCGGAGGCTCGCGCGGCGGCGAATCCGGCGTCGGCGCCGACGGCGCCGACGGCTCCGCCGCGCTCGCCAACGCTTTCGCTTTCGTGCTCGAGCCGCAATAAAATCGAGCCGCCTCCACGAGCGCATCATCCGTGACGGTCTTCACGCACCCGATCGCCGTGCTCGTCAGCGTCGTCGCCGTCGAGGTCGACGCCGTCGGAACCGCCGCCGCGCGCGCCGCCGCGTCGTCGTCCTCGTCGTCGTCCGACACCACGTCGTACAAACGCGCTTCCTCGCGCACCGGGGATTCCGCGCGCGCGTTCTCCGTCACCTGATTCGCCGCGCGCCCGCGCGCCGTCGTCCGCGCCTTCTCGCGCGCGCTCGCACCGCGCGCGGATTTCTCTCTCGGCGTCGTCTTCGCCTTCGGTCTCGCCGCGTCGCGCACGCTCGCCGGTAATCGACGCTTGCGCGCGCCCACGGGCTCGCCGACGCGCGCGCGCGCCGCGTCGTCGGCCATGCGGGCCGTCGCGCGCGCGCCGACGACTGACGCGCGCGCGTCGCGTCGCGCTCGAGCGGTCGGTTGACGAACGGTATTCCGCGACGCAGACGCGACGCGCGCGTCCGTCGCGCGATGCACGCCGCGATGGTATCGAGCGCCGCGGTGTCGACGTCGACGACGCTCGGCGCGCGTCGCGCGCGCGCGGGCGCGCGGCGCGCGCGAAGCGCTAGAGTTGCCCTAGCGACTCTGTCGACGCCGACGCGCGCGATGCGTCGCGCGACGCCGCGGCGGGGCGACGCCGCGCGCGAACGCGCGGTCGGTGACGCGTGGAATCGCGCGGTCGTCGCGCGGGCGGTGAAGGAACCGGAGGAGGAGACGATCCCGAGCGATGATTTCAAGCCCGAGGAGCTCAAGTTTCGCGACATCGTCTCGCTGTGGGTGACGCAGATTTTGCAGACGTACGGCGATAAGGAGAGCAAGGATAACGCGCCCGTGTGCGAGGGCGTGATCGATGATTTGGTGGGGGGACCGATTTTCTTGGCGCTGTACCCGTACTTTCGAAGGTACGGTGGGGTGTTCAAGTTGGCGTTCGGGCCCAAGGTTTTCATGGTGCTGAGCGATCCCGTCGTCGTGCGAGAGGTGCTGAAGGAGAAGCCGTTTTCGTTCGATAAAGGGGTGCTGGCGGAGATTTTGGAGCCAATCATGGGACAGGGACTGATTCCAGCGCCGTACGCCGTGTGGAAGAATCGCCGTCGGCAACTCGTGCCGGGATTTCACAAGGCGTGGCTCGATCACATGGTCGGCTTGTTCGGTCACTGCTCGAACGAGCTCTTGCGGAATTTGGATAAAGCCGCGGCGAGCGGCGAAGTGGTGGACATGGAGGAGCGTTTTTGCTCTGTGAGTTTGGATATTATCGGCTTGGCGGTATTCAACTACGATTTTGGGTCGGTGACAAAGGAGTCTCCCATCATCAGCGCCGTGTACAACTGCTTGCAAGAGGCGGCGCATCGCAGTACGTTTTATTTTCCCTATTGGAACTTGCCCTTCGCGACGGACATCGTCCCTCGACAGCGCGAGTTTAAGAAGAATATGTCCATCATCAACGACACGTTGAACGGATTGATCAAGCAAGCGCAACAGTTCGAAGGCACGGACGATTTGGAAGAGTTGCAAAACAGAGATTACAGCAAAGTCAAGGATCCGTCCTTGTTGCGATTTCTGGTCGACATTCGAGGCGCCGACGTCACGGACGTGCAGCTTCGCGATGATTTGATGACCATGCTCATCGCTGGTCACGAGACCACCGCCGCTGTGCTCACGTGGGGCTTGTTTTGTTTGGTGCAAAAGCCTGAATTGCTCAAGAGGATCCAAGCCGACATCGACGAAGTCTTCGGCGACGACGACAGAACGCCCACGTACGACGACATCCAAAAGCTCGAGTCTGTCCGTTTGTGCATCGCCGAGGCGTTGCGTCTGTACCCAGAGCCACCGATTCTCATTCGTCGATGCCTCGAAGACGTGACGCTGCCCAAGGGCGCGGGAGATGTCGAAGTGACTCTCATCAAGGGGATGGATATTTTTATCAGCGTGTGGAATTTGCACCGCTCACCCGAGTGCTGGGAAAACCCCGACGAATTCGACCCATTCCGATTCAAGCGCCCTTTCAAGAACCCAGGCGTCAAAGACTGGGCCGGATACAACCCCGATTTGCTCACTGGGCTCTACCCCAACGAAGTCGCCTCTGATTTCGCCTTCATCCCATTCGGCGCCGGCGCGCGAAAGTGCATCGGCGACCAATTCGCCATGCTCGAAGCCACCATCGCGATGGCGATGACGCTTCGCCGATACGATTTCGAGTTACAAAAGGACCCGAAAGATATCGGCATGGAGATGGGCGCCACCATTCACACCGCCGGCGGCCTCCCCATGAAGATCAAGCGCAGAACGCCCGCGGCGTGAACGTCTTCGATTTCGCGCGCGCGCGACTCTCAGACAATCGCCATGCAAGTGTAACACGTACCCATTCAACGCCCGAAACGCACCGCGCGTACTCTTACGAGAACGGTCTCACGGCGCCTAGTCTTCACCGTCACCGCCCGTCTTTCTCTCGCGTCCGGCCTCGCCCGCCGTAACCCGACAGCGTCTCGCTCTCGTCGATTCGCCCCGCGCCTCACACGCCGACGCGCGCGTCCACCGCAGGCATGGGCTCGTCCGACCAAAGCGAAATGATAGCCTCGCGCGAGGACATGAAGCGCGCCAAGCTCGACATCGGATACAGAGACTTTTGCGCGCACCTTCTCATCCCACTGAACGAGTGCAGGCGCAAATCCTTCTACCTCCCGTGGAAGTGCGGGCACGAGCGACACGTGTACGAGAAGTGTCAATACAAAGAGTGCGTGCGACCTCGATCGACGCGTCGCGCGCGCGTCGGACGCGCGTCGCGCGCGAGGCGTCGACGGCGATCGGCGCGACGGTGGCGATGGCGATCGGTGTCGCGCTTGATGGTGTCTGAGCGAACGCGCGCGCGGCGCGATGGGCGACTGACGGAATAATCGTCGCGTTTGTGCGCTCGCGCGTAGGTACATGAAGCGCGTGGCGAGCGTGAAGGCGTCGAGGGGGGACGGACACTGAGTCGGCGTACGTAGCGAGCCGTCGCGTTTGTAAGAGATAGCAGAATATATGCACGGGTGCGACGCCGGCGGCGAGGGAGCGCTGATTTCTGAGCTGGTTGATTGTTTTACACTGCGTTTCCTCGCGCGGGGTCGCGAACGCGTCGTATCGATCTCTTCGGAGGCCGAAGCCGCTTGGCCGAGGAGACGTCACGAGGACGCGAGCGCGGCTCTAGCGCGAGGAAAACTATGCGTCGATCACGCGCGCGACTACTTCGACGTCGAGACGCCCGCGGCTTCGAAAATGTCGTCCAACGGCGCGTGCGCTCCCGTGGAGACGTCGTACGAGACGTACGTCGCGACGCCGTCTCGAAACACGAACGAGCCGCCTTGTTGATAGCCTTGGTCCGGTCTCGGCGGCAACCACGGCTTCCAACGCTTCAACACCCCGAGCAAATCTTTCGCTCCATCCTTGTTCCATCGCTTCAGAATGCTCTCCGGCGTCGACTTCTCCATGAACGTCTGTTTCGCGCCCTTTCGCAGCTTCAACGCCTCGTACGTCGCGCTCTCCGCGTCCGCGTACAGCAACTCGATCGGAAAATCATTCTCCCGGCTAAAATCCTTCGCTCGTTCCAGCGTTCCGATCGAAACCACCACCAATCGCACGCCGGCCGCATCGAGCGTCGGTATCGCGTCGCGAGCGAGCTCCACCGCTCGCTCGCTCGCGAAAAATCACCCAAACGACCTCAGGAACTGCACCACCACCGTGCCTCGCGCGCCGACGACCTCGGGCACGGTGACGCGCGCGCCGTCGATCGCGCGCATCACTTCGACCGCGCGCAGCGCCTCCAGCGCGTCCGACGGCGCGTCGCTCGGGACGTTCACGCGCGTCGTCCCACTCGCAGCCGACGTCATCATCGCCGCGCGTCGCGCGCGCGCGACGCGCGCGCGTCGCGCGCATCGAAGCTCGAGCGCCGACGCGCTCGAGCGCATCGCGAGCGACGCGCGCATCGCCATCGATCGCGCGTCGCGGGCGCGCGACGCCGACGAATGGCGCAAGCCGCGTCGGCGCCGCACTCACCGGCGCGCGTACGCGTCTCGGCACGTCGCGCGCGAGGCTCGGTCGACGCGCGCGCGCGATGTCCATTCGCGGCGTGGCGCAGCTGCGCGCGCTGCGCCTGGTGTACTGCGACGTCACGGGGACGTCGCGAGGGATCAAAGAGTTCGTCCTGAGTGGAGGCTGGGATGAATTTAAAGCGCGCGCGCTCGTCCACGGCGACTCGACCGAGGCGACGACGGAGATAAGAAGAGGAGGAGACCCGCACGTGCGCGCGACGTACGCGAACGGGCACGAGAAGGCGGTGGGGTTGAAGAATCTGAGCGCGAACGCGGTGGAGACGCACGTGCGGTGGTTGGCGAGCGAAAAGGGTAAGCCCGGGAGCAAACCGATGAAGCACAGGCACTTCACGAAGAAGCCGAGCGTGCAGGGACGGTGGACGCCGTTCACGTTCGGCGGTGGGCGGGCGTACGTGGACGAAGAGGAGGATTAGAGGGCGCGGAGGCGCGAACGCGCGGCTTCGCGCGCTAGGGTAGAATTTAATCGAGCGTCAAGAGCGCCGTTTGAGCGTCGCGCGTCGAGCGATGCGCTCGTGTTCGATCGTTTCGTCGTTTAGTTTCGGTTTCGGGCGCGCGCGTTCGTCTCGTCGTGGATTTTCGTTTCGCGGCGCGGCTTCGACTTCGCCCCGCGCGGCGGTTGGTCGGCATTATCGCGCGCGACGCGCCGCCATGCGCGCCATCGCGCGCCGCGCGCTTCTCATCTCGTGCATCGCGATATGTTTCGTCGCCTCGCACGCGCGTGTGGCGCCGTCGGACGTCGACGATGGCGGTTTCACCGTCACGAGGCGCGTCGAACGCGTCGCGTCATCGACTGAAATTTCGCGTTCTTCGCGCGCGTATGCGGCGACCGAGCCGCCGGCGACGCTCCGGACGCTCGGCCTGTGTCAGTGCACGTTTTCGACCGCGGCAAACGGGCTCGAGTGCGATCGCGAGGGCGCCGTCGTGGGCGGTTTCGAGGCGAGCGGCGAGTACGCAGGCCGGGACGGGCGCGGCGACGGGTTGGTGCCGCTATCTCGAGCGATATGCTGCGTCCCGTGCCTGAGCTCGAGCGATTTGGACGGTAAGACAAAGGTTCGAGATGTGTTTCCGGCGGTGACGGACGCGGCGGACGGAGAGGCGACGATCGAGAGTTTGAGAGCGCTGAGCGTGGACTGCGTGCCCACGCGGGCGAGCACGCGTTCGGGACAGGACATGGTGTGCCCGGCGGGGACATTCTTGCAAGGCTTCAATCGGGTGAATAAGGCACAGACGACGCGGGGGTCGGCGTTTTATTATCCCAAAGACCAAGGCGAGTGCTGCAAGGTCAAGTTTGTGTTGCCGAGCGGAAACGCTCTCGGGACGAACGAGTGCGAGTGCGCGGCGGAGGAAGGGTTCGATGTTTCGTGCGGGCAAACGAACACGCCCGAGGCTGTCGGCACGAACGGGGCGGCGGTGAGTGGGTTTGAGTCAGTGATATCCGCGATGGGCGCCCTCGGCTCGCCAATGCTCGTGCCCTCGACGCCGTTGCGATGCTGCAAGGCGTGCGTGCGACGAGACGCCGCGCCGCAACCGTTGAGCGACGGGTGCTCGCATTTGAATTACTGTAACGGTCACGGGGACTGCGTCATCGATGGTCACTGCGAGTGTCACATCGGGTGGATGGGCGACGCGTGCGGTGATGTCGACGACGGCGCGGCCGGGATGTACGGCGAGACGTGGCAATACGCCGTGATGTTGAGCGGCGTCTTACTCGGATGTTGCATTCGCGCCATTCTTTGCCGGCACGTGGAACAGGTCAACTTAATCCGGGCGCAGCGGTTGATGATGCACGAACCATTGTTACGTCAACGCGAAGACAACACCGTGATGGATGAGTGGGAAGAGGCGAGCGATTTGAGCACGTCTGACGACGAGGACGGCGCCGGCGACGGTGAGCAACCGCCGGCGACGAACGAGGACGCCACCTCGGAACTCACCGATCCCACCGCCGCACACTCCGACGATAGCGATGACCGCGAAGACACCGGCGAAATTCCTCCGTCTTCCTCCATCGAAGTCTCGGAAGACGAAACCGGCGAACCCGTTGTCACAAAGTCCAAGCGCCGCAGCGGCGTCCCCGACAGCGAGTGCGTCGTATGCATGACCTTACCCGTGCAGTGCGTCTTAATTCCCTGCGGTCACGCGTGCATGTGCCGCAAGTGCGCTCGCCGCATGCGTCGCTGTCCCGTCTGCCGCATCGTCGTCACTCGCCGACAAAAATTGTACATGGGCGCGTGAGCGTCCCGGTGTCTTGTAATTTCTTGTTCTTGTTTCTCGTCACGACATGCCGCGCGCGGCCGCGCGCGCAGCCGCGCGCGCGCATTCCTTCGCCGCGCACCATCGCCGTCACTCGTCGTCCTCGTGTCGCCGTTCGTCGTCCTCGTCGCGCGCGTCGACGTCGTCGTCTGTTCCGACACTCACCCAGGCCTGCGTGCTCTTGCTCGGCCCGCGCGACGACGATCTCGCTGCGTGCGCGCTGAAGCTCGCGGACGTCGCCGCCGCGCACAATTTGCGCGTCTTTACGCTGTCGCACGACGACGTGGATGGGTTGACGCGCGATGGGCGCGAGCTGCGGTTGGCGCGCGGCGACGGCGACGCGTACGCGCTTCGCGGCTCCGGCGAGGACGCCGCCGTCGTCGCGCTGGACGCGACGGACGGTATTTTGGCGCAACTAGGATACGAATGCGTCCTCTGCCTGGTCGTGGGCGGGCGCGAGGTGTGCTTGGGTGAGGATGGGCGCGGGAGTCGCGCTCGACGATGCGCCAATCGCGCCGCCGTCTCGGGAACGCCCACCGTGTGCGCGACGATCCCGACGACGACGCAGACGGCGTCGTTCGAGCCGTGCGCGTGCGCGCTCGAGCAACTCGTGAGTGTCGTCCTGCGAGTGCTGCCGACGAAGTCGCCCGCGAACAATCCTCGCTCACATTTTCCGTTTCCGACGAACGGGCGATGGGCGAGCCTCGGCACGGCGCAGTTGCCGATGGACGACGAGCTGGCGAGGCAAGTTTTAGATGACGGTGGCGATGATTTCGCCGCCAAAGATTGTTGGTCGCTCGGCGGCTCGGGCACGGTTCACGTCAACGACACCGCCGTCGAACACACGACTCCACAGTCGCGGCGCGCGGCGCTAAGAGACGCGTTCGTGGAGGCGGACATTTACTTGGATTTGAGCGTTCCGGCGAAATGGACGCCGAAGTCAAAGTTCCGCGCCGCCCGTCCCGGCGTGTTTTGGCGCCAGCAGCGCGTCCAGGCCGTGTTCGACGACGACGTCCCCGTGGATTCCGTCCCCACCGACCGCTTCGGTCGAACGCTGCCGTCGCAAACCGTCGCCTCGGACGTCCGAGCGACGGACCGCGACGCTCGATTCGTCCGACAGCTCGCCACCGAGAGGCTCCTCGCCGCGCGCGCGTCGTCGCAACCATCACCATCATCATCGACGTCGTCCGACGCGCGTCCGCTTTCCTCCGCGTTCCGCGTCACCAAGGGCGTCGTCGTCGCCGACGACTCGCCTCGCGGCGACCTCGACGCCGTCGCGCGCGGCTTCGCCGCCGTCGTCTCCGTCCCCACCTGGCCCTTCGCCCACGCCTTCGCCCTCACCGACCGCGTTTTCCTCGAATCTCTTCGCGAGGACGTCGCGACCGGTCTCCCTTCCTTTTTAATCGATCCTTAGCGTCCTCTCTTCCGCGTCTCGCGCTCCGTCCCGCGCGCGCTCGATCGTGGCACTCGGACCGTCGCGTCGGTGTCGACCTCTCGCACAATCCGAAGCGTCGCGACGCGAGTCCCGCGCCCGCGCGCGTCGCCGCGCGCCGTCGTCGCGCGCGCGAAGAGACATCATCGCACCGAGCGTCGTCGCGCCATGCGCGCGCGCGACGCGCCGTCGTCGGCGCCGCATTCGTCGCCGTCGTGCGCGCCATCGCCGTTCGCGCCCTGGCGCGCGCGATGCGTCGTGAAAAAGGCGCAGGACGGCTACCTGGTGTTCCCGAATCTCGTCGACGGGTGGTGCGCGACGGAGCGCGATGATACCGACGCGCGCATCGCGGTCGGGCGCGTGTGCGCGGTGTACTGCGTGTTCGACGGGCACAAGGATGACACGGCGACGGCGTACCTGGAGCGACACTTGGGACGAAACTTGGAGCACGAGTTTCGGATGCTCGAGGCGAGGACGCGATCGGGCGAGGAGGCGCGCGGTCGGGAGGGAAACGGCGAGGACGGCGAGGACACGGTCGAGCGAGCGATGCGACGGGCGATTTTGCGGACGGAGAGCGAGTACGGGATGAGCAACGCGACGGGATGTTTCTTTTGTCACGGAGCCGCGCCCGAGGGGGGGTCGACGGTGAACGTGGTGGCGATACAGCGCGTGGTGAGCGGGCGAGGGGATGATGCGTTGGCGTTCGACGCGGTGACGGCGAACGTCGGGGACTCGGCGGCGCTGATGCTGCCGCATCCCTCGGAGTTTGGAGCGATCTCGGCGGAGGATCGAGACAAGCACGTGCGGCTGTCGCGCGATCACAACCCGGTGGATCCGTTTGAGGCTAGGCGTTTGATTCAGACCGAGTGCAGGCTGGCGCGCCTGCGAGGCAACGCGGGCGAAGAGTTGGGGCCGTTGCGCGTGTTTCCTGGTGGCTACGCCGTTTCGAGAGCCTTTGGAGACTTCGACTGCGCGGCGCTCATCTGCGAACCAGAGTTCACGCGCGTGCGCATCCCAGCCGCGGGATGTCGACTGTTAATCGCCTCGGACGGGGTTTTTTCCGCTTTGAAGGATGGCGAAATCGCGCGCGAGTGCATGGAATACATGGGGTCCGACACGTGCGCGGATGGCGTCGTTGAAAAGGTTCTGAAAGTTCGCGGGATTCACGACGACATCACCGCCATCTGCGTAGACATTCCGTCGCTCGGCGAGTTGGAGGAACGACTCAGGGTGATCGAGCCCGTGATCGGCGAAGTTCACTCGTACACGCGAACTGAGAAAAAGCGAGAGCCTCTCACGAGGGAGCAGTTGTTGGAGATCGAGGAAGCCAACGCGGATTGTCCAGACGTGACTGTGCACCAAGGACGAAATTTCGGAAACTTTGCGTCAAAGAAGGTGTACGACGACTTGGAAGTGGGAGATCTCATCGGCCGCGGTATTTACGGCTCGGTGAGACGGGCAGTCGATCGGAAGACGGGCGATATCTTGGCTGTCAAGTCGATTTTGCGCACGAAAGTCGACGAGAATGCCATCAAAGACGAGTGCGATGCATTGCAAGTATTATGTGGGCATCATCCAAACTTTCCGTCGAAGTTAATGGTGTACGAAGACAGTCCGTTATTGAAGAGCGAAGTGACTCATATCGTGACCGATATTTACACTGGTGGAACATTAATACAGGCCATCGCGCAACGCGGTCTTTTTGATGAGGGTGATTGGTGCGTATTCGCCAACCAACTACTCGGGGCAGTGTCGTTCATGCACTCGTTGGGCGTCGCGCACAGAGACTTGAAGCCCGACAATATCATGCTCAAAGAGCCGTGGTCACCCAAACCAGGCGCTATTCCGACTTTGAAAATAATCGACTTCGGCAGCGCGACGTTCTGCTTGGCGCACGAAACTATGAAAGGACACGTTGGGACGAAATTCTTTAGCGCGCCGGAAGTGCTTCGGCGCAAGCCATACACGAAGAAGTGCGACGTATGGTCTGTCGGTGTGCTTCTTATGGTATTACTCAAGGGTTATCCTTCAGGCACCGCTGTTGAGGGTCAGTGGCGTGCGCTTCAGCAAGGATTGTCTCCAACGTTCCCTGATACTGTGCCAAAGCATTTTATCAAGCTCATCAAAGCGGCACTCGTCATGGATCCGACCCGTCGACCGAGCTGCGGTAGTATTCTCAAGGCAGCGGACGATTGGCTCGGTGCCTCGTTTACGAACAATAACGTGTTTACGAGCCCAAATAAAGTGCGACCAGCGAAACGATTGGCGATTCCAACGAGTTTCAGTGACGCGTTAAGCCTTCACATCGAGTTAACTCGCGCGAGCACGGCATCTCAGGAAGTCGAACAGCGCGATCATGAAGAGGAAGATGTGTCTGTGTACAAAGGCAATAGCTGGGAACTGGACCTCGCGATGGAGAAAGGTAGCATCGCCAAAGGCGAACCCTTGAACATAATCGATAATTTGGACGAGCAAAGCAGAAGAATGGCGTATCAAAAGCACGTCACTGACATGCTTAGCGTCGTCGCCACGCCGATGGAGGTGCATCGTATTCTTCAGTACATCAACCGACAACTACGGGCGAAAAACGCTGGTGTCAAGCGAACATCGCTCGACGGTGATCACGACAGTAGTGATGTCGAACTCGCGTGGTGTTCAGCTGATTTGCTCGAGGAAGCCGCTCGAGAAAACGATGCGCTTGAGCCGTTGACGCAACTCGAGCTCGCGAGGCGACTCACGGGCTTGGATGGTGACTCGCTGTCGATAGATTTGAGCATTCTCAACGGCTTAGATGCGCTGCACGAGCGACATAAGCACGTTTTCAATGCGCTCGCGAAACATAGTCCGACGAAGCTATCCAATTCGTCCTCACCGGTCAAATTGAACGCCGACGAACTTAGCTCGGTCGACGACGGGCGTGTCTTGGTGCAATCCAGCGCGCACGCCGAAATGGTTCGCGCCATGCTCTCGCGTGGCTTGAGTTCCCATGACATCTCGTCGATGTCCAAAATTCCCGTCGAACCCTCCGAGCTGACCGTCCGCGGCGGCAGTGCGTGGTTTTTGGAAGATTGGAGCAACAGCGGTTCGTCGCTTCCGAAAATCAATCCCGCGTACGACAGCTCGACGCGATTAGACAAATCCGCCATCCTCGCGGAGTCCGAGTCCGACAACGCGTGAGCGCGACGCACGACACCATCACGCATTGACAACATTAACCGATTCTTTCAATTCTACGCATCGATTACTTATTACAATCATCTTCGCGCGCCGATCCGCCTCTCGCCTCCCGGCGACCCCTCTTCCCGCTCTCGCCGTTCACCGCCTCGCGATCGATCACACCCCACCCTTGGAGTACGCTTGCAACACGACGTGCGAAATCATCTTCGTCGCCTCGACGTACCTGTCCGTGCACCTCGACAGGCACGTCGCTTCGCCGCTCGACATCGACCCGCCCGGTTTGGTGACGCACTTTTGAAAGCACTTGTCCCGAACCGTCGTGAAGAACTCCTGCGCGTACGCGTTCGCGAGCTCGGCTTTGACTTGGTGCATCACCGCCTCGGGGTTCTGTTCGTGCGCCATGGCGTCGCGTCGTCGCGTCGTCGCGATGCGGCGGCGCGGTGTGACGCGCGCGCGTCCCGGGCGGGACGGGACAACTCGACGCCGCGACGCGAGCGATGGGACGACGACGACGCGACGACGACGACGGCGACGGCGACGCCGCGCTCGACGCGACGTTCGCGGCGCTGAACGCGTCGACGGCGGCGTACGAACGGGAGGCGCGAGTGGGAGGCGCGAAGGATGATGGCGGCGGCGGCGGTGCGACGACGGGACGACGCGAGGACGACGCGATGAACGCCGAGGCGGTGGCGCGCCGACAGAAAAAGTACGATAAAGACCTTCGCGAGCGCGCGAAAAAGTATCGCGTCGGCGAGCGGGTGTCGAGCAAGCACGTGAGCGATAAGAAGGTGCGCGCGACGCTGCGAGAGAGTCAAAATTTGGCCGACGAGGCGGCGACGGCGGCGGCGACGCACGAGAAGTGGTTGGCGAGCGAAGAACCGGGAGTGCTCGAGGCGGATGAGGGCGAGAGGACGTATCAGTATCAACAGCGGGATATCGTGAATAATGTGGATGTGAACGCCGCGAAGAAGGCGTTTGATTTGGACGTGCCGGGAACGGGACGGTACTACGTCGATTATTCGCAAAACGGACGAGAGTTGTTGTTAGGTTCGAGCGAGGGCGCGCTAAGCATGATGGAGTGGCAGCGTCATTATATGATTAGCGAGACGGATGCGCGTGAAACGGTGAAAGATGTCAAGTTTTTGCACAACGAACAGTTTTACGCCGCGGCGCAAGACAAGTACACGTACATTTACGATAAGCGAGGCCTGGAGGTTCACTGCTTGAACGATCATATGCATGTCAATAAGCTCACATTTTTACCGAAGCACTTTTTGCTATGTTCGATTGGGAATCAAGGGATTTTGCGCTGGCAAGACACGACGTACGGGAAAATTGTGGCGCAGTATCGCACCAAACTCGGCGAGTGTAACGCGATGACGCACAGCAATTATAACGCCGTCGTGCATTGCGGCCATAAAAACGGAACTGTGACTTTGTGGAGCCCGAATCAAGGCACATCACTGGTGAAGATGTTATGTCATCGAGGCACCGTGCGAGGAGTGGCGATTGACAACGGGGGTAAGTACATGGTGACTTCGGGATCAGACGGACAAGTCAAGGTTTGGGATTTGCGCACGTACATGCCCGTACACGCGTACTACTCGGCGCAGCCGTCAGATCACGTTCAAATCTCCCAGCGCGGCATGCTCGCCGTTGGTTGGGGGAGCACGGTGCAAATCTGGAAGGACGCACTCTCGACGAAGCAAAATTCGCCGTACATGAAGCACCAGTTTTCCCACGGACAAAAAATCAACTCCATGAAGTTTTGCCCGTACGACGATGTTTTAGGTGTCGGACACACGCGTGGATTCACGAGTTTACTCATTCCAGGTGCTGGTGAACCGAACTTTGACACGTTTGTGGCGAACCCGTACGAGACGAAGGGCCAGCGCCGCGAGCAAGAAGTCGCGCGTTTGCTCGATAAACTTCCTTCGGAAACTATTCAGCTCGACCCCGATGCTGTCGGTAAGCTTCGAGCAGTGCCGAAGGAGGTACAAGCTGAGCGTCGTCAGCAAGCGATCGAGGCTGAGCTGTCGTCGAGAAAGGCTCAGCGCGACAAGAATGAAGAAAAGACGAAGATGAAGGGCAAGAATAGGACGTCAAAGAGGTATAGAAAGAAGCAGTTGAACGTCATCGACGACAAGAAATTGGCAAAGATGGAAGCGAAGCGTTTGCGCGAAGCTGGTATCACCGAAAAGCGCGGTGGCGTCGCCGCGCCCGGATCGACGGCAGGCGCCGCTTCTTCGGCGCCGTACGCGCCCGAAGGCACGTCAAAGGCGCTCCGGCGTTTCTACAAGTAACATCGCGCGTGTGTAACAAAATCAACGTACAGTGTAGTCTAAATCAGATCGGTATTGATGATAGCTAAATCAATCTTGATTAGAACGAGCACAGCGTGGTCACACGTCCTCCCACTCGTCGAACATATCGTCGACGGCAGCGGCGACGTCAGCCGCCACCTCTTCCTTTTTGTCTTCGGGCTTCTTTCCGCCCTGCTGTTTTTGTAGTGCTGAGAGCAAAGCTTGCAGGTATTGCTCTTGCACTTCATTATCTGCCGTTGGTTTCGCCGCCGCATCCTTCGCATCTTCGCCGTTCGCCGCGGCGCCCTGCGCGGCATCCTCCTTCTCGAATTGGTTGCGCGTCACCCACTCTGGTTGAACCTTTATGGCGTCAATCTCGGCCTGCTTCTGTTGTTCCTCCGCCGTGGACCCGAGTTCGACGACAAATTTAGTCTCCTCGAGGTGCACATCGAGTGCGGCACCGCCTCGCCGCCCACCGCCGCCACCGCCGCCGCCGCCCTTGTTTTGAGAGTATCGCTTTCTCGCCACCGCCCACTCCGTCAACGTCCCGTACAACGGCGCCGGTGTCTTCATCGCCTTCGCAAGCTGCGCCTCCAAGGGCTTAAATTGGCGCTCGAGTTCGTCGTATCGCCGCTGCAAGCTTTCTTTGGTCTCTCTCGCCGCACCTTCCGGTTCAGGCGCCCCGTCCTTCCCCGCCTGCCGCACCTCGCACCCGCAATTCGAGCACTTGAAAACCATCTCCACCGGATCCAACAGCGCCGCCGCGTCCAAGCTCGAGTAAATCTTCCCACAAAATTCCGTCGGCCCGACGCACACGTACACCTCGTGTATCTTGCCCTTATCCACGCGTTGTCTCGCCTGCTTCTTCATCACGTGCAACCGATACCTCGTCACGTCGAGCGCGCGTCCGTAATTCAACGAGCACCAACTCACCGTCTTCTTCACGTCCGGCGCATCCGTTATCCCACGCTCCGCCAACGCCTGCGCGCGCGCCTTATCCTTCTCCCGAACGTGCGCTCGCGATACGAGCTTCTCTCGCTCGAGGTACGTCAACAACTTGCGCACTTGCTTGAAACTCAACTTGAGATCGTTCGCTAAATCATCCTCTCTCGTCCACGTCCGTCGCGTCAGCGCGTCCACGACCACCTCCACGACGCGCGGATCATCGATCTTCGTCTTTTTATCCACCACCGGCGCCTTGACCGCGCTCGGCGCGGCGCCCACGTCCATCATCGCGACGTCCCCAGAGTTGGCTTTGTCGGTCGACGTCGTCGGTTTCGGCGCCACCGCGCGCGCGTTGAGGCGTTCGCGCGCGTAGCTCGTGGCGTAGAACGCTCGCGCGGTCATCCGCATCAGTTTCTTGTGTTCGCTCATCGCGAGCGCGACGACCGCGCGCGCGCGAGTGCGGAGCGAGCCCGCGGCGGGGCTTGCAACGGCTTCCGCATTCGGCGACGCGATTTCGCGACGATATCGACTCGCGCGCGATGGCCGGCGCCGCGCGGACGACCGCGCCGACGTCGCGCAAGCCCGCGTTCAGCGCGTTCTCGCAGCAGCAGCTCTGGGCCAGGCGACCGGCGCTCACGCCCGCGCTCACGGCGAAGTTGATGATCAGCATCGGCGTCGCGTGTTTCGCCGTCGGTGGGGCGATCTTCAACACCGCCAACGATCTGCGCACGCTGGTGAAGAGATACGACGACGCGGCGACGTGCGCGAGCGGATTTTTCCCGACCTCGGCGGAACAGGCGATGCAAATGTCGTTTAACGGCGCGGGGACGACGTGCACGGTGACGCTCACGGCGAAGTCAAACATGAACAAGCCGGTGTACGTGTACTACGAATTGAGCAACTTTTTCCAGAATCATCGCGCGTTCGTGAGGGACTTGGATTACTTCCAATTGATGGGGAAACCGTCTCAAGGCTTGTGCACGACGCACGAAAAGACGTCGGCGGGGGCCGAGATTAGCCCTTGCGGCGTGCAGGCGTGGAGTTTTTTCAACGATTCGTACGCGGTGGCGGTGAACGGCGCGGCGACGACCATCGACTCTGCGAACATCGCGTGGAAATCGGATCTGAAGTATAAGCTCGGGGATTACGCACCGACGAATATGAATACGGATCAAGCGACTCGCGGTGGGGGGCAGATTACGGGCAACGTCGACACAGACGAAGACTTCGCGACGTGGATGCGCACTGCGGCGCTGAGTAAGTTCCGTAAACTCGTCGGCGTGATCAATGCGGATATTGCCAAGGGCGACACGATCACGTTTACGATACAGAATCGCTACAACACGTACAAGTTTAACGGTGAAAAGGCCGTTGTATTGGCGACAAACAGTTGGATCGGCGGACGCAACCTCGTATTTCCAGCCATTTACTTTTTGGCCGGAAGCTTGTGCTCAGGATTAGGTGCGGTCGGCGTCTTCTTGCACATTTTTGGAGACAAATTCAAGAGCGAGTCGACCAACGAGTGGTCGACGCGTCTGTAACGATGGTTGTGTAATATCATTTTCGTACATGTCAAAAATCTATCGGGCGTTCATCTAGTTGTCTAACGTGTCGTTATCTGGTACATTATTGTCGAGCGTTTATCTTCGTCGTCTTCTCGAGCGTTTTTCCTCGGGGTCCACGGCACTGACCATGGGTTCGTCCAAGTCCGACGCGCGAGGCGCTTTGTCGACCTTGCGTTTTCTAGCTTGCGTGTGCGCAGTGGTGTTTTCCGACAACGGCCCAGGCGAGGTCGGCGGCGACGACACAACGACAAGCGCCGTGTTCGCGTCAATTTCGTCGTAGTCATCTTCACTTTCGTACTCATCATCGAATTCATTGTCAATGTCGCGATCGCCGACGTCGACGACGGCGTCTCTTCGCGCGGTGCGCTCGGGCATCGCTCGAGTTCCCGCTGCGAATGACAACTTGGTTTGCTTCAGCGTCTTCGCACTCTTGCTCGTCGTCGCCGCAGACGAAGATTTGCTTCGCGATCGTTTCTGAGTAGCCTTTGCGTTCGTCTTGGCGGTTGTGGTCGACGTTGATGCGATCGGCACCGAACGCACGATAACGTAACCGCGTGGCAAGTGACTGTAATCGCCGAGACCGGGCTGCGCACCTTCTTTCGCCGGAGGACCACTCGCCATAAACTGCGTCGTCTTGTAAAGCTGTGCCGGATACACCACGTGTCCAGGAAACTTACTCGTATCCCAGCCCTTCGTGCCGGCCTGATCGACGACGAGGAACAACGCTAAATCGCTCAGCGAGTAAATCAAATCCGAGTTGCCCGGATTCACCTTATCGAGCGTCGTCTTCAAACGGCGTAGCATCTTGCACGTGACGGGAATTGCATCACCATTCGTACCGTGTGTCAGAGAAGAAATGGCGGCGGACATGATCAGCTGCACTTGACGCCACTTCTGCCCGCGCTCCTCCATGCCTTCCTCTGCAGTCTTCGGAGCGAGCGGGTGGCGCGTCAGAAGGAACACCATGTACACAAGCACGTACTCGGGCATGTGGACGATCAAAAACTTTTGCGATGGGTCATCGTTGGTTTTCTTTGTAGCCGCTTGCGCCGCAATCGCCGCGGATCTTTGCCGTTGAGCCGCGACCCAGTTCGCAAACACATCGTTGGCCGAGTCGCGCACGCTCTTGTCCTTGTCGACGAGCGCGAGCGCGAGCGTCGCTGCCCACATCATGGAGAGCATTCGTTCGCCCGGGCGCACGACAAGGCCACTCTTCAACTTAGCGACCATTTCGCGGCGCATCGTCGCGGACTCACACTGATGCAAGAACATGGAGACGCAAATCCAGGCGTCGGGTTTGACCAAGCCAATCGCCGCGTTGCGAGAAATACCAAGCATTGCCTTGCATGCGGTGAATCGCAAATGCGCAGCATCTGTGCCTGAGTATTCCGCAAACATACCATCATTCTTGTAAGAGTCGATATCGGCATAGCTATGGAGCAGCTCGATCACGCGTGTAGTGAAGGAGGACTCGACGGTATCGGCGGCGGAACGATGCGCCGCCGCCTTGGCAAGCGCCTTCAAGCCATACGCTTGCAAAGTCGCGAGATCGCTCACGACACCGACGGCGATGCGGCCCGTTGGTGGTGGACGCGTCAAAAGGGTGTGGACCACGTACTGCTCGACTTCGGCGAGTTGTAACATGAAGATTTGCTGGTGCAAAGTGCCGATGCTGCCGACGGCGCCGAGCACGGCGGGGAGATCAGAGTCGGCGACCAAGTCTTCGGCGAGAAGTTCGACGATATGGAGATAAACATCGCTCAACTGCCCGGCAGTCGCTCCAGCGATGATATCAGTGGCATCGATTCGCTCGTCGAGATCCATTTGTAACAAACCGAGCGCCTTCGTCGCCAACTTGGCTTGCTTTCGATCGCCACTCGAGCACTTCACCTTCAACTTTTCCCAAATCGACCCTCGGCGAGGAGTTACTTTGAGCGCCGCCGCGGCTTCTGAAACAACCTTGCACGTAGATGTAACCGTCAATTGATCATTAGCATCGAGTAATTCGTCAATCTCATCGCCACATCCGGAGAACAGTTTGGGGAATGTTTCAGCGAGAATGCACAAGTGTTCGAGTGCGACGACAACTCCTTGAGGGGTGCTGGTGTTCTTTGACGTTTGCGCGGCTCGAGTAGCCTTACATGCGGCCTTGAGGGTGCCGCGCACGTGCTCACGTCCAAACGGCGCGGACTGGATCTTCAACAATAGTGTCTTAATGAATTCTTGATCCACCGCTTGTGAACTAGACTTCGCACGCTTTGTGGCGTCCTCTTCAGCCTTCACCGCGTTCGCGAAAGAAGTCTCCGGATTCAACATAGTTTGAATGCATCTGAAAAGATTCCCATCTTTCTGCGCATGTAACGCCATCATCGCCGTTTTCGCCTTTTGCTGATCCGGAAAGTGCACCTTGATGGCGTCTACGATCTTCGTCAACGCAGCGTCGCCTTCCTTCTTGTTCATCTTGCTCAGTTTCGAACGAAGGAGCAAGTACTCACGCATGTCGGCTTGAATACGAGACTTGGCGAGCAAGAAATGCTTCAAGCATCGAACGGTGAACGCGTCGGCGAGGTTCAAAGCGCGCAGCCAGAAGGTGCTGCGCAAGTCGGCGGACATCTTGGCCGGGAAAAGCATCGCGAGCACGGGCTCGACGACGTGTAAGCGCACATCTGGAATCGTGATAGCGCGCAGAAGAGCGCCCGGGATCCAGTCAAATCGTTTCATTTCCCAAGCCAGCACGTCATCGGCGCAGCGTTGCGCGTACGCGCGGTACGCGATGCACAAGCGTTTCAGCGCCGTCTTTCGCACCCCCGATTTCTTGTCCTTGATGCGTTCACCGATCTCAAGAACGAGATCATGCGGGAAAATCTCAGTCGAAGTCGGTTTGTCTAACACGTCACACAACGCGTTGATGGACGCCGTACGAATCGTGTCGTCGAAATCATGTAAACGCTCTCGTAGTTGCTTCATGACGGTCGCCGCCGGCACAGAGGTGAGCGCGGCGTTTGGATCGACGCGTGTCTTCAAAAACTTCGAGCTCCACTTGATCATCTCCGCGCGAACTTCAACGGCCTTGTCGTTAAATCGACGAACGAACTCGAGCAACAAGTGCGGGTAATCCTCGGCCGTTGTTGATCCCTCGTACGCGAACACTCGACCGAAGAGCTTCACCGCTCGCAGTCGCGTGCTCAAATCATCCGCCTGCAAATCGTCCGTCACCGAAGGCCATACGGTGACGAGCGCCGTGGGATCGCATACCGCGATTTCTTCGATGATATCCACGTGACGTTTACTCAAGGACGCGAGCGCGTCGTCTTCATCCACGAGTCCATGCATCGCCTGCGTCAAAAACGTCTGAATCGGCGTGTGCAGCTGATGCTCGCACTTTCGAACGAGTTCGCCCGCTAACATGTACGACGCCGGATTCTCCGTGCGCACGGGATCAATCAACCGCGACAACACCTCAAACGTCACGTCAGAAGGCACCGGAGTGTCCTCGTCCGAGCTTTCTTCAATCATCGTCGATAGCACCTTGCTGATTTCTTCCGTCACCGTGGTCGAGTTGGCCGCGTTCACCGCGTCCAGTAAAACCTTGAACAGATCGCGCACGAGCGTCTCCGCGCCGGCGCACTCCAAATCCAACATCGGCACGCACAGCCCAATGTTCGCCACGTTCACCAACAAACTCTTCGCCGCTTCGAATTCCTCGCTCTCGATGGATTTCAAACTCCCCAGCGCGTCCAAGAACAATTCGTACACGTCTCGCATCGCCTCATCCCCCGCAATCGGCGCCTCCGGCGCGCACACGCGCATGATATCCGACACGCACAGCGCCGTCAACACCCGAACCTTCTTACTCTCGTTCGTCATCATCTTCCGCGTCGTGAGCGTCTTCGTCGTCGACTCGAGCGCCTTCGCGCCCTCCCCGCCCTGGTCCACCTTGCTCAGCGCGTCCGCCAACGCCTACCGTCGCGCGTCATCGTCGCCGTTCCGCGACACCGCATCGTCAGTCAAATCGTCCTTCGCCCCTCGCGCGCCGTCATCGCCCGACCGCGCGCGCGTCGCGTCGCGCGCGCGCGATCGCGCGCGCTCGAGATTCAAATCGCATCGCCGCACCTCCAACACCGTCGCCGCATCGCGCGTCGTCGCGCCTCGTTTCGCGCGACCATCGCCGCTTTGCGCGGACCCACGACGGAGTTCGTCCGCGAGTTCGACGCACCGCGCGATCGTCGTCGTCGTCATCGCGCCGGGCGATGGCGCGCGCGTCGCCGTGTGCGTCGTCGAGCTGTCGCGATTTGAATTCGAACGTCGGGCGGCGATCCGTGTTACGACTAGGGTTTAGTTGATACGGATCGTCGATTCGATCTCGCCGCGCGGCACGCGACGACGCGAACATGGCGCCGCCCGAGCGCGCCGACGCCGCGAACGCGAAGGCGATCGACGACGCCGCGCGCGATGCACTGTTCGGCGCGCTCCTGCGCAAGGGTGGTAATCGTGCGTGCTTCGATTGCGGGTCGCCGTGCCCGAAGTGGACGTCGAAAAACTTTGGCGTCTTCGTCTGTCTCGACTGCTCGGGCGTCCATCGATCGCTCGGGGTGCACGTGAGCATGGTGAAGAGCGCGAACATGGATCGGTGGAGCGCGAACGAGCTGGACGTGTTCAGGGTGACGAAAGGGAACGATAAGGCGAGGGCGTTTTTTTCAAAGCACGGGTGGAGCGCGGCGGAACGAGGACGCATCGGGCAAAAGTATACGTCTCGAGCGGCGATGTTGTACGCGAAGCAGATCGCGAAGGAGGTCGAGGCGCTGAGGGCGAGTGGGGAGGCGCCGACGTCGCCGAGATCGCCACGGGGGGGGGACGTGTTGGAGGAGGATGACTTTTTTAAACTCGCCGAGAAGGAAGCCGCGCCGGCGGCGGCGAACAAGGTGGTGGAGTCGAAACCGGCGGAAGTGGCGGTGAAACGCGCGGTAGAGGTGAAGAAACCATTACCGTCGAAGCCGAGAAGTTCGATTTTCGCGAAACGGCCGATGATGAGCTTACCGAAGACGAAAACTGGGCCGGGAGCGATGGCAAAGGCGCCTGCGACTTCGCCGGGCTTTAATTCAACCGAACCGCTGGCGGAAGAAGAGGAACCGGCAATGGGCGAGCAATCGGATGAAGAAGAAGTCACCGTCGTGTCGCCCCCAGCGCCCGCCGTCGCACCGCCGGCGCCGGCGCCGGTCGAAGTGAAGAAGCCTTCGAACATTGGTCGCTCGGCTGATGGGCACGTGACATTGCTCAATCCCAAGTTCACCTCGAGCGCGCCGCAACAACAGAAGTCGAGTCCAAGCGGGACTTACAGACCGAACTACTACACCAACCCAGATCCGCGTTACGGTTTGCACAATACGCAAGGCGCACAAGCTCCACAAGCTTCTGCGGGAAGATACTCATCGCCAGCAGCAAACAGTTCTTCGTACGGCAATTACGGCAACATGAGTTCGGCGTCGTCAAACCAGTACGGCCAGCGCGACGCGAGATTTGATGGGTTCGACGGTGACGACACCGATTTGAGTGCGCGCGATCTCATGCAAAAAATGTCACTCGCCGCGAAGAACGATTTGCACGCTGTGAAGAATGTCGCCAGTCGTGTTGGATCGACGTTGCGCTCAGCCGCCAATAGTCTTTACGACGAGTTGCAAAAGAGTTAGAAATGTTTGTTGTAACAACACTGAGTTTGCTTAATAGCGCTGAATCAATTGTAGTTGAGCTTGATGCTCAGCATCGTGATGTCTTCTAAAGGCTTGTCGTGCTTGTCGCACTTCGTATTTTCGATTGCTTGCACGACGTCAGAGCCCCGCGTGACGCGTCCGAAGACTGTATGCTTGCCGTCGAGCCAGGGTGTGGCGACGGTGGTGATGAAAAACTGCGACCCGTTGGTATTCGGGCCGGCATTTGCCATGGATACGGTGAATGGCCGATCGTGGCGCAAGTCACGAACGATTTCATCCTCGAACTCGCCACCCCATATAGACTGGCCGCCAGTGCCGTCGCCGAGCGGATCGCCGGTTTGAACCATAAAGTTCTTTATCACTCGATGGAAGACTATACCGTCGTAGTAACCGTTTCGCGCGTGCGTGCTGAAGTTTTCGCAAGTCCTCGGGCACTCGTTCGGGAAGAACTGAACGTGAATATCACCAAGCGTCGTGTGAATCACCGCGCTCGTCGCCACGCCCGCGCCCGCGGATGGCAGCGCCGACGCCGCGAGTAGCTCTTCCGCGCGTGGTTTTTCGTTAAACACGTCGCGTCCAGTCGCTGCATCGTCGCCTTCTTCCGGTTCGTGACTAGAAAATATATACATACGAACCTTGTTGAATGCACACGCCACGATCGTGGGGTCTTTCTCGGCTACTTTGACGTCTTTGCCTGAACCTCTCGCTCGTTTGTCTTTTTGCGGCACGCCTTGAAACAACGCCAAGCGAGTAAATCGTTCCGTGTTCTCCACTTTACCGATAATTCGTGGACATTGATTCGTCACTAGGTTTACCACCTTGATACCCAAGTGCGAGGCGTAAATGAGGAAGTTTCCGCTTTCGTCAAAGATAGCATTCGGCCACGCGTGCTTTTCGAGCGACTTCGTCAATTCGCGTTCGATGGCCAATCGTCTTCCGAAATCTATATCCTCGAGCACGTACTTCTCGTTCCCACTCCGTTGAACGTCCTCCGCGCCTTCCAAGGATTCGTCTATGTCTTTAATCAACTTGCCAGTCTTCCATCGGAACACTCGCACTCGCCTGTCTGGGCCAGTTGTGCTAAACTTTTCGCCGTCGGCGCTCACCTCGAGGGCGTACGCCGCCGTCTTTACCTTGGCCAAGGCATAAAGATCTGTGTCTAATTTGTATCTAAACTCAATTTTCGCGTGGTTGGAGCTCGTCAGCGCCGCGTAATCGTCCTCTGGTCGCGATGACCAGTACTCCAACGCTCCCTTCTCCTCGGCGGAGATGACGCATTCGCGCGCCGAGTTGTATCGCAACGCCGTGATTCTCGATCTGTGCAACTTATCCAACGTCTTCACTGGCTCTGCGCTTGACGACAGCGCATCGTACACTCGGATCGTTCCCGCATCGTCCCCGATCGCGAGTGCGTGGACGGCATCTCCTCTTCGAAACACGAACTCGCACGCCGTCGGCGCGTACGGCAGCTTCAGCATCAACAACATGTCAAAGTTCACCACATCGAATATCTTGCACGTATTATCGCTCCCGATCGTCGCGCACATCCCTCCATCTGCGCTCACGCTCAATCCGAGGATCTCGCTCGCGTGCGCTCGAAAGTGCTTCACAAACTCCACGCCGCGGTGTCGCTTTTTCCAAAACTTCAAGTGTCCATCGATCGAAGCCGTGACGAAGAAATCGTGCGTCGTCGCGAACGCGACGTGCGTCACGGTGTCGCGGTGCATGAACGATCGTTCGTACATCGACGCCGAGGGCAGCGCGTCGAGGTAGACGGACTCGTGCGCGAGCGTCTTTCGCTTCTTCGTTTTGGGAGGCGGCGCGGCGAAGAGCCAGTCGCCTGCGGCGGCGCCGTCGTCGTCGGGTGGCGCAGCCGCAGCGGTGGATGACGCCGGGGGGTCATCGTTCGACATGCTCGCGTAGATGCGCGGTGAAACGCGCGCGGGTGTGGCGAAGTGTGGCTGCATTGCTTTGATTTTACAATCGCGAACGCCTCGCGCCGCGTCAATTCGTCATCTCTTGAGCGTCCGCTTCTGTGCGGCGCGCAGGCGCTCTTCGGCGAGTTTGTTCGCGGAATTCGTGAGCATTTTACCAATCTCGAGCGCTGCGGCGCCTTGCTCGAGCTCACCCGCGTTGATGAAGGCGCGAACTAGATGGGATACCGCCGTTTCGCTAAAGCCGGCGCGCGCGACGCCATCCACGGAGAGCACGTCGTCGGAGAGGATTCGAAGCGCTTCTTCCCACATCCCCTTACGTCCGAGAGCGTCAAAAAGCTCGTTTATGATTCGGGCGCTCGGCTCGACATCAAACTCGTCTCTGGACGCTTTGTACAGGACGAGCGCGCCGTCGCCGTCACCGCGGGCTTTCCGGGCTGAGACGCATTGTATGAACACGCCAGATTTCAGTTCGATCCCCATGCCTTTACCTGATCGAATAACGTCCAGTGCACCGTCGATATCGCCGAGAGCCGCGTACGGCTCGGCTAGAATACTCAATGCAGAGCACGTCACACGCACACCGCGTTCGCAAGCCTTGCGAAGTTCCTCGCGACCCCGATCGAGATCGTCACCCGCAACGCACAAGCGGAGCAGTGCCTTAACCATGCGATCGGTCGGCTCAACGTTCAAAAACAAGCCCATGTCCACGATCGTCAGCGCCTGTTCCAGTTGCCCGGGCTGGGCGGCGATGTCTTGGTACGCCGAGAGCAAAAGAGTAATTGTAGACTCTCTCACTTTGATACCATGAGCCGTCGCGTCCATGAACACCTCCAGCGCGTCAACGGCACGCCCAGATTTTGCGCATGATTTTAACAAGGCGTCGATGGTGGAGATATCGTAGTCGATTCCCGCCTTTAACCCGCGCTCAAAGTACTCCATCGCGACGTCGGCTTCCTTCGCCTTGGCGCACGCTGATAACACGTACACCAACGACAGCACGTCTGGCGATGGTTCAGCGCCCGCAACCATATCGTCAAATATTTTCGTCGCGTATACGTGATCGCCCGACTCCATCGCTGCGTAAAGCAAAGTGTTGACGTGTCCGACGTCGATGACGACGCCTTCCTTTTTGCCGCGACGATACATTTCGTCCGCGCTCTTCAATCCCTCCACCGCGGCGTAACTTTGCAACGCGCAACGCAGAGCGTGCGCGTCCAATACTTTAACCTCGCCTTCCTTGAATATCTCCAAAGCGAGATCCTCGCGATCGCACAATTGAAACGTTCGCATCGCGTTCGCGAGCGAGTACCCGTTGTGATATCCCCTACCAGCATTCCACACCTCCTGCAACGTCTCAATCATCTTCTTATTCTCATCGCGCGCCCACTTCCCCTTCGCCCTGCGATATGCGTATTGCTCTCGCTTACAAGCCGCGAACATCGTCGTGAGCGCGTACGAGTTCATCGTCGCCCCCAGCGACACCGCCTCCCGCAGCGTCGTCAGCGTCTCCGGCACGTCCCGCGATGCTCGGCACAATCCTCGCGCCAACTCCCCGAGCGTGAAATCATTCAACCGCACCTTCCCATCGCGCATGTACCCCCACACTTCGCGCACGCGCGCCTTCCCGTCGTCTTCGTTCGCCGCGCGCGCGACCGCTCGCAGCGCAGAGTTCCACGCCCTCGTGCTCCCGAGCGCGGACTTCGACGCTCGCACCGCGCGCACGATCTCCAGCGCTCGCTTCGACGCGCGCTCGTCCTTGGGCGATTCGGGCTCGTCGGCGAGCGCGCGCAGCGTCGCCGCGTCGTCGACGTCGTCGTCGCGCGCCGATGTCCCCGCGTTCGCGCGCGCCGACGCGCGCGCGCGGCGCGTCTCGCGCGCCGCGCGCCGCGAGACGACGCGCGGCGTCGCCGGCGTCGCCGCGACGCGCGACGCCATGCGCGCGCGCCTCGGACGCGCGTCGAAGTCGCGACGACGAAGTCGCGTCACTTTACGACGAATCGACTCGACATGCAAATCTTCGCGCGCACGGGTGCGCGTCGCGCGCCGCGCGCGCGCGATCGACGCGTCGGCGCGGGACGCGTCGCGAAGGCGCGAACGACGACGGCGAGCGCGCGACTGACGAAACGCTCGAACGCGCGCGCGCGCAGTGGAGGGAAAGACGCTGGTGGTTAGGGACGCGGCGACGGCGGGGTCGGCGCGCGCGGCGCTGCGACGCCGAGGCGCGGCGTTCGATTACTTAACCGACGCGCGCGGCGCGGTGCTGCGAGACGACGCGGCGCTCGAAAACGAATCTACCGTGCACGCGCGCGTGCGCGTGCGCGGTGGGCACTGTCAAGTGCCGTGCGGGATTTTCGACGATCCCGCTATGGTGGCGAGTCTTCGCGAAATGTCGGCGACGATTCGAAAAGCCATGGCGCAGATCAATGAGCTCGCCGGTGGGTTGTCGGATCCGGTGAAATTGAACCAGTCCATGCGGTGGGTGATGACCAAGGAAGAGCACTGCGGGAAGATCATCGCCCTCGTCGGCGAATATTGTCTCTGCCAACGCGTCAAGGCGGCGGAGATGTCGCCGGAGGATTACGTCGACGCGCTCAAGATTCACCACTTGGTGATGCAAAACGCGATGAAGTGCAAACAAAACGTCGACACCGACTTTTGCTGCCATCTCGATCACTCGCTCGACGACCTGGCGAAGATGTACACGAAGGCTTGACCGCTTCGGTCGATGCTCTGACGACCATCACGCGCGCGATCGAGCGTCGCGCTTTAAATACGACGCCTACGTCCATGCATTTCCACGCCGTTCACGCGAAATCGAGCTCAGCGACCGCGACCGCGAGCGCGGTCGTTCGCGCGCTCGCGACCGCACTTCGCGCCTCGCCGGCTCATGCCCGTCGCCGCGACCCTCATCGTTCACGCGCGCGCACCGCTTCTCTCCGGCCGCGCCCGCGCTCCGAGCCGCGCGCGTCGAACGACCACGATCGTCGACGTCCAACCCGACGGCTCCGCGTGTCAAGAGACCGCCGGGGCGAAGATGAACGTCGGTCGTCCCGTGTACACCGCCATCACTCAAAAACTCACGCGCGCGCTCGCGCCCGTGTCCCTCGTCGTCATCGACGAGAGCGCGGCGCACGCCGGGCACGTCGGGAATCCCGCGCGCGGGGACCCGAGCGCGGAGACGCACTTCAAGGTGGAGATCGTGAGCGAGGCGTTCGAGGGCAAGCGCCAGGTGCTTCGACACCGCATGATTTACGACGCGCTCAGCGAGGAGATGGATAACCCGATTCACGCCCTACAGCTCAAGACGAAGACGCCGAGCGAGGCGAATTGAGCGCGCGCGCGTTTTAACGCGCGCGCGGCGAGGGATTAGTCGATTGTATGTAACACGAAGTCGTCGTCGAGGCGGAATCGAAGCGCGCGCGCCGACCTCTCGCGCGCCCCTCCGGCGCGCGACCTCGCGCCGTCACATCGTCGCGCGCGAGTCTTCGTCATGGCGAGCGCGATGAAGTGCGCGATGTCGACGCTCGCGATGCGCGCCGCGCGTCCGTCGGCGTCCGCGCGCGAGATGCGCGCCGTGCGAGCGTTCGCGAGTCGAACCGACGTCACCGCGCCGGTGCCTTTCGCGACGCTCGTGCAGGGGGCGTCGCGCGGGATCGGGCTCGAGCTGGCGCGGCAGATGCTCGAGCGGGATCGAGATGTTTTTCGAGGTAAGTCGCACGGCGGCGTCGTCGTGGCGACGTGTCGAGATCCCGACAACGCCGATGGGCTGGAGGAGCTGCGAAAGGCGCACGGCGACCGGCTGCGCGTGCTGCGCGTGGACGCCAAGGACGAGGCGTCGATGAAAGCCGCCGCGGCGACGGTCGAGAGAGAGTTCGGGAGGTTGGACTTCATGGCGAACGTCAGCGCGGTGCTGAGCGAGGGGAAGATGCGGCCGGAGACTTCGATCGCGAGGACGGAGGCGGAGAACATGGTGGAGTCGTATCGCGTCAACGCGCTCGGCCCGACGATGATGATGAAACATTTCTCGCCGTTGATGCTGAAGACGGCGGAGTTGAATCTTGCCGGTAACGCACACGTGCCGGTGATCGCGAATTGGAGCGCGCGCGTTAGTAGTATCGGTGATAACGCCTTGGGCGGTTGGCATTCGTACAGAGCGTCGAAGACGGCGTTGAATCAGTTGACGAGAAATTGTTCCATCGAGTTTGCGCGCAAGAAACATCCCATCATCGCGATGTGCGTGCACCCGGGAACGGTCGACACGAAGCTCAGCGAGCCGTTCAAGAAGAACGTGCCGGCGGACAAACTTTTCACTCCGGAATACGCCGTGACGAGATTGCTCGAAGTCATCGGCGGCGCCACGCTCGAGCACAGCGGTAACTTGTACGATTACGCGGGCGAGAAGATCGACTGGTGAGCGCGGAAGCCTCGTTTCTTATTCTTTAACTTCTTTTTAAACTACATTTATTCATCAATCGCTACTACACGGCACCTAAATGCACCTGCTAAACATTCCTGCAAAGGCGAAAAAAGTCACGCGACGCGTCAGAACACGAAAACTTCAAGCCGACGAAGAACTTTGATTCTAGTTTGACTTGGCAAAGCGATGAGCGAAGTTCGTCTCCTCAGACATCCAAGGAAGGTGGGGCCTGCACTAGTTCTCAAGCTAGGCATCCGACGAATCGGTAGCGAAAACTCTAGAGTTCGGGCACTGCGAATGGTTTCTTTGAGAAACGCCCTTGCTGTCTTCATCATCAGAGACTCTCCCTCGCTCATCGTTCGTCATCTCCAAAAACAAGTGACAGGAAAACGTGTCAGGTTGTTACATGCTCGATCACTGCTCATGCTCTGAGGGAATCCGAATATGTAGATTATCATCGTCCACGTTCTTCCTGACACGCCGTCGAGTCGAGAAAACCCATTGCCTTGGCGTTGTGTAACAGTTGTCTTGAATTTCCTCACGAAAAATCAGAGAAATCCGCTAAGATAAGATTTCATCCTCATCGGCAAACGTGTGTGACTGGACGCAAAAAAGAGAGAAAAAAGAGAACCAAGCGCGCTCGTCGACAGTCCCGCGATCGCTATTCGCTCCGCGCCGCTCGTGCGTCGGCTAGAGCTAATAACTTAATCATCATACGACGCCGGCCACGGCGAGTAAGACAGGGATAACTAAATTTTGATCGTCATCCGCAGAGTGAACGCGTGTTTCACGAACAGCTCACGCGGGTATCGTCGATCGCGCTCGGTTCCGTCGACGAAAAAATCAAACGCGTAGCGCCGCCGCACCTCTCGAGCCCCTCAGGACGGCTTCCGCCCATCATAACTCTGCATCGCGTTCGGATTCCTCGGATCGTGCGCCTTATAATCATTCAATCGCCTCATAGCGCGCTTTTTCGTGATCACCCACCGCAAGACCCGTTCGTCGATGCGCAGCGTGCGCTCCGCCTCCGCCACGAGGGTCGGCGGCGCGTTAAACGACATCTTCACAAACTGTGCCTGCGCGTCCGATCGCCGCTCACGCCTCGCCGTCAGTCGCCATCCTTCATCGCATTCATCATCACCGCGCCGCGCCATCATCGATGCTCGCACGCGCGCGTCGACGACGTCCTCGTTCGGTTCGCGTTCGCGTCTCGTCTGGCAAACCCCCGCGATCGTTCGCTCCTCCGTCGCCGCACCTCGAAGTGTTTCTCCCCCGGTCGACGAAACTCGTACGCCAGCGTCCGCGCGCCGTACGACGCCACGTTCGTCACCACCCCGCCCGCGTCCATGACGCTCGCGCCGAGTCGTCGCAGCACGTCCGCGCACGCCGTCTTCGGCACCTTGGCGCTCACGACGATCATCGCGTCGTACAGCACCATCCCGTCGCCCGCGCGTCGCCCGCGCGTCGCCGACGCTCGCGCGCGCGCCCTCGCTCGTCGCGCGCGGTCGTGCCGCTCGCGCGCGTCGCGCACTGCCGCGCGACGACGCGACGACGCGCGCGAAAACCTGACGCGATCGTCACATCGCGCGCGCCGACCACACCGCGCGCGCGACGGATCGCCACGTCGTCCGGCGACGCGCGCGCGACATGACGCGCGCGAGCAGCACGACCGCGAGCGACGGCGCGCGCGATCGCGCGACGGCGACGACGAGCGCGAGCGGTCGGACGAGGGACCGCGATGGACGAAGAATTGGACGAACGACGCCGCGCGGTGCGATCGCGAGCGCGCTCTTCGGCACGAGACCCGCGCTGTGGTGCTGCATCGCGTTCGCGCTCGCGCAGATGCTGTGCGGAGCGCCGTTCGCGTGGTTCGGTAAAGACGCGGGACAGCGGCTTTTCAACGCGGAAAACGCGACGAGGGAATTCTTTTCGATGTCCATGTGGTGCACGGTGATGCACTTTAGAGAGGTGTTAGAGACTTTGATGGTGATTCGGTGGGGCGATGAGGCGGTGCGAATGAAGTGGGTGCATCGCGCGGCGGTCGCGAATTATTTGCGGATCGGGTTGTTGATGTTCGAGGGGGCGCAAGGGCGAGGGCAGGGACGGGGGAACGCGACGTTGGTGGATTTCTATCGTCAGTCGTCGCTCATGATTTCGTTTGGACTGGCGGTAGTGTACGCTGTGACGACGTCTTCAGGGATTCCTCGCGTGAGACCGTTTTATAAGCCGCGAAATACGGCGCATACGGTGATGCTTTTCAACTGGGTTCTGTTGGCGCTGTACGGGGCGACATTCGCGTTCGGCGATCCGGTGCTTCTGTACTATTTCAAAGTCGGTACTCGATTCGAGTACGCGATGGTAAATCATCTAGCAATCGGCATCCTATCGTGTATCATCGGCCTTGCGGTGGCCATGGCGTCGTTCCCGCCGAACTTGCAGGCAAAGTACTGCTTGCTGCACGGTGCGGTCATTGAACCGCTTTGCATGGGGGTGATGTTCTGGCAAGAGAACGCCTACACATTGTTACGAGATGGTATCGTGGACAGACAGTGGTGCAATCACTTGTTCATCAAGATGACACTCGCCATGCCATGGATGTACGGTTACCTCGCCTGCAGGGACTCACTATCAAATTCGAGATCAAAGTCGAAGACTCGCTGAGGCTGGCGCGTTCTTCGCCGAGCAGCTGGCGCATTCTATGCATTCCAAGCGCGCTCCAAGCACATTTTCTGTCATCGCATATATATGTAGATGCTGTAACATTCGTAAAATTACATATTGATGAAAACAAACTTAAAACAAACGTGTGTACATTGGCGTTATGCCTCAGCCGCGGAACCTTCTTCGTCCTTCGCCGAGCCCTTCTTCGCCTTAAATTTTCGCGCTTTCGATCTGATGAGTTTCGCACCCGCCACGCCGCGTCGCGCCAGACCTGCTTCCGCGCTCTCTCCATCGATAAGAACTTCAGAAACCGTCGGATCGTCGGGAACTTCAAACATGGCGTCGGTGAGCAAACGCTCGAGAAGCGTTCGCAACCCGCGGGCGCCCGTGCCTCGCTTGACGGCGGCACGTGCGATGAGTGAAAGCGCTTCGTCGGTGTACGTCAGGTCGGCACCGTGCATTTCGAGAAGGCGTTGATACTGCTTGCCCACTGCGTCGCGAGGTTTCGTCAAGATATCCACGAGCTCTTTTTCGCCCAGGGCGGACAGCGGTACGCACACCGGAAAGCGTCCGACAAATTCTGGGATCAAACCGTAAGAGACTATGTCTCCAGTCTCCACCTCTTGCAAGGCTTTCGCCGCCGCTTCTACCGCCTGCTTACTGTTCGGCTCATCTCGCGCGATCACAGGTTTACCGAAACCGATGGAGCTTTTGGACAGACGCTGTTGGATGACGCTCTCCAAACCCGTGAACGCGCCGCCGCAGATGAAAAGAATGTTTGTCGTATCGAGCTGGACAAACTGCGAGTTCGGGTTCTTTCGACCGCCCTTTTCCGGTACGTTCACCGTCGTGCCCTCAACCATCTTCAAAAGGGCTTGCTGAACGCCCTCGCCTGAGACGTCTCGCGTGATGCTCACGTTGTCGCTCTTGCGAGACAACTTGTCGATTTCATCAATGTACACGATGCCGCGCTGCGCTGCCTGAACGTCGTAGTTCGCGTTCTGCAAGAGCTTGTGCAAGATGGACTCCACGTCTTCGCCGACGTAACCGGCCTGAGTCAAAGTAGTCGAATCCGCGATGGCGAAAGGCACGTTGGCGAATTTCGCTAGCGTCTTCGCCAAGAGCGTCTTTCCGCTTCCCGTCGGTCCACACAGTAAAATATTTGACTTCTCCAACGTCACATCATCGAGCGAATTTTCATCCACTACATTTTCATCCTCAAAAGCACCGTCTTCTTCGTCGAGTCGTTGCGCGAACGCCGCGCTCGCCTCTCGCGCTCGTCGTTCGCCCTCCGCCCCTATGCGCTTATAGTGATTATACACCGCCACCGACAGCACCTTCTTCGCGTGCGCTTGTCCGACGATGTACTCATCCAACACTCGAACCATCTCCTTCGGCGTCGGTAAATCATCGACCGCGTACGACGTTCGCTCCCCCCCCGCGCCGTCGTTCGCCCCCGCGCGCGTCCCCCCCGTCGACGGCACATCCATCGGCGCGAACACCGCCGTCTCCGCCAGCAATCCGTGCGCGGCGAACCCCAAATTCTCTCGCGCCTCCGTCGTCGAGCTCGACGCCCGCGTTCGCGTCCCCCCCCCGCGCGCCATCGCGTCGCTCCGCGCCCCCACGGCGCGCGGCGTCGCGCCAACCGTTACCACCCCTCCGCGCGCGCATCGCGCGCGTTCCACCGCGCGTCGCGCGCCGCGCGCCCGCGCGATCGCCGTCACGCGACGCATCGCCTTCGCGTCGTCCTCCTCGCGCGTCCTCGCGCGTCGACGATCGTTCGATCGCGCGCGCGTCGCGCTCTCGCGACCGATCGTTCGATCGCCCGCGCCACGTCGGATGCGAGATTACAAAAGTTTTAAATCCAATCTCGCGCGCCGGCGCGTCGTCGCGCGCGCTAAAAGTCGCTCGCGCGCCCGCCGCGCTCCCAATCGCCGTACCGCGTCGGCTCCAGCCCGCGCGGGCCGCCGTGCTCGGCGACGTCGACGCCGCGCGCGGCGTGGAACGCGCGGCGCTTCGCGGCGAGCGCGTCGGCGTCGGCGTCGGCGTCGGTCGTCTCGGCGTCGGCGTCGGTCGTCTCGGCGTCGGCGTCGGTCGCGCGCGCGCGCGGGAGGTCGGCGACGTCGACGCGCGCGCGCGGTCGAGGCGCGCGCGACGCGCCGTCCGCGCCGGTGGGCGCGGCGTCGACGTCGGCGTCGCGAGAAGATGTCGACGACGACGACGGCGACGGCGGCGACGACGACGACGGGCGCGCGCGGCGACGGCGCGCGGCGGCGACGACGGCGGCGAGGCGCGACGGGGACGCGAGCGCGCGCGACGCGCGGCGAAGCATGCGCGCGCGCGACGGCGACGCGCGAGGACGAGTGCGGTGGTTGACCGCCGACCGCCGCACACGACGACGCGCGACGCTCGGCGACGACGCGCGGGCGCACGGACGGGCGCGATGAGCATCATGAGCTACAACGGCGCCGCCGTCATCGGTGCGTGCGCGACGACGACGACGACGGCGACGACGACGCGCGACGACGACGACGACGACGACGCGGGTTCGATTCGAAGACGCGCGACGTCCGACGCGACGCGCGATGCGACGCGCGACGCGACGGTGCCGCGCGACGCGCGAACGCACGCGAATGAACGGTGACTGACGACGCGCGAACGACCACGGCGCGGCGCGCGACGCAGCGATGACGGGGAAGGATTGCGTGGCGATCGCGTCCGATCTCAGGTTGGGCATCAACCAAAACCAAACCGCGGCGGTGGATTACTCCAAGTTGCACAAGATCCACGATCGGTTGTACTTGGGACTCACGGGATTGATCGCCGATCAACTCACGCTGGCGCAAAAGTTAAAGTTTAAGCACGACATGTATGAACTTCGGGAGAACCGCGTGATGTCGCCGAAGGTGTTCGGCGCGGTGGTGAGCGCGACGCTGTACGAGAAACGATTCTCGCCGTATTACACCGAACCCGTGGTCGCCGGATTAGATGCAGATGGTAAACCGTACATCACGAGCATGGATTTGATCGGTGCCGACGCCTCGACGGACGATTTCGTCGTCGCGGGTGACAACGTCGAGTCGCTCTTCGGCGTGTGCGAGTCGTTTTACAAGCGCGACTTGGATCCCGAGGCGTTGTTCGAGGTCATCTCGCACTGCTTGACCTCGGGCGTGAACAGAGATTGTTTGAGCGGTTGGGGTGGAGTCGTGACCGTCGTCACCAAGGACAACGGGACGTTCACCAGGACGTTAAAGAGCAGAATGGATTAGAAGATTGATTAGCACACTCCCTTGTAGCAACGAAAAAGCGACGTCACGCGCCACTCGATGCCTCTCTCGGCGCCCGCACCTTTACTCACGCACTGCGCTCGGCGTCGCCAGACGTCGAACGAACGATCCTCGTCGATTCGCTCGCATCGCGCGAGCGCACAGCGCGTCGCGCGCGCCATGGCGAACGCCAACGACGACGCGTCGACGACGACGACGCCTCGAATGACGACGGAGGAAAAGTTTGCGTTCGATTTGCGCGGGTTCGTCGTCGTGCGCGGGGTGTACGACGCGGAGCAAGTGAGGAAAATGAACGCGGCGATCGATGCGCGGGAATCGGAGATCGTCGAACGCAAGGGTCGACTGCGGTTGGGAGGGGAAGCGGGGGACCCGCTCGCGGGCGACGGGACGACGGGGCGCGCGGATTTGGGAGGGATGTTATCGTGGAAGAACGGAGACGCGACGTTGTTTAGATCTGTGCTCGCGCACGAGCGCTTGGTGCCTTATTATCACGAGCTCGTCGGGGAGGGGTATCGCATGGATCACTTGCCGTTGATGATTCAACAGAAGACGGGCGCCGACGGCTTCGTGTTTCACGGAGGGAGGATGAATCCGGATGGGAGTTGGTGTCAAGAGCTCGCGTACACGTGCGAAGGCGGGAGAATGTATAACCAACTCATCGGTGTGAGCGTGGCGTTGAGCGACACTGAACCCGGGGATGGAGGATTTTGCATCCTTCCGGGGTCGCACAAGTCCATGTTTCCGTGCCCGCAAGAAATTTTAGAGTACAAGTCGCATCAAGACCTTGTCGTAAACCCGAAGATGAAGGCTGGAGATGTGTTATTTTTTACCGAAGCCGCGACGCACGGTACGCAAGCGTGGACGGCCAAGCACACGCGGCGAGCGGTGCTGTATAGATTCGCGCCGTCGACGTACGCATACGGGCGGTCGTACTATCCCACCTGGCCCGACGGCACGGAGGACGGAATGACGGACGCGGAGAAGGCTGTTTTGCAACCGCCGCATCACATCAGACTCGATCGCACGACGCTGAACGATCGAGGTGGAGTGGCGGGCACGCAGACGCGCGATGATTTCAAGAAGGAGCACGACGCCAAGGTCTTCGGAAACAAGTATTTTTAACGACGAATAGCGAACTTAAATGAAATTTTTGATTGCAAGTAATAATGCGACAAATTTACGCGGAAATCGTCGTGGTGGCGGTCCAAGAGCCGCCCGGAGCGACGACGACCGGAGTCACGGCGGCGCTTTCGACGCACGCGAACTCCTTGTAGCACGCCTCCATGTCCGTCCACGGCGTCCACACCACGGCTTCTGTCCACGTCTTGCTCGACTTGATGCTCACAGTGCGCTTGCCCGTGGCGAGCGTAAGCGTCTCCGGAACGCCGTAGTACACGCTGTCGATCGGTCCTTGGAATTTGACGTCACCAGAGACGGTGGATTCCTTCTCCGCGAGTCGATCGAACGTCTTGCAGCCGTTCAACCCGCCGACGGCGGCGGCGTTGATGTCGGCGCTCAAGTACGTGTGGAACGAACCAGTGAAATCGAACGCTTCCTTGCCCTTGTTCTCAACCACGAGCTTCGCCTCGAGCGCGCCGCCCTTGAGCGTGACGGTTTCCGTCACCTTGAAATCCTTATCCCACATCGCCTTGGTGTAATCATTTGGCGTGAGTTCCATCGTCATCGACGGTTCGTCGCCATCCGTCGTGCTCACGAGCGTCCAGTCGACGTTGCGCGCGAATCCGTGCACTTGAATCGCCCCCGGGCCGAACTGCGGCCAGCAGTGCGGCAAACCACCAGAAATCGGCTTACTCTACGTGCGATTGTGTTTACCACACCGCAGTCAGTCTTCCGTCGCTTCGCTCATCGTCCGAGCGCGTCTCGCGCGTCGCTTCGCCGCCGACGCACCTTGTCAAACTTCGCATCCGGGCGCACGTACAGCACGTCGTCACCGCCCTTGGGCTTGAAACTCGTCACGACGCCGCCGAACAAGTACACGTCCGCGGTGGAACCGTCGGCGGCGGTGAGCTTGACGGTGTCGAGATCGCCGAGACCTTTTTGTTGCGCCGCGCTGCCCGCGCGGACGACGATCGACGATCGATCGGCGCGTCTCGCGCGGGATCGGAGCGTCGCGCGCGCGCGGACGCTCGGTTGGACGGTGGCAAACGAAGCGGACATCTTGTGTGTGAGCGTGCGTGCGTGTGCGCGCGAAAATGGCGTCGGGAGACGGGCGATGATGCGTCGGGACGCGCCCTATCCACTCTCGCGGCGGCCGAACGCTGACGAGGCGCGAAGGCGGCGATGGATGGACGCCTCAAACGCGCGCCGGCGTGAAGACAAGGGAAATATCGAAAACTAAGTGTAATCTACAGTCGCTAACTACAGTCCAGGGGGGCGATTGCCCAGTCCCGGAGGGGGTTGGCCTCGGCGCGGCGGCGCCGCCGGTCTGCCGCGACCGACGCCGGGCGGTTGCGGACGACCCTGAGGCGGCGCCCCAGGAGGCGGTGCCGGCGGAGGCGCGCGCCCCTGTGGACGGCCCTGTGGTGGTGCGCCTGGGGGTGGAACCGGTGGCGGTGCGCGCGAGCGGCTCGGCGCAACTGGACGTCGAGGAGGCGCGGCGCCGGTTTTCAATCCGGGCGGCAATCCGGGCGGCGCGACCGGTCGTGGAAGCGTCGTGGGAATGACCGCCTCGACAGCGCCACCCGCCGGCATGCGACCGGCGGCTGTATCGCGCGCGACCTCGCCCGGGCGGTTGCGGCACCAAAACTTTGTGGTGTTGTCTTGTGATCCGCTCACGAGAATGTGTCCAGCCGGGTGCCACGCCAGGCTCAAAATTGAAGCTTCGTGGCCACCCTTGATTTCCGCGTGAGGCGCTTCACCAGCGCCCACGAGCCAGTAGTTGATGGAACCATCGAACGCACCCGAGGTGAACATGGCCTCGTGCGTGGGATGCCAGACAACTTCCGTGACATCCTTTCCGTGACCTCTGTAGGTACCGATTTCCTTCAACATTCGCAAATCCCAAACCTTGAGCGTCTGGTCCTTCGACCCCGTCACCAACCAGTTCCCATTCTTGTTCCATTTCGAGCATGTTATTGCGTTCTTATGCCCGTATAACGTCGTGGCGCAGTGCCCGCTCTTAGGGTCCCACATCTTCAACGCTCCATCCTTTCCTCCCGACGCCACGAGACCCAAATACGGATGCCACTCCACAGTCTTCACGTCCCCAGAGTGCCCGCTCAGCGTGTGCTCCGTCTCTGCGCGCGCGAAATCTACAATCTTCACCGACGCATCGTCACTTCCCGTCGCAAACTTCAAATCCGACCTCGCGAACGAAATCGACGTCACCGGTTCTTTGTGCACTTGAAACGAACGCAAGTTATTAAACGTCGTCTGAAAGTACTTCACGTTCCCTTCGTCGTCCCCGGTGAGGAGCCAATTATCATTGTTACTAAACTCCGCGCATCGAATCGGTCCGTTGTGCGCTTGTAGAATGGTTTCGAAATTAAACGACATCCCGTTCCACAGCGTAAACTCGCCGTTTTGCGAGCACGTCAACAACCGTCGTCCATCCGGCATGAACATCACCTTGTTCACGCTCGTTCTGATTTTATTACTGCTCACGTGCACGAACTTCGTGGCGAACGACGTCGCGGGGAGGTGTGGGTACGCCACGGGAGGCATGAAATCGAGCAGCGCGCCGGGGAGAGGGCGCGGATGCGAAGAATTCCACGGATCTTTCGCGTACACGCGCTCCTCGACGTACCGCACGGTGGTGGCGGTGTAGTCCACGGTGCGACGCTGCACGGCTTTACGATCGCTTCCGGCGCCATCGGCGTCGACGTAGACGTAGGTGCTCATGCGACGACGACGCGCACGCGGCGATGTGACGCGCACTTGGGCCACACCTAGGTCGCCGACGGCGCGCCGACGACGTTCGCCGGACGAACGCGCGCGGTCGGGCGCGCGGCGCGCGGTCGGGCGAGTGCGGTGAATTCGCATACGATACTGACGTGTTGTATTCAATAATGCTTTCTAGGTGTGCGTATGACTGGCTAGTTGTCGGCCGCGCGCGCCGCGCGCTTCTCATCTTGACGCCACGGCCTCGACCACGTAGGCCTTGGTAACGTATTCAGTCATGCGGTTGAGGGCGATGACGTAGGCGCGGGCAGAAGACACAACAATATCGGTGTCTGCACCGGTAGCCGTGAACGAACGAACGGCGGTTTCGCCGGTTTGCAAGTTGGTCTTGAAGACGTCGGCGCCGAGCTTTTGCTCCGCGCCTTCTCGCGGCTTCACCGTGATGGTCGTCTCCGCCAGCGAGTTGATGCCCTTGGTAACCGCGGTGACTCTGTACTCCGTCAACACGACATCTAATCCAACGAGAGCGTCGATCGCCTTGAACGCGGCATCAACCGGGCCGGTACCGACGACGGCGGAGATGTGCACCGTACCATCCTTGGCCAGCATCTTCACCGTCGCCGTAGGCAAACCGGTGGTACCACACACGACTTGCACGGTTTCCAAACTCCACGCCGGGTCTTGCACCGATTCGCCGTCACGCACAATAGCCAGCAACTCATCATCGTTGACCCCACCGAGCTTCGTCTCCGCGACGAGTTTGAAGCGATTGAAGACTTCGTCGAGCGCATCTCCTTCCATCGGCACGCCGAGCTGCTTCAACTTGGAAGACAACGCATGGCGACCAGAGTGCTTCCCCATGACGACACCGACGTCGTTTTCGCCTCTGAAGTACCCGATTTGCTCCGGGGCGATGATTTCGTAGGTGAGCTTGTTCTTCAACATGCCGTCTTGGTGGATGCCGGACTCGTGCGCAAAGGCATTCGCGCCGACGATGGCCTTGTGCGGTTGGATCGCCATACCGCTGTAGTTTTTCACCATCTGGGAAGTGGGATAGATATAAACCGGATTAATTCCAGTGTACGCGCCCGCGAGGCGTGATTGGCCGCGCATGAAAATGGACATGGCGACTTCTTCCAACGACGCGTTACCCGCGCGTTCGCCGATGCCGTTGATGGTGCACTCCACCTGGCGCGCGCCGTTCGCGACACCCGCCAATGAGTTTGCCGTGGACAAACCTAAATCATTTTGGCAGTGCGTCGAAATAACCGCACCCTCGATGCCCTTCACGTTCGCCTTGATGCCCGCGATGAGTTGTCCGAATTCATCCGGCAGGCAAATCCCGACCGTGTCCGGAATGTTCAAAGTCGTCGCGCCCGCCTCGACGACGGCGCTCAAAATGCGATACAAGAACTCGGGATCGGATCTTCCGGCGTCTTCCGGAGAAAACTCGACGTCGTCGCACCCGAGCGAACGCGCATACTTGACGGCTTCCACGGCGATGGCCACGACTTCATCCGGGGTTTTTCGCAATTTACTCTCCATGTGAATAGGACTCGTCGCGATGAACGTGTGAATTCTCGGTCGCAGCGCGTGACGCACGCCTTCCCACGCCGCGTCGATGTCCTTCTTATTCGCTCTCGAAAGCCCACAAATCACCGGCACGTACCCGTCCTCGTACACTTCGTTGCCGACCTTTTTCGCGATGCCGCGCACCGCCTCCAAATCGTCCGGGCTCGCGATCGGAAATCCAGCCTCGATGATGTCCACCCCGAGCCTGGCCAACGACGTCGCGATGTCAAGCTTCTCCTTGCTCGTCAGCGTCGCCCCCGGGGACTGTTCCCCGTCCCGCAGCGTCGTGTCGAACACGCGCACGTACTTCGGGTCCGAGATAACCCCCGGCACGTACGCCGGTCTCGGCGCGCGCACCACCCCATCCGCGCCCTCCCCGCTCGGTCCCGCGCGCACCACCACCTTTCGCGTCCATTCGTTCGTCCCTCGCGCCGCCCCTCGCGCCGTCCGCGCCGTTCGCGCCGTCTTTCCGCGCCGTCCCGCGAGTCCCGTCGTCGTCGTCGTCGTCGTCGTTCGTCCGCGCATCGTCGTCGCGCACGCGTTCGTCCCGCGCATCGTATAACGCGCGCGTTCGTCGAGCGTTCGTCGCGTTCGCCGCGCCGCGGTCGCGTGTGTCGCGCGTCCGTCGCGTCGCGCGCGCGCCGTCGATCGAGGTTTTCGTCCGGCGTCGTCGTCGTCCGTGTGTGATATCAAGTCTCGTTTAGGGTCTAGGGTTTAGCGTCCGTGTGTGAGATTGAGTCTCGTGTCGTCGCGGCCCGGCGTCGGACCGACGCGCCGATCGACGACCGCCGACCGCAGACGCGCGCGCGACGACGACCGCGATGCGCGAGACGGAGATCTCGAACGCGGTGAGCTTCCTGACGCACGCGAGCGTCAGGGCGTCGAGGGATGACGACGCGAAGCGTGGATTTTTAAAGGGGAAGGGCGTGCGCGAGGACGAGATCGACGAGGCGTTTCGACGCGCGGGACGCGAGGGGGGCGTCGGG